>ERZ836877.2707-NODE-2707-length-21994-cov-15.202425_pt1 | contig 21994 bp, 20 predicted proteins | sample MGYA00519469_ERZ836877 | MGnify/ENA primary metagenome ERZ836877 (study PRJEB31850, sample SAMEA3708809) | human gut metagenome | biome: human gut; feature: human-associated habitat; material: faeces | place: China | collected 2014 ... | reverse complement strand
ATAATGGAACAGGTCCATGCCGCCGATGGCAAAGCCTCTGGAAAGATAGAACGCGATGGCCGGCATATTGCAGCTTTGGGTCTCCAGCACCAGCATCCGGGCTCCGGCTTTTTTGGCCACTAAAACAGCGTGCTCCATCAGTGCAGTACCCGCTCCCGTGCCCCGGAAGGGCTCTTCCACAAACAGGTTGGCCACCCGCATCCGATTGTTCCATCGCTCCATGTTCTGCTCGTCATCATCCATCGCGGCAAACAGCATCGGCGCATGCATATGGTCTGCCATCCAGGAGACCTCCAGCTCTTTCTCCACTGGGGCGTCAAGCATCTTTTTCCGGAATTCGATCCGGCTTACCCCCTGTTCCGTTATGATTTGAATATCCAAATACGAGTCGGTCCAATACCGAAACAGCCGCGTTTTCCCCTTCCAGGAATCGTTCAGCTTTACAATACGATATGCCGCCATGGCAGCTTCCTCCTGTTTTTGCAGCTATTCTCCGATCAGCGATTTTACCGCTCTGGGAATGTCCTCCGCCCGGGCCACCCGGATATCCGCGCCATCCACTTCGTGGGGCAGGTAACCGTATTGGCAGCCCACAAAAGGAAGGCCGTTATCCCGGGCCGCCTGCATATCGTGATGGCGGTCCCCCACCATCACCGCTTTGTCCGGCCGGATCTTGTCCAGCACTATTTTCAACGTGTCGGATTTGGTACAGCCCGGCTCCGCCCCCTGCAGGGATCCTGGCGGCTGGTCATCCTCCTGCGGGCTTTGGGCAAAGCGGCCGGGCTGCTCGCTTTTCAGCGGGTCCTCCGGCTCCCCTATGGTTTCCTCCGGCGTATTGGTTATGCTCTTCCCCCCCTCGCAGGGGATCATCTCTACCATTTGCAGCGACTGCTGCCCGGCAAAGACCTGAATCCCCGTCAGGCGCACCGGCACATAGCCCTCCGCCCGGATATTGGCGTGATAAATACTGTACGGACGGCCATCGCTGCCGGGGGTCTGGCTCCAGGAAAGGGGCGGCGCGGTGACACACAGCACCCGGGTACGGCCGCTTTGGTCGGTGGTCAGGCGGGTATTGCGCCCGGTGATGGGATCGGTGACAAGGACACTGGCCCCCTGTACCGGCAGGGCGCTGCGGGCGGTGGAAAGCTGAAAAATAAGGGTGGCATCACAGATCATTGGTTTTCCTCCCTTTCGGCCTGCCCCAGTCCGCCAGGCGGGCGGGCACCCCGGCGCGTGGGGAGGGCCGCCCGCAGAGAAGCGGAGGAACGGCCCAGCCATAGCAGAGGGGTGCCCGCCCGGATTCCCTGCGGGGAGCGGGCAGATCTAATAAAATGCGGTGCTATATGCTATGCGGCAGCAAAACAAATTGCCAATGGTCCCTCTATCTTGTATAATGATGGTATCGACAAAAAGTGACAGGGGGCAAAAAAAATGGTCATCCGGCGGTACCTAGCCATCGGCGCGGCAGCGCTGACCGTGGGGCTTGCGGTATTCCTGCGGGCAGGCGGCACAGCACTGGCTGTTTTGCTGGGGCTTTGCCTTGCCCTGGGGCTCATCAAAGCCCTGCGCCCGCTGTGGCGGCCCCTGCTGTGCGGGCTGCTGGCCGCAGCACTGATGGGCGGCCTTTACGCCTGGCGGTATACCGCCGCGGAGCAGCTGACCGGCTGCGAATTGCCCTTCACCGGGACCGTGCTGGAGGTAAGCCCCTACACCGCCCATCGCAGCACCATCTATGCCCGGGTGGGCGGGCAGCACCGTGTCATCGACCTGACCGCCTACCTGCCGGAGGAGGAGACCCCATTGGCCGGGGAGCGCATTGCCGGCACACTGACCATTACCGGGGCGGAAAGCGAGGGAGACACCCTGCTGCTTTCCGGCGGAGTGGCGCTAAAGGCCCGGCAGCTGACCGCAGAGCCGGCGGAAGAAAGCTTCTCCCCTTTGGGGTGGCTGCTGCGGCTGCGCCGCCAAACCATCGAACAACTAAATGCATTTGGCGAGGGCGAAAGCGCCGCTTTGGTCACCGCTATGCTGACAGCCGATACCGCTGACCTGCCGGCTGGGCTGCGCACCGCCCTTTCTAGGGCGGGCATCAGTCACCTGCTGGCGGTTTCGGGGCTGCATCTTTCCATTCTGCTGGCGGTATGCGGTAAACTGGGCGACCTGCTGCTGTGGAGCCGTAAAAGGAAAGCCCTTTACAGCGGACTGTGCTGTCTTACCATGATCGTTTTGGCTGGGTTTAGCGCCAGCGTGCTGCGTGCCGCCCTGATGGCCGGTTTGGCGCTGGGTGCGCCCCTGCGGGGCCGCCGGGGCGATGGCCTGACCGGACTGGGCTTTGCGGCAGCGATTCTGCTGCTGTGCAACCCCGCCGCCGTGTGGGAGCTGAGCTTCCTGCTCTCCTGCGGGGCTACCCTGGGTATCCTGCTGCTGGCCCGGCCATTGGCCCGCCTGTGGCCTGCCGCCCGCCGCAGCCGGTGGGGCAGCCTGCTGTGGGAAAGCGCCTGCGTTTCACTGGCGGCGCAGCTGGGCACCCTGCCCATCACGGCACTCAGCTTCGGCTATCTGCCCGCATACAGCCTGCTTAGCAACCTGCTGGTGCTGCCGCTGGTATACGGCGTCATGGTGTTCGCCTTTCTTACCCTCCCCTGCCTGCTGCTGGGTGTGGGGGTCTATCCCTTTACCGTTGCCAGGTGCTTTGCGGGCGGCATAGCGGCCTTGGCCCGCGGTATCGCCGGGCTGCCCGGCGCGGTGCTGCCCTGTGTGGCTCCTTGGCAATGGACTGTGCCGGCTATTTTCGCGGTACTGCTGCTGGCAGCCGCGCTGCTGCGCACCAAACGGGCCCGACTGCGTCTGCTGCTTTTGGGATGCGCCGCTGGAATAGTACTGCTGGGCAGTGCCCTGACCCTGCAAAGTGCCCTAACCTTGACCACCGATGCCGCCACCGGCAGCGTCCTAGTACAAAAGAATGGCGAAGGCCTGCTGATCAGCGGGGTGCAGGATGGCTACGAGCTCCAGATGCTGGGGCGGTTTTTGCAGCGGTGCGGCAGCCCGCGCATCACGGTGCTGGTACAGCCGGAGGAACAGCATGACCTTTCCGCCGAGCTGCGCCTTGCCCGCCTGCTGGAGCCGGAGCTGATGCTGTGCAGCGAGGAAACGGCGCTTTTGGGCGAAGGACAGCTCCCGGAAAATGTCATCCTGCTGCCGAATTATGATACAGTTCGTAATATATTGTCTGATTATACACTTTATAGCCTGGACGGCGTAGGAACAGTATTGCAATTCGGCACGCAAAAAGTGCTGAAATGTTGGGCAGGCTATGATATAATAACCGCAGAGGACATCCCCGCCGATATCACCGCCGTGATAGACCGGGAGGGCCGCCTGTGGCTGGCCCCCGGCTGCCGCTGGCGGCTGTACCGGGGCGGAGAGCTGACCATCACCCTGCCAAAGGAGGACGCTGCCCTGTGATCTTTCCCGATCTGCGCGCGCTGGATACCCATATCAAGGCCGGAGCCCTGCTGCCGGTCTATCTGCTGTACGGCGAGGAAAACCGGCAGATCGAAGCGGCACGGGACCGGCTGGTGAAAACCATCGTACCGGAGGGGGACAGCATGAACCTGCTGCGCTGCGACGGCAGCGGCGGCGAGGTAGACTGGGACGGCATTGCCGACCTGCTATGGTCGATGAGCTTTACCCCCGGGCGCAAGTGCGCCGTGGTGGATGACCTAAATCCCTCCGGCCTGGGCAGCACCGGCATGAGCAAGCTCTCGGAGCTGCTGGCCCAACCGACGGAGGACGGGGTGCTGATCCTGACGGTACGGGGCAGCGCCAGGCAATTTGCCAAAAAGGAAGCGGCAGCCACCAAGCTGCTGAACCTGTGCGATAAGGCGGGCGGCGTGTGCTGCTTTGCCGCCATGACCCGCGGCGATGTGGGAAAATTTGCCCGGCAGACCGCGCTGCGGCTGGGCTGCGTACTGGAACCGGAGGAAGCCGCCCTGCTGGCGGATTATTGCAATCTGGACAGCCTGCGGCTGCGGCAGGAGGTGGAAAAGCTGGCGGCCTACCACGGCTACACCGGCAAGATCCTCAAGGAGGACATCGAGGCGCTGGTGGCCCCTACCGTGGATGCGAATGTATTCCAGCTGGGGGATAAGGTGCTGCGCGGGGATTTTAACGGGGCTATGGCAATCGTGGATGATCTGCTCTTTTTGCAGGAGCGGCCGGAAAGTATTCTCACCATTCTTACCATGTCCTTTGTGGATTACTACCGGGCGGCCGCGGTACGCCGGGCCGGGGTAACGGATGCCACCGCCCGCAAGGAGCTGGGCTACGGCGGCAGCTACCGCTTTACCAAAGCACTGGAGCAATGCGGCCGGCTGAGCCGCCCCGCATTGGAAGGCTCGCTGGAGATTCTGGCGGATGCTGATGCCCGCATGAAGCAAAGCGCTGCCGATGGCCGCACCGTACTGGAGGTCACCATTCTGCGGCTGATAGAACTGCTGCGGAGGGAACGGGCATGAAGCGGCGGTTGAAGTATCCTCTTATCGTGGAGGGAAAATACGATAAAGCGACCCTCAGCAATCTGGTGGAGGGGGAGATCCTCCTCACCGACGGCTTTCACATCTACAAAAACAAAGAAATGCTTTCGCTTCTCCGGCAGCTGGCCCAAAACGGCCCGGTGGCGGTACTGACCGACAGCGACCGGGCGGGCTTTGCCATCCGCGGGCACCTGGCCGGGGTCATCCCACCGGAGCGGCTGATCCAGGTATATATCCCCGAAATATACGGCAAGGAGCGGCGTAAGACAGCCCCCAGTGCCGAGGGCAAGCTGGGGGTAGAGGGCATGCCGCCCGAAATATTACTGAGCATTTTGGAACAGGCCGGGCTGCTGGAGAATAGCGAAGTCCCCTGCCCTGCCGCCATTACCAAGGCCGACCTGTACCGGCTGGGCCTGAGCGGCGGACCGGGCAGCGCCGAAAAGCGCCGGGCCCTGTGCCGTAAACTTAATTTACCGCAGGGGCTGAGTGCCAACGCCCTGCCGGGCGTACTGGCCCGGCTGGTAAGCCTGGAGGAATTGGAAACGCTTGCGGCTGGCCTGTAACGCTCCCGCGGTCAATTGATTTTTGAATTTTCGCGGGAATCTGGTTTGGGGCGCCCCGCCCGCCGGCCCCCGCAGAGGGGGCTGCGGGGCGCCCCGGAGCCAGGATCCTGCATCCACCATACCAAGGAAAGGAGGCTGCTGCCATGCAGCTTACATCGCTGGGGTTTTTGTTTGTATTGCTGCCGGTCGGCGGCCTCATCTACTATTTCCTGCGCGGGGCCGGTCGGCGGCGGTTCCTGCTGGGGTATTCCCTGCTTTTTGTGGGGCTGCTTTCTCCATTGTGCCTGCTGTTGCTGCTGGCCGTTATGGTACCGGATTACCTGCTGGCCCGGTATATCGCCATGGCCCACCCACGGGCCCGGTCCATCCTGCTGGGCTGCGTCATCAAGGACATCTCTCTGGCAGTGGTCTGCTCTATCCTTACCGAACTGGATAAGCTCATCCTCCCGGTGGGCATCTCTATCGCCGCCTTCACCTCGGTGGGCTACCTCATCGACCTGTACCACGGTGAATGTGACCCCATCGATGATCCCATCCGCTACGGGGTATTCTGCAGCTTCTTCGGCAAGCTGTATATCGGCCCCATCGTTTCGGCGCAGCAGTTCGTCCCCCAACTGGATGATCCCCAAATGACCGCCGAGGGCATTACCCGGGGAATGGTACAGTATCTGCGGGGCCTCGCCAAGATCGTCATTCTGGCCGGTTCCCTGCAGGAGCTCATCACCCAGTGGGAAACGCTGCTTTCGCTGGAGGTCACCATCCTGGGCACCTGGCTGCATGTCTTGTGCTACATCTTTTATATCTACTTTACCCTTTCGGGGTACAGCGATATGGCCCGGGGCACCGGCGCCGTCTTTGGGCTGGATCTGCCGGAAAACTTCCACCACCCGCTGCAAAGCTCCTCGGTGGCGGATTTCTTTGGCCGGTTCAATATCTCCGCCAATCGCTTTGTGCGCAAGTATGTTTACCAGGCGCTGGGCGCGGAGGATAACGGTCCCCTTTCCACCTCGGTCAATATCCTGCTCATCACTATGCTGATGGGCCTGTGGTATGGTATCAACCTGAATTACCTGGTGTGGGGCGCCTTTTTGGGGCTGTTCATCATCTTCGAGGTGCTGTACATCGAGCGCCATGTGGAAAAGATCCCACCCTACCTGTGCCGGATGTATACCTTCATTGCCATACTCATTTCCTTCTGCTGGTACTGCGGCAATAGCCTGGCGGCTTCGGCCGCTTCCCTGCGGGTGATGCTGGGGCTGGGCGGGGCCGCTGCCGCCAACCAAAGCTGCCTGTACCTTTTGCAGACCCACTGGCTGCTGCTGGCCGCCAGCGTGTTCCTGTGCAGCGGCGCAGTAAGCCCGCTGCTGGCCCGCTTTACCCGGCGCTGGCCCACCGCTGCCCACTCCGCCACCCTGGTGTGGAACCTTATCCTGCTGGCCACCTCGCTGGCCTTCCTGCTGTAAGGCCGGCTCACTGCCATTAAGTGCTGCCGCACTGTTATTCCCCTTCAAAAATTTCCGCAAGGAACAGGATCGGGCCGCAGGTCGCCCGCCGTCCCGGCGGGCACACGGGCTGCGCCCGTGTCGGCGGCTCCGCCGCCGGGCCTGCGGCCCGCGCTCTCCCCTTGCAAAAACCAATCCCACTCTGCCAAAAGGAGGCTGCTGCCAAAATGAACCGCTATCGCATCATTGCCCTCATTTATGCCGTGCTGCTGTTCGGCGGCCTGCTGGGCAGCCTGTTCCTTACCGGGCACTTTGCCGGTGATTATACTGCCGCAGAAGGTACCCTGGGTGCGCGGACCGAAACCGCCCTGCGGCAGAACCTGCCGCTGCGGGATGCCCTAAAGCGCTGGAAAACCACCCTGCTGATGCTGGGCGGTGTGCAGGAGCTGGACGGCATCTACTTTACCGGGGAAGGCCTTATTGAGAACCTGACCGTGACCGATGAAGCATTGGGAGAAAAAAACCTCGCTGTCCTGCAGGACTACTGCCGAGAAGCGGAGCCCTACACTGTGCTGCTGCCCAGTGCCTGTGCCATCAGCAGTCAATTGCTGCCGGAAGCCGCCCTGCTGTTTGACCAGGAGACCTGGCTGCAAAATGCCGCCGCGGCGCTCTCTCCTCTGTGCCGGGAGGTGCTGAACGCCTACCCGCTTTTGGAGGAAAATGGAGATAGCAGACTGTTCTACCGCACCGATTCCCGCCCCACCCAGCTGACCGGCTACCTGCTGTATCAAGCGCTGGGCCAGGCGCTGGATTACTTCCCCTATGCAAAGGACAGCTTTAGCAATACGCCGCTGCGGTATGACTGCACCGGCGACCTGTATGCCCGCTGGAGCTACGATAAGGTCCGGGCGGATGTGGTAACGGCGCTGCTGCCGCTGGAGGATAGTCGCAGCTACACCATCACCCACACCGCCGCTGATGGCACTGTGACCCGGTGGAATACCCTGTACCCGCTGGAAGGCACCGCGGGGATAGATTGTATTTTGGGCGGACCGGCTGCTATCATTGCCGTAACGGCTGAAGGCAGCATTCCCCGCAGCTTGCTGGTTCTGGGGGATGAGAATGCCCTGTGTGTGATCCCCTACCTGGCGCTGCACTATGACCGCATCACCTATGTGGATGTGACCCGGTGCAGCGAAGAGCAGCTGCCTGCCATCGCCGGGACGGAGTATAGCCGCACCCTGCTGCTGTACGGTGCGCCTACCCTGCTGAATACCGCCCTGACCACTGGGCTAGCCACCCTGACCCAAAGCTGAATGCCCGGAATCTGCTCACCCCGCACCTTACGGATGCGGGGTTTTTTATTTTGCGCAGAGGCCGGGCCAGGGCGCCCCGCGCGGCGGCAAAGCCGCCTGGCCGGAGGAGCGGTTTTACCGCCCCTCCGGCTCCCCGCCTGCGGCGGGGGCGCGGGGCGCCTGAACCAGCCTTATTCGCGAACAAATGTTTCACGTGAAACATTTTGCCGGGTGAAAAAGAAACCCGAAGCCTGCAAAAGCTCCGGGGAACTGGTAGTTATTTGTGGTACTTGGCACCGGCATTGATGGAGCAGGCACGGTAGAGCTGCTCGCAGAGGAGCACCCGGGCCAGCTGATGCGGGAAGGTAAGCCGGGAAAAGCTGATCTTCCGGGCAGCGGCCGCCTTTACCCGCGGGGAAAGACCAAAGCTGCCGCCGATGATAAAGCTCAGGCAGCCGCTTTTTTGGGCGGAGGAGGAAATGAGCTGCGCCAGCTGCGGGGAGGAGAGCATCTCTCCCTCGATACACAAGGGAAAAATGAGGCCGGCGGCTTTTTTGAGGATACGGTCTCCCTCCTCCTCCAGGCCGCGGGCGATTTCGGCCTCGGAGGGATTATCAGGCAAGCGATATTCCTCCAGCTCGATGATCTCGAACCGGCAGTAGGCACCCAGGCGCTTTTGGTACTCGGCGATGCCCTGCCGCATCCAAGCCTCCTTCACTTTGCCGATGGCAATAACCTGTATTTTCAGCATTCTACTTCCTCCTCAAGCACGGAGCATTGGATTGGGGCGGATCCGCGGTGCAGACCGACGGTGACGCTTCCGTTGCGATGGTCTGTATTTACAGTATCTCCTTAGAAACGGATCATCTGACCGGGGCAATCCCGTGGAGCGATCCACAGGCGGTAGTCCCGGTCCGGCTGCATACCGGCGGCGGAAAGGGCCGCTTCGGCATTGCTGCGGGCGAGGGCCGGGGTATTGCTTTCCCGGCTTAAATGTGCCAACACAAAGTGAGATGTACCGCATTTGGCCAGTTCCGTTACGGTGCGGGCCGCCTCGGCATTGGAAAGGTGGCCGTATTCCGAGCGGATGCGCTGTTTGAGATAGTAGGGATAGCCGCAATTGAGCAGGACGGAGTCCTCATAATTGGACTCCAGCACGGCGAGGTGGCAGCCTCGCAGGTGCTCCCACACTGTGGGGGTAACAAGGCCCAGATCGGTAACGAAGCCGATGGTGCGGCTGCCGGCCGTGATGCGGAAGCCGCAGGAATCGGAGGCATCATGTTGGGTGGCGAAGGGCTGCACCTGCATTCCGGCCACCTCCTGTATCTCCTCCAGCGGGAGCAGACGGGTAGTCGGTTCCACCATCGCTGCCAGGCGTTCCAGCGTACCGGCGGTGGCATAGACCGGGAGCTTGAGTTGCTTGGCCAGCACCCGCAGGCCGGCCACATGGTCGGCATGATCGTGGGTGATGAGGATACCGCGCAGGCCGGCGGGATCGATGCCGGCATCGCACAGCTCCGTGCGGATGCGGCGGGCGGAGATGCCTGCATCAATGAGCAGGCTGCCCTGGCCTTCGCCGGCGGAAAGGTAGTAGCTATTGCCGCTGCTGCCGCTGGAAAGCGGATAAAATGTTACCATGCTGTCACCTCGGGGGAATGGGTAGGATGAGGGCGGCGCGCCCCACCGGACGGCGGAGGGGCGGCCGGGGGCTTGGGCCGGCACGAGCCGGAAAGGCGGGGCGCGCCGCCCGGGGGCTCCCGGCCAAAAGAAGGGGACCGGAGCAGAACAGTACTCCGGCCCGGTAAAAATAAGCTTACGGTCTTAGGCCTGCTCGGAAAGGGGCTGATCCGGCAGGGTGATATAGTGAAGATCTGCGCCGATGCCGGCGAACTTTTCCACTACATTCTCGTACCCACGCTCGATATGCAGGGTATCTTCAATCTCGGTAGTGCCCTTGGCCATCAGTCCAGCGATAATGACCGCCGCCCCACCGCGCAGATCGCACGCTTTGACCGGCGCGCCCCGCAAGCCCTTCACTCCTTCGATGACAGCGACTTTGCCATCCACGGTGATATGGGCGCCCATGCGCACCAGCTGCTCGGTGTAGCGGAAACGGTTATCCCACACGCCCTCGGTGATGATGCTTGTCCCCTCGGCGCAGGTGAGCATGGCGGCCATCTGGGGCTGCATATCGGTGGGGAAGCCGGGATGCGGCATGGTTTTGAGATTGATGCGGCGGAGCGCCCCGGTACGGACGACCCGGACCCAGTCATCTCCTTCGGTGATGGTGGCACCGGCCTCCCGCAGCTTGACGGTAATGGGCTCCAGGTGCTTGGGAATAACATTCTTAACAAGGACATCCCCGCCGACGGCTGCGGCCGCCGCCATATAGGTCCCGGCTTCAATTTGATCGGGAATGATGCTGTAATCGGTGCCGTGCAGCACATCCACCCCGCGGATTTTGATGACATCGGTACCGGCGCCGCGGATATCGGCGCCCATGGAATTGAGAAAGTTGGCAAGGTCTACAATGTGGGGTTCTTTGGCAACATTCTCCAACACGGTCATACCGCTGGCCTTCACGGCGGCCAGCATGACATTGATGGTGGCGCCGACCGAAACCTGGTCGAAGTAGATGTGCGCCCCTTGCAGGCCCTCGGTATCAGCGTAGATGAGACCGTTTTCGATGCGGATCTCGGCACCCAGCAACTCGAAGCCCTTGATGTGCTGATCGATGGGACGAACGCCGAAATTGCACCCGCCGGGCATGGAAACACAGGCCTGGCCAAAACGCCCCAGCAGCGAGCCGATGAAATAATAGCTGGCGCGCATATGCTTGGAAAGCTCGTAGGGGACGGTGGATTCGGTGAGGGTGGAAGTATCGATAATAGCCGAAGTGCGGCTGAGCTTTTCCACTGTGGCGCCCATGGCGCGCAGCATACTGAACAGTAGCTCGGTATCGTGGATGTCGGGGACATTTTCCAGCACACAGCGGCCGCGGGCCAGCACGGTAGCGGGAATAATGGCAACGGCGGCATTTTTCGCGCCGCCGGCGGAAACTTCTCCGTAGAGCTGCTCCGCGCCGTTTACAATGAGTTTCTTCATTGGGCGATCCTCGTTATTTTCTATATTTTTTATATCATGCATTTTACCTTCGCTTAACAAGAGCACATACGGTTTTTGCGGGCATAAATACCGCCCGACATTGCGCGTCGCGTTGACAGGCGCCAGCCTGCCTACCGCTCCGCGCTTCCTCTGGCGCCATTTCTCCCGCGCAAAAACTCCGCAGGACTTTTCGGCGAGGGAAAACCGGATGATGACAAGGAAGAGGACGCCGGCATACTGGCGTATGTCAAGGACGATGACGCTGTCAGCGCCGATTTTCGCTGCCGAAAAGCGTGTGTGTCCTTGTTAAACGAAGGTATGAAAATGACAGCATACTGACGCTGCAATCCGATGATAGTATAGCACATCCGGCAGCAAAATAAAAGCCGTAATGATAGAAAATCCTGCAAAATAAAAAATTCTTCCGGCAGAGAAAATTTTTTGCCTTTCCTCTGGGAGAATCGGCATGTAAACAGAACGGTTTTATTCCCTATTGCCGTAATCCCGAATAAGGTGAATGGCCAGCAAAACAATAGCGGCCACGATAGCGATAATATAAACTCGATCCATAGGAAAACCTCCTTTATCATATGTCTGACTGTGGCAAAGCCCGGCGGGATGGTTTGGCGGTATGATAGCACTGCCGGGCGGCCAAGGAAATGGCGAAAGAAAAAACTTTTTGTAAAAATTCCGTGACCAGCCCCAAGGGTATTTTAACGCAAAAAGAGCAGGGCATACGCCCTGCTCTTTTTGCCCTTATGTGTGACAAAAGAGAAAAAAGCTGTAAATCAGCCCTTCTTGCCGTAGTCGCGGATCAGATTGAGAGCCAGCAGAACAACAGCAGCTACGATAGCGATGATGTAAGTAACACCCATGATAAAATCCTCCTCAATATCTCTTACAGTTTGCGGGTTTGGAACCCTGTGAAGATATATTAACATAATATTAACGCCTTGTCATCCCTTTTGAACCAGAAACATGCCGAAAATAGGGCCAAATCTTTGACGAATCCGTCAAAATGCGCAAATAAACTGCAAATTTTATTGAAGTATATAAATTTTGCATTAACATTCTGCATTTTTATGTTAACGGGATTTTATGCAGCAATTCCTGCAAAAGCATCTTGAAAGGCCCGGGGAAATCGGGTATAATCTACGCGAAAAATGGTCCCGCGGTGTGCGGGGCGGCCAATTGGGTGAATGGGACGGCTTTTGGCCAAAGGCAGGCTGGCGCCTGTCGAGGGCAAAAAGGGCAAAAACCGTTCCAGGCCCCGATTTGCCGGCGCCGGTGCAAGGGGCCAAGAAAGAACGCCCATATAAAGGAGGAAACACCATGGCCATAAATACCGACAATGCGCTGCGGCGCAGCGTGATCTATGAAGTATATGTACGCAGCCACACACCGGAGGGGACCTTTAAGGCGATAGAGCCTGACCTGGACCGGATAGCGGCACTGGGGGTGGATATTGTATGGTTCATGCCCATCCACCCTATTGGGGAGCTGAACAAAAAAGGAAGCCTGGGCTGCCCCTATGCCAACCGGGACTACCGCACCGTGAACCCGGAATACGGCACACTGGAGGATTTTCTGCACCTGGTGGAGGAGATCCATAAGCGGGGTATGAAGTGCATCATTGATGTGGTGTATAACCACACCTCGCCCGATTCCACACTGGTGGCGGAGCATCCGGACTACTTCTACTATAAGCCGGATGGCTGCCGCGGCAACAAGGTGGGCGACTGGACCGATGTGGTGGACCTGAACTATGAAAACCGCGCGCTGTGGCAGTATCAGATTGATTCGCTGTGCTACTGGGCACAATATGTGGATGGTTTCCGTTGCGATGTAGCCAGCACCGTGCCGGTGGCCTTTTGGCAGGAAGCCCGCCGGGCTGTGGAGCAGATACGGCCGGGGGCCATCTGGCTGGGAGAAAGCGTACACCTGGCGCACATTCAGGCCTTCCGGGAGATGGGCTTCTATGCCGCGACCGATACGGAATTGTTCACGGCTTTCGATATCCTGTACCCCTACGACCTGTGGCCGCTGTATGAGGATGTAACTGAGGGACGGCTGCCGCTTTCCCGGTGGTTTGATGCCGTGGATTACCAGGAGGTGAGCTTTGAGAGCGGATACAATAAGCTGCGCTGCCTGGAAAACCATGATACCAGCCGCGCAGCGGATCGCTTCCCGGAGCGGAAGAAGCTGCTGGCCTGGACAGCGCTGAATTACTTTATGAAGGGTACCATACTACTGTACGCTGGGCAGGAGGTATGTGAAAAGCACACGCCCTCCCTCTTTGAGAAGGAGCCGGTGGACTGGAACAGCGGAGAGGATATCAGCGGTTATCTGGCCAAGCTCGCGGCCATCAAGAAGAAGCTGCCCACCGATGAGCTGTTCCGCATTGGGGCGGATGACACACAGGGCATAGTGACCGCCAGCTATATAGGGCCTGCCGCGCGGGCTGTGGGCATCTTCCCGCTGGAGGGCAACGGCGGCACCGTGGCCGTACCCCTGCCGGATGGCGCCTACACCGATGCCCTAAGTGGCAAAGCAGTAACAGTAGCCGATGGCATGCTGACCATCGGGGAAGAAGCGGTCATTCTATTGGGATAAAATAAAGAAGCAAGAGGCCCCTGATCATTTGATGGCAGGGGCCTCTATTTGCTGCGAAAATTTTTTATAAAATGCTGTCACAAAATACGGCGGCGGAGCGTTTATAGGGGTGTAAGGGCCAAAACCGATTGCACCGGCTGCCGTTCTTGTGGTACCATCAAGAAAAAAGCCAAAAGGGGAAAACATATGCTGCCTGTATTTATCATGGCAATAGAAAATGACGATGACCGGACATTTGTGGCGGAGCTGTATGCCCGCTGCCAGCCGGCCATGCAGCGGCGCGCACTTTCTATCTTGAAAAACGAGAGTGACGCAGAGGAGGCCGTGCATGAGGCTATCCTGAGGGTGATACGGCACCTGGAAAAGGTGCGGATGATCCCGCGGGATGAGGTACTGTACTACCTGGTGACAGTGACCGAGACCACCAGTATAGACCTATACCGCAAAAGGCAGCGGGAAAGCCGAGCAACCATTGGGAACGAAAATGACTGGGCGGAGCACCTGGCCGATGACAACACAGCGGAGCAGACCATGCTGCGGCTGGAGCAGCGGGAGCTGCTGGAGCGGTGCCTGGCGCATCTGCCGCAGCGGGAGATAGACCTGCTGAACTACTACTACATACTGGAGCTGCCGTATAAGGAGATAGCCAGACTGACCGGACTGACCGCGGAAAACGCGAGGATGATTGTATGCCGCGCCAAGAAAAAGGTGCTGGCAGCCTACCGTGAGAAGGGAGGAAAAGCAGATGAGTAAATATCCCCTGGACCAGAACGATATGCAGGAGCAGTATGAGGATCTGCTCATCAAGGCGGCACTGAAGGAGCACGCCCGCAAGGAAAGTGCGCGGCTGGAACAGGAAGCCGCCGGGGAGGCGGCCGTTCCCCCTGCGGAGGATAATGTCATCCGGGCGGCTTTCCGCCGGGTGACCTGGGAGGAAGCCCGCGGCACGGTGCTGTACGGGGCCAAAAAAGCGGTGAGCTGCGTGGCGGTGGTCTTCCTGACAATAGCGGTAGCGGCTACCACTACCTTTGCCCTTTCCCCTGCGGAGAAAAAGCAGAGCATCCTGGAGCGGGTGCTGTATACCATCCGCTACTACACCGATAAATGGACCAGCCACGGCGGTACGCGGGTGGAATATCCCCATTTCTACTATGAGGACTTTGAGTACATCGAAGTGCCGAATGAGGAAGTGCGGGAGGCACTGGAGATATGGGCAAGCTTCCGCAATGTTACCAATTTTAATGACGGCGCTAATATCAGCATCTCGCACCTGCTGCAGATGATGTTCTACTACTGCGACGCCTACGGGCTGGAATACCCTTATGTTGATGCCTCCACCAAATGGGTGCAGCGGGAAGCTCTGCTGGAATTCGGGGCGTACTTCTTCGGCATCACGCAGGAGGACCTGGACCAACAGGTGAAGATGCGGCCGCTGTATTATGATGCCCAACGGGACGCCTACTGTGACCTGAACTATGATTATTCGTATCAATTCGCCGAGATCAACGCAACGGAAAAGATGGGGCTGATCCGCTATACTGAAAATGAGGACGGCACCCTCACCCTGGAGGTGGTCACCAAATCCATGGACAGCTGGGAGGGCTACTGCAACTACCCCACTCTGCTTACAGTTGATTTCAGCGCCGGGCACCCGGTGTTCCGCTCGGCGGTCGTCGCCGACCTGACGCAATACTGGGAGTTCCCGCCGGAGCCGGAGGAGCCCCTGTTCTGATAAAAAACTTCCCCCAAAGCGGTAAGCCATGGGGGAAGTTTTTTGTCTGTAGTTTCAGCTTTCGGCGGAGGCGAACAGCGCCGCGCAGGCGGTACGGGCTTCCTCGCGGCTGCTGACAGAGATGCGGTAATAAGCATCGCCATACTCGAAGAAGGCGTAGCCGCTGGGCTCGTAGGTATGCGGGTAAACGATCGCATCGTAGTACACCGGCACAGGGAAATCGGTCCACAAATCAGTATCGGTATACTGGCCGGAGCCCTCCGGCGGGTCCTGGTGATAGCGCCCCATGTATTCTTCAAGGGTCACGCCGTTCTTATGAAAATCGATCTGATAAACGGTGTGGTTCTCTTTTCCCCAGTCATAGTAGCAGGTGATATCCTCCGGGTTTTCCGGTTCATCCTTGGGGTATTTCAGCCAATAGTCATGGCTGCTCCAGTTCCCGGCATTTTCCATATGCAGCAGCCCTGTTTTCCCACACTTTTCTTCGACCCTTGCCATGGTACCGTAAGTGCGCAGGCAGTAGTCATCCGTATCATGGTAGTAATACCGGAATGCCCGGAAACCGGTATAGCACCCCGCCGCAATGACTACTACCAATAGAATGTAGCCGTACTTTTTGAGAAATTTCTTCATGTTATCCTCCCTGAATGTCCTGTGGTTACTATCTTACACTACTGTAAACGAATGAGAAAGGGAATGTGTGACAAAAAGGGGAAAAATTTTTATCCTAGGGAAGAAAAGCAGCCCGGGCAAGGAGGAGGCTCTGCCCGGAGCCTTGACAGTAAAGGCAATGTGCAGCTCCGGCTGGGTCCCGCTGCCCGCAATAGTGGAAAGCACCTGCCCCAGGCGTTTCATATCCAGCGGAAAAGCTAACCGAAAGCCCTGACTGCACTGATAGCCCGCGGACACCTGCCGGTAGTTTCCGTCCCTTTCCCGGATGCTTTCGTAATTGGTGGAAACATTGAATCGGGTGGTTTTCAGGTCCTCGGCTGCAAAACCGGCGGTCTTTACCGCATCGGTCATTGCTCCGCTTTGGCGGGCGGCCTGTTCCATGGCATGGTCGTAGTCCTTCTCAGTGGCGGTGGCGGTCATGGTCAGGTCGTTCCGCTCCTATCACACTCTGTTTTTCGGCAAAACTCAAGCTGCCCCCTTGACAACAGCCGAGGAGAGCATTATCATAAAACTAATGACATTAGTTTATGGGGGAGGCACCTTGATGGCCAAAGGACTGAGCGCTGAAAGCATCACTGTCGCGGCAGCTGAACTGATAGAGCAGTACGGGCGCAGCGGGTTTTCCATGCGGCTGCTGGCCGATACCATGGGGGTCAAAACCGCCTCGCTCTATAATCACATCGAGAACATGGATACCCTTTTGACCGAGGTATGCCGCTATGCCCTGCGGATGCAGGAGGACGGTGAGCTGCGGGCCATCGCGGGGAAAACCGGCCGGGAGGCCGTATGGGCCCTGGCCTGGGCCTACCGGCGCTTTGCGCAGCAGCACCGGGAGCTGTACTGGCTGGTGATGGATACCGCCGCGGGCGAGCCCCGCGTACTGGATGATGCCGCCGCCCGCTTTACCGAGCCGCTGAAGCAGGTGTTTTCCGGCTTTTATCTGCCGCCCCAGGAGGAGATCCATTTCCGGCGGATGTTCCGGGCCATTGTACATGGCTTTGCCTCGCAGGAGGATGAGGGTTTTTTCTCCCACTATCCCGCCTCCACAGATGAAAGTTTTGAATTTGCTATCCAGCGGTTTATCGATTGCATCATGGATGCGGAAAAGAGGAACCCCACTTGAACTATACACAAAGCGAAGAATATCTGTTTAATACCATGCCGATCGGCCGGGCCATTGCCTCGCTGGCCGTGCCCACCGTGATCAGCCAAATCGTCACCGTCATTTACAATATGGCGGATACCTTTTTTGTGGGCCAGCTGAGCGACCCCAACCAGGTAGCTGCCGCCACCGTGGCGCTGCCGCTTTTCATCTTCATCACCGCGCTGGCCAATCTGTTTGGCGTGGGCGGCGCCAGCCTTATCTCCCGCTGTTTGGGACAGGGCGACCGCCAAAAAGCCGGACATACCGCCGCTTTCTGCATCTGGAGCGCCATTGCGGTCTCTCTTATCTATGGCATAGCGGTCCTACTGCTGCGGCCGGTGCTGCTGCCCTTGCTGGGCGCTGATGCCGAAACCTTCGGCTATTCTTCCTCCTATGTGCTTTACAGCATTGGCCTGGGCGCCATGCCGGCGGCGCTCAATCCCATGCTGGCACATTTGGTCCGGGCGGAGGGCCATTCCCGGCAGGCCAGCCTGGGGGTTGCCTTTGGCGGCATCCTCAATATCCTGCTGGACCCTTTCTTCATCTTCGTGCTGGATCTGGAAATCGCTGGGGCTGGCATTGCCACCCTGCTTTCCAATCTGGCCGCGGCCGGTTATTTTGCTCTGTTCCTGCATAAGATCCGCCATGAGACCGCCATTACCGCTTCTCCCCGGCAGTACACGCTGGGGCAGCGCATCCCTGGGGAGGTACTCTCTGTTGGGCTGCCCAGCTGCCTCATCTCGGTCATGGGCGCCATCAGCAATACTGTGCTGAACCATTTTACCGCCGGCTACTCCAATGCCGCCATGGCCGGGATGGGGATCGCCAAGAAGGTGAACCTGCTGGCCTTTGCCGTGGGGCAGGGCATCACCCAGGGTACCCTGCCGCTCATCGGCTACAATTACACCTCCGGCAACCGCCAGCGGATGTTGAAGGCCATTTACGGCCTGCTGGCGGGCTGTCTGACGGTTTCTCTGATCATCACCGTGCTGCTGTATTTTGGGGCTTCCCCTGTCACCCGCTGCTTTATCAATGATGCCGAAACGGTGGAATTCGGACGCACCTTCCTGCGCATCATCTGCCTTACCTGTCCCACCAGCACCTTCATCTTCTTTGCCATTACGGTGTTCCAGGCCACAGGCAAGCGGGCTCAGCCTATCTTCCTTTCCCTGGTGCGCAAGGGCACCACCGATGTGCTGCTGATGCCGCTGTTCTATCATCTCATTGGCATCAATGGCGTAGCCTGGGCCTCTCCCGCCGCCGATCTTGTCGGTGTTCTCATTGCATTGGCGGTGCTGCTGCCCTATCTGCGCCGCCTGCGGCAGATGCCCTCACCCGTGCCAAAACACCCCTGACGCTATCTTCCTTTCTTTCACGGCCATTCGGCCGCATATCCAAAAAATCTCCCCTGCCTTGAATAAGCGGGGGAGATTTTTTATTTACCGGCGGGATTGCTTTTCCTGCCGACGCTTATCATTGATGTTCTTGATATGCTCATCGGTGATGAGGGTCACACCGTTTTCTTTGGCCTAGGCCGCGCAGCCATTCAATACCGTTTTTAGGAACGGCCGAGACACCTTGACAAAATTTTCAGCGCGTCATCGGTGAATTATACGCTGTCATCGCAGCGGTTGGCAGCATAGCGGATGGATTCAAGATCCGTTTCCTTGGGTGCCGGGATCGGCTCCGCAATGGGCTTTTTAAGCCCGCGCGGAAACTGGGTGTACCAGAAATTCGTAGAATCTCGGTAGCCATAATCCACCGGTACCGGCGGAAAGTTATTTTTCATCACACCATTGATGAGTGCATTATAGTATTCCGGTTTCATCAGAATCTTATCGATGCTGAGGATGAAGTGTGCACCGTACTTGGAGGTAATGCCGTTAAAATCATTGTAGGGGCCGGGGGCCCATCATCAATATCCTCCACTGAAAAGCGCCCGGCATTTTCCAATTTGCTGTTCCAGCCGCACTCAAATACCTGATACGCCTCCGCAATGACCTGCGGGCGGGTTTTATCGGTGGGGTCGCTCTGGCCATCCTCCATGGTAAATAGATTCCTTCATCTTTTCTTTGGAAGGTCCGGGAAAGCCAAACCTCACGGCTTCCTTAAAATAGGCCCGGTCATCGGTGTTGAAATTGAGGGCGCATTTACCGCGCTGCAGCAGGTTGTGACAGGTATTAGGGGTATTTCGACGCTCCAGCAGTATGGCATAGCGGCCTTTACCGGCAATATAATAGGGGAAGCACAGGGAATAGGAGCCAATATACACCATATGTCCCCAAGTGTGGCCCGGCACCCGCATGCACTCTATTTTGATATCCCCAATGCAGAAAAGCTCTCCATCCCGCAACAACACTTTTTTATTATTGACAGCCCGGGGCTGTCTTCCGCCGCACCCAAATGGTCGGTATCCTTGTGGGTGATGAGGATGTCTCAGATACTCTTGGGGGCACTCCCCAGCCAACCCATCTTTTCTCATCGTTGTACCCGGCATCAATCATAATGGTGGTGTCTCCCTTGCGGTAAAAGAAGATATTGGCCACCTATTCCCGTACGCAGGCCACATGCTCATCGATCCACCCGGTGTTCGGCGGCTTTCTATGATCTTCACTGGTTTTAGTATGCCCACTCTCCCCGCCTTGTCAAGCAGATCTCCCTCTTGCTATTCTTCATAAAAACCTATAAAATAGAGCTGATCTACCATTACACCTTAGGGAGGATGCTCATGCTGACCGAGCACGAAGAAAAACTTATCCAAAGATACTATATTTACCCCAAAATCGCTATTACTGTGGTCATTATGGCACTGGCGCTGGGGGTCCCTTTCATCCTGCTGGAAATGATCGATGATCTCGTTTTTCACGATGAAGAAGTCATCTTTTGGGGCCTTTATGTCTATTTGGGCTTCGCGGCCCTGTATCTCATCCTTTTCTGTTACTGCACCCTTCGAGCCAAGCTGGGAATGCGGAAAGAGGAATGGCAGGAGCTGCAGCGCCGTCTTAGTGTCTGCCAGAGCCAGAGTGATTACTCCGGTGCCGTGGCCGGTTCACTGGCCATGGGGGCCACCGGCCGCCTGATGCAAAAAAGCCAGAATAAAACAGTGCGCGGGGTCGGCACCGCCGCGGAAGTGGCCGGGGCCATTGGGGCCGTTGCCACCGCCGGCGCCATGAATGCCGAGATTGCCCACAATGCTCAGGCCATGGCGGAAGCCTACGGTGTCCCCCTCCCCCGCACCAAAGGATTGAGAACTGTACTGGTGCTGCTGCCGCTGGTGATTCTCATTGGCACCTACATCCCCCAGTACAGCCACGCCCATACTGCCATGCAGCAGAATACCCTCCTCGTTTCCCAGCGCATTGAAGAGATCACCAAAGCTTTGGATCCGGTCTGTGAATACATCTCTGCCGATGACCCCGCCGAACGCTATCAGGATTACGGCTATCGTGTCATTGGCTACCTGCGCGGCATGAATACCGATGCCCCCAAATGCTATGTTTACATTTCGCTGGACTCCACCGGTGTGCTGGAATCTCTCTCCTACGATGAGGAAATTATTATGTCACTCAGCCTGGAGGAAAACCTCAGCCGTATCGAAAAGGACTTTGAAACACTTCACCGCGTCCTGCAAAAAGCAGACATTCCCACCCAAAGCCCCGAACTGCTCACCACCTATCAGCTTTCCGAAGAATTCCGGGAGGCCTTCCTTGCCGGCACCTATTATCAGAGCATCGATTGTTCCGAAAACGGTGAAAGCACCCGTGTTTACTGGAGCTTTGAAACCGAACCCGAGGAAGAATTTGATGAATACACCCATCCCCGCGTATACCTCTATGTGCGGGCATAAATCGCTCGGTGGCCGTTCAGTCAAATACCCATTGGGGTGGCAGATTAAAACTGCGTGATACCCGATAAGGCCCACATTTATACCACTCTTCTATTTCCCTACCAAATACCAAAGATACTAAAACCGGGACGACCGCTGAGAAAGCGACCGTCCCGACTACTATTCCATTTTCAGTCCAGCGGCTTCATTGTTGGGATTATTACCGCAGAGAATCGTATCGTCTTACAGGTTCTTATATCCCGATTTTCCCGTGCTCTGCTCATGGCCGTTCCCACATAATCTCTCATATCTTCCCATAACTTTTTCCCCAAAATGGGTAAATACATGGGTAAATCCAGTGGTGCTAGCTAATCTTTATTTTTCCTTCAAGGCTGGCAAAACTCGCTACTTTCCGTTCCTTAGTTGCTTCGTTGTAAACATCCATTGTAGTCTTGATATTTCGATGCCCCATGATTTCTTGAATGATTTTCAAGTTCGTCTCATTCTCGCAAAGCCGTGTGCAGAATGTATGTCGCAGATTGTGGACGCTGAAATGCGGCAGTAATACGGGTTCCCTGCATTCCTGCTTTGCCCTCTCCACTTCAGTCTGATTGCAGTCTCGGATGATTCTCTCGATTGCTCTGTTGACTACATGGGGTGTTAGCATTTCACCGTAACGGTTTTGAAACACAAAGTTTGAATATACATCGACCACGCATTGATTAAATCCATTCTCCATCTGCTTTCGCCTTGTCTGTAGCAGTGCGGTCTGAACATCCGCAAACATAGGAACAATGCGCGTAAAATCGAGCGTTGTAATCTGTTTCGTTCATAACGAACACCTCCTTCAAAATAGAAATAGCCGCCTGATTTCTTTTGAAAACCAAACGGCCATGTACGCTATATTCAGTTCGACAAACTGGAATTTGATGAGGAAGATTATTTATATAATCTACCGTCTATGGTCTGAAAACGACCACCTATCGAGAATCGGTGGAAATCAATTCTCGATTTTCTTATACTGTAACCGTAACAAAGAGGAGGTGAGCAAATGCAAATTGAAATCA
>ERZ836877.2699-NODE-2699-length-22071-cov-17.743868_pt1 | contig 22071 bp, 18 predicted proteins | sample MGYA00519469_ERZ836877 | MGnify/ENA primary metagenome ERZ836877 (study PRJEB31850, sample SAMEA3708809) | human gut metagenome | biome: human gut; feature: human-associated habitat; material: faeces | place: China | collected 2014 ... | reverse complement strand
GCGGCGCTTTTCCAGATCAATGGCGCAGGCCTGGAAGGTATTGCACAGGCTGATGCCATCGGCACCGGCAGCTTCCACGGCCTTGCACATATCGGGGATGCTCTCTGCCTGGGGGCTGAGCTTGACCACCAGCGGCACAGTGCACACTTTGCGCACAGCGGAAACCACCTCTTCGGCGTCCTTGGCGCGGATGCCGAACGCCAGGCCGCCCTGCTTGACGTTGGGGCAGCTGATGTTCAGTTCCAGCACATCAATGCCTGCGGCGCACAGCTTCTGCACGCCCTCCACGTTTTCCTCAATGGTATGGCCGCCCAGGTTGACCCAGACGGAGGTGCCGCAGGTTTTCATGGCGGGCAGTTCGTTTTCAATAAAGTGCTGCACGCCGGGGTTCTGCAGGCCGATGGAGTTCATCAGGCCGGAGGGAGTTTCCAGCAGGCGCTCGCCGTCGTTGCCGGGCTGACCGTTCAACGTCAGGCCTTTGCCGGAAATGCCGCCCAGCACGCGCAGGTCCTCAATGCCTGCATATTCCGGGCCGAAACCAAAGGTGCCGGAAGCGGCAATGACCGGGCCGGCCAGCTGCTTGCCAAACAGATTTACGCGAAGGTCTGCCATCAGTCAAACACCTCCTCAGCTTTGAACACAGGGCCGTCTTTACATACGGTCTTGGCCCCCACCTTGGTGCGGCAGGTGCAGCCCAGGCAGGCGCCAAGGCCGCAGGCCATCTTGCGTTCCAGGCTGGCCACGCAGGGCGTGCCGCTCTGGGCGCACAGCTGGTATACGCCGCGCATCATCACCATGGGGCCGCAGGTCAGCACCATGGCGAACTGTTCCGGGTGCAGGATGCCGGTTACCAGGCCGTGGTAACCCACCGCGCCGGAATCCGTTGCAATGCTGATGGCGGCGCAGTAAGGCAGGAAAGCTTCCAGCCCATAGGGCTCATCACGGAAGCCGCAGTATAGTTCCGGCTTGCAGCCCGCCGCAGCCAGCTCCTTGCAGAGCTGCAGCAGCGGCGCGGTGCCAATACCGCCGCCCACAACAGCGATCTTGCCGTTTTTGCCGCCTGCCGCCCGGGCGATCGCGGCCACATCAAATCCGTTGCCGCATGGGCCGGTCACCGTCAGGGTGTCGCCCTCTTTCAGGGCGGCCAGCTTCTGGGTTCCCTCACCCTTGACCTGATACAGGAAAGTCAGTGCGCCGGTCGCGGCGTCAAAATCATGCACGCTGATGGGGCGGGACAGGATGGGCGTTTCGTTGGCACCCCAGGCGCGCAGCATAAAGAACTGCCCCGCCTTGGCCGGGCGGCTGGCATCCGGCCACTGCACCGTCAGGCAGCGGATATCCGCTGCAACGGTACTCTGGCGCAGGACCGTTACCTTACAGCTTGTTGCATTCACCCTGGATATCCTCCTTCATTCGCACGCATTCATTATAAGCAGCTTCATCAAAGGCAACGCCGGGCTGCTTTTTGTAAGCCAGCAAGATGCCGCGGCTGGAGTTGACCACACCGCCGTTGCTGTTGTTCATATACTGGGCAATATCGGCAGCTTTGCCGCCCTGTGCGCCGTAGCCGGGGATCAGGAAGAAGGTCTGGGGGTAAGCAGCGCGGATGGCGGTTGCTTCCTCTGTATGGGTGCCGCCGATGACCAGACCGATGCTGGAATAACCAGATTCGCCGATGTAATCCCTGCCCAGCTCGCTCAGGCTGTCGCCCACCAGGTCGTACACATGGCGGCCGTCCTCCAGCTTTTTATACTCAAAATCTTTTGCGCCGGGGTTGGAGGTGCGGCACAGTACAAACAGGCCCTTGCCCTGTTCCTTGCAGTACGGCAGGTAGGGGCTGATGGAATCCAGGCCCATATAGGGGGCCAGCGTGATGATATCAGCCTCAAAGTCACCGGTAAAGTGTGCCTTGGCGTACATCTCGGCGGTTTTGGCAATATCGCCGCGCTTGATATCGGCAATGACCGGCAGGCCGGTGGCGCGCACCATCTTCAGGGTTTCGGCGTAAGCGCGCATGCCATCCAGACCAAGGGATTCATAATAAGCGATCTGAACCTTGTAGCAGCCTGCGGAAGCCTTGGTGGCTTCAATAATGCGGCGGTTGAATTCCACCACATTTTCACCGGCAGTCTTGGTGTAGTCCACCACATCGGCGGGCAGGTAGCTGAACTCGGTATCCAGACCCACGCACACCGGGCCGTTGGCTGCCACGCTGGCATACAGTTTATCCATGTTGGTCATTGCTGTTCCTCCGTTTTCTGTATCAAAAAAAGCTCGTTCAAACTTTTCTGCGGGTTACTGTTTATCTTTCTGGTAGGTCACTTTGCCGCCCTTGATGGTCATCATGACCTGGCCATAGAAGCTTTCGCCGTCATAGGGGCAGTTTTTGCTCTTACTGTGCAGCTCGTCCGCATGTACGGTAAACATGTGGTCGGTATCCACCAGAACAATATCGGCATCAAAGCCGGGCACCAGGCGGCCCTTATGCTCATCCAGGCCAAGCACCTGAGCGGGGCCGGAGCTCATCAAAAAGCTCAGCATTTCCAGCGGCAAGCCCTCCATGCGGCACAATTTGGTGTAGCACACGGAAAAGGCGGTTTCCAGCCCAACCATACCGGCAGCGCCCTTGGCCTTATCCTCGGCGCTGTGGGGGGCATGGTCGGTGCCGATGCAGCTGACTGTGCCATCCTTAATTGCCGTCACCAGGGCGGCCACATCGTCCGCCTTGCGGATGGGTGGGTTGACCTTATACTGCAGGCGGGAATCATCGAACCACAGGTGGTGCGGGGTCACTTCGCAGCTGACCATTGCACCGCGGCGGCGGCTCTGGCGCACCATATCCACAGATTCTTTGGTGGAAACATGGCACATATGCAGGCGGGTGCCGTAATATTCGGCCAGGTGGCAGTTGCGCACCGTCTCAATGTTTTCGGCCAGGCGGTAATCCCACGGGCTGATCTCGCGGTCCTCTGCGTGGGACATCACGGTCAGACCGCGCTCGGCTGCCACAGCAAACACGCGAGCCATCGTGGCGTTATTCATCACGCCGTTGCCGTCCTCAGTGATAAACTTGATATCATCCGGCAGGTCCAGCAGATGGTCAATGGTGTGGCCGTCAAAGTTTTTGGTAATGGAAACGGTCTGGTTGGCATCACACAGGCCAATCTCGCGCGCTTTCTCCTCCACCTCATGCACGATCTCTGCCGAAGAGCAGACCGGCTTGGTGTTGGGCATCAGGTTGACGAAAGTATATCCGCCTGCCGCTGCAGCCGCAGAGCCGGTGGCAATATCCTCTTTATATTCAAAGCCGGGGGTACGCCAATGGCAGTGGGTATCAATAAACGCGGGCAGAATGGTCAGCCCTTTTGCATTGATCACCTCGCCTGCTTCCGGCAGGTCGGTTCCGATTGCTCTAATTTTGCCGTCCGCGATCAGATAATCGCAGATGCGGCCCTCGTAATCCCGTGCATTTTTAATCAGCATGGCTGGCCCTCCTTTTGGTGTGGGGTTGCAAGATTCTGTGTGAGAATTTGTGGTGGTTGTGGGCACGGTAGGAGCAGCCTATCCTCACGTTAAGTGCCAACTTTGCGCGGCGATAGCTTGTTGGCGGTGGTGCGGGGTTTGCTGCTTTCCCCAGCAGTAGGGCCAGGTTGTCTCCTCCACCCATTCGCCGCCTGTTCGGCGGCGGGTGAACAGAGGAACATCCTATCTCCGCGCCAAGTGCCGCCTGCGGCGGTTGCGCTCCGAAACGCGCCTGCGGGCGCAGCGCTCTGCGCTCCGGCTGTTTTTTGCACCGCGCTTCGCGCGATTGCGCGGCGATAGCCTGTTGGTGGTGGAGCAGGGTTGCTACCTCCACCCATTCGCCGCCTGTTCGGCGGCGGAGTAACAGAGGAACATCCTCGCTCTGCGCTCCGGCTGTTTTTTGCACCGCGCTTCGCGCGATTGCGCGGCGATAGCCTGTTGGTGGTGGGGCAGGGTTGCTATCTCCACCCATTCGCCGCCTGTTCGGCGGCGGGTGAACAGAGGAACATCCTCGCTCTGCGCTCCGGCTGTTTTTGCACCGCGCTTCGCGCGATTGCGCGGCATAGCCGCGCAGGCAAAAAAATAACTTTTCCCCAAAAGAGGAAAAGTCAAAAAGAAGCACCTGATACAGCGTGGGGAAGAAACACTGCACCGTGGGTTTTATCGCAGCAGGACAAGCCTTCGCGGATGGATACCATGGCACAGTTCACCCTTTCACATATGATTTTAATTATTGTACCATGCCGGGACAATGGTGTCAACACAACACGAAATGTTGCACCAAGAAGGATTTTTTGTATTTTTGTGTCAACTTTTGGGCAATATGTCAAAAGGCCGGGTTCTGGTTCGCGCCGCACACAAAACAGCGCCGCGCCAGACCCGGCACACGATCCTATTCTTTTAATTTTCTCCAATCTGTTGGTCGATGTATTCATCTAATTCGTTGATTGCATCTTCCCACATTGCATCATCCATATTGACCTTTCTCCCCTGCAGCACTGGTTCCGGCAACGCCGATTCCGCCGTGCTTTGTGCTGGTTCTGCCATTTTATTAGGTTTACTTATGACCTCTTCTGTATTTGTGGAACCTTTGTTCATTGCATTTGTTGCTTCCAAAGCAATCACTGCTACAAGTATAAGAATCCCACAAATCAACAACAGTCTTTTCTTCATTGATTTTATGCTCTTTCTTTATTCCCTCATATACTAATTAAATCCATAGCATTCAATATATGGTTCTCCAATCTTTGTGTTGCTTATATGTTCCTGATACCTACACACCTGACATTCTACGTATCTTACCAAAATATCTTGCTTCACTACGTCATGTCCAGCATGATATCCATGCATACATGCTGCTGTACGTGCATAATAGGAGTTTTGAGTTTTGTACCTAATGTCAAAACTTCCGCACTGTATACATTGTCCCGCAACTTGTTCTGCTACGTCATTCGAATGTCCACTCTGATATTCTTTTACATCATCATCAAAATCTTTATAAAGTGCTTCTTCTATTTTTTCAATTTTGCTATTTGTCCCGGCCCAAATTTTGTCTTTTTCTTGTGCATGAACAGGCAAAAGCATTCCCATTCCAAAGCAAATAGTAAAAATAATTACTATCCATCTTCGTTTCATTATTGTCATCTCCCCTCTGCTTATTTCAGGCATGTCCAACCCAAATCTCTTATCTGGTTACGATTCATCATCGAACGCGTTCCGCATTCCGGGCAATCTGCATAGGTATAACTAACCTCAAAGCATTTTTGATCTCGCGCATTTACATTTCCATGGATACATGGCGTTGTAAAAAATTCATACCCAGTTTCAACCGAAGTCGTCATTGTCGTTCCACATTTTGGACATGGATAAGTTGGTAATGCTCTGTCTTCTAGAGCAGCCGCCGGCAACGCCATACTAATTGCAAAAGCCAACATGCCGATTGTTGTTAAACACCTACTTAATGTCTTTTTAGTCATGTCTTGCTCCTTTCTAAGTCAGTTTGTTGCATTTTAACTATTTTGTTTCAACCATAGCGTTTATTATATGTATATAATAGCATTAAGGATAATAATTGTCAATAGTGTTATTTACTTTAAGCTCTATAAACACAAAAAAAGCAGCCCCTCCCTTGCGGGAAAGGCTGCTTTTTAGAACAAATCAGTTACAATCAGTTCTGCTTCATCTTAGCGAAGCACTCGCTGCAGTAGACCGGACGGTCTTCGCGCGGCTGGAAGGGCACCTTGCAAGTCTTGCCGCAGCTTGCGCAAACGGCGTCGAACATCTGGCGCTCACCACGGGTAGCGTTCTTGCGGGCATCGCGGCATGCCTTGCAGCGCTGGGGCTGGTTCTCGAAACCACGGCTTGCGTAGAACTCCTGCTCACCGGCGGTCCAAACGAACTCTTTGCCGCAATCTTTGCATACCAAAGTCTTGTCTTCGTACATAGTGGGTATCTCCTCTTTGTTTACTTGCCCGCGGAAGAATTTCAACCAACGCTTGGGGTCACCAATGAACTGATTGCTAAGCTACTGGGGGCATTGTTTATATGTCCAGGCCAAAACGCCTGAATCCAAATTCATTCTCGCACTTCATCACTGCGCAGCTTTTTGCGGGCGCGCATCAGGGCGTTTTCCACCGCTTTGGGGGTGCAGTGCAGCAGTTGGGCTGTCTGGGCGGCGGTGTGCCCCTCCAAACTGGCAAGCAGACTGCCGCGTTCCAGGGGCGAAAGCTGCGTGTTGATGCGTTCCAGCACGGCGGCGCAGCGCTCGTTGGCAATGGCAAGCTCTTCCGGCCCCGGCGCGGCAGAATTTTCCGGCAGGGGCACACTGTTGTTCAGCGGAGCATGCTTTTTGCGGGTGGCACTGCGGCGGGCATCCTGCTGTGCGTTGGCAATACAGGCTGCGGCATACGCGGTAAAGGGGACTTTTTTATCCGCCCGGTAGCTGCGCACGGCATGGAACAGGCCAATCAGCCCTTCCTGCACCGCATCGTCAAAGTCAAGGCCGGGTGCTGCAACGGCAGCGGCGCCTTTGCGTATGGCAGGCATCATGGCGGTGATCAGCGCGGCAATAGCGCCTTCCTCCCCAGCCTGTGCCTGCTGCAGCAGCTCGTCATCCATCTGCTGCGGCATGGCTACTTTCCTCCCTGGATAAATGCGATTGTTCTTATTTTACCGTTTAACGCCGCGTTTGTCAATAAAATTTTGCCCTGTACGTTAAATAATCCCTTCCTCAAGAGAGGGATTTGCCGCACTGTGGCTGCGCCATGCTCCTACCTTTCTTTAAGAACCCCCATCGTCGGCAGATCTCCGCCAATGGAGACGGTTTCAGAGTTGTTCGGCAAATCGGACACTTTACTTTTTTCGGTTTGTAAAATGCTCCAGCAGCTCCACCGCCGCCACAATGATAATTGTTACCGCAAAAACGCCCAGCCAGCCAAGGCCCGCTTTGGGCAGCACCTGCATAAACAGTGTTAAATTCATCTTGTTCTCCCCTTTTGTTTAGAGTGTATCTGAAAAGTCGAAAATATCTGTCATTTTCTTTGGGCAATACCGCACAATTCCCGCCTGACGGCTTAAGCACCGCTCCGGCGGCTGCGGCACGGCAACTGCGTTGCCAAAATGCTCGATAATACACAAAGTATTATCTGCGCTTTTGGCTTAGCAGCTGCCGCACCTCGCTCGCCGTATCGGCACTTAGAATTATGCGGTATTGCCTTTGTTTTCAGATACGCCTTAGGCAAACAATGTCAGAATCATACCGCCCGCAATCACGGACGCGATCTGACCGGATACATTCACCCCAACGGCGTGCATCAGCAAAAAGTTCTGGTTGTCTTCCTGCAGGCCCATCTTGTTCACCACACGGGCCGACATCGGGAATGCCGAAATGCCCGCTGCACCGATCATAGGGTTGATTTTTTGTTTGGCAAACAGGTTATATACCTTGGCCACCAGCACGCCGCCGATGGTATCGAACACAAAGGCCACCAGCCCCAGCGCCAGAATCATCAGGGTCTGCCGATTCAAAAAATACTCTGCCTGCATTTTGGATGCCACCGTCAGCCCCAGCAGCAGGGTAATGAGGTTTGCCAGTACCTTTTGTGCGGTTTCGGACAGGCTGTCCAGCACACCACATTCCCGGATGAGGTTGCCGAACATCAAAAAGCCAACCAGCGCCACACTGCGCGGCACAAACAGCCCAGCCACCATGGTAATAATGATGGGGAACAGGATTTTTGCCGTTTTGCTGACTTGCTTTTCGGCATATGGCATGCGGATCAGGCGCTCTTTTTTGGTCGTCACAAGCCGGATGACCGGCGGCTGGATGATGGGCACCAGCGCCATGTAAGAATACGCCGCCACAATGATGGCCCCCAGATAGTTGGATTCCAGAAAGTTCGCCACAAAGATGGAGGTCGGCCCGTCCGCCGCACCGATCACGGCAATGGAGGCGGCATCTTTGAGTTCAAAGCCCATCAAAGTCGCAGCCCCCAGCGTGAAAAAGATGCCAAACTGCGCCGCCGCCCCAAAAATCATCAGCTTGGGGTTGGAAAGCAGCGGTGTAAAATCAATCATTGCACCAATGCCCACAAACAGCAGCAACGGGAACAGTTCGTTGGCAATGCCAGCATCAAACAGCACATCCAGCGGGCCGACCTCGGTGCCGGTGGACAGCACCTGGGTAACAGCACCGGACAGCGGCAGGTTGACGAGAATGGCCCCAAAGCCCATTGGCAGCAGCAGGGATGGCTCCATCTCCTTTTTGATCGCCAGCCAGATCAACAGGCCGCCGATCCCCCACATAACCACCTGCTGCCATTGCAGGTTCCATAGATTTCCAAACAGTTCTTGCATCCATAGCCCTCCTTGTTTTAATGCAATCTTAATACAAACAGCAAAAAGAAAAAGACTTCCGCCGCGCAGGGGTACTACACCCATGCTCGGCAAAAGTCTTGCGTTATTTCATACAAATTACGGGCTGTCAGCCGTCTTGACGTAACTTGCAGGCGCTGCGCGTCCGCTACTCCCTTTTGCTGGTTTCATTATGCAATATCAATACTGGGATGTCAAGGGGGTTTTTGCCGCCGCGCAAAATTCTTTTTCAGCAGCCTGACTTTTTACACATCCGGCCAACGGTGGATCTGGCGCAGATACAAAACCAGACCAAACTCACCGGAGATGGTTTCGGAAAGCGGGAACGCCCACCAGGTCCACCCCAGCCCCAGACGGGACAACAGCCAGAAAATGGGGATCAGGCAGATGATTTCCCGCATAACAGAGATTGCCACGCTGACCTTTGCCGCACCGATCGCCTGGAAAAATACCGGCGTGATAAGGGAAAACACCGCCGAGAAAAAGCTGAGCCCAATAATGCGGGGAATATCAAGGGTGGATTTTGAGCGTATTTGAGGCGTAAAAATCAACGCAAAATAAATCTTGATTTTTTGACAGGCCTGTAGTATACTATACAAGCAACATATGAGCCGGTGTGTTGGAATTGGCAGACGAGACGGACTCAAAATCCGTTGGTGGTGACACCGTGTGGGTTCGACCCCCACCACCGGCACTGATATAAAACCCCAAAAGGCGCAGAGCTTTTTGGGGTCTTTTTTTGGCATGGTCACGGGGGCGAACAGGGCGGCACGGCTAAGCCGCGCACAAAAGTCTCCGGTGGAGACTTTTGAGGCCCACGCCCCCACCACCGCTTAACAAAACAGCCCGGAACTGCCGCCTGCATTTGCGGTGGTTCCGGGCTGTTGCTTTACCTATTCACCTTGCAGCTGTCAACGTGCAGGTATGGGTTCCTGGAATGCCTTATGCCTTTTTGCTGTAATCGCGTGCGCCGTAAATGGCGGTGCCGATGCGCACAATAGTGGCCCCCTCGCGGATGGCATCGGGGTAATCCCCGCTCATGCCCATGGAAAGGATATCCATTTTGGCGTTCTCATAATGGCGGTCAGCAGCTTTTGCCAGCAGTTCCCGCATTTGGGCAAAGAACGCGCGGGTCTCATCCGGGGTTGCAGCTGCCGGCGGGATGGCCATCAGGCCGCGCAGGCGGATATGCGGCTGTGCGGCTGCCATATCCAGCAGGGGCCACAGGCTTTCGGCAGAAACGCCAGACTTGCTCTCTTCCCCGCCGATGTTGATCTCGATCAAAATTTCCTGGGTCAGGTTTGCGGCGGCAGCGGCGCGCTCCACCTTTTGCAGCAGGTGCTCGCTGTCCACGCTTTCAATCAAAGCAGCACGGCCCACCACTTTGTTGACCTTGTTGGTCTGCAAATGGCCGATAAAATGACCCGGCTTACCGCAATAAGCATTGGCGTCGGTCTTTTCCACCAGTTCCTGCACATGGTTTTCGCCAAACAGGTCAATGGGCAGAACGGCGCTGGCAATCACCTCTTCCACGGTGCGGGTCTTGCAGGCGGCGCACAGCAGAATATCTGCCGGGTCGCGGCCGGCTTCACGCGCAGCGGTGGCCATATTTTCACGGATGCGGGCCACATTTTCGGCCATCATTGTCAGTTGTTCCTGTGTCAGCATGGTTCACATCTCCTGGTAAACGGCGCGGCTGCCGCCGATGTATTTGGGGCGGGTGCGGGCGCAGATGATGGGCGCAGCGCCGATCTGCTTGATGGTCAGGCGCACCGGCACGGCCACGCGCTTTAAGTGCATGCCAATCAGCGTACCGCCGATATCAATTCCGGCAGCGGCACGCACTTCCTCCACCAGAACCGGATGTTCAAACGCCTGCCAGCAGTTGGTTGCCCAGCTGCCGCCCGCATGGGGCTGCGGCACGGCGTTCACCTGTTCATAACCATACTTTTCGGCAGCTTCCTGCTCGATGACAATGGCGCGATTCAGGTGTTCGCAGCACTGGGCCGCCAGATAGACGCCCTGCGCTTTGAGCACCGGCAGAATACCCGCCAGCACAGCCGCGGCGGCTTCCATGCTGCTGTCCTTGCCAATATGCCCGCCAACGATCTCGCTGGAAGAGCAGCCGACCACAAAAATATCCCCGGCGCGCAGGTGTGCAGCCGCCAGCAGTTCTTCCGCTGCCTGGCGTGCCTGCGCCGTAATGGCGGCGCAATCCGGTTTTTGAACGGTGTTTTGTTCCATAATCTACCCACCTTTTTCATTTACTGATCCGGCATTATTATAACACGGGATGCAAGGTTTGTACATTCTTAAACGGTTCTAAACCAATCTTACCCCCATACAAAAACGGTGCAGCAAAGCCGCAGCCTGCTGCACCGTTTTGGGGCACTGCTGAAAACAAACTTATTCTCAGCGCTTGATATCGTAATTCATGTTCATCAGGTTGCGGATGGTGGAAACATCATCGGTGATGTTGGCATCGCCATGGATGGTGTGCTTGATGGCGGAGCTTGCCACCGCAAAGTTGACCATATCCATCGGCTTGTAGTTGTGCAGCATGGCGTAAATCAGGCCGCTGGCAAATGCATCGCCGCCGCCTACACGGTCCAGAATATTAAAGGTAAACAGCTTGCTTTCAAAGGTATGGTCCTCATACCACATAAAGGCTTTCAGGCTGTTCTCGGAGCCGGAATGGGCATAACGCACATGGCGGGCAATGCACTTGATGTTGGGGTAACGCTCCACAAAGCGCTGGAAGATCTCATCCTGCTGTTCATAGCTGGGCTGTAGGGGCACGCCGTCTTTCCAGTCGCCCTGGGCGTGGTCGGCGTCGTCTTTCCACAGGTGGTAAGGCTCAATGCCAAACAGAACATCCACATAGGGCAGGCACTTGGTGCAGTAGTCACGGGCTTCTTCCCAAGTCCACAGGGTGGAGCGGAAGTTGCCGTCAAAGCTGACGGTCAGGCCCTTTTCCTTGGCTTTTTTCAGGCAGGCCATCACAAAATCGGCGCAGTTCTGGCCCAAAGCCGGGGTAATGCCGGAAAGATGCAGCCAGTCAAAGCCGTCCAGCAGGGCGTCCAGATCCACTTTGGAAAGGTCATACTCAGTAAAAGCGGAGTGCTTGCGGTCGTAAGTAACCTTGCTGGGGCGGATGCCGTAACCGGTTTCCAGGTAATAGGTGCCCAGACGGTGGGTCGGGGTTTCCTCCGGGGTGGAAAGGATCATCGGGGTGCAGTGCACATCATTGGAGCGCAGCCAGCGCACCGCACTTTTGCCCAAAGAGTTGTTGGGCACCACGCTGAAAAACGTGCTGTCAACACCCAGGTTGGCAAGAGCCAGGGCAATGTTGGCCTCGCTGCCTCCATAGCTGGCTTCAAAGTTGGAAGCCATACGGATCTTTTCATAGTTCGGCGGGGTCAGGCGCAGCATGACCTCACCAATCGTAATAAATTTAGCCGGGCTGTCGTTATGCAGGAGCAGGGGGTTAAAATGTTCCATAACATCTACCTCTCTTTTCTGGCCCCACGGGCAAAACCAGGTCATGGCCCGCCGCAGGGTTTGTTATGTCATATTTATTGTACCGTATTTTCGTCCCGGTTTCAACGATTTTCACACAAACTGCGCTCATATTTTGCGTTCCTTTTCACTGTTGCACAAAAAGGGCGGTACCGGGCGGCAAAAAACATCGCACACCCATGATTTTTTGCCGCCTGGTTTGAATTGCATTTTAATGTCTTTTATTGTATAATAGTAGAAATTGTGCCCTGGCGGCGGCTGCCGCGCGGGGTGTTGATACAAGTGCCGCACAAAACAGCGTTCTGACGTTTTATGCGGGCCATAAATCTGGAGGGAGCCAAACATGGCCGAAACAATGCAGGTCTCCGCGCAGCGCGCCTGGACCCACCTGAAAAAATACCAACCGCTGATCCATGAACTTGTCAGCCGCGATCTGAAAGTCAAATACCGCCGCAGCTTTCTGGGTTACATCTGGAGCATTTTGAACCCGCTGCTGATGATGCTGCTGCAAAGCATCATCTTTTCGTACATGTTCCGCAACGATATCCCAAATTTCCCGCTTTACCTGATCTGCGGCAACACCCTGTTTACCTTTTTCAATGAGACCACCAGCATGGGCCTGACTTCTGTTATCCAGAACACCCCGCTGATCAAAAAGGTGTACATTCCCAAGTTCATCTTCCCCATCAGCCAGGCGGTTTCCCGCTTTGTCACCATGCTGTTCAGCTTTGGTGCGGTTCTGCTGGTCATGATCTTTACCCGTGCCACCTTCTATTGGACCATCTTTTTGAGCTGGCTGCCGCTGGTGCTGCTCTTCTTTTTCAGCTGCGGGCTGGGGCTGCTGCTTTCCGCGCTGGCGGTGTATTTCCGTGATATGATGCACCTGTACAGTATCCTTACCATGGGTTGGATGTACGCCACCCCGCTGTTCTACCCCATCACCGCCCTGCCGGAAACCCTGCAGAAACTGATGAAGCTGAACCCGCTGTACCACTACATCAACCTGTTCCGCAACCTGATGATGTACGGCAACATTCCCGGCCCCAACACCTGGATTGCCTGCATTTTTTGCGCCGTTGCCTCTATGGCTATTGGCCTGTTGGTGTTCCGCAAGCTGCAAAAGAACTTTATCCTGTATATCTGACGTGAGGTAACGTATGGACGAGATTATTAAAGTCAATGACGTTTCCATGCGCTTTAACCTTGCGCAGGAAAAAACTGAGACCCTGAAAGAATACACCGTAAAACTGCTGACCCACAAGCTGTTTTTTAACGAATTTTACGCACTGAAACATGTTTCTTTCAGCATGAAGCGCGGCGAATCCCTGGCGCTGATCGGGCGCAACGGCAGCGGCAAAAGCACCATGCTGAAAGTGATTTCCGGCGTGATGTACCCCTCCGGCGGCAGCGTTGCCGTCAACGGCGAAATTGCCCCCATGATCGAGCTGGGCGCCGGTTTTGACATGGATCTGACCGCGCGGGAAAACATTTTCCTGAACGGCGCGGTGCTTGGCCACGACCGGGACTATATGATGGAGCATTTTGACCGCATCATTGAATTTTCGGAGCTGAAAGATTTTGTGGATGTTCCGGTCAAAAACTTTTCCAGCGGCATGATCGCTCGTTTGGGCTTTTCCATTGCCACTGAAGTACAGGCCGACATTCTGGTTTGTGACGAAGTGCTGGCCGTTGGCGACTTTATGTTCCAGCAGAAATGCCACCGCCGCATGGAAGAGATGCTTTCCAACGGCACCACGCTGCTGTTCGTCAGCCATGATATCAACCAGGTGCAGCAGCTGTGCCAGCGCTCCATCTGGCTGGATCACGGTGTTCTGCGCGGGGATGGGCCATCGCGTGAAGTCTGCGCGGACTATGTGCGCGCTATGGAGGCCGGTGAAACCTGATGGAAAAGCTGCTGACGGTTTCGGTTGCCGCCTATAACGGCGCTGCCACACTGCAAAAAGCGCTTGAATCCTGCCTGGTGGCGGATGAAAGCCTGCAGGCGCTGCTGGATGTGATCATTATTGATGATGGCTCCACCGATGGCACCGCCGCGCTGGCGCAGGCCTTTGTGCAGGCACACCCCGGCAGTTTCCGGCTGGTGAGCAAGGTGAACGGCGGGTACGGCTCCACGCTGAATACCGCGGTAGAGCTGGCCTCCGGGCGGTACTTTCGCACGCTGGACTGCGATGACTGGTTTGACACCAATGCTTTGCAGACCCTTTTGCGCCGCCTGCAAAACTGCACGGCGGATGCGGTATACACCAACTACCGCACCGTGCAGGAAAACGGCAGCGGAAAGGCCTTTGATGTCTGCTGCAAATTTGATACAAACCGTGTGTATGCTGTGGGTGAAGTGCAGCAGGCCACACCTGATTTGTGCATGGAGATGCACGCGCTGACCTTCTGCACCAAAACTCTGCGCGCCGCATGGCGCCCCATGCCGGAGCATTGCAGCTACACGGATATGGGCTATACGTTTGTTGGCATGGCTGCGGCGCAGACCATCTGCTTTGTGCCGGTGGTTCTGTACCAGTACCGCCTGGGGCGGGATGGCCAGAGCGTGAGCATGGCCAGCTACCGCGCCCACACGCAGGATTACATCCGCGTAGCGCGCATTCTGTTGGATGTTGCCGAACCGCTGGCCGCACAGCCTGCCCCCGCCGGGCGGGACCTGCTGCTGGTGCAGCGGGCGCGGGATGTGGCGCAGTACCTGATTGAGCTGTACCTGCGCTTTCCCCCCGACCGTGAAACCGGCCTGGCCCTGCGCCGGTATGACGAGATGCTGTGCCAGACTTACCCACACATCGCTGCCATGATGACCAACAAAAACACCCGTCTGCTGCGGGCCGGGCGTTACCTGCCCTACCGCACATTGAGCGCATGGGCGCGCGGAAAACAATCCAACGGCGGCATTTTATAATGCTGTGCCGGATACTTGAATACTTTGCCGGATATGATAAGGCAAAAAGTGAAAGGAGAATACCGTATGCTGCTGCAAAAGCTGCTTTGGCCCCGCGTGGGCATATGCACCGAGGACCGACTGTATTACCGTATGAAAGCCCCCAGCTTCCGCGATGAGGGGGATATCCTGCGCATTGAGCAGGGCGAACGCGTCTGCTTTGATACCTACTTTAACAGCGTCAGCGCAGACAAATGGCGCCGCTACACCGCCGCGCAGAATTTTTCGCTGCGGCTGAAACTGAGCGGCAAGCTGCGCGTTGTGCTGTGCAGCCGCCATTTCATCAACAGCCAGAGCGTGCGCGCCGTGCTGGCCGAAAAAGTAGTGCAGGCGGATTCCGTGCAGGAATTCTGCTTCGATTTTCCCAAGGGCGCTGACGGCATGCTGTTTTTTGAGCTGCAGGCCCTGAGCGGCAATGCCGCCTATTGCGGCGGCGCTTATGAGTGCGATGCCGCTGAAAAGGATGTGCAGCCCGTCAAAATCGGCGTGGATATCTGCACCTTCCGCCGGGAGCCGTTCGTTATGGGCAACATTGCCCGCATGCGCAGCGATATTTTGGAAAACGCCGCCAGCCCGCTGCACAACCACCTGGAAGTGTTTGTTTCCGATAACGGCCAGACGCTAGATTACGATAAGCTGAATAGCGATACCGTGCATGTTGTGCCCAACGCCAATGTGGGCGGTGCCGGCGGCTTTACCCGCGGCATGATCGAGATCCTGAAAGCCAACGAAAATGGCGCAGGCGTTACCCATGTACTGGTCATGGATGATGACATTGTGCTGGATACCGATGTGCTGCTGCGCACCTACACCCTGCTGAGCCTGCGCAAGCCGGAATATGCGGATGTATTTGTCGGCGGTGCCATGCTGCGGCTGGACCGCCCTAACATTCAGGTAGAAAACGGCGCCGCCTGGAACCAGGGCCAGTTGATCAGCCACAAAGCCAACTTTGATCTGACCAAGGTTGACCTGTGCGTTGCCAATGAGCTGGAAGAACACCATGAGTATAACGCCTGGTGGTACTGCTGCATCCCCATTGCCGTTGTGCGGCCGGACAACCTGCCCATGCCCATCTTTATCCGCGGCGATGACATTGAATACGGCCTACGCAACTGCAAACGCCTGGTCACCCTGAACGGCATCTGCGTATGGCATGAGCCGTTTGAGAGCAAGTATTCTTCCTCGATGTACTACTACATCCTGCGCAACCAGTGCATTGACAACAGCATGCACTGCCCCGGCTATGATGCCAACGCCCTGAAAGCCGACCTGCGCAGCCAGGTGATGGGCGAAGTGAACCGCTACCGCTATAAGAATGCTGACCTGCTGATCCGCGGCGTGCGCGACTTTTTGAAAGGCATTGACTGGCTGGAACAGACCGATGCCGAAGCCCTGCACAAAGAGATTATGGCATATGGCTACAAGGCCCAGCCGGTGGACCAGCTGGATGTTCCGTTTGATTATTCCCGCTACCTGTACGCCACCAAAGAGGAAGAAAAAAACAAGGGCAAGCTGAAAAACCTCAAGGTCAAGCTGACCCGCAACGGCTGGCTGGTGCCCCCCACCCGCGAAAACACCGTTGTGAGCATGATGCACATGACCGCCTACAATGCTTACCGCGTGCAGAAGGTGCTGAACTATGATTCCAACTCCCAAAAAGGCTTTGTAACCGAGCGCAGCAAGGAAGAATACAGCCGCTGCGTGCGCGAGATGAAAGCCTGCATGAAGGAGATCGACGCCCAGTTTGACGCTGCCGCCCAGAGCTACCGCGAGCGCTGCGGCGAAGTGCGCAGTCTGGACTTCTGGAAAAAGTATCTGAACCTGGACAAGTAATTTTACCGGGCCTATCCCCGGTTTTCCCTGGAAAGGAATCTTACACTTATGGCCAAAAAAAAGGCAAATTCGTTTGTTCTTACCATTGCGGGCATTGCTGCTGCCACCGTGATCGGCGTGGTCGGGGTCAAGCTGACCCCTGCCCCGCATGTGATTTTCAGCCTGGCCCCCAGCGCAGAACCACAGGCTACCGCTGAGCCAGAGCCCATCAGCTGCGTGCTGGCCGGTACCGGGCAGGTTGTGGATTTCGCGGATCCCGGCGCAGAGGAATATGTTTCCCTGCTGGATACCGACAGCCAGAGCCTGACCGAGCGCTATGCCCTGCCTGCTTTGGAGCGGATGACCCAGTCTGACACCGAAAGCCTGATTGCCCCTTTGCAGGTCATCCAGCGCATTCAGACCCTCGGTATTGACCCTGCCACCTTTGATACCCCGGAGGCCAACTGGAAAAACCTGTACAACTCTGTCATGACCCGGCTGGCCCCCCTGGCCACCGTCGAAACCGCCCAGGCTGTGAATTTTACCGGTTCCAGCCTGGCAGAACTGAATGACTTTCTGGCAGCCAACCCCGGCAGCACGGTGGAGGTCATCTCCCCTGCTCTGGTGATGGATGCCACCCTGGTGGTACCCACTGGTACGATCCTGCACGGCAACGGCGCAGTGCTGACCCCCGGCAATGAAACGCTGGACAAAGCCATTGTTCTGGACCAGGCGGAAAATGCCGCCGTGACCGGCTTTGTCATCAACGGCGGGTGCAATTACGGTGTGTATGTCAAAAATTCCAGCAGTTTCTATCTGGCTGACCTTGACATCAGCAATGTTTCCCTCAAGGGCCTTTGCGTTATGGGGGAGAACACCTGCTTTGCACTGGTCAATAACAGCATCCATGAAAACCAGAATGGTGCCATCTTCCTGAACGGCGAGATCAGCAATGGCGTGATCGAGGGCAACCGCATTGAAAATAACTCTGGTGCCCGCAACCTGACCGCCGGGTTGGTGCTCTGCTCCATGCCCATTGAGGACATTGAGACCGCCTACAATCCGTTCCCGGATGAAATGCTGTACGATATTTTACAGTCTCCCCATCAGCTGGTTGTGCGCGGCAACACGGTTGCACAAAACCATTCCTCCGGCATTTATTCGGAAAGCGGTTACCTGAACTATTATGTAGAGAACACGATCTACAAGAACGAAAAAGAGGGCATGTGCCTGGATTACGGCTCCTTCGGCAACTACATTACCGGATGTGAGATCCGCCAGAACGGCGGCCGCAACCGCATGAGTGATGAGGATCTGGAAGCTGACTTTATTCTGGATCAGGGCCGCATGGCAGATGGTTCCTCCCCCGCCAAGCTGCCCGGCATCTCGCTAGATAACACCGCCTACAACACCATTTACGGCAACATTGTGCGGGACAATTACGGTTCCGGCATCAAGGCTGTGCGCTCGGCGTTCAGCAACACCATTCTGTGCAACCAGATCATTGACAACAACCGGGGTGCCAGCGATACCTTCCACTTCTTTGGTATTGAGCTCAGCACTGACCTGAACGCGGATGAAGCCGTGCAGGGCCTGGATTTTACCCCCTGCTATGAGAACATCATTGCCCGCAACACCATTTCCGGCGGGCATTACGCCGGGGTGTTTATGGGCGAAGATGCGTTCATGAATGATATTTTTGACAATACCTTTATGGACTGCACTGACTGGGCTATGGAATCCCTGAGTGAAAAATACAACTCTACCCTGAACAATATGGCAAACATGCCCACCCGCGGGATCGAACTTTCTAACGGTCAGGGCTGATGCCGCGAGGCTGCTACATGAAACAAACACTGCAAAACCGTTTCCCGCGCCGGTGGCTGCTGCTGGCTTTTGTGCTGAACTTTGCCATTGCCGCGGCTGCACTGTTGCCCTACATGATACGGGACGGCGGCCTGCTGTTGGTTGCGGCGGATTTTGACGCAGAACAGCTCTCCTACAACATGCTGTGCAACAACGCCATCAAAAGCGGCGAGGTGCTGTGGAACTGGCGCATTGATATTGGTTCGGACTTTGTATCCTCGTTCAGCTTTTACACCCTTGGCAGCCCGTTTTTCTGGCTGAGCTTTCTCTTCCCCGCCAGCGCGTTTCCCTATCTGGTCGGCTGGATCTATATGCTCAAATATGCTGTTGCCGGGCTGACCTCGTTTGCCTACTTCCGCCGCAGTGCCAGCGAGAAAAGCGCCCTGCTTGGCAGTGTGTTGTATGCATTTTCCGGTTTTTCCTGCATCAACGTGGTGTTCTATCACTTCCATGATGTGATTGCCCTGTTCCCGCTTTTGATGCTGGGGCTGGACAAACGCATGCAGGAGGGCAAAAAAGCTCCGTTCCTGTTTGCCGTTACCATCAACGCGCTGGTCAACTATTACTTCTTTATCGGGGAAGTTTTCTTCCTGGTGTTTTACTATATTACGCGGTATCTTTTTGGCGGCGAGGACGCACGCCCCAGGGCGGATCTGCGCAAAAATGCCCGCAAAATTCCAGCCTGCATCCTGGAAGGCTGTCTGGGCGTCGGCATGGCGGGGGTACTGTTCATCCCCTCCATTGCGGCGGTGCTCAATAATCCCCGCGTATCGGATCACATCAGCTTGAGCCAACTGACCTTTGACTGGCCCAATTACCTGCAAATGTTGCGGGCGCTCTTCTTCCCGGCGGAGAATATGTTCAATTTTTCCGCTGTGGTGCATGATAACTGGTATTCCATCGCGGCGTACCTGCCCTTGGTAGGCGTCTGCCTGGTTCTGGCTTATCTGCTGCGCTGGAAGTGGGACTGGCTGCATGTGCTGCTGGTGGGGCTGTTCCTTGTAGCAGCCAGCCCGGTCAGCAACAGTCTGTTCGTCATGTTCACCAGCGAGCCGTACCGCCGCTGGTATTACATGCTGGTGTTCCTGCTGGTGCTGGCCACCATCAAGGTGCTGGACCATCTGCAGGACTACCCTTGGCGTGCGGGCTGCGGTATTTCGGCTGCAGTCATCGCCGCTATCACGCTGTATCTGTACGTCAAGCGCGATACCATGGTATACCGCAAATACTGGCTGGTTGTGTTGACATTGATTGCCATCGGCGGCGTGGTTTTGCTGTTTGCTGCCCTGGGCGGGGTGCGGCGGCTGCGCCTGCGCCGCCCCATGGCTGCCCTGACGGCCTGCACTGCTCTGGTTGCTGCACTGACCACCGGTTTTACCGTGGGCACCTATCAGCGTGCCTACACCCAGACGATCGGCCTGACCACCACAGAAATTTATGGTGACGTTATCCACAGCGGCGACGGCCTGCCTGATGCCCTGCCCTACCGCTATTATTTCTGGGAGCCGTATTCCAACCGCGGCATGGCGGCTTACCTGCCGGACCGTACCTCCTTTTTGAGCACGCTTTCCCCCTCCATCTTTACACTGTATGATGCCCTGGGGGACGAGCGCCACGCCATTACCCCCGCCGGGCCGGAGGGCACCAACGAGCTGCTTTCCGTTGGGTATTATATCCGCAACAACTCCGACTGGCCGGATGAAATCTACACCAGTTTTTCCAACGGTCACGAGCAGATCAACGTCTATCAGGATTCCCACGCCCTGCCCATCGGCTTCTGCTATGATACCTACATGACCCGCAGTGAGTTTGACGAGATTGACCCCGCCGAGCGCGCCCACTCCATGTTAAAGACCCTTGTGGTGGCAGACGAGGACGAAGCCACGGTTTCCACCATACTGCGCCACTATGATGCTGCGCTGGATGGTAAGATCAGCCAGGAAAACAAGTATGCCGACATGGACAAGCGCCGCGAAGCCTGCACCGATGTGTTTGATTATGGCACAGACTATTTTTATTCCGAAATCACATCCGGCAGCGAGCAGTACGCATTTTTCAGTGTTCCCTATGACAAGGCGTGGAGCGCCACGGTCAACGGCGAATCTGCAGAGATCCTGAACATCAACGGCCTGATGGCTGTCAAGGTGAATGCCGGTAAAAACTGTATTCGTTTCCACTATTCCCCCACCCCGCTCTGGTGCGGGATCGGGGTCAGCGCCATTAGCATTCTGCTGACGGCAATTTACCTGCTGGCCGGGCGGCGCAGCAGAAAAAGCAAAAAAGAGGTGCTGTAAACCATGAAGGCTACCCGCGAAAATCCGATCCTGTACATCGTGATCCCCTGCTATAACGAGCAGGAGGTTCTGCCCATTACCAGCAAGCTGTTTTTGAAAAAGATCACCGACCTGGTTGCCGCCGGTAAAATCAGCGATGACAGCCGCGTGCTGTTTGTCAACGATGGCTCCAAGGACAAAACCTGGTCCATCATCTGCGACCTGGCCAAGAGCGACAAGCACTACATCGGCATCAGCCAGAGCCGCAACCGCGGTCACCAGAACGCAGTGCTGGCCGGTTTGATGGAAGCCAAGGACAAGTGCGATATCACCATCTCCATTGACTGCGACGGTCAGGACGATATCAACGCCATGGACGCCATGGTAGATGCCTATGTGAACGATGGCTGCGAAGTTGTGTACGGCGTGCGCTCCAAGCGCGATACGGATACCTTCTTCAAGCGCTTTACGGCAGAAAGCTTCTACAAGCTGCTGAACGCCATGGGGGCCGAGGTTGTTTACAACCACGCGGACTACCGCCTGATGAGTGCCCGCGTGCTGCATGAGTTTGCCAATTTCAAGGAGGTCAACCTGTTCCTGCGCGGCATGGTGCCGCTGGTGGGCTTTAAATCCACCAGCGTTGCTTACGAGCGCCACGAGCGCATTGCGGGTGAAAGCCACTATCCCCTGTCCAAAATGCTGTCCCTTGCGTTTGACGGCATCACCAGCCTTTCCGTCAAGCCCATCCGGTTCATTACCGGGTTTGGCGTTATTGTGGCGCTCATCAGCTTTATCGGCGTGATCTGGGCCATTGTGGAAGCGCTGCTGGGTGCCACCGTATCCGGCTGGGCCAGCATGACCAGCATCATCTGCTTTGTTTCCGGCGTACAGCTGATCTGCCTGGGCGTGATCGGCGAATACATCGGCAAGATCTACATGGAAACCAAGCGCCGCCCCCGCTACATCATCAGTGACCGCACGTGGGATGAGGATGAGAAGTAATCGGCTGGGCAGAGTTACGCCTGTTTGCTTTACCTAATATAGCACCAACAAAATAAATTTGTGCCGCGCGTTTTGCCCCTTGTATGGGGGTGGGACGCGCGGCTTTTTTGTTGTTTCGGAGGTTTCCATGCTCACGGTTGACTCATTTTGCAGGAGAGTATTTGCGCCGCGGCCCACCGACATGATTCTTTAGGCAACACCGCACAATTCCCGCCTGACGGCTTAAGCACCGCTCCGGCGGCT
>ERZ836877.2698-NODE-2698-length-22089-cov-3.433149_pt1 | contig 22089 bp, 16 predicted proteins | sample MGYA00519469_ERZ836877 | MGnify/ENA primary metagenome ERZ836877 (study PRJEB31850, sample SAMEA3708809) | human gut metagenome | biome: human gut; feature: human-associated habitat; material: faeces | place: China | collected 2014 ... | reverse complement strand
CGACATCACCGAAGAACGTCTACTCGATGAAGTCCGTCGTCTCAATGACGACCCAGATGTCGACGGCTTCATCGTCCAGCTTCCTCTCCCGCGTCATATCGACGAACAGCGCGTCATCGAGACTGTCGACCCTGACAAAGATGTCGACGGATTCCATCCTGTAAATGTCGGACGCCTTTCGATAGGCCTCCCCGGCTTCCGTTCGGCCACACCCGCCGGCATCATCGAGCTTCTCCGCCGTTACAGAATCGAGACACGCGGACGCCACTGCGTCATCATCGGCCGCAGCAACATCGTCGGCAAGCCGCTCGCATCCCTGATGATGCAGAAAGCACCCGTCGGCGACGCCACAGTCACCGTTTGTCACAGTGCCACCAAGAATCTCAAGGAGATAACATCTCAGGCCGATATCCTCGTCGCGGCTCTCGGCCGTCCGGGCTTCGTCACTGCCGATATGGTCAAAGACGGTGCCGTCGTCATCGATGTAGGCACCACCCGCGTCGCCGACGCGACTAAGAAAAACGGATGGCGTCTCAGCGGCGACGTCGACTTCGCCAATGTCGCCCCCAAATGCTCGTTCATCACGCCGGTTCCGGGCGGTGTAGGCCCGATGACCATCGTCTCCCTTATGCTCAACACTCTCGAGGCCGCCCGTCGTCGTGCCCGTTAAGCATCCGGGTCGGCTATGGTTCTGCTTCCTGTACTGATATCGCTTTTCAATCTCGTCTTCGGTCTTCCCGAGGCCGAGATTGTCTTTGTCGGCGATGCCATGCAGCACGCGGCTCAGCTCGACGCAGCCCGTCGCGGCGACGGCACGTTTGACTACACGGGCTGTTTCGCCTCGGTCGAGCCTTTTGTCAAGGCAGCCGACTATGCCGTCGTCAACCTCGAGACTCCCGTCGGTCCGGGTCCGTGGAGCGGCTATCCCTGTTTCAACGCTCCCGGAGAATTTGCCGACGCCCTTGCTGATGCCGGTTTCTCGCTGATGCTCACAGCAAACAACCATACCCTCGACCGGCGCGACAAAGGCCTGCGGGCCACCCTTGATCGGCTCGACTCACGCGGCATAGCCCACACGGGCACCTACCGCAACGCCGCCGAACGCGACTCGCTCGTGCCGCTTATCAAAGACATCAACGGCTTCAAGGTCGCATTCCTCAATTATACATACGGCACAAACGGCATATCGGCCACTCAGGGCGCTGTCGTCGACTATATCGACCGTGATCTAATCAGACGCGACATTGCTCTCGCCCGCGTACGCGGAGCTGAAATCGTCACTGTCGCGGTCCACTGGGGCGACGAATACAAGCTGTTGCCCAACGGTGCGCAGCGTTCGCTCGCCGACTTTCTTGTCGACAACGGCGTCGACCTTGTCATCGGCGGCCATCCCCATGTGATTCAGCCGTTTGAGATGCGTACACGGCCTGACGGCACCAAAGCTCTCGTTGTCTATTCTCTCGGCAATTTCATATCAAACATGAAAACGCGCGACACCCGCGGCGGTGCGGCCGTGAGTGTCACCATCGAGCGAGACCGTCAGGGGCGCGCCCGGGTCGCCGACGCCTCTTACCGCCTCGTCTTCACCGTAGCGCCTGACGGCGACAGCCGCAACTTCCGGCTCGTCGACGAGACAGAACCCCTGCCGTCGCTGTGGCACACTCGTCGGGAAGCCTTTATAAAAGCCGCCACAGACATCTTCGACGCTCACAACAAAAACGTCTCCCGCCGTTTTTTCTGACCGGGTGCTATATTTTTTTGCGTGACGGGGGAAAAGTGTTACCTTTGCGGCGATAAAATATTATTGGGGGTGCGACGCCGCTAATGTGCGTAGCTGAGATTATACCCTTTGAACCTGAATCGGTTAGTACCGGCGTAGTGAAAATAAACAAATGAAAGCAAAATCATCAGCGCTTGCTGTCATGCCGTTGTTTGCGGTATGTGGCGCTTTTGCGGCCGAATCTCAGGAGGCCGCCGATTCTTCACGAGTGATTAATCTTGAAAATGTCGAGGTCGTGGCCAACCGCGCGACAGGTAATATGCCGATTGCGTTTACAAATGTCACCAAAGCCGAACTCAACGAGGCCAATGACGGCCGCGACTTGCCTTATCTGCTGCTCCGCACTCCGTCGTTGATAACGACGAGCGACGCCGGCGCAGGCATGGGCTATACGTCGTTGCGCATCCGCGGTACCGACGGTTCGCGCATCAATGTCACGGCCAACGGCATCCCGATCAATAACTCGGAGAGCCACAATGTCTATTGGGTCAACATGCCCGACCTCGCTTCGTCGCTTCGTGATGTGCAGGTGCAGCGTGGCGCCGGCACGTCGACCAACGGCGCGGGAGCGTTCGGCGCTTCGGTCAATATGCTCACCGACGCTCCGTCAGACGAGGCTTACGGTGAATTTGCCGGCGCATACGGCATGTATAACACCAACAAAGAGACTGTTCGTGTCGGTAGCGGCACCCTCGGCGGTCACTGGGCTGTCGATGCGCATATAAGCCACATGGGATCTGACGGTTATATCGACCGCGCCTCGTCTAAGCTATGGAGCTATTTCGGTCAGGTCGCCTATCTCAGCGGCGGCACGAGTCTGCGGCTGATAGCTTTCGGAGGCAAGGAGGAGACATATATGGCCTGGGACTATGCGTCGAAAGAAGATATGGAGAAATATGGCCGTCGTTACAACCCTTGCGGCGAATATACCGACGACGAGGGCAACACTGCCTATTATCCCGACCAGAAAGACTTCTACGAGCAGCATCATTTCCAGTTGCATTACGGACAGTCTATAGGCGAACGCCTGCGCCTGAGCGTGGCCTTGCATTATACCAAAGATGACGGCTACTACAACCAGTATAAGACAAAGCGCACTCTCGTGGAATATGGTCTCGATCCTTTTGTTTACGAAGGTGAGACGGTCACGAAAAGCGACCTTGTGCGCCTGAAGAAAAACGACAACGGATTCGGTGGCGGCATCTTCTCGCTGACCTACAACCGCGGACGTGTCAACGCCGTCATCGGCGGCGGTCTCAACAACTTCCTGGGCCATCACTTCGGCCAGATTGCCTGGGTGCGCAATTATGTCGGCAAGCTAGATCCGCTCCAGGAGTATTACCGTAACCTCGGCGAGAAGCTCGACGGCAACATTTATGCCCGAGCCAACGTCGACATTGCCGGCGGTCTGTCGGCCTACGGCGACTTGCAATATCGTCACATCGACTATAAAATCACCGGCGTAGGCGATAACTACGACTACAACACCGGCGCGATGCAGACTTACGACATCCATAAGAAATATAATTTCTTCAACCCCAAGGTCGGCCTTAACTGGCGCATACGCGACAGTCACCGAGTCTTTGCCTCGTGGAGCGTGGCTCATAAGGAGCCCGTGCGCGACAACTTCACCGACGGCGACCGCAATCACGATCCCAAGGCCGAGCGCCTCTTCGACTACGAGCTCGGTTACAACTATACCGGCCGCATATTCTCGGCAGGACTGAATTTCTACTATATGGATTACAAAGACCAGCTGGTCGCTACAGGCCAGCTGTCTGACACCGGGAATCCACTGAGTGTCAATGTGCCTGACAGCTACCGTATGGGTGTAGAGCTACAAGTGGCTTTGAAACCGTGCGACTGGTTTGAGTGGAACATCAATGCGACTCTGTCGCGCAACCGCATCAAGAACTTCGTCGAGTATATCTATGAAGACGAGTGGACCAACCCGATTACCTTCGATCTCGGCGATACTCCGATTTCGTTCTCGCCCGATTTTACCCTATACAACGAATTTGATTTCAATTGGCGTCGTTTTGACGCACAGCTGACGAGCCGCTATGTGTCAAAGCAATATCTCAACAACGCCCATAACGAAGAGCAGAAACTCGACGCCTACTTTGTCAGCGATCTGCATCTCGGGTATACATTTAAAAACCTCTTGAAACTCAAACAGCTGAGACTGGGCTTCTCAATATATAATCTCTTTAACGAGAAATACTGTAACAACGGCTATGCCGGTGCCGGCTACTATGTCGACGGCGCCGAAAAAGTCATCTACCGCTATGCCGGTTATGCCGCTCAGGCCACAACCCACGTCATGGCGACCGTTTCAGTCAGATTCTGATGGATTTAGACAAGATAATAGAAATCATCGGCTTTCTGGTCGGACTGGCGTATCTCTACTTTGAGTATCACGCCAACCGCCTGGTGTGGCTCATGAGCGTCATTATGCCGATGTTCTCGCTATGGGTCTACTACAGAGCCGGACTTTATGCCGACTTCGGCATAAACATCTACTATCTCGCTATCGCTGTCTATGGCTATGTCTGCTGGTCGTTCAACCTCAGAAAGAAAAAGTCCCGGCAGTTGCCGATAAGCCGTATGCCCGGACGCTTTTATCTGCCTGCGGTTATGATTTTCGGTGTCATATTCGTCGTTTTGGCCCTGGGGCTTGACAATTATACAAACAGCACGGTCCCGTGGTATGACGCATTTACCACCGCACTAAGTATCGTGGGACTGTGGATGCTCGCCCGCAAGTATGTCGAGCAGTGGATAGTGTGGTTTGTTGTCGATATAGTCTGCGTCGGTCTGTATATCTACAAGCAGATACCGTTCTATGCTGTTCTTTATGCCGTTTATACGGTCATCGCATTGTTTGGTTACCGCAAATGGCTGAAGCTGATGGCCGCGCAGGACTAAGAACTTGTTTAAATAAAATAAACAGCCACGCCCTCAGCGATATGGGAGCGTGGCTGTCTGTTAAGTTTTTATATATCTTAATCGTTTGAAACGAGAGATACGACAAGTTCTTTTTCGTCAGCGGGGTCGGGTTCGATAGCGATTTTACCTTCGCGGGCGAGCCAGCCGAGAGCTGCGTAGACTTCTTTGTCTTTCAGCTTGGTTATTTTTTTGAGCTGTTTGACTCCGAGAGCCTGTGCGTCATTGAGGGCCACCCATACTGTTCCGGCGTTTGTGCCAATAATTTCTAAGTTCATTTTCTTTGTTTTTATTTGTTAGACTAACGTTGATTGCTTGAGTTGCGTGTGCTTGTTCTGCTGCAAATTTAACAATTATGTTATAATTAATTGTTTTAAATTAAAAACAAAATATAGGCTAAAATGTTTTTCAAGGATTAAATGCCTGGACACTAATGGATAATGTGTGTTAAAAATATTACAAAAAAAGAGCAGTTAAAAATTTGAGGCCATATTTTAGGTCAAAATCGGTGTTAAAGTTGTAAATTTACTTCAAAATATAGCGTTAATGGAAGGAAGAGTAGTCAGAAATACAGGTTCGTTCTATGTTGTGGAGCCGTCAGACGGCGGAGCTCCCGTCAACTGTAAGGTAAAAGGCAGTTTCAGAATCAAAGGCATCCGCACGACCAATCCTGTGGCCGTCGGTGACATCGTCACGTTCTGTATGCCTGACAGCGATGATACCCCGGCATATATCACGGCGATACATCCCCGTAGAAACTATATAATTCGCCGGGCAAGCAATCTTTCCAAGGAGAGTCACATCATAGCCGCCAACATCGATCTTGCGTTGCTTGTCGTCACGCTTGTCGAACCTGTGACTTCGACCACGTTTATCGACCGGTTTCTCGCTACGGCGAGAGCCTATGATGTCGAGGCCGTGCTTGCGATAAACAAGGCCGATATTCTGACTGGCGACGACGACCGCGAATATCTCGACGCGGTCACATATCTCTATCGCTCGATAGGCTATAAAGTCATCGTCGTCTCGGCGCGCACAGGCGAGGGCATCGATGAGTTGCGTCAGCTGCTCAAAGGCAAGGTCACGCTGTTCTCGGGCAATTCCGGCGTCGGCAAATCAACGCTTATCAATGCTCTGATACCCGGCCTTGGACTGAAAACGGCTGAAATATCGCAGTCGCATGGCACGGGCATGCACACGACGACATTCTCGGAACTGTTCCATCTGCCCGGTGATGACGGCGGTTGCATAATCGACACCCCGGGGGTGAGAGGATTCGGCACCGTCGATTTCGACAAACACGAGGTAGCGCATTATTTTCCCGAGCTTTTCGAGATATCGCAGAGCTGTCGCTTCGGCAACTGCACACACACCCACGAGCCGGGTTGTGCCGTCCGTCAGGCTCTCGAAGACAATCTCATCGCCCCGTCGCGCTACGCCTCATACCTCAGCATCCTCGAAGATGAAGACGAAGACAAATATCGCAACGGCAAAGGCGGGTAAGTTAGTGATAAATAGTAGCTATTATCTGAATAACTCAGAATGTGAGCCAAGGCGAACGAGGTCTATCTGATCTGTCTCCGGGTCAAACCAGATAAGAAGGAAGTCTCCCTCTATGTGGCACTCCATATGGTCGGCATAATTTCCTGTAAGCATATGTGGCGAATATTCAGCCGGGATTGGGACTTCGGACTGAAGCATATTGAGCACGGCCATGAGCTTTGCAATCTTGTTGGGATTGTTGCGAAAGCGTTTATAGTCCTTTTTGTATTGAGTAGAGGGATGTAATTTTTTCATAAACCCATAGAGCGTTCCATAGCTTCGACAGAAGAAAGATCAAGTGGGGCTGCGTTTCGCAGCGCGCCGCTTTCTGCCTCTTTCATTGCGGCAAGCGTGACGTCATTGGGCTCGCTGTATGCAGCATCAAGAAGTACTGTCTCAACATAATTATTGAGGCTTCGGTTCTGGCGCTTTGCAAGTTGGCGTAAACGCTCGATAAGCTCAATCGATAAGCGAAAACTCTGATTCTTTTTGGGAAGTGCTATATCCATATCGTAATATTTTGTAATGCAAAGTTAATGTAATTGTATTACAAAAACAAGCATTCAGATTTAATAGTTGAACAATTGAGAATTAAAAACAGATGTTAATCAACGGTCATTCAAACGAAAAATCGTCATTTCTCTATCGCTTCGACGGTGAAGGCGAAGCGGCCTTCGGGGTTGAGTGTGACCGTGCCGCTGACGAGGCGGTGGCTGTCGGTGACGGCGTCGGGTAGGGGCGAGACGATGGTTTGTCGTGGCGTGACGCTGTAACGCCCGGTCGAACCGTCGGCCATGTATCTGTCATGGAACCGTCGGGCTACAAAACCCATTGTCATGCGCAGGTTTATTTCGACAAGCGCGAATTCGGGCTGCCCGTTGCCTGAGGTGGTAATCATGTCGACGCCGACAGGTCCGTTATAGCGGGGGGCGATTTCCCGTCCGATGACGCCGGCGAGTGTGTCGACGAGTGCGTCAAGATGCCCGCGGTCGCAGAGAACGGCAATCCGGTCGGCGAGGCGGTCGTTACTGTCGAGTATATTGCCGTGATAGTCGCCGTTGGCCCCCGTGTCAAAAAGCGACAGGCCTTCGAAAACGGCGCGGCCGTCGTTGCAATTTATCAGAATAGCGAAATCACAAGTCTTGTCATAAGCGTGTTCGAGCATCACAGAGCCTTGATTGCGTATGATTGCCGCCATGCGTTCGGCCATTCGCTTTGGTGGCACACTGCGGGAATCCATGATACCGCGGCCTGAGCACGACCATGGTTCTTTGGCTATGACGGCATTGTTTCTGTCGAAGAAATCTGCAATTTGCTTTTCGTCGCGCGCTTCGACAGCAGGAGTTGCTATGGCAAATGGCAGCCTCTCTTCAAGACATCTGACGACAGAGATGGCTGTGCGGCGGTGTGAGAGCATCCTCAGCCGGTCGAGAGTGCTGTCGTCGGGGAGGAGGGCGGGGGCCATGCCGAGTCTGATGAAATCGCGTCTCGAAGCTTTAGACCAGCCCCATGGCGATGGTATGAAGGTGTCGGGGCTGCTGTCGCCTATGACGTCGATGCCGGTCGAGAAGAGCTTTTCGACGCTGTCATACCAGCGGGCACTGACACCTCGGGCAATGATGCTGTCGCCGGGAGAGCCGTACCACATCGGCAGGGTTGAGCCCGCATGTCTTATGTCGCGAGCGGCTGACGGTGCCGTAAAGTTGTCGACGTCGCGCGCGAGCGCTATGTCGTTGTCGGGATTGAAAAGGTGTAATGATGCCATAATGAGGCAAAGTTAGTCATTATCCGCCCAAAAACAAAGCAGGGCGGCTTCTCACGAAGACACCCTGTTGCGTTTTAATGACTTAAAACAATTACATAACTAACATAAAACACATTTTTTTAATCTTGATATGAGATTAACAACTATACTAACCCTAAAAATTAATGTTGTAAATCATTACTCAGGCATTAACGGATGCAAAGTTAAGCACGAAACATCGAGTTGTTCGCGCTGTATAGTGTCAATATCAGTAAATATAAATGAATATAAATTTCAAATAGCTGATTATCAGTCGATTTAATGTAAATTAAGGTGTGTGAAATATAAGCTGTCAATCAGTCGTCGCCGATATTCATTATATCTTTTTCAAAGGTCTCCCGGTCTACGGCGCGGGCCTTCATTCGGTTGCGATAGGCATATATAGTGTTGAGCGAGTAGTTGAGCACCTGGGCTATGCGCGAGCTGTCTTCTATGCCGAGGCGCATGAAAGCGAGTATCCTCAGATCGGTGTTGAGCATTTCACCCTCTTTGAGTTCAATCTGACAGTCGGGTTTTAGCAGCTTGTTTACTTCACCGACAAAACCCGGATAGAGGTGCAGAAAGGCGTTGTCGAATATGTCATAGAACTCGCTGCTCTGCTCCTCGATGAATTTGCCCGATTTGGTCAGACGGTAGAGATCGTCGACCTTGCCGGCCGAAATCTTGCGGTTGGCCAGTTTACAGAACTGATTTAGTTTGTCCATATATATAGAACATAACGACAGGAACTGGCTGATATAAACTTCCTTGTTCTTGTTGGCGACACGCAGGTTGGCTTGGAGGTGGTGCATTGACATCATCTCTTTGCGCAGAATGCAGAGCGTCACAATCAGCCCGATAACGAGTACGGCAAGAATAAACAGCACTATACGGAGTATATGGCTGTCTGACGAAGTCTTTTCTGAATGAGTTTTTTCGATGAGCGGCAGACTTCGCGATGACTCTATGATGCGGAGTTCGGCGCCGCAGCTTACGGCGTTGTCGAGCGCCGTAGACAGATAGGTATATGCACGGTCTATGTCTCCGAAGTCAAACAGCATTGCGCCCAGCTCCTGAAGCGAGATGACTTCGAGTGTGGCGGTCTCGGTGTCGCTCAGTGCCGATTCTGCAAGGTGATAGATGCGGGCGTTTTCGTCGTCGCGTTTTTTTGCCATCGCCGACAGATGATGGTGAGCCCTTGCTCTGAGGCGTTGGTCGGCGTTGGCGTTATCGGCTATTTCAGAGAGGTATGCTTTGGCTTTGGCATCATTGCCTGTCAGAAAGTAATGCTCACCGATGTTGAAACGATAGATATCGCTGTTTTTATCGAGCAGACCGATCAGCTTTTCTTGTCGGTCAAGGGCCAGGCGGCCGTAACGTTCTTTCAGAACGGGATGCCGGTCGTAAAACGATGATATGTAGCTATACATCTGGCGTCCGCTGTCGTAGTAGAGCTGTCGCAGGCTGTCTGGAACCGAATCGGGCAAAATGGCGTTATATGAAGCTATCGCATTGTCTATCAGACCCGACAAAGGCATTATTTCAGCCTGTTTAAGCCTGAATGGCAGCGCTTCGGTGTCTGACCCGGCTTTGTCTATACCATACTGGAGATAGACAAGGGCCGAATCATTGTCGAATGAGATGTATGCGTCGCCGAGTGCTTTTATCGTCGCGAGGTCGTCGGGAGATGTGGCATAGGCCAGTTTGAGCGAATCGATATGTCTGTGACGTGCCGAGATATATTGACCGCGTCTGGCAATAGCCTCGTCGAGACGATTGATAGCGTCGCGGGCCTGCTGCTCGGATATTTCGATAAAAGCGGCCCCGGCGGTCGTGCCTAATCCGACAAGCAGCGAAATCAATATGAATCTCAGCGAAGCCATACATCGATAACGTTATTGTCACTGAAACAGTTTGCCGATCTCGTCAAACGAGACGATGACCATGGTCTTGAGACCGTCGGGAGTGAAGTCGGGCGACGACGACGCGAACAGGTCGGCGACGATGACGTCAATCTCTTCGGTTGTAAGGCTTGTGCCGTAATTTATGGCCGCCGATTCAGCCATTGACAGGCTTATGGTCTCTATCAGGCCGCTTTGCGGTGTGCAGCCGGTTTCGGCGATGCGTCTGACGATTTCGATGAGTGTATCGGCAGGATTGGCCTTGTCGAGAGCCGAGGGCACGGCGTTGATTGACCATGTCGAGTCGCCGAGAGGAGCAATGTCGAAGCCGGCGTCGGCGAGTGTGTCGGCAATCGAGGCCATGATGATGTCTTCCGACGGCGAGAGGGTCACAGTTTCGGGAAACATCAGATGCTGACTCGACATTCTGCGCTCGCCGAGCATTGATGTAAAACGGTCGTAAAGAATGCGTATATGCGCGCGCCGGCGGTCGATGAGCATCAGGCCCGTGCGCGAACGCCGGGCGATATATTTGTCGCCGACGAGTATATATGCCGGTGTGGCCGATGCTGTGAAACTGTCGGGTATGAGCGTGTCGTCGGGAACTACGCTGTCGTCACGACGTGCCGGTGCGGTGCTGCCGAGCAAGTCGAGGGCGGCGCGGGTTTCTGCGGCTGACGGAGTGCGTCGTGTGAAACCGGCAGCCGGCGACGCATTGCTGAAACCGGGTGAGACGGCCGTGCCGGTGAAGACATTGTCGGTAAACGGATTGTAATTGTCGTCGACGGCTATGTCAGGCACACCGGCGGCCTTGGTCGGGTCGAAAGCCGGGATGTCGGGAGCGTCGTTGACGTCGAAATCAATGGCGCCGGCGGCGTTGCATTTGCCGAGCGCTTCCTTGATGGCTGCCGTAAGTATCTGCCATATAGCCTGCTCGTCTTCAAACTTGATTTCATGCTTCTGGGGATGGATGTTGACATCGATGCGGTCGGGATTGACTTCGAAATTGATGAAATAACAAGGCTGTGAGTCAGATGATATGAGCTGTTCGTAGCAGCTCATCACGGCTTTGTGGAAATAGGGATGCCGCATGTTACGGCCGTTGACAAAGAAGAACTGATGCGCGCCGCGGCGTCGGGCGTATTGCGGCAGACCGACGTAGCCGCTGATTTTCACAAGCGTAGTTTCGGTCGCAATTGGTATTATCTGCGACTCTATTGCTTTGCCGAACAGCGCGCCGATGCGCTGTTTGAAACTCGATTTGAGCATTTGGTGCATCGTCACGTCATTGTGTATCAGTGTGAAATCGATATCGCAGTTGACGAGCGCGAGGCGTTCGAATTCGTGGACTATATGACTCAGCTCGACTGAATCTTTCTTTAGAAACTTTCTTCGCGCGGGTATGAACGCAAACAGATTCTTGACCATCATGTTGCATCCGGCCACTGTGGCTTCGGGTTCCTGACTCTCAATCTTGGAGCCGGCAATGACAAGACGTGTGCCTATGGTGTCGCCACGGCGCATCGTGCGCAGGTCAATATGAGCCACGGCGGCTATCGAAGCGAGAGCCTCGCCGCGGAAGCCCATTGTGTGGAGGTTGTAGATGTCGGCGGCGTCGGCGATTTTGCTTGTCGCATGGCGTTCGAAGGCCATGCGTGCGTCGGTCGGCGTCATCCCGCATCCGTTGTCGACCACTTGAATCAGCGTGCGGCCGGCGTCTTTGACGATGATGGAGATTTGTGTCGCTCCGGCGTCGACCGAGTTTTCGACAAGCTCTTTGATTACAGAGGCGGGGCGTTGTATCACCTCGCCGGCTGCAATCTGGTTGGCGACAGAGTCGGGCAGAAGTTTTATTATGTCTGAATTCATATATTATCTGATGTCGTAGCTGACTGCCTCGAGATAATAGAACGAGATGTATGCTTTGCCTGCTGTCTCGGCGTTCTCGGCTATGCGGCGGCGATAGTCGGCCATGCGGGCCGCGAAGGTGTCTATAGTGTCCTGTCCCTGGGCTTTTGCGTCAGTGGAGCAGTTGTGGCTGTTGTTGCTTTCGGCGTATTTGCGCTCCATTTCGACGACCGCCGCTTCATCGATGCGGTTTTCTGCCACCACGCCTTTGACGACGAGGGTCTTGCCAACGCAGTCGGGCGAGAATGCGCCGCCGGCTTCAGCTGTAGCTTCGCAGCGTAGCACGAGAGTTGTGTCGGCGCCTTCGAGAAAGGCTTTTTTGCCGCCATGACGGCAGAGATGTGTGCATAGACCTTCGACAACAATCGTGTCGCCCGCCAGTGTGTCGGCTTCGGCGAAAAATCTGTCGACGGTGAGGGTGTCGGTGTCCTTGGCTGCGGCATTGTCGCTTGAGCCGGCTTTACATGATGCGAGGTTAAGTATCAGGACTGTGACCACGCTTAAGAGGCTGAAGATTTTTGTTTTCATGTCGAGAAAGTAAACATTTTTGTGAATTGCAAATTTAAGAAAAATAATTGATTGTCGCTATAGCGGAAAATGACATGGCGGTTATTTGGCTTCCAGCGACCTCATGCACCCGTCTGAAAATCTATGTGACGATAGCGTTGGTTGTCTTTTTGGTTGTCTTTTTTGTATAAAATGTTCGTGAATAAGTCTATTTTATGAAAAAAATTTCGCAAAATAAAAAATATGTGTACTTTTGTGATTTGAATGCAAAGAATTTTTTGACAAAGACACAGTGATAAAAAACATTCTTAAACTAATCGGAATATAACTTAATAAACTATTTATAAGCAATTATCACATGAAAAAGAGAATTTTGGCAGCGGGCTTTACCGGTCTGGCATGTGTTGCGCTGCTCAGCGGGTGTGGTGACGATTTCACCCCCGGCGGAGCCGCAAATACAGGTTCGATTATGCCGCTGCTTAATCTTGACGCCAAACCTGTCTCCTCTCAGAGCGAGTCGCGTTCAGGCGAGACAGTCACGGCGGATGATCTTATGATCAGACTCAGCTCGGCGGACGGCACTTATTCTAAAGAGTGGACGAGTGTCGCCGAGTTCCCTACCGACCAGCAGTTTAAAGTCGGTGATTACCATTTTGAGGCCTTTTACGGCAATATTGAAGACGAAGGATTTGAAAAGCCTTATTATTATGGCGACCAGGATATAAAGGTCACAGACGGTGGCACTACAAAAGTAGCCCTCACGGCTTCTTTGGCAAATACCATGGTCAGTGTCAGCTATACCGAGGCTTTTACTAAATATATGACAGCCTACAGCGCAGAGCTCCACAGCGACGGTGGCGCCTATATTTACTATGGCGGTGGCGAGACTCGGCCTGCCTATCTCAGACCCGGCACAGTGTCGCTCAATGTGACTGTCACCAAGCCTAACGGCAAGACCGCCACACTTCAGGCCGCCAAGTTTACCGGCAAGCCACGTTATCACCACCATGTGACGGTCGATCTCAACAACGGTGAGGTCGGCGATGTCGTCATGGTCATCACGTTTGACGACAATACTGACGAGCAGCCGGTTGAAATCGATCTAAGTGACAAGGTGTTCAACGCTCCGGCACCTGAGATTACGACCGAAGGCTTTAACGGTGGTCAGGGTCTGACATTCGCTCCGGGCATGTCGCCGTCTGATAATGTGGCCGTTTCTGTCATCGCCCGTGGCGGCATAGCCTCGATGATGATGACGACAAAATCGGCCACTCTTGTCTCGCAGGGCTGGCCAGAGGAAGTCGACCTCGCCGCAGCCCCCGAGAATCTGCGTTCGCGCATGGAGGCTCTCGGCATCGTCGCCAAAGGTCTATGGAAGAATCCCGACCAGATGGCAGTCGTCAATCTCAACAAAGTGCTCGCCAATATGAACTATGTCGACGGCGCTGACAATACCTCGACAATCACATTTGTCGTCACCGACAGATATAACAAGACATCAGAGCCTGTCACGCTCACAATCAGCGTCGAGCCTCTCGAACTCTCGGTCTCTAACCCCGGCGCTCTCTATACCGGCGCGAGCGAGCTCGAGTTCGACCTCGGCTATAACGGCGCCGACGTCGAGAAACAGGTTTCTGTCGAGGTCAAGAACGAACGCGGCACATGGTCTGTTGTCCCGATGCTCTCTGTAGCTCCGATTTCGCGCAGTGGCGAGAAATACCGCGTCAAAGTCAGCGTCCCTGCCGACGACCGTGCTGTCGAGCTTCGTGCCAAGTGTGGCAAACTCGAAACTCCGTCGATTGTTGTCGAACGCAAGGAAGTCGACTACACAGTCGCCGCAGCCGACGAGAATGTTTTCGCAACCTATGCTTACGTCACTCTGAACGGAGCCGACGCCGCCTCTGCATCTCTTCTGGTTTCGACTGACGGCATCAAGTATAATGCAGCGGGCACTGAAGTCGCAGGCACCGGTCTGCTGAAGGTTAGCGGTCTCAGTCCGGCGACAGCCTATTTTGTCCGCGCCGCTGTCAACGGCACACAGTGCAAGCCCTGTGAATTCACGACCGAAGCTTCGGCTCAGCTCCCCAACGGCGACTTTGAAACATGGTATCGTGTCGCCGGAAAATCGAAAAACTGGTGGATTGACTATCCCGGCGCTGACGAAAATGCCGTCTGGGGTACCATGAACAAGCTCACCACCTCTCAGGGCGGTTCGTCGGGTGCTCCCGGCGCGGCTTATTGCGCATTCTCGGGCACACGTCCCGTCGACAGTGCCGTCAAAGGTAAAGGTGCCGTAATCTCGACCGTAGGATGGGGTGATGCCAATACCGCCTATCGTGGTCAGATCAATACATCAAGTTTTATTCCCAATGGCGGCAAATGTGAACATCTCACCGTCGGCGAGCTTTATCTCGGCACCTATAATGCACAGAACGAGGCGCCTGATTACAGCGGACTCGACTTTGCATCACGTCCGTCGTCAATGTCGTTCTATTATAAGTATACAGTCAGAAATGCTGCCGATTGGGGCGTGGCCGAAATCCATGTTCTCGCAGCCGACGGCACCGAAATCGCTTCGGGCAGCCGACAGCTCAGCGCTGTTAACGACTATACGCCGGTAAGCATTGATCTTAATTATGCTGTAGGCGCAAAGAAAGCGGCTCTCATTAAAGTGATGTTCAAGTCTTCGGGCAATTCTGACTGTCAGTCTGTCAGCAATGCCAATCTCAGTTCGCCTCCGAGCGCAAACCTTTCTGACGGTCGTTATACCGGCTCAGAGCTATATATCGACGAAATTGTGTTAAATTATTGATAATTAGAAATTCATGAAAACCAGAATAACAACAATATTAAGCGTGATGGCGCTATCGCTCGGGCTTTGGTCGTGCAGTGACTCGTGGGAGCCTGCTACTGACAAGTCGGGCAGCGTCGCTCTCGCCGGAATGGAGGTCGAGGTCGACAATGCTGAGAAAGTCGTCAGCCGTGCCGGTGTCGATAAAAACGACTTCCTCGTCAAGATCTATGACGACAAGGACATGCTTGTCGGCAACTGGGTCTATGGCACAATGCCAGAAATCGTGACACTCAAAGTCGGCGACTATCGTGTCGACGTCATGTCGCATGAGATAAAGAAATCAGAATGGGATGCCCCTTATTTCGTCGGCAGCAAAACATTCAGTGTCGCTGATTCCAAAATCACCGAAATCGGTACTGTTGTCTGCAAGTTCTCGTCTCTGAAAGTGTCTGTCAGGTTTGACGAGCAGCTGCGCAAAGTCCTTGGCGATGACGTTACTGTCACCGTCAGAGCCAACGATTCGGGTGCTCTTGTTTTCACTCCCGACGAGACCCGTTCGGGCTATTTTGAAGTCGTGAAGGGCAGCACAACCCTCACTCTGGCTTTTGCCGGCACAGTAAAAGGCAATTATGAAGAGATTATCAATGCTTACACTGATGTAGAGCCGGGTCAGCACCGCATCGTCACATACTCGCTCAAGGGCCCCGGCGGTGACGTTCCCGACGAAAGCGGTACCGTCGACCCCGGCGACGGCGTTGACATCGACGTCTCGTATACCGACGAAAATCTCAACGGCAACATCAATGACGACGACGAGAATCTTGACGCGGACGATCGCCCCGGTCATGAAGACGATTCCGACGACCCCAATCCTCCGACGCCTCCGACTCCCGGTGAAGGCAAGATCGATATTACCTCTGACGCTCTCAGTTTCGACGAGCCCAACGGCCTCGACAAAGGCGATCAGGCCATCGTCAATATCGCGGCAGAGAAAGGAATAAGCCATGTCGTCGTAGAAATCTCGACCGACAACGATGAATTCAGAGCCGCTGTCTCTGACCTGCTCCCGCTCAGTTTCGACCTCGCCGAACCGGGCGACCAGAAAGAGGCATTCGAGAGCCTTGGCTTCCCGACGGGAGCCGACGTCATCGGCAAGACTTCGATTATCTTCGACATCCGTCAGTTCGTTCCCCTGCTTGAGTCGTACTCGGGAACACACAACTTCAAGCTGACTGTTACCGACAGTGATAATAATATATTAAGCAAAACCCTCACATTTAAGTCGTAAACAATGAAAGCAACAATAAAATCGCTGACGTTCGGCATCCTTGCCGCGGCAGCACTGAGCGGCTGTAACGACTATTCAGCGCTCGACAACACGGGTGAGGGCTTGCTCAAGGTCAGCGCCAGTATCAGCACTGATGTTGAGGTGAAATCGCGCGCGACTCTCGCCGACGAGCTTTCGCAGAGCACCATGCTTTGGATTTCCAACAGCAAGGGCCTTGTGCGCCGTTATGACGGTCTCGACAATGTTCCCGCCGGAGGCATCGCTCTCTATTCGGGTCATTATGTAGCCGAGGCCTGGGCCGGTGACTCTGTGCCAGCGTCTTTTGACGACCGTTGGTTCAAAGGTTATGAACCCTTTGACATCAAGGCCGGTCAGACAACCGAGGTCAATATCGTCTGTAAGATTGCCAACACCGTTGTTTCGGTCAGCTATGACGAGAATATCGACGAGATGCTCAGTGACTATACGATGACCGTCGGCCATAAGGGCGGCAGTCTTACTTTCGATGGCCGCGACACCCGCAAAGGCTACTTCATGATGTCGTCTAAGTCAAAAGACCTTACGTGGACACTCGAAGGCAAGCTCTCGACCGGCGATGCCTATACGCTCAGCGGCGAGATTACAGCCGCCAAACCCGCCACCGAGTATAAACTCCGCGTGAAATATAACCAGCAGGCCGTCGAGGTCGGGGGCGCCTGGTTTGAGATTGAAGTCGACGAGACCGAGGTCGAGGTCACCGATAATGTTGTCATCACAGCTGCTCCCGAAATCACAGGCTATAACTTCGACATCACGAGACCCGTTTCGGCCGAGGCCGGGGCTGTCGGTCGCCGCTCTGTCATAGTCAAAGGCCTGGGCGAGCTTAAGAGTGTCATTCTCGACAACGACCGCTTTGCCGAACTCCTTTCGATTTCGGGCAACGACTTTGACATCATGGCCATGAATCCTGAAGTCGCGCAGTCTGTCAATGCCGCAGGCATCAACTGGGTATATACCTTTGACGCCGAAAATGACAACTCATTACTGAAAGTCAATTTCGAGGAAGAATTCACCAACTCGCTCGCCAATGGCGAATATGTCATCAATATCGCCGCCACTGACGCCAAGGGCAAGGTCTCGCGCGCCGCACTCACCTTCTCGCTTGGTGCCGATCCGCTTCGTGTCGATGATGCTGCTGTTTCAAATTGCTGGACAAAATCGGCAACGCTGTCAGCCACAGTGCTTGCCGGCGGTGAGAACTACGGCTTCAGATACCGCAAGGCCGGTGAAAGCGACTGGCAGACCGCCCCTGTCGAACTCAGCGGTGACAAGCTTGTAGCTAATCTGAGCGCTCTCGACCCCGCTACAGAGTATCAGTATACTTTCTTCTGCGACGGTTTTGACGAAGCCGAGGTTAAGAGCTTTACGACAGGCAGCATACTCACCGTGCCCAATGCCGGCTTTGAAACATACCAGCAGATAGCAAGTACTAAAGCGAATGGAAAGACCGTCTGGGACTTCAACGATGGCGCCCTCTACTGGGACTGCGGAAACCATGGTTCGACCACTATGCAGGGCAAGCAGGTGACAGAACCTGACACTGAAATCAAACATTCAGGCAATGCATCCGTGAGACTTAAGTCAGACTTTGTCGGCATAGGCATGCTCGGAAAATTTGCCGCCGGCAACATCTTTATCGGCGAATACCTCAAGACTGACGGTACTGACGGCATCCTCGGGTGGGGACGTACCTTCGCAGCACGTCCGACCGCTCTCAGAGGCTATGCCAAATACAAACCGGCTGCTATCCAGAGTGCTGAAGCTAAGACGGCTAATAATGAAGGCCTCGACGTCAAAGAAGGCGACATGGATAAGGGTATAATCTATATCGCGCTCCTCGACAATTCGCAAACAGAATGGGAGAACGGCATCAGTTATCCTGTCGTTGTCAAGACTAAAAAGGCTCAGCGCAGTCTCTTTAAAAACACTGACCCCAATGTCATCGCTTACGGCAGAGTCGTGTTCGATAAGGAAGATGCGGATTTCCAGGCCTTCAACGTCGAGCTTGAGTACTATCGCACAGACGTGATACCCTCAAACATCATGATTACTTGCTCGGCAAGTATCAACGGTGACTACTTTGTCGGTGGTCGTGGCGCCACGCTGTGGATTGACGACCTCGAACTCGTCTACGACAAATAATCCGATTTTGTATATTAATTACGATTTAGTTTAATAATTATGTTATTTGACTCAGTGGACTGTTGAAGCCCGCTGAGTCATTTTTATAACCCGACGACCCCATTTTTCGCGAAATCTGCTTATCTTTGCATAAAAATTAATGCGCATAACTGATGTTTAGAATAAAACGGCTTTATACGTTCATGTTGCAGTGCTTTCTGCCACTGTTCTTCATGACGTTTTTCATATGCCTTTTTATAGTGCTGATGCAGTTTCTGTGGCGCTTTGTCGACGATCTCGTGGGCAAAGGCCTCACCGTTTCTGTCATCGGCGAGCTCTTCTTTTATGCCGCGCTGACAATGGTGCCTACAGCTCTCCCCCTTGCCGTTCTTCTGGCATCGCTGATGACATTCGGCAATCTCGGTGAGAAATTCGAGCTGACAGCCCTGAAGGCCTCCGGCATCTCGCTTTTCAAGATCATGAAGCCTCTGATTGTGCTGATGATATTCATATCCGTCGGTGCCTTTTTCTTCCAGAATCAGGTATTGCCGGTGGCGCAGGCAAAGATGTGGACATTGCTTTTCTCCGTCCGTCAGAAATCACCCGAGGTCGAGATTCCCGAGCGTTCGTTCTACGACCAGATTCCCAACATGAATCTCTACGTCGACCATAAGAACCCCGAGACCGGTATGCTCTATGAGATGATTATCTATGACGTGACGCGCGGTCTCGACAATTCGCGCGTCATTCTGGCTGACTCCGGCAAACTGAGTTTCACAGAAGACAAGACGCGCCTCTTCCTCCATCTTTACAGCGGCGAGATGTTCGAGAACCTGCGCGACAACAGCCTTGGCGTCGCCGCACAGGGATACTTGCCGTTCCGTCGCGAGAATTTCAGCGACAAACAGATTTATTTTGCCTTTGACGCCAATTTCAACCGCATGGACGAGAGCGGCATGCGCAACCAGTATGTCGGCAAGAACATCGCTCAGCTCAGTCACTCGATAGACTCGATCGGTCACGATGTTGACTCGATCGGCGACTCATATACCTTTGAAATCAAAGCCCGTCCATACGTCGGACTCCTGTCATACCGCAGCGTCGTCGTAGACGGCGATGTCAAACGCATCCCGCGCGAAGATGTCGCTATGACAAAGCCGCTTGACATAGACTCGCTATTCAACGCTCCGTCGCCGAGCTATGCCAAGACATATCTGACTCAGGCTCTTGCCCAGGCAAAACGCCAGCGTCAGGAATTTGAATACCGCAGCGTCGTGCTCAGCGAGCAGACCAAAAGCCTCAGGCGTCACGGCATCGAGCTGCAGAAAAAATTCACCCTCTCGTTTGCCTGCATCATCTTCTTCTTTATCGGGGCGCCTCTCGGAGCCATAATCAAGAAAGGCGGCCTCGGCACACCGCTTGTCATCTCCGTCATACTGTTTATTATCTACTATATCATCGACAATACAGGCTATAAAATGGCACGTGACGGTAAACTCGAAGTCTGGCAGGGAATATGGCTCAGTTCGGCCGTGCTGTTGCCCCTCGGTGTTTTCTTCACGTACAAGGCCGTCGGCGACTCGGCCGTATTCAATATCGACGCCTACCGCAATTTCTTCAACCGTCTGCGCGGTCGTCAGCCGCAGCGCACACTCGAACTCAAAGAAGTTGTCATGGAAGAAGTCGACCCTGTTGTCGCCCTTGAGATGCTCGCGACTTTCGATGCCGCCTGCCGTGAGGCCGACGCCCGCATAAAAGCTGTCCCGGCTCTGTTGAGACCGTTCAGACACAACCCCTGCGTCGACCTCAAGCCCGCTCTGAACAATCTTGTCGACTATCTGTCGAACTCACGCGACGTCGCAGTCGTTAATTACCTGAACAAATATCCCTTTAATATAACAGCGCGGAATCTTGGCGGTGTTATTGACAACACCGGCAGACTTGTCGCCCGCATCGAAGGCCGCAAGATTGAAACCGACTGACGCGCACAGACAATAAAGCACTTATGGAACAGAAAATAAAACTTGACAGCATCGAGGATGCAATCAAAGATTTCGCCGAAGGCAAGATGGTTATAGTCGTTGACGACGCCGATCGTGAGAATGAAGGCGACCTTATTGTAGCCGCCGAGAAAATCACTCCCGAACAAGTCAATTTCATGCTCAAGAATGCCCGGGGGGTGCTTTGTGTGCCGCTGACAATCTCGCGCTGCGCTTCGCTCGAGCTGTCTCATCAGGTCGAAAACAACACATCTGTGCTCGGCACGCCCTTCACCGTCACTGTCGACAAACTCGAAGGATGCAGCACAGGTGTCAGCATCGAAGACCGCTGCGCCACGATACGTGCCCTCGCCGACCCGACATCGACGCCCGAGACATTCGGTCGTCCCGGCCATATCAATCCACTATATGCTCAGGACCAGGGCGTCCTCCGCCGTGCGGGACATACCGAGGCTGCCGTCGACCTTGCCCGTCTCGCAGGTCTTCAGCCTGCCGCCGCCCTTATGGAAATCATGAGCGACGATGGCTCGATGGCCCGTCTCCCTGAGTTGCGGCGCCGTGCTGATGAATGGGGGCTGAAACTCGTTGCCATCAAAGATCTTATAGCATATCGTCTCGAAAAAGAACAGCTCGTCGAGAAAGGCGTCGAAGTCGACATGCCGACAGAATACGGTCATTTCCGTCTGATACCTTTCCGCCAGAAAAACAACGGTCTCGAGCACATTGCCATCATCAAAGGCGATGTCAGCGACGGCAGCCCCGTGTTGGTGAGAGTACACTCCTCGTGTGCCACAGGCGACATCTTCGGCTCGCTCCGCTGTGACTGCGGCGAGCAGCTCCACGAAGCCATGAAGATGATTGAGCGTGAGGGCAGGGGAGCTGTGGTCTATCTCAATCAGGAAGGCCGCGGCATCGGTCTGATGGAAAAGATCAGGGCATATAAACTTCAGGAACAGGGTCTTGATACCGTCGAGGCGAATATCCATCTCGGTCATCAGGCCGACGAGCGTGATTATGGTGTCGGCGCCCAGATACTCAACCTTCTCGGCATCAAAAAGATGAAGCTTATGACCAACAATCCCGTCAAGCGCATCGGCCTCGAAGGCTATGGTCTCGAAGTCGTCGAGAATGTGCCCATTGAGGTAGCTCCCAACGACTACAACAAATTCTACATGCACACCAAAAAAGCCCGCATGGGTCACGACCTCCACAAAGTCGACTGATTTTCCCGAAGTCCCAAGCCGCATTAGCGACATCACTGACAACGCATGGAGTTATTTCGTTCATGGTCGGGGTATTGTATCATGCATTGTTGCATGATACAATACATTTTTATTGTTTTAAGTGCGGTAAATATCAATTCTTTTATCAACTTTGTGGTTGATTTCCCTTCGGGATGTCAGACATATTTTATATAGAGCGTTATTAAGTAGATGACAAAAATTTGAAAACATCGAATTTTGGCGTATAAGTCGGACGC
>ERZ836877.2687-NODE-2687-length-22175-cov-10.744485_pt1 | contig 22175 bp, 14 predicted proteins | sample MGYA00519469_ERZ836877 | MGnify/ENA primary metagenome ERZ836877 (study PRJEB31850, sample SAMEA3708809) | human gut metagenome | biome: human gut; feature: human-associated habitat; material: faeces | place: China | collected 2014 ... | reverse complement strand
GTTCAAAACATTCAATTCTCAAAAGCTTTAACAAAGGGAGTTCTGCAACACCGCCTCTAATTTTCCGATTAATCTTGATTACCCACGATTATTCCCGATTAATCCGCATTTTTTGTTATCTTTGCAATCATGATTGAGAAAATTAACGCGCTTAAGGCTGAGATAGCAGCCGCAACGGCATCCACCCAGGAGCAGGTGGAGCAGATTCGCATAAAATACCTCAGTAAAAAGGGAGCTGTATCTCAACTGATGGCAGACTTCCGCAATGTACCTGCCGACCGTAAGAAAGAAATCGGCATGGCTCTCAATGAACTTAAGACCTTGGCATCCCGGCGACTGGAAGAGCTCCGTTCTCAATTGGCTCAGGCCAATCAAGACGCGGAATGCGATATTGACCTGACCAGAACCGCGACCCCGATTCCTATGGGTACACGCCATCCCCTCTCTTTGGTAAAGGAGGAGATGTTGCGTATATTCTCGACCATGGGATTCACCGTAGCCGAAGGCCCTGAGATAGAGGATGACTGGCATGTGTTCTCTTCGCTGAACTTTCCGCCTGACCATCCGGCGCGTGACATGCAAGACACATTCTTCATAGCCCGCAGTGCCGACGACATATTGTTGCGTACCCATACCTCAAGCGTACAGACACGGGTGATGGAGACCGTAAAACCTCCTATCCGCATCGTATGCCCTGGACGTGTGTACCGCAACGAGGCTATTTCGGCCCGCGCCCATTGCTTCTTCCATCAGGTCGAAGGATTGTATATTGACAAGAACGTTTCTTTCGCCGACCTGCGCCAGGTGTTGCTGCAATTCGCCCGCGAAATGTTCGGTCCCGATACCAAGATACGTCTGCGCCCCTCTTACTTCCCCTTCACCGAACCTTCTGCCGAAATGGACATTTCTTGCCACATATGCGGCGGCAAAGGTTGCGCATTCTGCAAAGGCACCGGTTGGGTTGAGATTCTCGGATGCGGAATGGTAGACCCCAACGTGCTGAAAGCATGCGGCATCGACCCGGAAGTCTATTCAGGTTACGCATTCGGAATGGGAGTGGAACGTATTACAAACCTGAAATACAGGGTGAAAGATCTGAGAATGTTCTCGGAAAACGATGTCAGGTTCCTGCGCGAGTTTGAAAGCGCCCGCTGATTATCCGACTGGGAAACATACCGATTGATTTAACCGGATTATTCCATGACAAGAAAAGAAAGGTTCCGTGAAGCGATAAGGCTCTTCTCCGAGAAGATGCCCGACCCGCGCACGGAACTTTGTTATGATACCCCATTCCACTTGCTCTTGGCGGTCATATTGTCTGCACAATGCACCGATAAGAGAGTGAATATGGTCACACCACCACTGTTCGAGGCCTATCCCGACCCGCAATCGCTGGCCGTGGCTTCCGAAGAGGAGGTGAAGCGGTTCATCAAATCCGTAACATACCCGAATGCAAAGGCGCGCCATCTCATAAACGCCGCACGTACGCTCTCCGAACGCTTCGGAGGCGAGATGCCTTCCGACATAGATTCTCTTATGGAACTTCCGGGCGTAGGTCGCAAAACAGCCAATGTGATGCTCGCCGTCGCCTGTAACCAGGCCGCGATGCCGGTAGATACCCATGTGTTCCGCGTTTCGGAACGCATAGGCTTCACCACAGGCTCGCGCACGCCGTTAGCCACCGAAAAGGTCCTTGTGGCCAACATACCGCACGATCTCCTCTCCACAGCCCATCATTGGCTCATACTTCACGGAAGATATGTATGCAAGGCCAGAAAACCGGATTGCGACAATTGCTTCCTGACAGGCATATGCCGACACTATCAGAAAAACAGAAAAACTTAAGTCATTAGTCGGAAGTCATTAGTCGTTAAAGACCTTAAAAACACTAAAGACCTTAAAAACCTTAAAAACTATATCATGCCTGAAATTTCGACAAGAGGCCGGCAAATACCGGCTTCGCCAATCAGAAAACTCGCCCCGTTGGCAACAGCTGCCGCCGAACGTGGCGTGAAAATCTACCGGCTGAATATTGGTCAGCCCGACCTCCCCACTCCCCCGCAGGCCCTTGAGGCCCTTCACCGTGTAGACCGTAAGGTTCTGGAATATTCCCCCTCCGACGGCATACCATCCCTGCGTGCGAAGCTTGAGGAATATTACAGCCGTTTCGACATACCCGTTTCCAAAGACGAAATCATCGTTACAACCGGCGGCTCTGAGGCTGTGCTTCTTGCATTCCTCGCTACTCTTAATCCAGGTGATGAAATCATAATACCCGAACCGGCATATGCCAACTACATAACCTTCGCCATGACTGCAGGTGCGGTCATCAAGCCGGTTGTAGCCAAAATAGAAAACGGCTTCGCGCTTCCTCCTATCGAAGAGTTTGAAAAGCAGATCACACCTCGTACAAAAGGTATACTTATCTGCAACCCGGGCAATCCCACCGGTTGCCTCTACACCCGTGCCGAGCTTGAGCAACTGCGCGACATTGTATTGAAACACAACTTGTTCCTCTATTCCGACGAGGTATATCGCGAGTTCTGCTACTCCGACACTCCTTTCGTATCCGCCCTTCAGCTCGAAGGTATAGAGGATAATGTCATTTTACTTGACTCCGTTTCAAAACGTTATAACGAATGCGGTATACGCGTGGGATGTCTTGTTACAAAGAACGTGGCTCTCCGTCAGGCTGTGATGAAATTCTGCCAGGCCCGTCTCTCGCCGCCGTTGCTGGGCCAGATAGTAGCCGAGGCTTCTATCGACGCGACAGACGAATACATGACCGAAACTTTCGCCGAATATCGCCGTCGCCGCGACTTCCTGGTAAAAGGCCTGAATGAAATTCCCGGTGTCTACAGCCCCATGCCCGAAGGCGCTTTCTACACGGTAGTGAAACTTCCGGTGCCTGTGGCCGAGGACTTCTGCAAATGGTGTCTTACAGACTTCCAATACAAGGGTGCGACGGTATTTATGGCTCCCGCAGCCGGTTTCTATTCCACCCCGGGTGTCGGACTCGATCAGGTGCGCATAGCTTATGTGCTGAATATCGATGATCTGGCGGCAGCTCTCGAAACCCTCCGCGCTGCCTTTGAAGCCTATCCCGATACCATTCGCTGATACATATAGCGGAATAAATATCTTCCAAGGCATATATAAAAATATCCATCGCGCAAATGACGCGATGGATATTTTTATACTTTCAGATATCCGGACAGCTTGTCAAATATTCCGGGCGAGGCCGCCATTACCGATTCATTGCGGTTCTCGCGTATACGCATGCAGCGGGCTCCCCCTTCCTCGGCTATCAGCATTCCGGCGGCAACGTCCCACGGGTTCAGATTCAGCTCCCAATAGCCGTCGAAGAATCCGGCTCCGACATAGCATAGGTCGAACGCCGCCGACCCTAATCGGCGTACTCCCCTTACTTCCGGAGCTATGCGCGTTATCTCGGTAAGATTGTTATCGGGATTTTCTTTTTTATCATAAGGCACTCCTGTGGCTAAGACAGCCTCACCGAAGTCGCTCTTAAGTGAGCAATGTATCCTGCGACCGTTAAGATAGGCACCCTCTCCTTTTACAGCATGGAAAAGTTCACCTAAATATGGCGCATATACCACGCCTACCACAGTTTCTCCTTTATGTTGCAACGCGATTGACACACAGAATACCGGCAAACCCTGACTGAAATTCGTAGTACCGTCCAGAGGGTCTATCACCCAACGCCATTCGCTGTCGCCGGCAAAAGTGCCGGACTCTTCCGAGAGTATGCTGTGCTCCGGAAACCGCTCTTTTATTCTCGATATGATGATGTGTTCCGACTCCTTGTCTGCCACAGTTACAACATCATAACTGTTAGACTTTGTATGCATGTCAAGATTGGCAGACCTGAAATGTGAAAGCTGCACTTCTCCCGCCGCGCGGGCCATCTCGACAACCAAGTCCAGATATTCGCTATATTTAATCATAATAATTTCAACAAGTTAACCGTAACCAACCCCCAATAACCGAAAAGCCCCCAAAGTCCAAGCCCTTAAATACCCTAAAAACCCTAAATATCTTAAGAACCTTAAAGACCCTAAGAACCCTAAAGACCCAAAAACAATCAATACCAGTCTACGCCGTTCTTATTAGACGATCGCTTGTCGTATTTCAAATCCTGAAGCAATGATGACTTCATGGCTATGTGGAAGTTGTAACTTTTGTAAGGTCCTACCGGCACTATCGAGCAGGTCATGGTAAAGTCGTGCAGATCGCGCGATATCGAGCAGTTCATATAGGCTATCTTGTGCAGGTCGAAATTATATGATGCCGAAAACGAGAAGTTCCAGTTCTTGGTAGGCCGTATATTGCCGTTGAACGACAGATTCTGATTGAACTTCCCCTTGTACTCCATCTTGTTGAAGTCGAATTCTCCCTGTCCATAGTTTACCGAATAGTTTACCGAAAGAGACCAGGGGCATTCCCATTTCTCATAGCCGTCCATATCTGTCGACGTTTCGGATCCTCGCCCTTCGTTACGCCTGGCATTGGCCCGCTGTGCAAACGAGTTGTCCTCGTAATCATCCTCGGCATCCGGATCGGTCGAAGAGGAAGAGGCGTTTTTCGAAGAGGAGGATGAATCACTCTTGCGTCGGAAAGTATCATTGTTGAAAGTGTAGGAAAACGAGGTTCCTGCCGAAGCGAGTCTTACCCATCCTTTTCCTGCTTTCCAACGGGGAATATTGACCCTGACCGGAGTACCGGAGGGCGACAGTTTATAGGTGTATGGATCCCATGTGGCGTTCAGGTTGAGGTTGAAATTCTTAACCAGGCGTAGCAGCAATCCCGTCGACAGGTTGCTCCAGTTAAGCGAGTCTGCGGCGAAGTTATAACTTTGCGAAAGTGTGAGATTCTCGATAAGCGAGATTTTTTTCACACCGGTGGTATCCTTGTCGCTCTTTACTTTCATCTCCAGATTGTTGGCAAGCGACATTGAGACCATACCTGTGCGGCCGCGACCGGGAACCCCGAATATACCGTGCTGGAAATATGAGTAATCGCGACGCTGCTGTCTGCCCATACCATCGGTATAGGTATAGCTGCCATAAGCACCCCACATGGGATCTCCGAAATCGGGAGCCGCCGAGAACGACACTGTCGGTGTCATCACATGGCGTATCATCTGCACCTTGTCGCCGAGGAACTTCATAGGTTTGAAGAATCCGTAAAGTTTGGTATCGAGCGATATGGATGCATTGAAATCGAATATATTGTAGAATCCGTAAGTGGTATCCTGTACCTCGGCCGACGCATTCGGGTCCCATTCGCGACGTATCTTGGAGGTATACATACGGTCGTTCATACTGATGGCCGGCGAGATGTTGAGATATTTGAACGCCGAGAAAGTAGCCGATACCGGGACACTGTGCTTCATGCCGTTGCGCCAGTCTTTTATCAGACTTTTCTTGAAAAACTGGTCCTGACGCGATGTCAATGAGTTCTGGAACTGACCGCTGTAAGACAGTCGTATTTTCTCATACCATTTCTCACCACCCACAGCCTTCTTGCGCTTGAACGGCGCAGTCTGGCTCATCGTAACGTTCAGATTAGGGAACGACACCGAAAGCGTGGAGTCCTGCGTGCGCTGGGAGACATTGGCGGTCGCCGACAGATTCCACTTGGAATTGGGTATGCGGTAGGTAAGGTTTACGGTACTCGACTTGGTATTTTCCGTAAAAGATGAGTTGTAATATGAATTCAGGTCGTTGCGTGTATATCCCGAGGTGGTGAAGTTCACGGAGGCCGAGAAGTTAAGGTTAGGATTGGCCTTGGTATCCTGACTATGGCTCCATATAAACTGGAAGTTCTTCTGTTTCATATAGTCCGGCAGCCCCTTGTCTCCCGTAATGGTGGTGATGTACGAGAAACTCAGATTGCCTCGGAAGCCGTAACGCTTGGCATATGTGGAACGGCCCGATATGCCCCACGACCCTTTGGTATATATCTCGCCGGTAAGAGCGAGGTCCACATAATCGTTGATCGCGAAATAATAGCCTCCTTCACGCAGATAGAAGCCACGGTTGTAGTCATCGCCGAAGGTCGGGAATATTATACCCGATGAATAGTCTTTGGTAAACGGGAAGTAACCGAACGGAAGGGCCAGCGGTAACGGAACATCGGCAAGCACCATATATACGGGACCTGACACGACATCCTTTTTAGGACGCATCTTGGCTCTGGTAAGCTGAAAATAGAAGTGCGGATGCTCATGATTGTCGCAGGTAGTATAGCGGCCACCCTCGATAAAGAACGATCCATCGGCGTTTTTCTTTGTGGCCTGACCTGTAAGGTAACCCTCTCCTTGCTCGGTTATCACATCGGTTATATAGCCCCGCTGGGTCTTGAAGTTATACTTCATTGTCTTGGACTCGTACTCTCCGCCGCCATCCTCGAACACAGGCGTGTTCTGCAATACACCCAACGAATCCAAAGCTCCCTGGGCGTAGACTGTGGTGGAGTCCATCTGCATGTGGATTTCAGCCGAATTAAGCTTGAACTCACCATATTCCACGGTCGAATTACCATATAGGAAAGCATTGTTGCGTCCTATCAGCACCAACGAGTCGGTAGCGGTAAAATCGACGGCGGCCGTAAGGTCGGTCTGATCATGATTTATGCGACTGAGACGATGGCGTCCCGTGGAGTCGTTCTGAACATCGGCTATGGAATCGGGTACCGACAACAGGGAATCGGCAAACTCCGGCAGCACACTGTCGCCCGATACAGCTATCAAGTCCTCATCAGTTTCGACCAAAGCCGTATCTGTCGGCAGCGGATATGCGGCTCCGCTTTCCGACTGCATCGCCGGAAGCTGCATCGGACCCGGGGCTGCCAATGCCACCAAAATTGCCACAATGGCTGATATATGGAATAATACTCGCTTCAAAACCATAGGCCGGGACCGCTCTATCCGGTATCCCAGCATAAAATTCTTACAAAGTTAGTGAAAATACTTGAATGAGCCGCCAGTATCACTCCATCAAAACAGATTCCGTTCTATCAAAAATAGTTAACAGGACCCTTTTCTTAGAGTGTGTTTACTGTTAACTTCCATTCATCTCTCAATTATAAATTCGTGTTAAAAGCAAACACTCTCTTACACCCCGAACAAATCATGCAACGCTTCGAAACGGGCTGCGGTCTCCGCTCCGTGTGCGGCCATCTGGCGGCGTACTTTATCAAGCGGTTTCTCGGCCGAGAGGTCGCCCGATTTACTGAAAAACTTGTCGGCATAACACACTAATTTTTCTTCAAGCGTTTCGGGCAACATATCCCGCCGGGGCAATGGAAGGTTCTGGCGTTCCATATCGGCGCGTGTAAGTCCGGCTCCCGTATGCCGGGCGCAGACACGGGCGTGCATCGGCAAGCCCTCGGTTTCAAGTATCAGTTCCCCCGCGATTCCATGCGCTATGTATGGAAGTTTGCCGAAACATTCTATCGAAGGTGCGTTTGTCAGGAAAATTCCTATGTCATGCAAAAGGGCCGCCTCTTTCACAAATTCCCGGTCTATATCCAGCTCGGGATGGCTGTCGGCGCAAGCCAAAGCCTTGTCGGCCACCGCTTCGGAATGCTTAACTAATATGTCGCGCAACAAGGGCAGGTCGCCGTAATATTTGTCAATCAATCTGTAAGGGTCCATATTTCAATTATACGCCCGGCCTTCTCACGGGAGGCCGGGCGTATCTGTAATCGATTATCGCGTAAAAAAGTAACAGTTAAAATAATATTTGTCGGCTTGATCAGTCGAGAACTTCACACCAGTTATGGGTGTCGGGTTCCTCGCCATACTGTATGCCACGCAACTTGTTGTAGAGGGCCACGCTCTTGGGACCGGCCTCTCCGTTCTTGGCATATACATAAGAGCGACCGTTATCAAGGTCGTCGATCACGCCTATCGGAGAGATAACGGCGGCTGTTCCGCATGCACCCACTTCTTCGAAGGTCTCGAGTTCGTCGACAGGGATATGACGACGCTCTACGGTCATGCCCAGATCTTCGGCAAGCTGACGCAGGCTCATGTTGGTTATAGAGGGAAGTATCGACTCCGATTCGGGAGTTATGTAGCTGTTGCCGCGTATTCCGAAGAAATTGGCGGCTCCGCACTCGTCAAGATATTTCTTCTCCTTGGGATCGATATAAAGCATCACCGAATAACCTTTCTTATGGGCGATTTCGCCGGCCTGAAGAGAAGCGGCATAGTTACCGCCCACCTTGATAGAGCCGGTACCCTTGGGGGCCACACGGTCGAACTCGCGGCTCATGCAGACTTTGGTCGGTTTGAAGCCATCCTTGAAATAGGGACCTACCGGAGTTACAAGCATTATCACCATGTATTCATCGGCGGGCTTGACACCTACACGGGCCGAGATGCCGATCTCAAGCGGACGGATATAAAGACTTGCGCCAGTGCCGTAAGGGGGTATGAAACGCTCGTTGAGCTTGACAACCTTTCTTACCATTTCGCAGAAGAGCTCCACGGGCATGGGAGCCATCTCGATTCCCTCCGCCGAGCGTATGAAACGCTTGGCGTTCTCTTCCATGCGGAAGATACGTACCTTACCATCCTTACCGCGGAAGGCTTTCAGACCTTCGAACGATTCCTGACCATAATGCAGGCAAGATGCAGCTATGTGCAAAGGTACATATTCTGAGTCGCTCACCTCTATGTCGCCCCATTTGCCATCTTTGAAGGTACAACGTACGTTGTAGTCGGTAGGCATGTAAGAGAACGACAGGCTCTTCCAGTCGATTTCGGTTTCTTTCATGATTGTGTGTTTTATAGTCTTAGATTTGTGATTGCAAATCAATCGGTTTCAATTCTGTTAATTTTACGGGTATGGAAACACTCTTACAGAGCCACCTTGCAGGTAAGATCTCCTATCTTCACAATGTAGACTCCGTGGGCGCTGACCTGAAAACGCGCTACGCCGGGGCCGATGGTCTCGCTGCTTACCAGCTGGCCCAGTATGGTGAAAACTTTCACCTGAACCTGCCGGTTTGACACCACTACCAAAGTCCCCGGCGATACCTTGACTTCCACCTCGGTCTCCTTAACGACACTCCTGAGGTTTGCCGGCTCGCTTTTCAGAGGTTCCCAGGAACGTGCCGGCGCGGCGAGAGCCGTCGCCCCATACAGGGCCAACGCCAACACTACCAAAGCCTTATGTATTCCCGGAAATTTCATAATGTCATTATACCCCCTTTCAACAGCAAATTTACAAATTTCTTGCTGTATTAGACAACCATTAATGCAAAATGTTTACGCAAAGTTACTAAAAAAATGGAGGACAGCCATCACGGCTCTCCTCCACCTCAATTAATTACAATCTTTCTTTAGCTACTACCGGAATTCAATCCGGCTTTGAGATTACTTGATAATCAAGAATTCTTTTCAGCTTTCTGCATCTGCTCCTTCAGAGCCTGAAGAGCGCCGAGGTCGCCGAGAGTGGTTTTCTCGATTGCGGGTGCTGCTGCAGCCTCTTCCTCGCGGGGTGCGCGCTTGGCGCTCTTCTGAGCGGCACGTGCTGCGCGGGCCTCAGCCTTGGATGCGTCCTCGGCTATGCGCGAGTGGGAAAGGATTATGCGCTTGCTGTCTTTGTTGAACTCTATCACCTTGAAGTTCAGCTTTTCGTTGAGCTGAGCCTGAGTACCGTCTTCCTTAACGAGGTGCTTGGGAGTTGCGAAGCCCTCTACACCGTGGTCAAGTGCGATAACGGCGCCTTTGTCCATAACCTGAACTACAGTGCCTTCGTGGATAGAACCAACATTGAACTGGCCTTCGAAAGCATCCCAGGGATTATCTTCGAGCTGCTTGTGGCCAAGGCTCAGACGACGGTTGTCCTTGTCGATTTCAAGAACCTGCACCTCGATGTCGCTGCCTACCGAAGTGAACTCGGAGGGGTGCTTGATCTTCTTGGTCCAGGAGAGATCTGAAATGTGGATCAGACCATCTACGCCCTCTTCGATTTCAACGAACACACCGAAGTTGGTGAAGTTGCGAACGCGGGCGGTGTGGCGGGAACCGATAGGATACTTGGTTTCGATGTTCTCCCAGGGATCCTCTTTCAGCTGCTTGATACCGAGGCTCATCTTGCGGTCCTCGCGGTCAAGGGTCAGGATAACGGCCTCAACCTCGTCGCCAACCTTCAGGAAGTCCTGGGCGGAACGCAGGTGCTGGCTCCAGCTCATTTCGCTTACATGTATCAGACCCTCTACGCCAGGCTGTACCTCTACAAACGCACCGTAGTCAGCCATGACTACAACCTTGCCGTGGATGTGGTCGCCGACCTTGAGATTGGCGTCCAGGCTCTCCCAGGGATGAGGCAGGAGCTGCTTCAGACCGAGGGCTATGCGCTTCTTCTCGTTATCGAAGTCGATGATAACGACCTTGATGTCCTGGTCAAGCTGCACAACCTCGCGGGGATCCGATACGCGGCCCCATGAAAGGTCGGTGATGTGAACCAGTCCGTCTACACCGCCAAGGTCTACAAACACGCCGTAAGGAGTGATGTTCTTGACCTTGCCTTCCAGCACCTGACCCTTCTCGAGCTTGGAGATGATTTCCTTCTTCTGGGCTTCGAGCTCGGCCTCGATGAGTGCCTTGTGCGATACGACAACGTTCTTATATTCCTGGTTGATTTTAACAACCTTGAATTCCATTGTCTTGTCAACGAATACGTCATAGTCGCGGATGGGACGTACATCGATCTGCGAACCGGGAAGGAAGGCCTCGATGCCGAACACGTCTACGATCATGCCGCCTTTGGTGCGGCTCTTGACGTAACCTTTGATAACCTCGTTGTTTTCCAGGGCGCTGTTGACGCGGTCCCAGCTGCGGGTCTGGCAAGCCTTCTTGTGAGAAAGACGAAGCTGACCGTTTTTGTCTTCGAGGGTTTCGATGAATACCTCTACTTCGTCGCCAACCTTCAGGTCGGGATTGTAGCGGAATTCAGATACAGGGATGATAGCGTCGGACTTCATGCCTATGTCAACGCGTACCTCACGCTTGGAGATCGCTTTGACTACGCCGGTCACCACTTCGTTGTCTTTGGCTGTCTTAAGAGTTTCGTCGTAAGTGCGTTCTACATCTTCGCGGCTCTTCGAACCAGCCGTTGCGCCATTTTCATAGGCATCCCAATCGAAATCTGCGATTGGGGATTGAATCTTAGATTCAGTCATTAAAAAAGTTAATAAAATACTGGCAAGCAGTAATTCGCACCGTTTGCCACAGGTTAATAATCTCTGTCCCGGCCGGCTGAGTCATCCCGACCTACTCCTTAAGTGAATTTGTTTTTTAACTCTCGAAGCGGGCCACGCGGAATCGTCGCTACCGGAATTCGCGCAAATATAGTAATTTTTTTACTAATACGCAACCCGATAGCGATTTTACTCCACGTTTTAGCTCGTCATTTCACAAGTACCTTGCGTCCTTTGCTGACCACGACGGTACCGTGTACTTTGTCCGGATCAACCTTTACCCCGTTCAGGTCGTAGCAATCCTCAGAGTCAAGTTGATCAGCCTCAACGCGCTCGATACCCGTGGGATTGGAGTTTTTGACCTTGATGGTGTATACCGGCAGCGTGGCGGGAATGCGGGCGTCAGCGTTAGGCATGCAGAATTTCACGCCCTCCATAGTAACCTGATAATCACCGGAGGCCAATGTCGTCTCTGCGATCAGCCCGATGGTAAACAACTCGTCCAAAGGATTCCCGTCTACGTCATCGTCGAAGTAAACGGAGTTGTTCTGCGAGATGGAGATTATACGCAGGTCCACACCATTCAGGATGCTGCAAGACAGACCGTGAGTGGATGTTCCACGATCGCTCAGGAATATATCATCTACTGTCTCGCGACCCTGCTTCACCTTGTTTACCCGGAATCCCTCGGGAAGGATGAACTCCATGTTGAAAGCGCAGAACTTGGTGTCGTCATAGTCGTGTTCGAACACCTTGATGTAATTCACCGTCTTGCCGTCGGCTACAATCTCCTCGGGAAACTCCGCCCACACCTTAAGCTGGTCGGTGGTGGTAACCTCGAAGTCATCTGCCGACATGGCCATCGCATACAGCAGCGTGGCCGTTGCTAAAACAATTTTTTTCATTTGATTCTTAACTTTTTTACTTTATTATCCTTAACATTCGAAAGATAAAGGTTTACGATAGCCGTCGCATCTTGGGTGTCGATTTTTCCTTCACCCGTAACGTCGGCGTTGATCCGGTTTATATTCACTCCCATACCGGTGTAATGGGTTACAATGGCCACCGCATCATTGGAGTCGATTATGCCGTTGCCGTCGGAATCACCGATCAGCACCTCCAGCCAGGCCTCATCCTGACGGTTACCGGCTTTATCGGTGGCCAGGACCGCGAAGTCCACACCGGTCATAACTTCGGGAGCGGTATATGAGAACGTATCCTCCTCAATCTGCGTCTTGACAGCGGTCCACTGTTTGGCACCGGCACGGCGCATATAGAGGTCGTAGCACCAGATGCCGGAACCGGAGTCATCACCTTTGACGGTGAAATTGAATGTCCGGTTGTCGTCACTGGACTGCGACACGATTTTAGATGTCGGCAAAGTATAGTCCGTAACGTTGCTCCATACCGGAGTCGAAATCGGTTTATTATCGTCGAATACGATAACAGCCTGACTCTGAATAGGCTCCGCATCCTTCAGGTCGGGAAGCAGGTCTACGCTGAAAGTCAGATAACCGGTCCCGCGTCCTGAATCATCGTTTACAGGAAGGATGCCGTCGTCCATATAGGAGATATCCTCAAGTGTAAGCGGATTGAGCGAACGCAGACTCCACTCAGCCTCGCCGCTATTGGAGTCGAAATCGAATGTCAACTCGGCGATGGCGTTGATTGCCGAACGCATATCGAGTGTCTTCACGAAATGATGTCCGTCGGGAAGGTCTATCTCCTTATCGCCGAGAGTCAGTTTCAGGGCGCGCAGCGACGAGAGGTCCAGCTTCTTACCGTCGAGAGTGCTGTTAACCTTGATTCTGGCAGCCGAAGCGTTGGCTATCTCCGGATCGTTCTCGAACTCGATGGTATAGGTTACATTACGCACATCCTTGCCGATATGGTTGGTACCGGCAGGCGACACGTATCCCGACATCTCGTTGGGGTCGCCGGACTGTTTGCTGTCAATGTCGCATCCCTTGGGATTGGACGGCTCAGGGGGAACAGACTTTTTCCAGTTGCCGCGTGCGGAAACTACCTTGTTATAACCTTTACGGATAAACGTAATTTTCACCTTCTTTGCACCAAGACCGAATGTCCGGTTGGAAATTTCCACGTTGCATATGTAACGGTAACGGGGTCTCCATGCATCTGGCGGCCATGTGGAACCTTCTCCCGAAAGGCTGGCGCCTTCGCCGCTGACGGAATCTTCCTGAGAATCGGTCGATGATAAACCGCAACTGTAAGTGCCGGCTTTGACTATCTGTTCCACAATTTCGGGAATCTGTCCCCTCATTTCTGACAGATACGAATCTGAAAAATCAAGACACCCTTCACTATCCAATTGATAGTACAGCTTGCACAGTTCCTTGAAAGAGAATATGTTCCCTTCGTACGGTTCTGATAAATCGGCTGTATTCCACTCCCGGGTTGCAGATTCTTTCGCCTCTTCACTCCATGGATCGCCGGTCCACGCATACATGGTTACATACTCATGCGGTTTGGTTGTCAATCCGATGGTATAAGTTTTTGTTTCGCCGGGTGCGAGGAACGGTATCATCGCCGGAACAAATATACCCGAATTACCTGTATTGAGAAGATTCTCCGTCTCATGATATACCGGTATGTCATCCTTGAAATCCTCATCTGACCTGATCGCGAAATCGACAAATTCGATCTGCGAACCATCCGAAGCGTTCTTGGCCGCTATATTGAACGGCACTCCCCAGCAGCCTACATTGCTGCGGTTCGTTACGTTGATATAGACCTTATATGGTGTACCGACCTTGAACGACGGTTTTATCTCGACATCGATATTCCCCGGGGTAGCCTCCTCCAAAGTCAGCCGAGAGGAAGAAAGTATTGTTTCCTCACCTCCTTTATCCTTGTCTTTGAAGACACCTTTGAAGCGATATTCTCCGATTGGCATCGGATGTTCGTCAATATCCACCAATGCGTACAGGGTATTGTTGTCTACCACACGATACTGCGGAATCTCATATTCCGCATCGCCTCCGGCAAGTACTAATGATTCCAGCGACTCGAAACCGTTCCCAATCACTTTCGTCTCGAATGCGCCCCGGTTCGCGCTCTTTCCGACGCTTTGCTCAAGCAACGCGAATTTATGTACAAACGCGAAGTCGATATTGGCGGAGTTACCGTTAACCACATCATGCACGGCTACATAATACGTGCCGTTCTTCCTGGCCGTGAAAGTATTGCGGTTCTTCGCATCGGCGCCGGATGCTTTTATCAAAGTCGCCGCCTCCGGGTCGTATACTTCGATCGTCGCCGCACGGTCCAGATTTACACCGATAGAGTCGCCGATCTCAGCATTGAACCGATACAGCCTTATGGCATTCTCAGAAATAGTTCCGGTAGCTGTTTTGCCGGCGGATATCTCTCTGACATCTTCGGCCGTTTGCTTTACGCGGGTATCGGTATAAGTGCGCGAGGCGGTCGAGACGCGACCATCAGGATCGAAGAATTGAACCGTGAAGTCATTGCAGGCATAGAACACCGGCTTTTTGTTCTCAATCGCGAATGTATAACTCTTGGAGCGCAACGGCTGAATCGGCACATCCACAAGACTGACGAGTGCGAAGGGGTTGGTCACTTCGGGCAGTTTTTCGGTCTGCGCGGAAACCAAGTCATCATTGATCCAGTAGGAATATTGGGTCACACCCTCGCCGCCTTCAGGTATCTTGACGAACCATGCGGTTTCCGTCGACGACGCCAGGCCGTGCGGACTTGCCATATATGCGGTTACCGAATGCAACCCGGAAGTCAACGCCGATGCATCTATGTCAAGGTGATATACCCCGTCAGAAGATCGGGGGTCTATACTCCCGATATATTCGCCATCAAGGAAGTAATACACGCCGAATGTCGACATCTGCTGTTCTGTCGGCACTTTCAGGAACACTCCGTTGCGATATCCCATCGGAAGCCCTTGCGATGATGATAGAGACACCCCGATAGAGTGTACGCCCGGGTCCACTCCCGCCATGTCCAGGTCTATGTCTACCGTTCCGTCGGCGCCGGCCCGCAGTTTATGGGACTGGAACAGACGGCTGTCTACATGAATTTCAGCAAGCACTTCCTCGCCTTGCGTCAGGTCGCGCCGTTTCAGGAACCATCGGGTATGCGTCGATGAGACCGCCGATCCGTCATCCACATAAGCATGGAGCGTATGCAGTCCGTCCTGCAATCCGTCGGTTGATATTTCGAAACTGCCGGGTGTGAACGTATGCCGCTCTCCGGAGCCGTCAAACCAATATTGGCCCGTGACGGCAACGGCATCTTCACCCCTGACAGTCAGGCCACCCGCTGCAAGCGCAATCAGGATGACCTTTATAAGAGTCCTCAGCATACACCTGTTATTTGGCATTCACTTCAATGTCTATCGACAGCTTACCGTCAGCTGTAGTCTTTGGAGCGACATTGAATTTTACAATCTGGGGATTGGTGGGTGTCGGATCGAACGGCAACGAACCGCCATATATGCCGACTTCGGTACCGTCGCTGCCCAGATACTTCTTGGCCTCGTCAGTCAGCTGATAGAATGTACCCTCCTTGAATAGCTGGGTACCGGCAGGAAGCAAGGTATTGCTATTCTCCTGCAAAGTTTTATAGAAATCATAAGAGGCATCCACATTTCCTACACATAAAGTATAATACGCCGTACAATATGGAGATATGTCTCCATCGTAAAGCATTATCGAGTTTTTAAACACACTAACCGACGAATAATTATATTTGTTTTCAACTATACAATTATTGAGATTGAATAGAGAGTTGGCACCAAAGCTTGGATTATCAAAATAACAGCCGTAAAAATTCATGCTCGAGTTATAGCAGAATCTTGAGTTTAGGAATACACAGTTTATAATCGTTACATTCCCAAAACCACCCTTATCTGCCGAATAGTTCAACTCATTAAATTTACATTTCGAGAACTGGGCATTTTGAACTCCGTACCATTCTACTCTGTCCAAACAGAGCACACCCTCCATCTTGAAGTTGTACCCGTCTTTTATATCCGCTTTGATATGAAACTGTCCTTTGATGATTGTCGGTTCGATGTAGGGGTCGCTATCATTCACCTTCACACCCATTCCGGCACCGCGGACTGTGATTCGTTTTTCCAGATGCACGCCGTTGAAAACGCCGGATGAGAGAGTGATAACATCGCCGTCTACAGCCGCTTCATAGGCGCTGCGAAGCGCATCGGCCATCGTGTAGGAAGTAATAGCGCCATCATGCGAGAGAGTGGCTACCTGCATGCTCTGCGCGCCGGCTGTCAGGACTATCGCAGCGAGCATCGCAAGCACCGAGAAAAGCTTTTTCATAACTTTCTTCTTATAAGTCCCGACTCCCCGCGGACCGTTATTGTTGTTTAATAAAAAAAGAGCGTGGGAATCCGTATCGTTGCTGTTCCACTGCTAAAGGCTCTCGCATTGCCATTAAATGAAGAACAGCAACGCAGAGCCCACGCCGATATGTATAGAATCTACCCAAACGCATAGCCTACCCTCACGGGTATACCATGCGTCGGAAGATTTACATAAACATATCCATGGACGTCTACTGTTGCTATGTCCTTGTCATTTAATTAGAATTTGCGAGATTCTTAGCAGTCAAGAACAAAGCGTCAGATAAAACGCCTTTCCAATAATGTAATAGCTTCTTGCCCCTCCGCCCCAACCTGCGGCCGCCGGAATTGCCCGGACTGCCGCCGTTCAGGCGTGAGACTCTTAGCTTAAGGTACCGTCCGACAGAATCATCCGGCCCCTTAACGGAGACAAATTTAAGTAATTTCCCCCAACCCACAAACTTAAATCCCCATTTTTATCCCGATTTTAACACCCTTCCCTCTCTATTACTATGCCGGGGTGGAAGCCGAAGACCGGCTCCCACCCCGAAATAACAACTAAAAGCTAAAAACCTCTCACCCCCCAAAAAAACTTAAAACTAACAGCTTATAACTAACAACTAAAAACTCCCCCAACCCACAACTAAAAACTTACAACTTACAACTACTTAATATCCTCATAAGCCTGCAGAGCCTCTTCAAACCTGCCGGCAACGTCGGCCATATTGTAAAGACCGTCGGCGTTGCGCTCCAGTCCTTTCAGCGACAGAGGATAGATTACGGGAGGATTGTCAAGATCCAGAAGCGACATGTCGCGAAGCTGGTCGACACTCTGATATACTATATTGATATCGGCAAATTCATTGCCGTTGCCGTCTACAAATTTCTCGACCACTATCTTGGAGCCGATAGGGGTTTTCTTCTCTATGGCATCGGGAAGTTCATACTCCTCTACGCCGAGCGCGGTGGCTACCGACGAAAGGTTGCTGTCGTGGCCTACCAGGAAGGTAAACTTGCGGTCGGGCGACCTCAACTCGTCATACATATACTGGATAAGAGGATTGGCGACATTCACTGCGACGATAGGAGCTGTGAACAATACATCCTGATATGTATCCTTGACATGCGCTATCTTCTCCCAAGTCTTACGGTCTATGTCATGTCCGAAAGCCGCCTTGAGGGTATCAGGCTGCTCGTAATACTGGAGTATCAGCGCGTCGCTGGCCGAGTTAAGTTCCTTCAGAGCGGAGCCGGATTTCAACGAGGGTTCTTTCCAACGTTCGAACACCACCTCGGTATCATAATTCTTGAAGGCATCGAGTTTCGGATTCTTCTCCTTGGCCATAGGTGATTCATCTACATCGAGCACATCGATGATGGCGGCATAATCAGGTTCTATATTCTCATTGATGCCGCGTATACCCTTCTTGCCACCCATAGCCTTGATCTGCTCCATCGCCGTAGCCACGAACTCAGGTGTAACCTTGGTGAGCTGCGGATTGAACAGCGGATCCATCTTGCTGGGTGAATAGCGATGGTTAACCTCTATGCCTCCCACCGGCATGAAACCTGAACTGAAATACTGGGCGGTCGCGATACATCTCTGCATCGAGTTGGCTATGACATTTACATCGTCGGCGGTAGGCACGCAGTTTTCAGGGAACAAACCTGCGTCTACCAGCCATTTTCTGAAATACTGGCCCATCATTGTCTCAAGGGCACCGCCGCGGAGGGTAAGCTCGCTCTTGCCGGCTGTCCATTTGTTCCACTCGTGGGGAGTCATGCGACCCAAGTCACTCTTGCTGTCGCTAAGCGGAGAGCGGATATTATGACGGCTGAGCACCACAGCCTCCTTAAGCTGGTATTTATCTTTGAAATCCTGCGAACGACGGGCCTGGGCCACGCTTATTTCCGGAATCAGCATAGCGGAAATCAACGCCATGCCTAAGAGTATCTTTTTCATGTTATAAATTTTAAGTTTGGTTTAGAGTGTGTTTACTTTTAACTTGCCTTAAGATTGAGAGGATTTTTCAAGGGATTTTCGTTCCTTTTCGGAGGCGCGGGCCGGGGCCCGTAACGGAGAAAAGGAGCGAAAAGCACTGAAAAAGACCTCAATATTATGGCAAAGGCATGTTATAAAAATTAATCCGTGTTAAAAGTAAACACACTCTTAGATGTCACTGCATCGGTCTACGTTCTGTCAACTCCTTTAACTATCCATAACCCTTTTTTGTTCATCGAGGGGAACAGAAACCGGATTATTTAGCTTTTATTTAAATTTTGTGAACAAACGATAAACAATATCATCGGACCTGATGTTGTTATGGCATCAGTCACACGACACAGTCACACTGTCAAAACAAATTCTCTACAAACGTTCAACAATCACCAAATTCTACTACCATGCGTATCAAACATCTACTCATCATATCCGCCTTAGCAGCCGGTTCCACATTGGGAGCGATGGCTCAGGATAATAACGACGAACCTAAATTCACCTTCAAGCCTGCCGGACGTGTACTCGTAGACGGTGCGGTTTTCATGCCTAACGGCAACGGTCTTAACGCCGGAGCCGCCATACCCGACATCCGCATGGGCGCGAAAATGGGTTACGGCAAATGGTCGGCTAAAATCGATGTTGGCTATTCTTACGGTAAAGTTGGATTGAAAGATGTATATATCCAGTATGATTTCAACAAACAGAACCTGATACGTGCCGGTTATTTCGTACACCAGTTCGGCCTTCAGGCAGCAACCTCAAGCTCCATGAAGCCCACCATGGAAGCTCCGATTACCGATACATATATGGCCGCTACGGGGCGTAACATCGGTATCATGTATGTACACGACCAACCTTCATTCTTCGCCGGCGTAAGCGCCATGGTGGCCGGCACATCGCTCACCACCCCATCCAATGAGCAGGGGAAGACCAGTTTCGGCGGCATCACCCGACTCGTTTACCGTCCGTTACATTCCGACGGCCTTGTAGCCCAGGCCGGTATCTCGGGATGGTATCAGACAGCCCTTCACAAGAAGGTCACAGGACCCAACGGTATAAGCTACCCCTCGGAAGGATACTTCGACTTCAGCGCCACTTTCCCCACCCGCGTATGCAAGACCACAATGCTTGAAGGCGACGTTACAGACGCCCGCGATGTATTCAAGATCTCCCCAGAGCTGTTGCTGGCGAAGGGACGTCTGGCCCTTGAAGGACAGTATTACTATATGAATGTAGGACGCAAAAACGGTCTCGGCAACTACAAGGCGAGCGGTGTCTACGGCATGTTGCGCGGTATAGCCATCGGTGGCGATTACACATACTCGCATGCCGACGCAGGACTGGCCACCCCCGGCCCCAAGTCTCTTGAGGTAGTGCTCGGATACAACTACACCAACGCTTCGTGCAATGCAGCCGACATAATGGGCGGTATCACAAACGACGCCTCGATAACGTTGAACTACTACATCAACAAGTATATCATCGCCCGTCTGCGCTACTCCTACACCGACGTGAGAAACAGCATAGCCCAGCCCGACCGCCACGTAAACATCATCCAGGCCCGCCTCCAGGTAAAGTTCTGACAAAACAATTTTTTATCGCATACAGATATTATTCTAAACCGTACAAGGAATATCCTAAAGCGCCCCCAAGTTTCGACATTAAAGTAGAAACTTGGGGGTTGTCATATCCCATCAACAGTTTGTCAGGCTCCAGCGTATGATATACCCATACCCAAATTTATTAATCTTCTTGCTTCATTGATAAAAAGAACTAATTTTGTATAAGTAAGTATTCAAAATTAACCTCAGGTTCTTGCCGTTACAGGTACTGCAAAAGACGAAGACAATATAGATTTTGAGTAAATAAGTAGCTGCGAAGAATAAATGCACATATGAGAGGAGATTATTTTTGAGGTGATTTCGCAAGTCGAAGAGGGCGCAATGCGGGCATTGCAACCGATGAGACCTTGCGGAAGCAGCCAAAAAGAAGCCCTCTCATATGTGAAATTCTAAAAAACATATTAACATTTATTCTTCGTAGCTACTTAGAGAGTGTTTGAATTTAACACGAATTTATAATTGAGAGATGAATGGTAAATTCTTTCCATTCCCCCGAAGGTCTTTTTTGGCTGTTTCCGCCAAGATTTCGTCGGTTACGGTGCCCGCACCGCGCCCTCCTCAACTTGCGGAAACATCTCAAAAAATCCTCTTCGTGTGAATGGAAGTTAAATCCAAACACTCTCTAAGAATTAATAACCCACTGAAGATATGATAACATCCGATGACATCAAGCGACTCATCAAGAAAGGGGAAGGCCTTCATCTGGAGACAAAAGCCTGTAAGGATAAACTGCCAAAAGATTTATGGGAGACTTATTCAGCATTCGCCAATACACGTGGTGGTGTGATTCTCCTCGGTGTCACCGAACATAAGGATAGACCGCTAAATGAACGGTTTGAGTTCACCGGCGTAACAGATTCATTCAAAGTTATCACGGATTTCTTCAATATTGTCAACAATAAGCAGAAAGTAAACCGGAGTGTATCCGTCGACAGTGATGTGCGCCCCATTGAAGTTGACGGTGTAACCGTGGTATACATCAAGGTTCCTGAAGCGGATTACAGACAGAAGCCTATCTATATTAACAATAATCTCCAGTCGGGCACATATAAACGTATGCATGAGGGGGACCGTCATGTAACAGACGATGAATTGGCATTACTCATACGCGACAGCTCGGATAACGCAGATTCCCTGATTCTGGATAAGTATGGTCTGGAATACATAGACCAGGAAACCCTTCGTGGCTACAGACAAGCCTTTGTAGGGCATAACCCGGGACACATTTATGAGAAATTATCCGACAAAGAGTTTCTGATTAATCTAGGCGCATATGCGTCAAATCCACAACTGGAAGCGGAAGGGCTCACTGCGGCCGGGCTTCTTATGTTTGGCAAGAGCGCTCCCATTCATCAGGTATTTCCAAATTTCAGGTTCGATTACCTTGATTTGATCGGTATAGACCCGGGTGGCAGTAAGAAGTGGAACGACCGTCTCACCGACGATGGTCGCTGGGTTGACAATATCTACAACTTCCTTACTCTTGCTCTGAACAAGCTTCTACTCTCTCTTCCTTCTGAAGGCAAACTTCAAGGCATAATGCGAAATGACGGCGGAGAGCTATACGAAGGAGTAAGAGAAGGCTTCATCAACTGTTTGACATATTGCGATTACAGGCTTGGCGGAGTACTTCGTATAGACCGACGTACAGACAAAATCGTTATGCGCAATCCCGGGACTCTCCGTATATCTCCCGAACGTATCTATAACGGAGACTATACACAGGCACGCAACAGTACTATCCAGAAGATGTTGCGAATGGTCGGATTCGGAGACAACATAGGTTCAGGATTCCGGAAAATTCTGACTGCATGGAAAAATTTAGACTATCATATTCCTGATATTCACGAGGAAAATGAAGTCAATGAAGTATGGCTGACCTTACCTTTGACAAAATCGAATGACGGTGTAAATGACGGTGTAAATGACGGTGTAAATGACGGTGTAAATGACG
>ERZ836877.2684-NODE-2684-length-22185-cov-21.500497_pt1 | contig 22185 bp, 19 predicted proteins | sample MGYA00519469_ERZ836877 | MGnify/ENA primary metagenome ERZ836877 (study PRJEB31850, sample SAMEA3708809) | human gut metagenome | biome: human gut; feature: human-associated habitat; material: faeces | place: China | collected 2014 ... | reverse complement strand
TTCCAAATTCAAAATTGCAGCAAGCTTCGCTGCTTCCGGTCGCTTCATCAAGGTCTCGCGCATGGTAATTAGAATTAGCAACGACTGCACCCGGCCCCCGGAAGCCCCGTCCCCAGTCGCCACAATTAGTAGCTAAAGAAGCTTTTCAAGCTAAAGCTGCTAATTATGCATTATGCACTATGCATTATGAATTAATTAAGTGCTTTATGAATTAATAAAGCAAATCATAATTACTAATCGCAAACTGCTAATTACTAATTGAAAAAGCTGTTCGCTGTCATAACGATCAGGCAGCACTTCCGCGGATGGCTCTCAGCGCCGGTAGGCCGGCGTTGACAAAGAAAAAAGAAAGGGCTATGAAAGTGTCTGCCGATTCCTCGCAGACACTTTCATGGCCCTTTTTTTTGTAATTCTCCTTCCCATGCCCCCGTTTATCGCATGTGTCCCCAATCCCTAACCGCCAACTGACAACTGACTACTGATTAGCGATTTGCAATGAGTAATTGTATCCTCCCGCAGAGTCGCAGAGGGCTCGCAAAGGGCTTTTTGTAATTAGTAATTAGCGATTTGCAATGAATAATTGAATCCTCACGCAGAGGCGCAGAGGGCTCGCAGAGATTTAGTATTTAGATACTTCCAATGAGTCCTTTAAAAAATAACTCTGCGAGTCCTCTGCGCCTCCGCGTGAGGATTAAATTGCTAATTGCAAAAAGCCTGCAGAGGGAGATTTATATATGTCGATAAAGTCACTTTCAAAAGTGATAGATTTGATGGAATTGTCCCTTTTAAAAGGGATAATTTTGATGAATCTGTCACTTTTAAAAGGGATTTTTATTATTTTTGCAAAAAAAATATATCATGACAGACCTTAGGCTTATAGAATTCATGAGAGAGGAGCTGCGTCATACTCCTCTTGATTTCAAAAGATACATGTATGACCGCATAATATGGTCTGACAGGATGGTGGGTCTTGTCGGACCGCGTGGCGTTGGAAAGTCTACAATGGTGAAGCAGCGTATCCTGGAATCAGGGAATCCTGACGAATGGCTTTATGTGACTGCCGACCATACTTATTTCGCAAACCATACGTTGACAGGGCTTGCCGATGATTTCGTGAAGGATGGTGGCAGGCATCTTGTCATAGATGAGATACATAAATATATGGGGTGGTCGAAGGAACTAAAGCAAATCTACGACAGTCATGCGGCGCTTCAGGTGATTTTCACGGGCAGTTCTATTCTCGACATCCACAGAGGCAGCGCCGATCTTAGCAGAAGAGCCCTGATGTTTCATATGCAGGGACTCTCTTTCAGGGAGTATCTGCTCATGTTTCATGGCATAGCCCTCCCCTGGCTGGATCTTTACGGCATTCTTGGACATAAAATAGAGCTTCCCGCTGACTTTCATCCGCTTCCTTTGTTTAGGAAATATCTTATTGACGGCTATCTGCCGTTCGGTAATTCTCCGGGTTATTCCATACGTATGCAGCAGATCATTTCGCAGACCCTCGAGGTGGATATCCCTCAGTTCGCGGGAATGACCCCCGCCACATCCCGTAAGCTTAAAAGAATGCTTGGTATCATAGCGGGTAACGCACCATATAAACCGAATATGAGCAATCTCGCGGTAGAACTTGGCATGAGCAAGAACGATGTGCCGGACAATCTGGTATATCTTGAGAAAGCCGGATTGCTCGGACTACTCCGCGACGACACCGGGGGTATGCGCGGTCTGGGGAAGGTGGAGAAGGTGTATCTCGACAATCCCAATCTCATGTATGCACTGACTGGAGATAATACGGATATCGGCAATGTCAAGGAAACTTTTTTCTATAATCAGACACGGGTGATGAACGACGTTGTTGCCTCCAGGATATCCGATTTCACAATCGACGGCATCACTTTCGAGATAGGAGGCCATGGAAAAGGGAAAAAGCAGCTTGACGGGGCGGAAAAGGGCATTGTGGTCAGAGATGATATAGAGTTCGGCTATAAGGAGTTTGTGCCGTTATGGACTTTCGGCCTTAACTATTGAAAAAACCGTCCGGAAGGTGGTTCCGGACGGTTTGTGACTTTGTGTGAGGCCAGTGCGGCTCCGCTTCAAGGAGCGGGAGATTATTCCGCGGTCTCGGCGGGGGCTGCCGCAGGAGCGGCGGGAGCTGCGGCAGGGGCTGCCTCCTGTTTTGCGGGAGCGGCCGCGGGTGCCGGAGCGGGAGCGCTGGTGGCTGCGGGAGCCGGAGCCATGCTCGACACGTTGATGGGAGCCTTGATGGCAAACGACGCGCAGATGCTAAGCACGCAGATGAAGATGGCCAGACCCCATGTGGCTTTCTCAATGAAGTCGGTGGTCTTGCGGTAGCCGAGATACTGGTTGCCCTGCGAATAGTCGGAGGCGAGGCCTCCGCCTTTCGATTTCTGGATGAGGACTGCTCCCACGAGGAGCAGACATGCGATCACGATAAGGATGCTCAGAAAGATATACATTTTAACGTTGTTGTTTATTTATGCCGAAGAGGAGGCCCGTCGGCTGTTCAGGTTGTTTTTGGGGCTTCGTTGAGGATCAGTTTCTTCAGGAAGCGGATTTGGTCTGCAAAGTAAACACTTTTTTCCGGATTAATCAAACTTAAACGCTGAATAATTTCCAAAGCGGCCTGATAGTCATGATTTTTTATCAAAATCCGGGCCTCGGCCTCCGAAACGGGCTCCTCGTGGGGCGCGGTAACGGCGTCGGCATTGCGTATGCGCGACTGGGGGAGGGGCACGGCGGCGAGGAACGCGTCGATGGCCGACGAGGTATTGTCGGCCGGAGCCTGGGCTTCCGGGGCATCAGCAGCGCTGTCGCCGAGTCCTATTGCATAGTCTGCGGCCGAGACATGGGGAATCTCCGCGGCAGCCGCAGGCACGGCGGCATCCGGATTGCCGAAGCGGGAGAGGAAAGAGTCGATGGTGTCGGCCGTGGAGAGCGAGGGGTGGAGCAGGTCGGGATAGAATTCGGCGAATTCCTCCGGATCGAGTCCGAGCATCAGGCGCAGGGCCGTGGTGTCGCCCACATTGGCGGCGACGATGCGGCGCAGCTCCACAGCCTCCTCGGGCGAGGCGGTGCCTTCCCGCAGCGCCATGACCGCGGGATAGATGAAATAGGGGTATCTCTCCAGTATTTCCTTTCGCGTTTCCATATTTTACCAGTTGCCGAGGGTAGCGTTGAATATGAGGTCGACGAGCTCGTCGCAGATCTCGTTGCAAAGGTCGTCTTGCACGTCGGTGAGCATCATGGAGCTGGAGAACTGCCGGTAGGCCGAGAAACTCTGGTCAACATCGTTGGCGGAGTTCTTGGTGTCGGTATATTTCACGCGCACGGTGATGGTGAGGCGTGTCTCGGTGGCGTAGGCGTCTTCTCCCACCGACTGCGGGGAGAGGCTGTAGCCGGTGATCTCGCCGGTCATCTCCAGGTCGGAATTGCCGTCCACCTCCTGCAGGCGTGTCTGACGGGTGACGGTGTCGAGAAGCTTGTTCTCGAAGGTCTGTTGCAGCGGGGGGTAGACCAGGGCCGCGCGTATGGGGAATTCCGAGATGTTGATGGTCTTGTAGATGTCGTAGTTGAGCGCCGATCCGTTGAACTTGTAGGAGGGCACGCATCCGCCCATGAGCGGGAGGATGATGGCCACCATGAGCCATCCGGAGAGCTTCAGGAGGGAATGAATCATTTTGAAGAGTGAAGAGTGAAGGGTGAAGAGTGAAGGGTGAAGAGTCAAGAGTGAAGAGTGAAGGGTGAAGGGTGAAGAGTTAAGGGTCAACGAGGTCGGCGCCTTCGTCGAGGTCGAGGCCGTATTCGTGGATCTTGCGGTAGAGAGTGCGCTGCGATATGTTGAGCTGCTCGGCGGCTTTCCTTTTGTTGCCGTTGTTGCGGCGCAGGGCGGCTGCCACGGCGTTGCGCTCGGAGTCCTCGAGGGTGGGGGAGGCCACGACCTCTTCCACCTCGGTGTCGTCGGCGACGGAGGGTTCGTATTTTATCAGCGACTGTGTCTTGGCGTGGTTGCTGAATTTCGCGTCGGAGGGATCGAGGTGATCCATGCGCTTGCGGAGCTCGTCGAGTTCGCGGCGCATGGAGTAGACGAGCTGCCAGAGCATCTCGCGCTCAGTCTCATAACTTACGTCGTGGGGGCTGGCCACGAGCGAGGATGAACCCGTGTGGTCGAGGGGAAGGGCCTCGAGCATGGTGCGTCGCGATATCTCCTCACCGGCGTTGAAGAGCGCGAGCTGCTCCACGATGTTCTTGAGCTGGCGCACGTTGCCGGGCCAGCGGTAGAGGGTCATTGCCCGTCGCGCCTCTTCGGAGAAGGTGACAGGGGCTGTGAGATATTTCTCGGAGAAGTCGGCGGCAAACTTGCGTGCGAGCAGCACTATGTCGTCGCCTCGGTCGTGGAGGTTGGGCACGCCGATCACCACCGTCGAGAGGCGGTAGTAGAGGTCTTCGCGGAATTTCCCTTTCGCCACGGCCTTGAGGAGATCCACGTTGGTGGCGGCCACGATGCGGATATCGGTCTTCTGCACAACTGATGAGCCGACCTTGAGGAATTCGCCGGTCTCGAGCACGCGGAGCAGGCGCGCCTGAGTGGTGAGGGGTAGCTCGGCCACCTCGTCGAGGAATATGGTGCCTCCGTCGGCCTCCTCGAAATAGCCCTTGCGGGCCGTGATGGCGCCGGTGAAGGAGCCTTTCTCGTGGCCGAAGAGCTCGCTGTCGATGGTGCCTTCGGGTATGGCTCCGCAGTTGACGGCGATATATTTACGATGCTTGCGCGAGCCGAAGGCGTGAATGATCTTCGGGAAGAATTCCTTTCCGCTGCCGCTCTCCCCCGTGACGAGCACGGAGAGGTCGATAGGGGCCACCTTCACGGCCCTCTCGATGGCAGCGAGCAGGGCCGGAGAGTTGCCTATGATGGAGAATCTCTGTTTCGCTTTCAGAACCTCGTCGTTCATCTGTCGTGTCATTTTATTTTCTTAAGATCGTAGGTGGCGCCGCGCAGGAGGGCCGAGAGCTCCTCGATGGTGGCGCATTGGTTCTGGCGCTCCACCGATATGGGGTCGCCAATGGAGACATGCACCTCCCGGCCGTAGGCGCGCATCACCTCCCGGGGGAGGCGCAGGCTGCGCAGACGCCAGTCGATTATGCCGAGCAGGTTGAATATCCAGGAGTTATGACCGTGGAAGAAAATAGGGATCACGGGCACCTGGAGCTGCTTTATGAGGCGGATGATCGAAGGCTGCCATTCGCGGTCGCGCACGGTGAGCGACCAGTCGAGCTTCGACATGGCTCCGGCGGGGAAGAAGCCGAGGGGATGCCCCTGCTTCACATGCTTCATGGCCTCGCGTATGCCCTGCATGGTGATCTTCTTCTTCTCCGGATCGTCGCTCTTGAGGGGATCGACGGCTATGAAGTTCTCGCGCATGGCCTGAATCTTGTCGAGAATGAGGTTGACCATCACCTTGAAGTCGGGACGGAACTCACCGACGATGTCGATGAGGAGAATGCCGTCGTAGCTTCCGAAGGGGTGGTTGCTGACGGTGATGAAGGGGCCGTCCTTGAATCCGGCGAGAGTCTGGAGATTGTCTACGCGGAGGTCGAACTTGAACTCATCCTTTATCAGGCGGTGGGCGAACTCCACGCCGGGAGTGTCGCAATAGGTGCTGTGGATGCGGTTTATCTCGTCGATACGCAGGAAATGGAGCACGTTGTCGACGAGTTTCTTGTGGCCGTCGAGGCGCGGCACCATCTTGCGGATGTCGTCGTAAGTTATCACTTCCGGACGTATCTCCGGGGCGTTCGAGTCAGGATTCTTGTTGTCCATATGGTAAGGCCGTGAGTATATCTTTACAAAATTACAAAAAAATCCCGACCCATGAAAATCGTGAAGGTATTCATGGGGCGGGATTTTAAGGATTGCGCTGTCAGGTGTCAGCGAATTATTCCACGGAGAATGCGAAGCGGATGGTCTGGCGATATTCCTCGCCGGGACGCAGTGTCTGCGATGGGAAATTGCCGTGGTGGGGAGCGTCGGGGAAGCCCTGCATCTCTATTGCCACGCCGTCGTAGTCGTCATAGCTTCTGCCGGAGGCGTTGAGGGGGGATCCTGCGAGCCAGTTGCCTGTGTAGATCTGCACTCCGGGCTGCGTGGAGCCGACGGTGAGCACGCGGCCGGAGGCGGGAGCCTTGAGCACCACGATCTCATCGATCATCTTCCCTTTCTCATATCCGTCGTTCACCCAGCAGTGGTCATAGCCCTTGCCGATGTGGAGCGCCTCGAAATCGGCCTTGATGTCGCGGCCGATCTCCTTGAAAGAGAGGAAATCCATGGGCGTGCCGGCCACCGGGGCGAGCTCCCCTGTGGGGATCTGGGTGGAGTCGGTGGGGAGCCAGCGCGAGGCGTTGATCTTCATCGTGTGGGCGAGCACCGATCCGGCGTCGGCTCCGTCGAGGTTGAAATATGCGTGGTTGGTGAGGTTGACCACGGTCTCGGCGTCGGTGGTGGCCGAGAGGTCGAGGGTCAGCACATCGTCGTCGCTCCAGCGGTATTCAGCCACAGCCGTGAGGTTGCCGGGATAGCCCTCCTCGCCATCGGCGGCATGATATGTGAAACGTACGCCCGAGGGTATCTCCTCCGCTTCCCATATGCGGTTCATGAAACCTGTTGGGCCGCCGTGGAGCGCGTTGGGTCCGTTGTTGATGGCCAGCTGATAGTCTTTCCCGGCTATCTCGAGCTTACCGTTTGCTATGCGGTTGGCGTAGCGCCCGGGAATCTTGCCGAGGCAGGGGCCGTCGGCGAGATATGATGCAGGGTCGGCATATGAGAGGGCCACATTCTCAATCTTCCCTTCCTTGTCGGGCACACACACCTTGACGACGCCGGCTCCGAGCGTGGAAAGCTCCACGCTCGCGCCTTTGTCGTTGGTGAGGGTGAAAAGGGTCACCTCCCCTATGGGGGAGGAAGCTGTTCTTTTTGTCGTCTTCATGCCTTGGGAGCTTCTTTCACGAGGCGTGCGCCGTCGGAGATTACCACGTCGTAGATCTGGGGCTCATGGCCGTATTTCTCGTTGAAACGGGCGCAAACCTCCTTTACGAAGCTGTCGTGGAGAGAATCGGGAAGCAGGTTGATGGTGCAGCCGCCGAAGCCGCCCCCCATGATACGCGAGCCTGTGACGCCCATCTCTTTTGCCACGTCGTTGAGGAAGTCGAGTTCCTCGCAGCTCACCTCGTAGTCTTTCGAAAGACCGTTGTGAGTCTCATACATCTTCTTTCCTACGGTCTCATAGTCGCCGGCGTTGAGGGCGTCGCAGACAGCAAGCACGCGGTCTTTCTCCTCAATGACGAATTTGGCGCGGAAGAAATCTTCGGCTGTGATGTCGCCCTTGATCTTCTCAAGATCCTCCATCGTGGCGTCGCGGAGGGTCTCGATGCCGAGGCGCTTGGCCACGCGCTCACACGACTCACGGCGCTTGTTGTAGGGGGAGTCGGCGAGCTCATGCTTCACGCGGGAGTCGACGAGCACGAGGCGGTAGCCATCCGGGTTGAAGGGGAAATATTCATATTCCATGGAGCGGCAGTCGAGACGCATGAGGTTGCCTTTGCGGCCGAATACGGATGCGAACTGGTCCATGATGCCGCAGTTCACGCCGCAGTAGTTGTGCTCGGTCGACTGTCCGATCTTCGCAAGTTCGAATTTGTCGATGCTGTTGCCGTTGAAGAGGTCGTTGAGAGCGAAAGCGAAGCACGACTCGAGGGCGGCCGAAGAGCTGAGGCCGGCGCCGAGAGGCACATTGCCTGCGAAGACAGCGTCGAAGCCTTTCACGTCGCCGCCGCGCTTCTGGATCTCACGGCAGATGCCGAAGATATAGCGTGCCCATGACTCTTTGGGAGCGTCTTCCTCCCTGAGTCCGAACTCCACATACTGGTCGATGTCGACAGAGAAAACCCTTACCTTCTCCATGCCGTTGGGACGCACGACTGCCATGATCACCTTATCGATGGCGCCGGGGAAGACGAAGCCGCCGTTGTAGTCGGTATGCTCGCCGATGAGGTTGATACGGCCTGCGGAGGCATATACGTTGCCTTCGCCGCCAAAGCGCTCGGCGAAGACCTTCTCGAGGTTTTTCTGCATTTCTTCAGTTGTCATGATTGTTGATTTATTTGGTTAATTTAAAATGATGAGAAATCTTTCTGTCTAATTCATAATCCATTTTGTTTAATTCATAATTCATGATGCATAATGCATAATTGGTTGATATCAGTTTGATTATGAATCATGCCTTATGAATTATGCATTGTTCAAAGATTATGCCTTATGAATTATGCATTATGCATTGTTCAGGAATTATGCATTGATTTTCACTTCACAGGAATAGTGACGGAGGCGGGGCGAAGTCCTTTGGCGGTGGCCGTGAACGTCACCGTGCCGGGTTTGTCGCCGGCCTGCACTATGGCGGTGGCCGCGCCGGAGAAAAGATCCATCTCGGGGAGGTGGAAGAGACGCAGGCTCGTGGGATCGCCGTTGGCGGTAGCGCGGAATTTGCCGGCTCCCTTTGCGGAGAACTTCACGGCACGCTCGTCGGTCGGCACGAGATTGCCGTCTTTATCGGCCACCTGCACGGTGATGTAGACGAGGTCTTCTCCGTCGGCCTTTATCTCGCTGCGGTTGGGAGTCAGCACGAGGTGGTGGGGCTTGCCGGCTGTGCGCACGGTTTTCTCTCCGGCCACGGTGCCGTCTTCATTGTAGGCCACTACCTTCACCTCACCGGGCTCATAGACCGTGTCGTCCCACATAAGGCGATAGCGCTCCATATGGTTGTCGGAGCCCTTCTTCTTCTCTCTCATTCCCTGGCTCTTGCCGTTGATGAAGAGTTCGGCCTTCGGGGAGTCGGTGTAGACGTAGACCGGGGTCACCTCCCCTTCACGACCCTCCCAGTTCCAGTGGGGGAGGATATGGAGCGTATGGTCATTGCCGTTCCATTTGGAGCGGTAGAGGTAGTAGCGATCCTTGGGCAGCGAGGCGAGGTCGATGATGCCGAAATATGAGCTGTGGCTGGGCCACGCATCGGTGTCGTAGGGGGAGGGCTCGCCGAGATAGTCGAAGCCGGTCCATACGAACTGCCCCATATCGTAGGGGAGGTCGTCTTCAGCGGCGAAGTCATCGTCGGGTATGTTGCTCCATGAGCAGTATTCCACGTCATATCCGTTGCTCTGGTTGCCGGGCCGTTTCACGTCGGCCGCCTTCACTACGGGGAAATAATATTTGCCACGCGAGGAGACGGTGGATGTGGTCTCGGAGCCAAGCAGGACATTCTGCGGGAGCTTGGGGAAGGCATCCTTGTAGAGATGGACGCGATAGTTGAAGCCCGGCACGTCGAGGGCGGCGGCAAAACCGTTCTCAGTCACGGCCTTCACCTGATCCATGCCGCAGGTGACGGGTCGCGTGGGATCCTCGCGGTGCACGATGTCCTGAAGGAAGGTGAGCTCCTTGAGTCCGTCGGGCGCCCACTGCGACGGAACCTCGTTGCCTACCGACCACATCACCACTGAAGGATTGTTGCGGTAGTGGCGGAGCATGTTGACCATGTCTTTCTCAGCCCATTCGTTGAAGATGGTGCCATAGCCGTTCTCGCTTTTGGGGCGGAATCCCCAGTCGTCGAAGGGCTCGATCATCATCATGAGTCCGAGCTCGTCGCAGAGTTCCACAAGCTCAGGCGCGGGCATGTTGTGGGCCGTGCGCACGGCGTCGGCGCCCATATCCTTGAGCATCTCGAGCTGATGGCGCAGGGCGGCCTTGTTGACGGCGGCTCCGAGGGGGCCGAGGTCATGATGGTTGCACACCCCTTTGAACTGGCGTTTCTCGCCGTTGAGGAAGAAACCCTCGCCGTTGCGCACCTCGACGCTGCGGATGCCGAAGCGGGTGGAGTAGGAATCGACGGTGCGGCCGTCTTTTATGACGGAAGTCTCGGCGGTGTAGAGCGAGGGGGTCTCGGGAGTCCAGAGTGAAGGGTCGCGCACAATGAAATTCTGCGTGAAGTCTACCCCGGGGTAGACCTTGAAGTCATGAGAATCGCTTGCCACGGTCTTTCCTTGTGCGTCTTTTATGAGGGTGGTGAGCGTCACGGTCTCCCCTTTGGCTGCTCCCTCCACTTCAGTGCGCAGTTTTACGGTGGCGTATTCCCTGGAGACGTAGGGGGTGGTGAGATAAGTGCCCCACACGGGTATGTGTGTCTTGTCGCGGTCTATGAGATGGACATTGCGGTAGAGCCCGGCTCCGGGATACCAGCGCGACGACTTGGGCTTGTTCTCGAGCGAGACCTCCACGAGATTCTCGCCGGGACGCGCGGCGCCGTCGATGTCGGCGTAAAATGAATTGTAGCCGTAGGGCCAGAATGCCACCTGGCGGCCATTGACATAGACATGGGCGTTACTCATGGCTCCGTCGAAGAGAAGGGCCAGGGAACGGCCTGCGGTGTCGGGTATGTTTACGATAGTCTTATAGAATCCCTTGCCTACATATGGTAGACCTCCTGTGCGGCCTGTCTTCCATGTGGCCTCGGTCTCGCCGTTCTGTTCCACTGTTACTTTCTGAAGGTCGTTGCTGCGGTCGAAGGGGCCGTAGATAGCCCAGTCGTGAGGCACGGTGACTGATTTCCAGGATGAACTGTCATTAGAGAACTGCCAGTCTTTTATCAGCACGTCTGAACGGCCGGCGAAGGCCGCCGGGACTGTGATCAAAGATGCAAGCGCAAGTGCGAACAATTTTGTCATTATATGTCTGGTCAAATATGATTGTTGTCTTTTCGGGTTGGTTGGTTGTCCGAGCGGGGAGTCTTTCATTTCATGCCCAATCTTTCATGGATATCAAAGCCAAGACGCCTTCTGCGTTTTCTACTACAAAAGTAGACAATAATTGATGAAAATGCAATAGCCGGAATGACAAATGACGAATAATTACCTTAAATTAACCGATTTGCCACCGGTTGTGAAACAATGTGAACGAATAGCCGCCGCTTCAGCGGCCCTGTGAGACGTCCTGCGACTGAAATGGACGTATCCCACGACAACCGGCACCATTCCTTTATTTCATAGAAATTTATGGCCTGTATATGATGAAAATCCGTTTATTTTGATTAAATTCGCAAGATAAAAGCCTGCCAATATGTCAAGATATATTAATCCGATGACCGATTTCGGGTTCAAATACATTTTCGGGAGAGAGGAATCGAAGCCTTTCCTGATCGATTTCCTCAATTGTCTGCTGCATGATGAGCCGGAATTTGACACCATTGTCGACCTCGTTTATCTCGATAAGGAGAAAAGCCGTTCTCGCCGCAAAGAACGTGGGGTGATCTATGACATTCACTGCACGTCTTCCAACGGGCGGCAGTTCACTGTCGAGATGCAGAATAGCGGCCAGGCGTACTATATAGATCGGATGATATATTATGCCTCGAAAGCCATAGTCGATCAGGGCAAGACCGGTCCGGACTGGCAGTACAGGTATAATCCGGTCTATGTTGTGTCGTTTATGAATTTCGTACATGACATGTTTGGCGATGAGCTCCGCACAGATGCGGCGCTATGCGATCTGAAGACAAAGAAGCCGATTTCAGACAAATTACGTTATATATTCATACAGCTGCCTCTTTTCAGGAAGGTAAGTCCCGAAGAGTGTGTGAGCGACATGGACAGATGGTATTATGTCTTTATAAATATGAAGAATATGGAAACAATGCCTTTTACACAAGAGAACAGACTTTTCAGCCGGCTCGCGGATATGGCATCCTATGCCAATCTAAGTCCGGAAGACAAACTTGCATATGATGCCGATCTGAAGGCTTATCGTGACATTATGGGTCAGCTTTCCTTTGCTGAGGCAAGAGGGATCGAGAAGGGGATCGAGAAGGGAAGATTGGCGGCTGTGGCCGAAATGGTCTTCGAGATGGACAAAGAGGGCATTCCCATAGGCCAGATAGCCCGCTTGGTCAAGATGAATGTCGAAGAGGTGGGTCGCATGCTCGGCAGATCACGTGCCGAGTAGGCTTTACTTGGCAATTTCATGATTGCCGGTAATGGGGATGGTGAGTCAGGAGTTCGTTGCGCAGCATGGAGCGGTCGAGGTGAAGATAGAGCTCGGTGGTGGCTATCGACTCATGGCCGAGCATCTCCTGGATGGCGCGCAGATTCGCGCCTCCCTCGAGGAGATGTGTGGCGAAGGAATGGCGCAACGTGTGCGGACTTACGGTTTTCTGAATGCCGGCGGCGGCCGCGAGGTCGCGGATTATATAGAACACCATCACCCGCGACAGGGGCGCGCCGCGCCGGTTGAGGAAGATTATGTCCTGTCCGGCCGGTTTTATATCGAGCCGCTGGCGCATAGGAAGATAGTCGCGTATGAGTTCGACGGAGGAGGGGGATAGAGGCACCATGCGCTGCTTGCTCCCTTTGCCCTCGACTATGAGGATTGCACGGTCGAGGTCGAGTCTTGATATGCGTGCCTCCACGAGCTCGGAGACGCGCAGTCCCGAACCGTAAAGTGTCTCGATGATGGCGTGGTTGCGTGGTGTCTCCTCCTTGCCCGGGGGAAGAGCGGCGATCATGGTGTCGATCTCTTCCACGGTGAGCACATCGGGCAGACGGCGGCCGAGTCTGGGCGACTCTATGAGCTCCGAAGGATCGGCGGAGATATATCCCTCCATACGCAGGAATCGGAAAAAGGACCGTATGCCGGCTATCATTCTAGCCTGCGAGCGCGGGGATATTCCGAGGTCGCGCACGGTTGCGAGGAGGTTGTGAAGGTTATCGGGGGTTGCCGAGGCCGCGTCGGCGCCTATGCTGTCGAGATAGCCGAGAAGGTGTGACACGTCTACGAGATAGGCCGCGGCAGTATTGGCCGAGAGGTTTCTCTCAAGCATCAGGTACGCCTCGAAGTCGGAGCGCAGCGAGTCGTTGTCTTTCAGTTGTCGGTTTTCGGTTTTCAGTTTTCAGTTGTCAGTTGTCAGTTTTTGGTTTTCAGTTATCAGTTTTTGGTTGTCGGTTGTCAGTTTTCAGAAAGCCATCGCGTATGTAGTGAACGCCATGGCTGGGTTGGGTATTGCCATAATGATGCGGCGGCCGTGGAGCAGGAGACCCGGGGCTGTGAAAGCCATCATTTCGGCCCGCGCCTCAGGCGCAGGATCGAATGCTATCACGGTTGTGCCGGCCGCGAGCCGGCGGGATATCTCTTCTGGTGCGCGCCATGACGGTCCCGTCACAAGAATGTCGCCCGGTTTTGGAGGAGCGGGATGGCGGCTTTTCCACGTCTCAGATCGAGCACCGGCGCCACGTGCCGCGACGGAGAATACAGCGGGAGCCGACGGTCCCATCAACACGCGCCCGGCACGCAGGAATGCGGCGCATCGCAGCAGCAGCCGGGCATCATGGCGCGTCCGCCCGTAGGCGGAGCCTTTGAAGCCGGTCAGTGATGCGTCGATATCGGCGTAGCCATAGAATGAATAGCCACGACCCGGGCGCACCGCCTGCTCCACGAAGCGGTAGGCGAAAGGAGAATGCACGCCGTAGCCGTGCGAATGGCGCCAGCGCAGATAGGCGCCGGCCATTTCGCTAAGGATATTCATCGTTTTTTCTCCTCTTCCACTTGCGTCTGTCTTCTACGGGCAGCCATGCCGAGCACCCAGAACACAAGTGCCAGGAGGCATACGAGTCCTATGGCGGCTACGGAGGCGGTGGCTATGGTGTCGGTGGTGCGCGTGCTTACGGGGTCGAAGGTGAAGGTTATCTCGTGGTCACCGGCAGGCACCTGCATAGCCCGGAGCACATAGTTGACACGGCCGATCGGGGCAGGCTTGCCGTCGACGGTGGCCGTCCATCCCCAGGGGAAGTAGATCTCACTGAAGACCGCGAGATTGCCTCTGGAGGAATGGCTGCGGTAGGTCAGGCGGTTGGGGGCGTATGATGTCTCGTAGATGGTGTCGCCAGGAAGACGGCGGTTTGCCTTGAGGAGCACCGACTCGAAAGCACGGTCGGCCACGGCATATTCTCCAGGGCGTATGGAGTCGAGCGACGCCATCTCGGTGTCGGCATCCGCCACATAGGCTATGGAGTCTACAAACCATGCGTTGCCGAGGGCTTCCGGATTGAGAGAATAGTCGTTGCCGCTGAGTATGTATTTCGCGTTGAGCATGTTGAGCACCTGCGGGTTGCCCTTTGATATCTGATGGGTTATCAGATCGTTGTAGCGGGTGAGCTTGGCCGCGTGGTAGCCTCCGATGGTCTTGTGGAAATATGATGAGCGGGCGTCTGAGAATCCTGCCACGTCCATGACCCTGTAATTTGATTTGTCTTTGAGGATAGCGCGGTCGGCGTCGGTCATCGCGAATATCGTCTCATTGTCGGCGGGTGTCGTGAAGCTCTCGGAGCTGACGTAGCGCTTGTCTACGGGGAAAAGGTCGATGAGCGTCACGGCGGTGAGGCAGCACACGAACAGGGGCTTGCTTGTGAAGGCTTTCTTCAGCCAGAGCATCATGACGCCGAATCCGAGCACGATGAACATCAGGGAGCGGGCGCAGTCGCCGGCCACGAGGCTAAGGCGCGTCTGGCGCACGGCGTCCCAGAGGGGGGCGTATTGCGGGTCGTTGAGCACTCCGGCCGCCGTGAGCTGCTCGATCTCCTGCTGAGAGAAGGGGGAGCCGAAGAGCGAGGGGGAGAGCCAGCCGGCGGCGCATATGAGTGCGCCGGCTCCGAACACGCAATATATTGTCCAGCTGTAGCGTTTCAGGAAGTCGGGCGTCTCGATCATCTTGCGCAGGCACATTGCCGCGAGAAGGGGCACGCAAAATTCCACTATGACCAGTATGCTCGCCACGGCCCTGAATTTGTTGTAGCCCGGGAAGGTGTCGATGAAGAAGTCGGTGAGGGGAGCGAAGTTATGGCCCCATGACAGGAGCACTGCGAGCACCGAGGATGCGAATAGCGCCCATTTCATGGGAGTATCGACCGTGAAGAGGGCCAGGATGGCGAGCAGCAGCACGAAGGCGCCGACATATACGGGGCCGTTTGTCATAGGCTGGTCGCCGAAATACTGCGGGAACTGGCCGAGCATCGTCCTTACCTCCGGCTGCAGATAGAGTTCGTCGGCCTTGTCGGTCTTATCGACGGAGAGGAGCTCGTTCTGCCCGGCCACAGGTTTGATGGTGGCGCCACCCTTCACATTGGGTATGAGCAGTGAGAACGTCTCGTCGAGTCCGTAGCTCCAGGCGGTGATGGCGTCGCGGTCCATTCCGGCTCCGGCGCCCCCTTCGGGGGTGAGGTCGGTGGCTTTTCCGCGCACGGTCTCCTTGGCATATTCATAGGTGTTGTAGAGGCTGGGGGCGTTGGCGGCCACGGCAAATATGCCTGCGGCCAGGGAGCACGCCGTGGCGATGACCCAGCGCTTCACGAGGTGCTTGCGTATGGCGGTCCATAGCCAGGCGAGCACGAAGAAGAGGATTACGAACAGGAAATAATACGACATCTGCGGATGGTTGCTCTGCAGCTGCAAGGCTCCGAAGAGTGCCGCGAGGGCTGTGCCTGCAAGGTATTTGCCTCGGTAGCATAACATTATGCCTCCGATTGTCGGAGGGATATAGGCGAGAGTCGCGAATTTCCATATGTGGCCTGCCCCGATGATGATTATGAAATAGGAGGAGAATCCCCAGGCCACGGCGGCGAACAGGGCGAGATGCCATTTAAGCTTGAAACATAACCCCATGATGAAGAATCCGAGCATCATGGCAAACATGAGATTGGCCGGGGCCGGGAGCCAGAGCGAGAAGGCTTTTCCCACAAAGGAAAGGGCCTCCCCCGCGGGATATGACGGTGCTATCTGGAAGTTCGGCATTCCGGAGAAGAGGGAGTTGGTCCACCGGGTGGTCTCTCCTGTGGCCTCGTGGAAGGCTTTCCCCTCCTGGCCGTTGGCGATGCCCTGCATTGTGTCGTGCTGCCGGAGCACATTCCCCTGCACGTCGTCAGGGTAGAAAAACAGTACGGCCACCAGAGCGAGAAGCAAGGCGGCCAGCAAGGAGTAGATGTAGGTCTTTTTCATCGGGGATATGTTCTTTCGTGAAAGATTCCGGCCGGAAGAGCGCGCCTGCGGGGCACGGTCTCTTCCGGCCGGTGGTGGGTTCAGTCGTCAGACTTTATGTAGATCTGGCGGTTCATGCTCTGTTCCAGAGATATGAGTGTCTCGGTCTCAGTCACTCCGGAGATATGCTGTATCTGGTCGTTGAGCAGCTCCATGAGATGCTGATTGTCTTGTGCGTAGACTTTTATCAGCATGGAATAGGGGCCTGTGGTGAAGTGGCATTCCACCACCTCCGGTATCTTCTCGAGTTCCTGCACCACCTCGCGGTACATGGAGCCTTTCTCGAGGCTGACTCCGATATATGTGCACGTGTTGTAGCCGAGGGTCTTGGGATTGACAGTGTATCCCGAGCCTGTGATGACTTTCATCTCTATGAGACGCTGTATCCTCTGATGGATTGCAGCCCTCGATACGCCGCATTCCACCGCCACGTCCTTCGAGGCGATGCGGGCGTTCTTCATGATTATATTCAGGATCTTTTTGTCTAGGTTGTCGATACGGTCCATGGTTAAAGATTGATGTTGGTTGTGCAAATTTATCATAAAAATGGGGAATACACAACTTTTGGAAAGTTTTTTATGGAGAAAACGGGTAAAATTGTGTAAAAATGTAGAAAAAGTCCAGAGTGTCTGTCTCCGGATGGTCATTTGCCGATTCCTGTGCGCGACCGGGCGAATGCGGCGGCCACGGAGGCTGTGAAGAGGCCTACGGCCATCACAGGGAGCAACGCCCAGAGTATGTCGGTGCCTTCCACCCTGACAGGATAGGCCGGAATGACGAGCGCCCCCGGGTCGCCGGCGAATTTTATGATGCCGAAGTGCTCCTGAATGAGGCATAGGATAAGACCGAGGACAATCCCGGAGAATCCTCCTATGAGAGTGACGTAAATGCTCTCCCACCAGAATACGGCGCCGATGCGCCGGCGCCCCATGCCGAGGGCCGACAGGGTCGCCACCGACTGTTGCTTCTCTATGATGAGCATGCAGAGGGTGCTTATAATATTGAAGGAAGCGATCACAAGGATGAATATCAGCAGCAGGAAGGTGACCCATTTCTCGATCGAGACCATGCGGAAGTTTATCTCCTGGCGCCGGAAGCGGTCTTTCACCTCGGCCTGCGGGCCGATCTTCCGTGCCACGGCTTCGGCCACGGCCCGCGTGTCGGCGCCCGGACGTGTCTTCACCTCAAGCGAGGTGGCTTCGGTGTCATACTGGAACAATCTTCGGGCCAGCGATATGTCGCAGATCACTGTTTTCTCGTCGTAGTCGCTCTGCATTGCCTGGAAGACGTCGGCCACTTCCACTGAGTCGGTCAGGAAAGAGGCCATCGGATTGGCCATGTTGACGCGTCCCTCCCTGCGGGGGGCGAAGACGAGCATGGGTACGTCAGTCTCGTAGATGCCGAGCTGTCGCGCCACTCCTATCGACACCACGGCTCTGTCGGGTGGGAGGTCGGCAATGCGGCTCCCTCCCATTATGATTGAGTCGATGGTTGTGTGGCGTGCATACAGGGCCGGATCGATACCTTTCAGGGTCACGGGCATCTCGTGGGAGTCGACTATGGCCAGGGCGTTGTCGGTGACGGTGGGCATGACGCTCTCCACCCCCTCCACCGAGGCCACGGCTGCGGCAAGGGAGTCGGCGTCGGCGAATACCTTACCCCTCGCGGGGGTCACTTCCACGTCGGGGGCCATTATGTCGAGTTTCTCCACCAGCAGGGAGCGGAACCCGTTGAAGACAGAGAGCACGCAGATGATGGCGGCGGTGGCCACGGCCACCCCCACCACCGATACTGCCGCTATTGCACTCACGGCACTGTGCGATTTCGGAGCCCTCAGATAGCGCCAGGCTATGCGCGGGGGCAGCATGAGGGATGTCATTCCTTATCCTTCTGTCTCCTTTCTCTCCTCGGAATGCTCCTTGTGCGGGCCGAGAAGGCGGTCTATGTTCTCGATATAGTCGAGGGAGTCATCGAGATAGAACTGCAGGTCGGGGCATTTGCGGAGCACCTGCTTCACAGCCTGCGCGAGCTCATATCTGACGGTCTTCGACTGCTTCTTGATATTCTCGAGTATCTCCTGCGCTTTTTCAGGAGGGAAAATGCTGAGATATGTCTTGGCTATGCTCAGGTCGGGGCTGACCCTGACTGCGCTTACCGACACTATCACGCCCCCCAGAGCTGCTGTCTGGCGGCGGAAAATCTCGCTCAGCTCCTTCTGCAGGAGCCGGGCTATCTTTGCTTGGCGTTTACTTTCCATGACTTTCGTTTTTTTATTAGAGGTCGCCCTGCGCGACAGGGCGGCGCTATATTAGATAACGCGCCGCGGAGCGTTATCGTTTATCGTCAATTAGCAATTAGTAATTGGTAATCATTGCTGATCGCGCTTGCGGATGAGTGTCAGCCCGTCGCGCAGGGGCACGATCGCTTTCTCCACCCGCGGGTCGGAGGCCACGAGGTCGTTGAAGCGTATTATCCCCTCGGTCTGGGAGGAATGCCGGCATCCCTCCACGACATGTCCGTCCCATAGGGTGTTGTCGGCTATGATGAATCCCCCTGGCTGCAGCAGGCGCAGTGCCTCTCCGTAATAGTCGGCATAGGCGCGTTTGTCGGCGTCGATGAATATGAGGTCGAACGCGCCGTCGTCCCAGCCACGCATTGTCTCCATGGCGTCGCCGATGTGGAGGGTGATATTCTCTCCGGCTGGTGCCGAGGCAAGGTTGGCGCGGATGAAGTCTTCGAGCTCGTCGTCTACCTCCACGGTGTGGAGCGTGGCTCCCGGCTCGAGAGCCTCCGCCATGCAGAGCGCGGAATAGCCGGAGAACGTCCCTAATTCGAGCACGCGCCGCGGGCGAATCATTCTTACGAGCATTTTCAGCAGACGTCCCTGTATATGGCCCGAGCACATGCGGCCGTTGAGCAGACGGATGTTGGTGGCTCGGTCTATGCGCCTCAGCTCCTCCGGTTCGGGGTCGATATGGGCCTCGATATAGTCTTCAAGATCCTGGGTCATCATTGCGTGGGTTATTCTCCGGCGCCGAGGGCCCTGAGGGCGAGTTCGTAGCCCTTGAGCCCGAATCCTGTGAGCATGGCTCGGCATGAGGGGGCTGTGACGGAGCGGTGGCGGAACTCGTCGCGGGCGTGGATATTGGAGATGTGCACCTCGATTACGGGGAGCGACACCGACGATATGGCGTCGGCTATCGCATAAGAATAGTGTGCGTAGGCGCCCGGATTGATCACAATTCCCTTGCAGTCGGGAGTGGAATATCCGAGGCGGTGTATGGCGTCGATGATCTCCCCTTCGCAGTTCGACTGGAAATATTCTATCGGTGTGTCAGGGAATTTGGCGCGCAGGTCGCGCAGGCATTCCTCGAACGATGTGGAGCCGTAGATTTCCGGCTGTCGCTTGCCGAGGAGGTTGAGGTTGGGACCGTTGATAATGCAGATCATGTCTTCTGGGTGTTTTGGTTGAAGGCGGGGAGAGGGCCGACGGGGAGGTACAAAAAAAGAGCAGCAGGAAACCTAAGTTTACTCTGCTGCTCTTCCTCTCTCCTCGGCGGTGCGGACGGGACTTGAACCCGCGACCCCATGCGTGACAGGCATGTATTCTAACCAGGCTGAACTACCGCACCAGGATTTATTTCCGCTATCGTTTCGTTTCTTTCGCTTCAGGCGTTGTTTGTTTCCCGATTGCGAGTGCAAAGTTACAACCTTTTTCTATTCCCACCAAATTTTTCGGCAAGAATTTTTGAAGAAATTTTTAGGATTTCCTCCAACTTTCTGATCGGCAAAAAGATGTGATGTTAAAATTTTTTGAGATTTTTCCTGTGGTTTTGCCGGAAGAGGGGCTGAAATAGGATTATTTTTTGTTGACCTGGGGTTATAATTTCTGAAAAATTTCCTGAAAAATTTTCTCAGGCAGCAGGTGAAAGAAAAATATTCCCTTTCCGGGATGGTCTTATCAGGATTGTCAGACCGATCTGACAGGTCCGACAGGTCTGACCAGTCTGACTGGTCGGATGCTCCGGACAGGGCCGATTGCCTGTTATAGGCGTCCGGATTGGCCAAAACGGAGAGCTGAAGGAGGGTAATTACCTCAGTAAAGCATTTTTAACAATTAAATACAGAAAAAATTCTCTAATTAATTACTAAATCTGAAAGAAAAGCGTTAATTTTGCATCTGATTTAGAGCGACAAGCGTTCTACTCATAGCGCAGCCCTCCGGCCGCCGGCTTCGGAACGGTTCATTGCATATAATATGAGTGGCAGTCGGGCGGTCCTGACTAAATCTGGCAAACTGAAAGGTAAAAAAAGAAACATACATAACTCTTAATTCATATATATTCCAAAATTATGGCACAGATAGATCTGACCCAGTACGGCATCAAGGATGTCAAGGAGGTTATCTACAATCCCACCTACGAGCAGCTCTTCAAGGATGAGACCGATCCCTCACTCGAGGGCTTCGAGAAAGGCACAGTGACCGAGCTCGGCGCAGTCAACGTGATGACAGGCGTCTACACCGGCCGTTCGCCTAAGGACAAATTCATCGTACTCGACGACAACTCGAAAGACAAAGTATGGTGGACAACCGAGGAATATCCCAACGACAACAAGCCCGTGACCGAGAAGACATGGGACGCTGTCAAAGAGATAGCCATCAAGGAGCTCTCCGGCAAGAAGCTCTACGTGGTTGACTGCTTCTGCGGTGCCAACAAGGATACCCGCATGGCAGTGCGTTTCATCATGGAGGTGGCATGGCAGGCTCACTTCGTGACCAACATGTTCATCCGTCCTTCCGAGATCGACCTTATCGACTTCAAGCCCGACTTCGTTGTCTTCAACGCATCGAAGGCTAAGGTGGAGAACTACAAGGAGCTCGGCCTCAACTCAGAGACCGCCGTTGTCTTCAACACCACTTCCAAGGAGCAGGTGATCATCAACACATGGTATGGCGGCGAGATGAAGAAAGGTATGTTCTCTATGATGAACTACTTCCTTCCCCAGAAGGGCATCGCTTCCATGCACTGCTCTGCCAACACCGACAAGGAGGGTAAGAACACAGCCATCTTCTTCGGCCTCTCCGGCACAGGCAAGACCACCCTTTCCACCGACCCGAAGCGTCTTCTCATCGGCGACGACGAGCACGGATGGGACGACAACGGCGTCTTCAACTTCGAGGGAGGCTGCTATGCCAAGGTCATCAACCTCGACAAGGAGAGCGAGCCTGATATCTACAACGCTATCCGTCGCGACGCTCTTCTCGAGAACGTGACTGTCGACAAAGACGGCAAGATCGACTTCGCCGACAAGAGCGTGACAGAGAACACCCGCGTATCTTATCCTATCGACCACATCGAGAGCATCGTTGAGCCCGTATCCGCAGGCCCGGCTGCCAAGAATGTGATCTTCCTTTCCGCCGACGCCTTCGGAGTGCTTCCTCCCGTGTCGATCCTGACCCCCGAGCAGACGAAGTATTACTTCCTCTCCGGCTTCACCGCCAAGCTCGCCGGCACAGAGCGTGGCATCACAGAGCCCACCCCGACGTTCTCCGCATGCTTCGGCCAGGCATTCCTTGAGCTCCACCCGACAAAATATGCCGAGGAACTCGTCAAGAAGATGGAGGCCAACGACGCCAAGGCTTATCTGGTGAACACCGGCTGGAACGGCACAGGCAAGCGTATCTCGATCCGCGACACCCGTGGCATCATCGACGCTATCCTCGACGGCGCCATCCTCAAGGCTCCCACGAAGGTAATTCCTATCTTCGACTTCACAGTGCCCACCGAGCTTCCCGGAGTTGATCCGAAGATCCTCGATCCGCGCGACACCTATGCAAATCCCGAGCAGTGGGAGGAGAAGGCAAAAGACCTCGCCGCACGTTTCATCAAGAACTTCAAGAAATACGAGAACAACGCCGCAGGCAAGGCTCTCGTGGCAGCAGGTCCGCAGCTCTGATAGGGCATAGACTCCGACAATCGATAACGAAGGAGGGTGTATCAAAATTCTGATGCACCCTCTTTTCGCGCCCGTTCATAACC
>ERZ836877.2673-NODE-2673-length-22266-cov-19.628382_pt1 | contig 22266 bp, 17 predicted proteins | sample MGYA00519469_ERZ836877 | MGnify/ENA primary metagenome ERZ836877 (study PRJEB31850, sample SAMEA3708809) | human gut metagenome | biome: human gut; feature: human-associated habitat; material: faeces | place: China | collected 2014 ... | reverse complement strand
GTTATTTATTTTACCACACTCGAAAGCGTTTGTCAAGACTTTTTTCAAACTTTTTTCAAAAAGTTTTTTGAGATTTTCGTGAACTCGCAATCCAGAAATCAATCTGTGCTTTACTCACTTTTTTACTCTTTTCTTGACTGAAAAACCGCTTGAATACTGGCTTTTTCAAGCCCTTACTCTTTAAGTTTTTCACCGCTCTCTCGCGACAGCTTCATTATATTACCACACTCTGCGAGTAATGTCAACACTTTTTTTGAATTTTTTTCGTTTTTCTTACGATTTTTTTATTTTTACTTTTCTTTACCTATATATAGGATTTTTTCGATAAGTTTCATCTAAATGTAGATAAAATTTCCCTGCTCTTTAACTTTATTTTACAAAATAAGCCTCCCATATAAACCGCATTAAACAAAAAATCATTCTTGATAACTTAGTATGGTGTATGATAAAATGTTCATTGATATAACTTATATAAACAGAGGTATGATAGAATGAAAGCCCTTTTAGTGATTGATATGCAAAATGTATACATAGGAAAAGACCACTCAAAATTTTTCAATTACAATAGGCAGCAAATAATTTCAGCTGTAAATAATGTAATAGATAATAATGGCGAAAATATAATCATCTACATACAAAATTTCATGAAGAATAATTTTATAAACAAATTTGCACCATTTAAAGCATACAAAGGAACAAAAGGGGCTGAGTTAATTTCCGAATTACATATTGTATCTAATCTTATATTTGATAAATATGTAGGAGATGCCTTTTCAAATAATAAACTAAACGAATTTCTAAGAAATAAAAATGTAGACACTATTGAAGTTATAGGTATTGATGGCGGAGGCTGCGTTGCATTGACGGCATTAGGTGCAATAAAGACCGGTTATAATGTTATCGTTAATACAAATGCTATCGGCACAAGCACAATACTTAATAAAAACAAAGAAAAATATTTTAAAAAGCTTAGGCAACAAGGTGCAGAGTTTATATGATAGGCTTAATGTTATTTTTTTAAGGAGAAAAGTGATTAATATGAATTTTACAGAAACCAACACTGTCGCACCTGAGATTATTGTAGAAGACACTCATGAAAAATATCTTCCTATGAAAGATATATTAGTACCACAGCTTATTGAGTTTTTAAGAAAGCTCTGTCATCTTGAAGAGGAAATGTATTTTAAAGATACAAAAATAGACGAAGATAAAGCTAAGGCTGTCATACCTGAAAATATAGCTAACCAACAAAGCGAAGAACTCTGGAAATAATACCGTAAGAAATACGGCGAAATCGCAGAAACATTTTGTACGCAAAAGCTGCTTGATAAAGGCTATGCAAGAAGTATTGGCAAGCCTGCACAGTACTCTTATATAAATGAAGGCTGTAAGCTTTCATTCATTATGAAATCAAGTAAGAGAGCCACTATTAAAATCTTTTTTCACGCAGGTGTAGACGAAAGACATAAATTCGTTCTAAAGCTTACCGAGGACGGCTGGAAAATTGATAGCAAAAGCTATGACTTTAATGACGATAAATGGCATTCATACACTATTTAAACTAACTGAAAAATCCCACCAGAGCATTTCTATTCGCTCTGATGGGATTTATTTATATTATTTTCTACTCTTGCGTTTTAGTCGTGTATAGGTTATTACAAACGAAACAACCGCCATAACGCCTACAAATATTAAAATTCTCTGCGCATAGCTCATTTCTTCACTATCAGAAGTGTTATCTTCAGAATTTTCAACCGATTGCTCACTATTTGTTGAAAGTTTTTCTGAATTTTCTAATTTATCAAAATTACTGCTCTCACTGTTACCGCTCTTAACACTTGCAGAAGTAAAAATAGTTTTATCAGGGTCAAGCGTCTGCTCAATTATCTCCGCTATACACCTATGCCCTGCCGCATTTGGGTGAATATCAGGGTTAGAGAGTGACATATTTATATATTTTTTATCTGATTCCCTAAAAACCTTGCTAACATCAGCAATTTTAAATCCATACTTTTCCGAAAGTTCAAATAGTGTTGTGTTAAATCCATTTATACAGCCTTCTACCCTTTCATAAGCACCGTCTATATCATCTTTCATATTCGCAAACATAATAGGTGCTACAACGAAGATAGGCTTAAACGGGTTATAAACCGTCTGCATAACTATTTCAGCATTAGGGTTCATTTCTCTAAGAATATTGATAACCTTTTCGACTGTACTCTTATAATAAGAAATATCTGAGGTCATATTCTCTACTGTAAGCTTTTCTGCCATATCTATAAGATTATTTACAGTTTCAACTGGATTTTCTGTACTATCAGAAGGCAATGCACCATTTACAAGCTTATTAAGAAGATATAGCATATCATTCCCGCCGATTGACATAACTATATAATCCGCCTGCTCAAGTGCAGACCTTTCTTTTTCGGAGGGCTTTTGCAAATCCTCAAGTAATACAGTAGAGGTTCTGCCATTTACGGCGAAATTATTGCTCTTAAAGTTGCCTTCCTCGGTTAATATCTCTACATATGATTTTTCGTCCTCAGCAAGCCCATAGCCACGAGTAATGCTATCACCCAATGCAACGAGCCTTTTCTGTTCATCTGGCTCAGAGGTCTGCTCAGCAGATTCTGTGCTGCTTTCTGATTGAGGGGCTGTTTCAGAGCTTTCATCTGCGTTGTATGTCTGCATTGAAAGTGGTATTATAATAAGTGCAAGTAATACTGCTAAAATCTTTTTCATTATTTATCCTCCAATTTTCTTAAAAAATATAAAGAAAAAACAGCTACCGTAGTAGCTGTTTAGTTTGTGTTGGCATCTTCCTATTTTTCCAGATCGTCACCAATCAAGTATCTTCGGCACTACTGAGCTTAACTTCCGTGTTCGGCATGGGAACGGGTGGACCCTCAGCGTCATCAATACCAACTCTTTATTTTGTTTTTTGCTGTCGTTCTCTCGACTGCTTGATTATTATATCACGCTGTTTCAGAAAATGCAAGTGTTTTTTTAAAAAAATTTTAAAAAATCTCAAATTTTTTTCGAGATTTTCAAGAAAGCCAGTATTTATGCGGTTTTAGAGTGTCTAAGATTTTTAATTTTTTCAGAATTTTTATATTCAAAGTGGTTTTAAGCGTCTTTTTTACATATAAATAATACTAAATGATAAAACCTAAAAGTTTTGCTCAAGCTTTTTCAAAAGCTTGCAGTTTCCAAAGGCAGAGCCTTTGGTCGCTCTCCGCAGAGAGCGAAACACCTTTGGGCTTTGCCCAACATTTATTTTTTCTTAAAATCGGCGGATTTTATCCGCCGATTAATTTTCTTTTGTTAGCAACATTAGTAACTAAGGGCGGACAAAGTCCGCCCTTTAAAGGAAAGAGATGTTAAGGGCTTTGCCCTTAAAACCCACCAAAGGCTCCGCCTTTGGAAACTGCGAGCCTTTGAAAAGGCTCGAGCGAAACTTTTAAGTGCCTAAGAGAAGTCGGTTAGCTAAGCGGTAGTTTCTTCGACCGCGTCAACTATCTTCCCTACTCTACCACGAGCGAGACTTGTCGAGCGATTCCGCGTCTTGACAGTGGCGGCTCGCCACCGATTCCGCGTCTTGTCCTGTGCGGTCACGCACTGCTATACTATATATAGCAATATCCGCTTAAAGCTTCTCTATATTTAACATCTTGTGAATTTAATCAATGGGAAATAATTATATATAAACTCATTACACAGTTTGTTTAGTTTTTTGCAGAAAATTCGACATATCTCTTTTTATTTTTCTATAAGTTCAATGTTTCAAACCATAGCTGTTGATAACCTTTCCACCAGTAAAAATGCCGTAAAATTCAAGTTTTCCGAAAAAGTTTTCCTCACTTTCAACCGAGTTTTCAACACTTTTAACCGAGTTTTTGACAATTTTTCATTGAAAAATCAGTTCAAAACTTTGGCTTTTACTGTTTTAACACAAAAATGCTGTGATTTTATATGATTTCAACCGTTATTTTTAATCTCAACCGACTTTTCAACAGCTTTTTGTTGAAAAGGTTGAAAACTACTCAACCGCTTAGTTGAATTATTTTTTATTCAAATTCAGAAAATTCTCAAAATTCACCCCAATATTTTGTGCTGGCAATTTTTTTCTAACTCATTTTATAAGATTTTACATTTTTCGCTTTTAGAATAAAAATCAGCTTTTCAACATTTTCAACATTTCGATGTTGAAAACACAATTTTTTTTAACTTTTCCCCGTTGAAATCAGTTTACGAAAAATAGTCCTGAGATAACATTCCAAGACGGTCTATGTCGTAATAAACGCCGTCCTTCAAAAGCTCACTTCGTGCAGTTCCCTCATATTTAAGGCCTAATTTTTCCATAACTCTCCTTGAAGCTCCGTTACAGCTCATACAGCAGCCAGCAAGGCGATTTAATCTCAAACTCTCAAAAGCAAGCTTCAGCATAGCTCTGCCACCCTCTGTCGCAAAGCCCTGACCCCATAATTCAGGATTTATAAAATAAGTAATATCACCTCTATTATGTGCAGAACTGATATTAACTATTCCTATATTACCAATATATTCTCCGCTCTCTTTAATGAACATTCCAAATTCATAGCCGGTTCTGTTTTTTGCGTTCGAGCGAAGATATTTTATCCACCATTTTGCTCTTTTTTTGCTGTAATCTCTCGGAATAGCATATGTTGTACGATAAATCCCCTCATTATTAACAATGCGGACAATACTGTCCGCATCGCTATCCTCATATTCTCTTATAATCAACCGCTCTGTTAAGCATAGAATCATATAATCACCTGATATAAGTTATTTTGCTTTATAGAATGGCTCTGCATTTTTTATAGCGTTCTTGCTGAATTCTGAGCCAAGCTTAATAAAGTCTATATTTTTGCCCTTTGAATAAGCCAAAGCCGACTTTGCAATATCCCCAAAGAGAGCATTTTTTTCTCCCTCAAAGTCTATTACAAGCAACCAGCTTTCAACATTATCCTTAACCATAAGCTTGAGATATGCTGATTTAACCTCATTATGCTTTTCTAAACATTTGCTTATAGCCTCAATCAATTCTTCTGGTTTCTCCTTAGGGTCGCCAAGCATAACCTTTGTATCTTTTTCAACTGTAAGCTTTTCAATATTAACATCTTGCTTGCCAGAAACCACAGACTCTATAATATTTATCATATTTTCATCAAGAATAAGATTAAACCCAAATGGATTTATAACTACTCCATTTTCTTTTTTACTAAAATACTTCAAATCCTCAAAGCCTATGATATTTCCGCTAAGTTTTTTCTGCTTATCAAATTTTCTGAATTCTATCCAGTCTGTAAAGAAAGCAAAGAAATTCTTTCCATCAGCGTTTGTGATAAGTGGAATCTTAAACTGGCTCTTATCCTTAACAACAAGCTTTCCATCTACCATATTTTCAGGATTAGCTTTAAGCTGTGTAGGGTCAAAAGGCATCAAATATCTTGCATTATAAATTTCTATAAACATCTTTGTTTCAAGTTCTCTTGTAGGACGCTTAAACGCAAGTGCCTGAAAGAAATTATCCGCCGCTGCAACAAGATTTGGATTAAGCACTGGTCGCTGTACTTCTGGAATATTAGCGAAATCTGGCTTTTTTATTATATCAAAAAGACTGATTATAATATATTGCTGTCCCTCATCAATCGCAATAAGCTCTATTCCGCTTCTATAAAGCCCCATAAAAAGCTCTGTTCTGTCTGCGACCTTACACTCAGCGGGAGCAATAGTCATTCCTTTGCTTTTAAGCTTCTCCTCATAAACATTATAGTATTCTTTTTCTGAAAATATGAATGAAATAGCCTTTCCCTCACAAATATCCATATGATAGTTATGAGTAATAGGAGAATAAGCCACCCAAATCATATCTTGATTTTTAATTCTGTCTATAACTTCTGTTATATAAAATTTTTTATTAGTTTCGGCGTATTTCTTTATAAACTTTTGAACCTCTGACATATCATTGCTCCTTAAATTTAAATATTTTCTAATTAAAGTATTAAAACTCTCTACAATGCTATTATAATTCAAAATCAAAAAATTCTCAACTATTTTTAACAAATTTAATACATTTACCCAAAAGTTGTGCGTGACCGCACAGGACAAGACGCGGAATCGCTCGACAAGTCTCGCTCGTAGTTGATTAAAGAAATCTGTTGCCGCGGTCGAAGAAATTTCCAATGAACTACCGATTAACTGATGAACTTCCCTAAGACACTTAAAAGTTTCGCTCGAGCCTTTTCAAAGGCTCGCAGGGTTGAGGGACGGAGTCCCTCATGGGTGTTAAGGGCAACGCCCTTAACATCTCTTGCCCTTAGGGACTATCTTGCATATAAGAGAAATTTATCGGCGGATAAAATCCGCCGATTAGAAAAAAGAAATGTTGGGCTTCGCCCAAAGGTGTTTCGCTCTCTGCGGAGAGCGACAAGGGCGTTGCCCTTGACCTACAAGCTTTTGAAAAAGCTTGAGCAAAACTTTTAAGTGTCTTAAAGAAGTACATCAGCTAATTGTAGGGGCGAACTGTGTTCGCCCGCTCGGTAGTTTCCCTAACTGCGTCAATAAACATCTCCTATAAATGTAGAGCGAGGCTTGCCGAGCGATTCCGCGTCTTGGGGGTGGCGGCTCTCCGCCTTGAGCAAAACTTTTAAGTGTCTTAAAGAAGTACATCAGCTAATCGTATGGGCGAACTGTGTTCGCCCGCTCGGTAGTTTTCCTAACCGCGTCAATAAATTTCTCCTATAAATGTAGAGCGAGGCTTGCCGAGCGATTCCGCGTCTTGGGGGCGGCGGCTCGCCGCCTTGAGCAAAACTTTTAAGTGTCTTAAAGAAGTACATCAGCTAATCGTATGGGCGAACTGTGTTCGCCCGCTCGGTAGTTTTCCTTATATGTATCGAGCAAGGTTTTTAAGTGTCTTAGATTTTCTCCTTTAATCAAAAAAGGACAAGCCATAAATTTGGCTTGTCCTCTATGTTTATAATATTATTGATGGAAGGAATAGTTTGGTGCTTCCTTTGTAATCTGAATATCGTGTGGGTGGCTTTCTTTAAGACCTGCACCTGTAATCTTAACAAACTTAGCCTTATCGTGAAGCTCTTGAATTGTAGCACAACCTGTATATCCCATACCTGCTCTCAGACCGCCCATAAGCTGATAAATAGTATCTGCCAACATTCCCTTATAAGGAACACGACCCTCAACACCCTCTGGAACGAACTTCTTATTGCTTGCCTGGAAGTATCTGTCAGAGCTGCCTCTGCCCATTGCTCCAAGGCTGCCCATTCCACGATATACCTTGAACTGTCTGCCCTGATAGATTTCGCTCTCTCCTGGAGATTCCTCACAACCAGCAACGAGTGAACCAATCATAACAACACTGCCACCAGCAGCGAGAGCCTTAACAATATCACCTGAATATTTTACACCGCCATCTGCGATAACAGGAATACCGTGCTTAGAAGCCTCATTAGCCGCATCAAAGATAGCTGTAATCTGTGGAACACCGATACCTGCCACAACTCTTGTTGTGCAGATTGAACCAGGACCAATGCCAACCTTAACGCAGTCTGCACCAGCGTCAATAAGAGCCTTTGCAGCCTCAGCAGTTGCGATATTACCGGCAACAAGCTGAACATCAGGGAATGCCTTCTTAACCTTAGCAACGGATTTAACAATATTGCTGTTGTGTCCGTGTGCAGAATCAAGAACAAGAACATCAACCTGAGCCTTAACAAGCTCTGCAACTCTTTCAAGAACATCAGCAGTACCGCCGATAGCTGCTGCACAAAGCAAGCGACCGCTATCGTCACGAGCAGAATTAGGATACTGCACGCTCTTTTCAATATCTTTAATTGTGATGAGTCCCTTTAATGCACCATTTTCATCAACGATAGGGAGCTTTTCAATCTTATGCTTTCTAAGAATTTCCTGTGCTTCTGGGAGTGTTGTCCCAACTGGAGCTGTTACGAGCTGTTCGTGAGTCATAACATCAGAGATTCTCTGATTATAATCGCTATCAGACATAAATCTCATATCACGGTTAGTTATAATGCCGACAAGCTTACCATCACGACAGATAGGTACACCTGAAATCTTATACTTAGCCATAAGCTGATTTGCATCAGAAACATAGTGGTCAGGAGTAAGGAAGAACGGATTTACTATAACTCCGTTTTCTGACCTCTTAACTCTATCAACCTGGTCAGCCTGTTTTTCGATAGACATATTCTTATGAATAACACCGATACCACCCTCACGAGCAATAGCTATCGCCATTCTTGCCTCTGTAACAGTATCCATAGCAGCTGTAATAATAGGTGTGTTCAGCTTAACCTTTTTTGTGAGGTGAGTACTGATGTCAACATCCTTTGGCTCAACATTTGATTCTCCTGGGATAAGTAAAACATCATCGAAGGTAAGACCCTCTTTGATAAATTTCTCTTGAAAACTCTTATCGATCATCACAATTCCTCCTCAGTAATCTGTAAATATAAACGGTTATTAATTTATTTATTATATCACAACGGGAATTATTTTTAATGTTTTATAAGAATTATAATTTATACTTCTTCAATTTTTGTAGAAACCCTAAGACACTTAAAAGTTTTGCTCAAGGCGGCGGTGCGTGACCGCACAGGACAAGACGCGTTCTACTTTTTTGTTAAATTAATGATTATTATTCGCGTCCAAGTTTGCTAAATTAAAAGTTTTGCTCAAGCTTTTTCAAAAGCTTGCGGTTTCCAAAGGCAGAGCCTTTGGTGGGTTTTAAGGGCGAAGCCCTTAACATCTCTTGCCGTTTAAGGGCGGACGAAGTCCGCCCCTTAGGGACTAAAGTTGCTAACAAAAGAATAAGCGGCGGATAAAATCCGCCGCTTAGAAAAAAACAAGTGTTGGGCTTCGCCCAAAAGTGTTTCGCCGTCTGCGGACGGCGACAAGGGCTTCGCCCTTGACCTACAAGCCTTTAAAAAGGCTTGACCTAAATTTTGAGTGTCTAAGGCAAGTTTTTTGCCGTGGTCGAAGTAACTACCGATAAATTACCCTTAGCAAGGCTTCTTTATAACATCTATTCCCATATAAGGACGGAGAACTTCTGGAACTGTGACAGAACCATCTGCGTTCTGATACTGCTCTACGATTGCAGGGATAACACGGCTTGTTGCAAGACCTGATGCGTTAAGAGTATGTGCAAAGTGAACCTTCTTGTCTGCACCTCTATATCTGATATTACCTCTACGAGCCTGATAATCTCTTGCATTAGATGCTGAACTTACTTCCTTATAAATTTCCATACTTGGAATCCATACTTCAATATCGTATGTTCTCGCCATAGAGAATGAGCAGTCACCAGCAGCAAGCTTGCTGAGTCTGTAATGAAGACCAAGCTCCTGAACAATTCTTTCTGCCTTGCCGACAAGCTCCTCGAAAGCGATGTCTGACTTATCGTCCTCTGTATACTGAACCATTTCAACCTTGTTGAACTGGTGACCACGAATCATACCACGCTCTTCGCTGCGGTAGCTTCCAGCCTCTCTACGATAGCAAGGTGTATAAGCAATATACTTCTTAGGAAGCTCCTCTGTTGGAATAATCTCATCTCTGTGAAGATTTACGAGAGCAGTTTCTGCTGTTGGAAGCATAAACTTCTTATCGTTGCTTGTTGGGTTCTGAATCCAGTAAACCTCATCTGTAAACTTAGGGAACTGACCTGCAACATAGCCACATTCATAGTTGAGCATATGTGGTGGAAGAATGAACTCATAGCCATCTGCAATATGCTCATTAACGAAGAAGTTTAGCAATGCCCACTCAAGTCTTGAACCCCAGCCACGATAGAGCCAGCTGCCTGAACCAGCAATCTTTGCACCACGCTGATAGTCAATCATACCAAGGCTTTCGCAAAGGTCAACATGGTTCTTTGCCTCAAAGTCAAACTTTGGCTTTTCGCCGAAATATCTTACAGGTACATTCCGTTCCTTATCGCCTGCGACAACATCGTCATCTGGAAGGTTTGGCAAGCCAAGAAGAAGCTCCTTTTGCTTTTGGTCGAGTTCCTGAAGTTTTGCGTCCTCTTCCTTAATTTGTGCGACAAGCTCTTTCATCTTAGCCATAATTTCGGAAGCATCGCCACCTGCCTTCTTGATTTGAGGAATTTCCTTAGAAGCTGCATTCTGCTCAGCCTTCATAGCCTCAACCTTACCAATAACCTCTCTGCGTTTAGCATCAATTTCAATAATGCTGTCAACTACGGAATCGAGGTCCATATTACGCTTTTTAATTTTTGCCTTTACTTCATCTGCTTTTTCTCTGATAAGTTTAATATCAATCATTGTTATTCTCCTTCGATTTAAATAGATTTATATAAAATAAATTTCAGGTATGTTTATTCTTCCCCACCGAGAAGCTTTGCAAGCTGAACCAAATCGTCCTCGCTATAAAATTCTATCTGAAGTGTGCCGTTATTTTCCTTGTCATTCATAACCTTAACCCTACGGCTGAGGTGTTCGTTAAGTGAAAGCTCAACTTCATCATATATAGGAGCACGCTTTTGATGTTGCTTTTCAGCCTTTGGCTTTTTATCTGAGCTTTGCTTTTTTGCCAAACGCTCAACATCTCTTACGGTTAAATCCTGTGGTGCTATAGATTTCGCTATTTTAATCATATTTTCTTTGTCAGCGATTCCAAGTAAGGCTCTTGCGTGACCTGCACTAATTTCGCCTTCCTTGAGCATACTCTGAATTTCTTCCGGAAGATTCAGAAGTCGCATTACATTTGCAACAGCTGGTCTTGATTTTCCGACAGCCTTTGCGACCTCGTCCTGTGTAAGATTATAAGCATCCATAAGAGATTTATAACCGAGTGCCTCTTCAACTGAATTCAAATCCTCACGCTGAAGATTTTCAATAAGTGCAATCTGTGTCATCTCGCTGTCGGTCATCTCTCGAATAACAACAGGCACTTCTGAAAGTCCTGCCATTCGACTTGCTCTCCAGCGGCGTTCACCTGCAACAAGCTGATAGCCTCCGCCAGCAAGAGGTCTGACAAGAAGTGGTTGAAGAACGCCATGTGTTGCAATAGAGTCTGCAAGCTCTCGAAGAGCCTCTTCGTTAAAATCCTTACGAGGTTGGTCCCTGTTTGGCTCTATATCCGAGATTTTAAGAAAAACATTATTGTTGCTATCATTAGTATCGTTCTCGATAAATATTGCGTCAAGTCCTTTTCCAAGACCGCCTAATTTTCCTGCCATCTAAGCTAAACTCCTTTCTCAAGAATTGTTTTTTATAACTTCCTCTGCCAAGGCATTATACATTACTGAGCCTTTGCAAGATTTATCAAAATACATAATTGGCTTTCCGAAGCTCGGTGCCTCTGAAAGTCTTACTCCACGAGGGATAACGCTTGTGAAAACCTTTTTCGGAAAATAGCGTTTAACCTCTGCAACAACCTGCTGAGTAAGATTAAGTCTGCCATCATACATTGTCAGCAAAACGCCCTCAATTTCAAGTCTTTCATTATATGAACGCTTTATTCTGCGAACTGTATTCATAAGCTGTGAAAGTCCCTCGAGAGCGTAATATTCAGGCTGAATAGGAACAAGCAGGCTATCCGCCGCACAAAGTGCATTTGCTGTAACAAGTCCAAGAGATGGCGGACAATCTATGAAGATAAAGTCATATTCTGCTCTTAGCTGTGCAAGAGCATTTTTAAGTCTTGCCTCTCTGTGTTCAAGCTCTGAAAGTTCAAGCTCCGCCGCCGCAAGATTCATACTTGCAGGAATAATATCAAGTCCCTTAAACTCTGTATGTATAATTGCCTGTTTGGAATTTACTCCGCTTACGAGAATATCATAGGATGAATTTCTTATACTTCTTTTATCAACTCCGACGCCACTTGTTGCGTTGCCCTGTGGGTCTATATCTACGAGAAGAACCTTTTTATCAAGGAGTCCAACACCAGCCGAAAGGTTGACAGCTGTTGTAGTCTTACCAACTCCGCCTTTTTGATTAGTAACTGCTATAATCTTTGCCAATCTATATCACTGCCCAATCTTTTTATTGTTATACGAAGCAAAATCTCATCATAAGGAAGTTATTTTCGATAAGTTTTACTGCAAAAAGCTGTAAATCAGTCATTTTTCGCAACAAAAATATTATATCACAACTACAATCAAAATTAAAGGGAAATATCAAATTTTATGTCCATAAATTTCTTTTTCTACATTATAACTATTATTAGACATAAATTTGCCCTTATAAATGTTTCACGTGGAACATTTCTTGACTAACGCTCTCCGTTGTTTCACGTGGAACATTTTCTTGATTAACACTCTCTATTGTTTCACGTGGAACATTTTCTTAATTAACACTCTCTATTGTTTCACGTGGAACATTTTCTTAATTAACACTCTTCATTGTTTCGCGTGGAACATCGAAAAACAAAAAAGAGAGGCTCTCACCTCCCTTTGGATTTTTAATCAATTATGCGTTTTGCTGAATCGGAATAATTTCACCTTCTTTCACTTCTGAAACATCGGTTTCTGCTGTCGTCTGCGGAATTGCCGTTTTAGGAATCCTTACGAAATATTCAATGTAATCATCAGTTTCATTCTTTTCCGAGCTTGCATTTATTCCAGAACTTTTCATAGTATCAATGGCTTTAGAAATCGTATTCACGAAAATGCGTATATCCTTATATATGATTTTCGTGGTCTGCTTAGCCTTTTTTACTGGAACATCACTTAGCATTTTTTCTACAAGCTTTTCCGTTTGTTTAACATTAAGTCCGCTTGAAATAACCTCACTAAGTGCCAGCTTTCGAGTGGTTTCGTCATCAATCTTAATCAAAGCTCTTGCGTGACGCTCTGAAAGTTCCGAACGGGTTATGTAATCTCTTTCTTCTCTTGTTAAACGCAAAAGCCTTAATTTATTTGCGACTGTTGATTGTCTTTTTCCAAGCTTTCTTGCAGCCTCCATTTGAGTAAGTCCACAGGTAATAATAAGCTTGCGTATACCCTCAGCTTCCTCAAAGATATTAAGATTTTCTCGCTGAAGATTTTCCAATAGGCTAAATACTGTGGCTTGTCCCTCATCGCAATTAACAACTATGCAAGGCACAGTTTTCATTCCACACATTGATGCGGCACGAAGTCTGCGTTCACCGGCAATAAGCTCGTATTCATTCTTACTCACTCTGCGAACAGTCAGTGGCTGAAGAATACCATTTTCTCTGATACTTATTGCAAGCTCTTGCATCTCATCACGCTTAAAATAAACTCTTGCTTGGTTCTTGCATGGGCGAATTGATATAATCGGAATTTCTATGACTTTTTTTTCTCCTTTGGTGTTGATAACCATTTTAATCATCTCCTTGTGGAAATAATCGTAACATAAGGAAATATAGAAATTCGTCGCAATATATTTTCTGACAAAACAATCATAAAACTTTGAATAAACTACCATTTAGCTGATTAAACTTTCCTAAGACAACTAAAAGTTTCGCTCGAGCCTTTGAAAAGGCTCGCAGGGTCGAGGGACGGAGTCCCTCGTGGGTTTTAAGGGCAAAGCCCTTAACCTTTCTTGCACTCTAAGGGCGGACTTTGTCCGCCCTTAAGGACTAATGTTAGCAACGCAAGAAAATTAAGCGGTGGACGAAGTCCACCGCTTAAGGTGCAAAGAATGTTGGGCTTCGCCCAAAAGTATTTCGCTCTCTGCGGAGAGCGACAAGGGCGTTGCCCTTGACCTACAAGCTTTTGAAAAAGCTTGAGCAAAACTTTTGAGTGTCTTTGGAAATAAAAAAACAGCCACAATTCAAATTGTAGCTGTCTTAATCTTACAAAGGAAGTTTATTTATCTTAACGCCTCTGCGTGGATATTTTTCAGGTGTAAACTGAACCTTATCTATTATAAAGATAATTCTCTTTTCGCCGTCTGGCAAGGTAATATAATCATTATCCTCTTTGCATTTTCCACCAAGAATACTAATTGCATTCTTAGCGGATTCAAGCTCTGCAAGACCGTCCTTGCCTTTCATAGCTATAAACGAACCACCCTTTTTAACAAACGGAATACAGTATTCGCAAAGCGACGGAAGATTTGCAACTGCTCGTGAAACCGCTATATCAAAGCTTTCACGATATGGTTTGTTTCTGCTGGCATCTTCTGCACGAGAATGAATCGTTTCTGCCTTAATGCCAAGCTCGTCACAAAGCTGATTAAGAAAATTTATTCTCTTGTTAAGGCTATCGAGCATTGTAAGCTGTATATCATTTCTGACAATTTTCAGTGGAACAGACGGAAAGCCTGCACCCGTACCAACATCAATTATAGACGCATTTTTCTTTATATTAAAAGCTTTCAAAACAGTTAAGCTGTCTATAAAATGTTTAACAGCAATTTCCTTTGGTTCTGTTATTGCTGTAAGATTGATTTTCTCATTCCACTCAACAAGTATCTTTGCATAGTCCTCAAACCTTTCAAGCTGAACCTCATCAAGAGCAATTTCGTTTTCATCAGCCCATTTCTTCATAGTTTCAGAAATTATGCTCATTTTGCACCTCCATTCTTATTTCTAAGCGATGCAAGATAGATAACCAAAACAGAAATATCTGCTGGACTTACGCCCGAAATTCTGCTTGCCTGACCGATATTTTCAGGACGAACCTTTGTGAGCTTTTCTCTTGCCTCAAGTCTTAATCCGTCGATAGCGTTGTAGTCTATATTCTCTGGCAAAATCTTGCACTCAAGTCTGCGAACTTGGTCTATAACGATAAGCTGACGCTTTATATATCCCTCATACTTAATCTCAGTTTCAACCTGTTCAAAAATATTGCGGTCTATATTCGGACGGTTTTCATCAATTTCCGACAATGCGTCATAACCAAGCTGTGGTCGTTTGATTAAATCAATAAGCCTTACTCCTGTGTTTATCGCCGATGTTTCACGTGAAACAAGTATCTCATTTACCTTTTCAGATGGTGCAATAACTGTCGCTTTAACTCGTTTAAGCTCCTCTTTGATAAGTTCTTGCTTTTTATTAAAGCGTTCCCATCTCTCATCACTTATCAAACCAATCTTTCTGCCGATTGGTGTAAGTCTTGAATCCGCATTATCCTGACGAAGTACAAGACGATATTCAGAACGAGAAGTCATCATTCTGTAAGGGTCCTGACAGCCCTTTGTTACGAGGTCGTCAATAAGTGTTCCGATATATGAACTTGCTCTGTCGAGAACCATAGGCTCTCTGCCGAGAATTTTCAATGCTGCATTTACACCCGCAACAAAGCCTTGAACAGCGGCCTCCTCATAACCCGAACTACCGTTGAACTGTCCTGCACCATAAAGATTTTCAAAGTCGATAAATTCAAGTGTTCTTCTAAGCTGTAAAGGGTCACAGCAATAATATTCAATCGCATATGCAGGACGCATAATAACAGCATTTTCAAGACCTTTAATTGAATGATAGAACGCTGTCTGAACATCTTCTGGAAGTGATGAGCTCATACCCTGTAAATACATTTCCTCAGTATTCAAGCCACAAGGCTCGATAAATAACTGATGTCTTTCCTTTTCTGAGAAACGAACAATCTTATCCTCAATACTTGGACAATATCTCGGACCTATTCCCTCAATCTTTCCGCTGTAAAGTGGTGACCTGTGAAGATTATCAAGAATAATCTTTTTAGTCTTTTCATTTGTCCAGCTTATGTGACAGAGAACCTTGTTTTCACCAGGCTCAAGTGTATCATATGAGAATGGTGTAACAGGCTCATCACCAGCCTGTTCCTCAAGGTCTGTAAAATCTATGCTCGATTTAAGCACTCTTGCGGGAGTACCAGTCTTAAATCTTCTTATGCTCATACCCATATTTTTTAGAGCGTCTGGCAAAAACTTTGACGGAAAAATGCCGTCTGGACCACTCTCGTATGAAACATCACCAACAAATACAACACCGCCAAGATATGTACCCGTAGCAATAATAACAGCCTTTGCAGTATACTTTGTTTTTAGCCTTGTTGTAAGCTCCCATTCTCCGTCATCATTCTTTAAAAGGTCTGTAATTTCAGCTTGCCTTAGCTCAAGATTTTGCTGTAATTCAAGACAGTGCTTCATTCTCTCCGCATATGCTCGTCTGTCAATTTGGGCTCTTAGTGAATGAACCGCCGGGCCTTTTCCCCTGTTAAGCATACGCATCTGCAAAAATGTTTCATCAGCAGCCTTGCCCATTTCACCGCCTAAAGCGTCAAGCTCTCTTACAAGATGTCCCTTTGCAGTACCGCCGATAGACGGATTACAAGGGCAGTTTCCGACAGCGTCCATATTTATTGTAAATACTGCTGTTTTACAACCAAGCCTTGCCGAGGCAAGAGCCGCCTCAATTCCAGCGTGTCCTGCGCCTATAACCGCAACATCATATTTTCCTGCAACATCAACCATAATATCACCTACAATAAAATTTTATATATAAAAATCCATATATCTATCATAGCCAAACACAGCCATAGCAACAACACATCTTGTATTATGCTCCAATGAATAGGCTTTTGCAATATCCAATGCTTTCATAACATCATCGCATTTATTAGAAACGGTATTATATTTAATATATCTATCCATTTTTTCTACTCTGCCGTCAGAATATTCTGTCACACAGACATCGTGTCTTACTCTCATTTTTTCGGTAAAAACATAAAAGCCTTTATTTACCTCTTTGGGGTCATTATCAAAAAACTGATTTATAAAAGTAATTCTTCCATTCTCAATAACTGCATATCTTTTATAGCATACAACAACCTGAGCACCCTTATACTTTACTAAATCCGTATTTTTAGCTGTTTCATAATCGCACAAATATGAGCATATAGAACTCGAACTAAAAAAATAGTTATAATCTGATTTTTCAAAAATCCCTATATTTCCGCCTATTTCATCAGAATATTCTAAATTATCGCCGTCAAAAATTCCCTCTGTATATTCACTATAACTCATATAAATACTCCTTTTATTTACCTACGCAGAAGTGTGAGAATACTGAATCTACAACCGCTTCGGAGGCTCTTTCTCCAGTAAGCTCAAGTAACGCAGAAATTGCGTCTTCTATTATTACTGTAACCGCATCAAGAGTTATCCCCATTTCAAGGGCATTTATTGCTTCATTCAGAAAATCTCTTGCCCTCTTTGCACAATCTCTCTGTCGCTCATTTGCAATAATCGCCGCTGAAGGGTCAAGCTGTGAAGTGCCGATTATATCCGAAACAACCTTTTCCAGTTCAGATGCACCAGAACCCGATTTTGCCGATATAAATACCACATTCCTGACATTTTTCTTGATATAATCCATATCAATCGCAGTTTCGAGGTCGCTCTTATTTATAACCGCCACACTCGGACAATCCTTTATAAGCTCAATAAGCTCTCTGTCATCGTCACAAAGTTCCTTTGATGAATCAAAAACAGCAAGCACCAAACCCGCACTTTTCACCCTTTTTCGAGCCTTTTCTACGCCGATACTCTCGACAGGGTCATCAGTTGCCCTTATTCCAGCTGTATCAGACAAACAAAGCGGTATATCTCCGAGCATAACGGTATCTTCAATAACATCACGAGTAGTTCCCGGAATATCCGTAACAATCGAGCGTTCATAGCCTGAAAGCAAATTCATAAGTGTACTTTTGCCAACATTCGGCTTTCCTGCAATAACTGTATCTATACCCTCACGAATAGCCTTTCCTGCGTCATATGTTGCAAGAAGCTTATCGAGAATACCTATGCTTGATTTAAGCTCTCCTGTAAGATTTTCCGTAGAAACTGCGGGAATATCGTCCTCGGGATAATCCGCCCAAGCTGAAAGATGAGCCGCACTTGTGATAAGGCTTTCCTTAACAGAATCAATCTTTTTTCTCAAAGCACCGTCCATAGCACCAAGTGCCGCACGACTTGATTGCTCACCCCTTGCGGAGATTATATCCATAACGCCCTCGGCTTCAGTTAAGCCAATTTTCCCGTTAAGAAAGGCTCTTTTAGTAAATTCTCCCGCTTCTGCCATACTTGCACCAGCATTGAGTACAGCTCTAAGAACTCTTTTTGTAACATACAAACCGCCATGGCAAGAAATTTCAGCGACATTTTCGCCAGTATAGCTATGTGGAGCAATATATACAAGCAAAACACCACTATCTATAAGCTCATTACCATCATAAATATGACCATAAGCCGCAGTATAACCTTTCATTTCTGAAATGTTTCTGCCAGTTATTGATTTAAATACCTTTTGAGAAATTTCAAGAGCATCACACCCCGAAATTCTTATAATTCCGATACCGCCAGCCCCTTGTGCAGTTGCTATCGCAGCAATAGTTTTTTCATTCATACCCAATCTCCTTTATGTTAAGGGCGTTGCCCTTAAAACCCACGAGGGACGCTGTCCCTCAACCCTGCAAGCCTTTGAAAAGGCTTGAGCGAAACTTTTAATTGTCTTAATAGAAGTAATCGTAGGGGCGAACTGTGTTCGCCCGTTTCGGTAGCTACCTCGACCGCGTCAGTAATCTTCTCTTATCAGTGTCGAGGTTTTGCTTGCAAAACCGATTCCGCATCTTGACAGTGGCGGCTCGCCACCGAAACTTTTAATTATCTTTGGAAAATTAATTAGCTAATAGCTTATTAGACTTTTATTAGAAACTCAAAATTTAGGTCAAGCCTTTTTAAAAGCTTGCAGTTTCCAAAGGCAGAGCCTTTGGTCGCCGTCCGCAGACGGCGACATTCTTTTGGGCGAAGTCCAACACTTGTTTTTCCTAGGCGGTGGACAAAGTCCACCGCCTAATTTTCTTGCCTTGATAACATTAGTCAGCAAGGGCGGACAAAGTCCGCCCTTAGAGGGCAAGAGATGTTAAGGGCTTTGCCCTTAAAACCCACGAGGGACGCTGTCCCTCGACCCTGCAAGCCTTTGAAAAGGCTTGAGCGAAACTTTTAATTATCTTAATAGAAGTAATCGTAGGGGCGAACTGTGTTCGCCCGTTTCGGTAGCTACCTCGACCGCGTCAGTAATCTTCTCTTATCAGTGTCGAGGTTTTGCTTGCAAAACCGATTCCGCGTCTTGGCTGCGGCGGCTCGCCGTAAAAAGAGCATCGCCGAAAATATAGCGATGCTCTTTTGAAAAATTAGTCTTTGTTTATTTCAATTTTGCCATAAAGCGATGTTGTTGGTGCTTCTTCAAGATGCTCGCTCTCAAATGTAGAGAAAACGCTGTCGTCTGGATGTTTCTGCTGTTCATCTGTATATTCACGACGCTGATAGTCGCCTGAGCGTCTGCGTGGCTGACTACTATTTCTATTGCCATAACCACTGTTATATCTTCCGTTTCTGTTTCCGTAAGACTGCTTCTTGCGGTCAGGACCAATAACAACATGCCTTTGAAGATTCTCGCCCTCAGACCATGAGGTAGCTCCACGAACCTTCTGTACTGCTGTGTGTATAATTCTTCTTTCATATGGATTCATTGGCTCAAGCGAAACCTTTTCGCCTGTCTTGCAGGCTCTAAAAGCAAGCTTTCTGCCAAGAACTTCAAGAGTCTTTTCTCTCTTTTCACGATAATTTCCAATATTGATTATTACTCGGAAATACTCATCATGTATATGGTTTACAACCAAACCCGTGAGATATTGAAGTGCGTCAAGAGTTTCTCCTCTATGACCAATAATAAAGCCTATATCGTCACCATTTACATCAAATTCCGCACCATCTTCGGTTTCGGTTGCCTCAATAACTACATTAGTAACACCAAGCTTTGTGAGAACATCAGCAAGATATGCCTTAGCAATATCTGTTGGGGTTTCCTCATAAAATACTCTTACCTTTGCAAGTGAACCACCAAACAAACCAAACTTTTTCTTTTCAGGCTGAACAAGAACCTCAAACTGTGCTTTATCTTCATTTACGCCTAATTCTTCCAAAGCCAGAGCCTTAGCCTCTTCAATAGTTTCAGCCTCTTTAATAGCTTCTTTAATCATTATATTTCACCTCGGAAATTTATTTTTTCTTTCCCATATATCCACTGCCTGAGTTTTTATTCTTAGATGAATTTTTTTTCTTTTTAGATGAGTTACTATTTTTCTTTTCTGATGTAGAAGAGCTCTTTTCTGAATCTACTGTAACAACCTTTGCAGTTGCATTTATAAATTCTGCTGATGCTTCTTCCTGCTCACGGAGAATAACTCTCTGAGCCTCTGCCTTAGCTTCCATAATATTCATATTATAGAACTTATAAAGAACTATCGACTGTAAGAAGCCGAATACTGTTGATGCAATCCAGTAGAAACCAACAGCAGCAGGAACTGTATAAGCAATATATGCACTAAAAAGTGGCATAACAAGAAACATAACCTTCATACAGCCAGCACCCTGACCGCTCATATTAGTACCATTCATTTTCTGCATAAGGAATGTACTTACAACAGATGTAACAAAGCAAAGAACAGGAATAATCCAGAGCATAGACCCCCAGCCCACTGTTGAAGGAGTTGCAAGAAGGTCAAGACCTAAGAAATTAAAGCCATTATGGAAGTCATTTATAGTGCTGACATCATTTGCATTAAATATTGCAGAACCGTCTGCGTTAGTAAGATATGGATTAAGCTGTGGGAAATACTTTACAAGGTCAATCTGACCATAATAGGAATTAAAGCTTGAGCCTATACCAGGAAGTGTGCTTAGAGTATTAAGAGCAGCACTAACTTTATCCGCAGCAATATGAAAAGTATTAGTAAGCGGATTAACAACTGCATAGTAAATACACATCATAAGCAAGAGCGGTAGCATCGAGGTCAAACAGCCCGAATAAGGTGAGGCTCCCTCTTTTTGCATAAGCAAAGCACTTTCCTCGTTAGCCTTTTGCCTGTTATTTGCATATTTTTTTAATATTTCCTGCTGTTTAGCCTGAAATCTTGCGTTTGCCGCCATAGATTTCTGTTGCTTAACAGAAAGTGGAAACATAATTAGCTTAATTATGATTGTAAAAATCATAATAGCTATACCAAAGTTCTTTACAAGAAAGAACGCACCCCAGAGGATATAGCCAAAGATTCCTCCTATAAAATTAAAAAATTCCATCATAACTTAGAACAATTCCCTTCGCCCTTTTATTTTGCGGAAGTCTTGCCTGAAAATTTTCTTTCCGCACTAAATTCAATCTTCTTAATTTTCTTTTCTGGAACAGGGTCATATCCGCCCCTCGAGAAGGGATTACATCTCAAAATTCTTAAAACAGAGAGAATAGTTCCCTTCAATGCACCATGAACCTTAACTGCCTCGAGAGCATATGTCGAACAAGTAGGAACAAACTTACAGCATGGTGCTTTCTTTAACGGAGAAATATTTTTTCTATAAAAAGAAATAAGCCAAATAAGCGGGTTCTTCATCTGAGAATCCCCGCTTCCTTCAGCTGTTTTTTCATTACACGCAAAATATCTGTGCTTTTAACGAAAGGAGTCTTGCCCCTTGCAACAAAAACAATATCATATCCTGTTTTAAGCTCAGGCAATAGTGAGCGATACGATTCACGAATAATTCTGCGTGACCTGTTTCTTAAAACGGCATTACCGATTTTTTTACTTGTAGTGATGCCCACTCTTACGCAATTCCGTCTTGTCTTGATAACATAAGTAACTATGAGCGGACTTTGGTAAAATCTGCCCTTGGAGTAAAGTCTTCTGAACTCGTTATTTTTTTTTAAAGAAACATACTCGTTCAAAGCAACCACCCTACACCCAAAGCACAATGCTAAAAAATACCGTTTTAAATAAATTTTGAAAATGCCCGAAAAAACTTCGGGCAAATCTTCAGAAAGACAAAGCTTTCATCTTAAAAAATACGAAAAATTAGTAGGTTAATCTTTTTCTGCCCTTAGCTCTTCTACGGGCAAGGACCTTACGGCCGTTACTTGTAGACATTCTCTTTCTGAAGCCATGCTCCTTTTTTCTGTGAAGCTTTTTAGGCTGATAAGTTCTCAGCATTACAAAACCCTCCCTTCAAAATCTCAAAATAGAAGGCGGAACCGATAGAATTTCCCAGATAGTGGGAATACAAAAGATAAAGCCTTACAAATTAGCATTATAACTTATAAAAGGGAGAAATGTCAAGTATTTTTTCAAACTTATAGTATCTTAGATTTTATTATATAAACATTATATATGTTAGCCCAACTCAAAAGTTTTGCTCAAGCTTTTTCAAAAGCTTGCAGTTTCCAAAGGCAGAGCCT
>ERZ836877.2667-NODE-2667-length-22291-cov-5.546321_pt1 | contig 22291 bp, 10 predicted proteins | sample MGYA00519469_ERZ836877 | MGnify/ENA primary metagenome ERZ836877 (study PRJEB31850, sample SAMEA3708809) | human gut metagenome | biome: human gut; feature: human-associated habitat; material: faeces | place: China | collected 2014 ... | reverse complement strand
TCACCCCAACAAATACAAATTTTATACTTATTTCATACAAACTTTAAACTCTTTTAATTGATTTTTTCCTTACACTATTTTATACTCATCTCACATCAAAATCTCAGACAGATCCAATTCCCATTTTCTACGTCTGATGTCCAGTATGGAGAGCATTTCATATTTCAAGACCATTTCGGTCAGAGATTTTCATTTTGATGATAACGATTATATTTTTATTAAGGAGGACTTGCCTATGGGACAAGCAGATGTAAATGTTAATCTTTGGCTTAAGGATACGAAACGGTTCGCAGACCTGTTCAACGCCATTTTATTTCAGGGAAAAGCCGTGATCCTGCCGGAGAATCTTCACCCCAGCCCGGAGACAACCGCAGTCAGTCTTCAGGACGCTCAGGGGAAAAATGTTGTAAAAAAGCAATACCGTGATATCATCATGAACTGGCAGGATCAGGCTGTGCTGATGCTGCTGGCGGTGGAATCACAGACTGCCATTCATTACGCTGCACCGTTGAAAGTAATGCTCTATGACAGCATGGAATATGCGGAACAGGTGCGGGTCAAATGGAAAGAACGTCCGCCCCGTCTTTCTTCGGCTGAATTTCTTTCCCGGTTTCAAAAAAATGATAAACTCATCCCGGTGATTACTTTGATCTTCTATTATGGGACAGAGGAATGGGATGGACCTTTGGAACTGCATCAGATGTTCGATCTTGGTACAGAAAAGAACCATGCGGAACTGATGAAAAAGTACCTTCCCAATTATCACATTAACCTCGTCGATGTCAGAAGACTGAAAAATTTAGAATCTTTTCAAAGTGATTTACAAATCATATTCGGTATGCTACAATGTAGTCAGGATAAATACGCATTGCGTACATATGTAGCAAGTCATAAAGACTATTTCCAAAAGCTGGATCTGGAGACTTATCATGCACTTGCGGCATTCTTAAATTCCCGGCAGCTTATGGAGATAAACGTAGAGAAGGAAGAAAAGGAGGAACTGGATATGTGTAAAGCACTGGAAGATATTTATAATGATGGCGTTCAGGATGGTATGGAACAGGGCAGACGATCAGGTATTGCCGAAGGAGAAGCTCATGGAAAAGAACTTGGCATAGCCTCCCAGAAAAAGGAGGTGGCCCTGCAGATGCAAAAGCTTGGTTATCCTTTGGATGCCATTGCAGCGGTACTGATGGAGTCTCTGGATAGCGTCCTTAAAATTCTTGCTGTAGTTGGGTAAATTTGTGGTTGTTGGGGTGATACGCTATAAAGCATCAGATAACTTCTTTATGGCGAAGCGGACGCAGAAAGCAGAGATAGTCACTCAACAATACAAGATTTAAAAGATAAAAAGAGCCGGATGGCTATTGGCTAAGATATTCGATCGTAAATGATGTCGGGGGCTTTTGACCCCGACATCTTTAATATTTGACTAATCATTCATCTTAGTTGATAGCCTTCCGGCTTTTTACTTCTTACTTAAATTTCGTGTTTGTTAAGAGAAAATGTCCCGGCACGAGAACTGTTTTCTGACTTGAAAAGCCTAATATCCGCCTTTGCTGTTGCGTGAGCAGTGCATTGACAGGGAGCGTTCCGAAGACACTTTGCCCAACTTGTTAAGGAACGTAAACAGGAGTGCCTCTGCACGAGTGTTTCCACGTTCCTGTTACAAGTTGTCAACGGGCTGAGGTAAAGCGGGTCCTGCACTGCGATGCAACAACAAGGGCGGATATGGACGCTCTTCTGTCAAAAAGCCTTCCTGCCGCCGAATCATTTTCACTCTCAACAACTACAAATTTCTACTTTGTCGCTCTATAATAGTTAATCAGACATCCATCCAGTATGATCTGGCGTTCAGCATCTGTCAGATCTCCGAGCTTCAGGTCGATCTCTTTTAACTCATCCCCGACAACATATGCTTTCACAACCGCAGCCTTTTCTTCTACTGCTTTTCTCACATCCGGAACAAAGATATAATCTCCATTTTTAAATGGAAGTGATTCATGGTCTGTATCAGTCAGGAACGGGAGCATACCCCAGTTGATGAGGTTGGAACGATAACGCTTTGTTGCATATTCATTCGCGATATTTGCCCAGCCGCCGAGTACCTTCTGACATGATGCAGCCTGCTCACGTGCAGATCCGTCTCCCGGCTTCACTGCAAAGATTGTACTTCCTACTCCAAGGTTGCCTTTGCCAACTTCCGGGTATGTCTCATGGATCTTGTCCATAACCGGTTTCAGCTCTTCCAGTGCTTCTACCGGACACTCATCGGCCTCAATCGCCTTCTGTGCTTTCTGTACTTCTTTTGCCCGTCCTACATATGCCGGATCTTTTCTTGACAGAGCAAACTCTGCAAGTCCCAGCGGATTGGAACGGTAAGAAGATGTCTCTCCTGACGGAATCAGCTCATCTGTTGTCGTAACCGGGTCGTGGATCTCAGATACAACCTTTACAAGCAGATTCTGCGGAAGTGCTGACATTGCCGGCCAGTCTTTGATATTCGGACCAAACTTGATCTCTACGGACGGATCAGCAACACCCTTGCTGTCGAAAACTCTGTTCGCATAAATATTTTTATCGAAATGATACTTCTGTCCCTTATATTCCACATCCAGTGCAGTTGCAGGTGTAAGGAATCCCTTATTTGCAGCAGTTGCAGCAATAGAACGTGCATCCATCAGTGCGACGGAAGAGATCTGTCCGCTCTGCAGCTTACTTCCCTCTCTGTTCGGGAAGTTTCTCGTTGTATGACGGATAGAAAATGCGTTGTTCGCCGGTGTATCTCCTGCTCCGAAACATGGACCACAGAATGCAGTTTTTACAACAGTTCCTGCTTCCATCAGATCAGCGATCGCACCATTTTTCACCAGTTCCATATAAATCGGAGTACTTGCCGGATAAACGCTGAATGTAAATTCATCTGCTCCGATATTCTTTCCTTTAATGATGTCTGCTGCCGCACAGATATTTTCAAATCCGCCACCGGCACAGCCTGCAATGATACCCTGTTCTACATAGAACTTGCCATTTTTAATCTTATCCTGCAGTGAATAATCTACTGCTCCGTCCAGACTTACAAGGGCTTTCTGCTCTACATCATGAAGAATGTCTGCAAGATTTGCATTCAGTTCATCAATCGTATATACATTGCTTGGATGGAACGGCATCGCGATCATCGGCTTGATCTCGCTTAAGTTCACATATACCAGTCCATCATAGTAAGCAACTGCTCCCGGATTCAGCTCTTTATAGTCTTCACTTCTTCCATGGATGTCATAGAACTCCCGGATCTTTTCATCTGTTCTCCAGATAGAAGACAGACAGGTTGTCTCTGTCGTCATTACATCAATACCGATACGGAAATCAGCACTTAAATTGCTGACACCAGGTCCTACAAATTCCATAACTTTATTATTTACATAACCATTCTTGAAGGTCGCTCCGATGATTGCCAGTGCAACGTCCTGCGGTCCGACACCCTTTGCCGGCTCACCGTCTAAATAGATTGCGATCACACCCGGCATCTTGATATCATACGTCTTGTTCAGAAGCTGCTTTACAAGCTCCGGTCCGCCTTCGCCCATTGCCATCGTTCCAAGTGCACCATAACGGGTATGACTGTCAGAACCTAAGATCATCTTTCCTCCGCCTGCAAGCATCTCACGGGCAAACTGATGGATGACTGCCTGATGAGGCGGAACATAGACGCCGCCATACTTTTTCGCACATGTCAGTCCAAACATATGGTCATCTTCATTGATCGTACCACCTACAGCACAAAGACTATTATGACAGTTCGTCAATACATATGGCATCGGGAATTTTTCAAGTCCTGATGCACGGGCTGTCTGGATAATTCCTACAAATGTAATATCATGGGATGTCAGCTTATCAAATCTGATCTGAAGTCTCTCCATATCAGATGAAGTATTATGCTCTTTCAGGATTCCATACGCCATAGTATTTTTCGCGGCTTCCTCTTTTGTAAGAGGAGTCTGTACATTTCCTGCGTCTTCCACTATCTCGGTGCCATTCAACAGATACACACCGTTATCGTACAATTTTATCATGTAACGACCTCCTTTTAATTTTAAACTCATTCCATAGTATCATATTTCCCGGCTTTGGTAAATGAAGAATATATTTTACAATTTACATGATGCCAGGGTCAAAAGGTCTAAGCCCACATGAGCTTGCTCATAGGTGGGTGAAAGACCTTAGGACCTACCCCGACATCTTTACATTTTCCCTTTACAGAGGAGGTATCCTTCCAAACGGCGTTGCATTCTTTTCATGTCGATAAGCCAACGGATATTTCTTTGCATACTGTATAAATCCTCTTCCATATTCATCATCTCTCAGCCTTGTAACGATTTCCTGACGCTTCGCATAAGAAATTTCATTCAGATACAACAGATATTGGATCTCTGCCCATTTTGCCATACCCTCATAGATCTCCAGCCTGTACTGCTTTCCATATTTACTGAGGATCATTTTTTCATCCCAGTTCTGGTATTGCCAGATATGCGTCAGTTCATGTGCGATCGTTGCCATTGCTGCAAGTTTCGGAGACCCATTTTCTATATACAGGCTATATCCTGATGAATCTTTCTGTGCGAATCCAAGTACACGTCCATCAAATCCCGGAGTTGCCACAAATTCTTCCCCGAAATGTTTTGCGATCGTCTTGGCATCTGTCATTCTTACCTTAATTGCCACATTGAGCTTGATTCCAAAAAAGATCTCCATATTCCGGACAACCATTTTATAAACTTCTTTAAACTCTTCGCCAGTCCTAAGTGCAGTTGAAGAGCAATGATTGCAACGTTCTCTTCCGTCTTTCAGAAGTTCATATTCTCCTCCGGCAAGCTCTACACCACAGAAATCGCAAAAATGACTTCCCTCTTTATGTGGATCATATTTTGCGTTATCAGCTTCTGCTGCCTTCACGCCATCACGAACCTGCTGCAATGGATTTCGATCATAACCATATTTAGTAAGATACTTGATCGTTCCCCCAAAATCAAAGTATGGATCGATTTCTTCATAGCCATACTTCAGGAAACAACTTTTCTGATATTCCGTCTTTTTTGTCATCTTTTGTTCCACAAGCTGCTCATCTTCACCTTCAATATCCATTTCTGCTTCTGCTGAATACATCACATTTTTCATGACATTTTCAGTTCCGGTTTCTGTGTCTCTTTCATCTGTGGAAGTGGTTTCCTCTGTTGGACTATCTTCTGAAATTCCTTCTTCTGGTGTTTCTTCTATTGGTGTTTCTTCTGTCGGTGTTTCTTCTGTTGGTGTTTCTTCTGTTGGTGTTTCTTCCACCGGCTCATCTTTCGGCTTCTTTTTAAATCCCGCAGTGATCTTTTCCCAGAATTTCCTTAATTTTCTCTTTATTTTTCCGAGGAATCTCTTGTTCTCTTTCTCGGCTTTCTCCCTGGCTTTCTTCGCAGCTTCCTCTTCTTTTCCGGCTTCCGGCGTAAACGGAGTCTCATAGTCCTCCGGTTTGCTTTCTTTTTCCGGATTTTCAGCCATTTTCTGCTCATGCCACATCAGTACTTCTGTTATGATTTCAAAATACCGCTTTAAATTTCGTTCAACAGATGCGATCAGACCCAGATCGATCTCACTGTCTTCTACTATATAAATTGCACTTCCGTCTACTTTTCCTGATAGTGTATACATTACACCTTTTAACTTTTCCGGTACATGATTCGTATCAACCAAGGTTACCGCACAAATATATGGGTAAGCATCTGGATATATCGTGCGGAAGATTTCATTCAGAAGAAGGCAAAGTGTATATCTCACCCGCTCCGAAACATCCGGCAAATTCAATTTCATAACCAGTTTATTCCTATAGGAACGAACCGGTATTCCGCTGACACGAACTTCTTTTGCCGCGTTCAGATTCTCATAAGATGTCATTTCCAGGTATCCTGCTGTCTCAATATCTATCTCACAATAGCCTTTATAGATTGAGATTCCCTCAACGGATTTCTGTCCACCGATATTCTCATCATCTTTCCAGTCATTGATCCTGATATGACGCAACTGCCTGTAGTAGACACGATCCGTGATATGATCTGCTGCTCTTCGTACCACGACCCCATTTTGTGGTGTGATCGCCTGTACTTCATAATATTTTCCATCATAAGTCAGGAACTGGCCCGGAATCAGTGCCTGGAATACATGTCCATATAATTTTGCACCGATATAATATTTATCGCCCTGCTCATCTTCTGCGATATAATATGCATTCTGAAGTTTCTTTGCGTACTCTGCAATTTCTGTTTCTTCCTCGATCGCATAATATTTTTTCACTTCTGTATGAAGTGCATCTTCCATCAACTGTTCTCTGAAATAGATCCGAATGTTGATTTCCTTTATGAAACAATGCTTGTAGATCAGGTTCTTTAATGCTGCCAGTGGATCTTCAAACTTGATTCCACTCACCATCAGTGCATCCACGATTTCATCTTCGGAAACCTGCTCCTCTGCCATCCGCATGATCAGTTTCAAAATTGTATTCCGCTCTGTTCGTGCATAGTCTGCCACAATCGTCGGGATTGCTTTCGGGTCAGAAATAAAGGTCTGTGCATTTCCCAACATATAATCCCTTAAGAGATAATTTTCACTGATCACGTTAATAAATCCCTGCTGCGTTCCTCTCGTTGCGAACAGTCTCGTCAGCTCGAACAAGTTCTGAAATTCATCTTCCACCACAAGGAATGAATTTTCTTCTCTCTGTGTATTCCACAAATTGGATTCCACATGAAACGCTCTGTTGAAAGACTCCTGACTCACTGGCAGGTCTGTATAATTACAGATCTTTTTGTAGTACTGTCCCGCGATCCATTTCATATCCATAACCGGAAATTTCTCACTGCTGATCCATTTTGTATTGGCAATCTGATACTTCAATGCCACTGCATTGATCTCTGTACCCATACCAAGATAACGGGATACATTGGAGAAAATCCGGTGATGCATATAATCTCCTTCTGTTTTCCAGCACATAATAGAAGTCGTTGCCGCACTTTTCAGTGTGGCTGTTACTTCTGTAATCGTAGTCTTCAGTACATGAGACAGTGCATCAACCAGCCCGTCACAGTTTCTGTCGCATGCAGCATACACAACCGGCTCTTTACTTTCATCAAAACGATGAACCAAAAGGCTGACTCCAGCCTGTCCGGATGCCAGCAAGCGGGATGGTTCTACAATAAATACAAATCCGACACGGCTTAAAAATTCACTGTGGTTTCTCTGCAGACGAAGGTTATACAGATCACTGAATTTAAGGATTCCGATATCCGGCTCGTCAATTTCCGGATTTTCATTCTCCAGCACCCCGACTTTCCACAGACTGCTTGTATTTACATTTTCAAAGATTCCCTGCTCCAGCCATTCTTTTACATCTTCCGTTGCTGAATCTCTTCCCATGATCACCAGACATTTTTTATATCTCATCAGTTGCCCCATAATCGGAAACATCAGATAATGAGTCAGGTCTCTGTAAAACGGATTACAGAACAAAGTACTTTGTCCACCGATCAGATTAACACAACTTTTTACATAGTTGGGTTCTACATCCTGACCGCTTTCCTTTAGCTTTGTGAAATATCCTGCCAGATTGCGGATGGCCTGATTTTCTGATTTCTTCATCTCCTCCAGTGTCTCAAAACTGGAAGATGCATCAAGCCCACTGTCTACAGTTGCATCATATAAGACACGCTCTCCAAATAAATCCTTTAAAATATCTTTCAGCAAGCCATAATTTGCAACTTTAAAAGACTCCTCATCTTCTCCAAGGACATCTTCAATAAATTCTGTTCTGCTAATTCCGGAAAGATAATTGATCACTTCCCCCAATACCAGCACTCCAAAAACCGGATAACATGGTGTCTGTGCAAATGCCATCCTCGGGTACATCTGTCCCAATACAAAAATCAGAACAGATGCTCCAAGTGCCGCATAATAAATTCCGTTGCAATAAGTCTTTACCTGCTCATATTCTTTCTTCAACAGCCATTTATCCAGGTCTTCTTCATATTCATAGAAATTCCCGGAGGTTAGCTGCATCAGGTTTTTAGACTTCCATGTCTTGTTCAAAATAGGAAGGAAAATCCCTTTCAGCACAAGAAATATAACTACAATCAATAGATTGAACAGATTCATATAATGACTTATCCCTGCATTTGATAAAAATGGAAGGAATCCTGATATCCACCCCATAATTTTGATCAGCAGGGAATGGAACTGCGTTAAGATTACTGCTACGATCGTACAGTAAAGCAATGCAATAAACGGCATCAAGACCTGTCTTCCTCTGTCAATTTTATTCAGATTTGCTTTTCTCGCTGCCAGACACAATAAAATAAAAGGAATCGCCTGTGCTAAAAACTGCAGCATTCGTATAAACATCATACTTCTCCTTTCACTTCATCGTACAGATCTTCTCGTTCCAGTTTTAGTTTGGCAACAAACTTATACGGTGCTCTCACCAGGTCTCCCGCCTCATTCAGCGGAATACCTACATCGGATTTATCTGTCTCATAGTAATACAGTGCATTATCCTTTGGAAGTTTTTCTTCATGGAAGAAAGAAGTAATATTTTTCTCAACTTCTGCCACCCGCCTGATCCCATAGGATGCAGCCACTTCCTCATCTCTTTCTATAGAACTTTTCAACGCCTGCTTATGTGCCCTGAGTATGAACTGTGCGGAAGAGATCGATTCACTTTTCAGCTTGATCCCTGCCCGGATCGATTGTGCTTTCATATAAGTACATACCGCTGTAAAATATTTGCCAAATTCATCTGCTGATGCATTGACATTATTTACCATCGTGTGGATCACATGATTATATTCTTCCATACTCATCCGGACTCTGTACCGTAGAATGAAGAGTGCTGCAATTCCGCCTGCTGCCGCCACTGCAAGTGCAGCCAACGCTACCACAACCGCTGAACCGAACTGACTTCCTCCCAGTTTGGCTGCAGAGATCCAATATGGCACAAATCCCAACAGGTACACTAACAGAAGACAGCATCCAACCTGAACTGCCGTACTTCTTCTGATATGAGATACAATATCCTTCTTCACTTTTTTGTCTACTGTTTCAATCTGCTCTTTAAATTTTGCTTCATCTACCAGTCCACTGGTGCTGTTTTCCAGGACGTTTGTCTCCAGTCTTTCAATTTCTGCTTCAAGATCCTCCACCTGAAACTGATCCATCTTATACTCATCACCAAAGAAACTTTCTGCTCTGCCTTTCAAATGCTGAGATGCTTTGTCGATCGCACGTCTTGGTGCTTTCAGGAATTGATTGATCTGACGCTTTTTCTCTGTGATCTCCATGATCCAGGTAAATAATTCATCTTTTGGGCAATCTCTGCTCAATCCAACCTTTGAAGTATTGATATACAACTCTTTCCCTGATGAACCATCAAAATGAACCGGTATCTTCTGTTCCGGCACAAGAATATCATCTTCCTCAAAGGAAAGTTCTGCTTTCATTTTCATTCTTTCCTGAACAAAATCATAGACCGACTCCATTCGGTTCAATCGCTTATTCAGCAGCCGTTCCAGTTCCTCTTCTGAAGCTTCCATTCCCAGTTTGTACAGACGATATGCCTGCAGCGAACTTGCCGGGATCCGGTTGATTGCCAGTGTAAGAACAGAAACCCAGAACTCTGTCAGCTCCTTCATATACAGACTATTTTCTGTATTGGTAATACTGCTGCATATGAATCTACAGTTATTCGGATATTTATTTCGGCTGCTGAAGTTGGAACTTTCCATTTCAAACTGCGTCTTCCAGGACTCATAAATATGTTCTTCATCCTTTTTATGCTTCCTGGTCGCAATAAAGATCAATTCCTGCGGACGATTATCACTGAACCCATATTTTTCATTTAATTCATCCTGTGCTTTTTTTACTTCTTCAGAGACCGGAACATCCAGATAGATTGGTTTCAGCCTGTCACGATACCGCCGAGACAACTGGTAAACCTCATCCTCCGTCAACTCTGACTCTCTCACCCGGACTCGCTTCAGGGTCTTCTCATCATAATACTCGAACCCTTTTTCAAAATTTTTCACTGTTGCAGCAGGATATCCGCACAACATATGTGACAAACGGATCATTGGTACATTACTTTCTCTTGGGATTTCCGTATCATTTACCGTCTCACCCGGAAAATCAAATGGATTTTTTTCATCTGCAACCGGTCCTGACGTATGTACTGCCATAGAATCCGTATTCAGCACGATTGCACGCCAGTCCGGTTTTCCCTTGATACATTTGTATATATCAGGGACAGCCGATTTCAGGTCCGTCCCCGCCTCATTCCAGTCACAGAAACTAATCGTTCCTTCATCCACAAATGGTTTATACAGAAAGCGAAAGTCTTTCAGCAGATCCGATGATTGCTTGTTCAGTATGATCACTGTATGCATTTCATTCACCGCCTTCTCCTATGCTTTTCAAGACCCTAGCCTCTCTTTTTGCTTGATTCTTTCATGATTTTTCTCATTTCTTCATAAATATCTGTCAGTTTCTTTCTTTCAATATCGCTTACAGCTATTCTCATCAAATCATTAATATAGTCACTGAAATTATCTTTCCAGTTATCCATATACCAATCTATATTTTTATCAAACATTTCAAATTGTTCTAAGACAAACTTTCCATAAATTCTGTCTAAATCTGCCTCAAGTACCATTGTCTGTGCATACTCATAAATCAGGGTAAGAATTTCTCTCATAATTCCCTTACCTACAGTTTTATCAAACTCGGCTGAAGGCGTTGAAACCTTTAACAATAACGCAACATCAAAAATAGATAAACCATCTTTACCATATTCTATACTTGCAAGCTCATTAATCTGTCTTCTTAAATAGCTATGTTCAAAATCAAGTTTTCCTGAACTATTACGTTCATCTGCAAATTTCTCTTTCATATAAGAAAGAATCGTCTGCACAGCAACCGGATTGATTGTCAATGCATCCAGTACTTCATAATAATGATCACAAGGTGTTCCATTAGAAACCACAAATTCTTCCGGTTCAAGATCATTAAGCTCTAATCTATATAAATATTTTCCTTCTGAAATCTTACTATAGCAAACCAGATCACAGATAATTCCAAGTGCAAATGCCCGGTAAATTTCTCTTTCCTGACGTCTCTGATTCTCCTCGTCCAGATCCGGCAATGCAGATACAATATGCCAGTTTCTGTCGATATGCGGTGTGATAACCGGTGTCTTATCTGACTTTGGTTTAATCTGGCTTACTACCTCATAATATGCCTTATAATACTCACCATCTGAACGACCCTCTGCTGCACATCCAGGTGAGAATTTTGACAGCTTATTTGCTCTCAATCCATAAATAGACTGGTAGAACATGATCATATTCAACGGAATATCCTCATCCGGTGTTCCGCCATAATTTCCAAGCTCTTTTGCAATCAACATAGATCTCGGTGAATCATCCTTCGGATCCAGCTCTTTACTGTATGTACATGCAGCAATCGGTGCTTTCTGCTCACCAAGCGGACGCTCGATAAATGGATTCGACAGGTTTCTCGTCTCTGCGATCACCTTCTTTACATACTGCTCGATCCTGGTTGCATCATATTCATTCTTCTCGTATTTTGCTTCTTTTTCAAGTGCAGTCAGCACATCCATGTTGACAGTGCTTCCATAGATCTCCATCAGAGATTTCTTGAAATAGCCGATAATTCCATTATCAAAGATCTGTTCAAAGTAACCACCATTCTCCGGTTTATCCTTGAGCATGGAATAGTTACGTACTTTATTGTAGATTTCCTCTGCAAGCTCTTTATCGATCGTGATGCTGCTTCCTGTATAAGGCATCTCTTTTAACAGTCTCTGGAAGCAGTTCGGTGTCGCACATACATATCTGGAAGTTCTTCCTGCTGTATTGCCATATTTCTTGGACAGGGCTGCAATTCTGCGATCCAGTGCTTCGATACGATTCTCGAAAGATGTATAGAAATTCTGGAACGCCTCACACAAACTGGAAATATAATTGATTCCTTCTGCCAGAACTTCTGCCAGAACACTGCTTGTTCTGTATTTATCTGTCTCTCCGATATAAAAACGTAACTTGTCTTTAAACTCCTGCTGCGTCTTTTTATCAATCTTTCTCTCTGTGAGCTGATCTACAGTTTCAATTTCATCATCCGTCTTCGTATTGTCAAAAATTGCATACATTCCATCAAAAGATTTTTCTTTTTTATCATTTTCTTTCTCTACCAGAACCTTCTCTGCTTTCATCAGTTCCAGTGCCTGATACAGGAAATAACGGACTGCATTCGGATGGATAAAGTTTCCTTCTTCATCTCTTAAATATGTCTCCATCTGATGCGGCAGTTTTTCCTTCGTGATAGAGTCGTTCTTTGCCTTAAAGATCGAATACGCAATGGTTCTTGCAGTATCTTCACTTCGTTTTACAACCATATCTTTATACTTTTCCATCTCTCTGTACGCATCCTGAAGCTCTTCTGCTGCCTGCTTCGATCCAATCTCAACCTCGTTGATCATTCCCATTGCCAGATTCTTCTGTGCATCCAGATCCATCTGACCATTCATGGTACTGTCCTTCACAAACTTCTTGAGCTGCCCGACATACTCTGTCCACTTATCGTTGACTTTCTTATAACCACCCTCGTCGTAGATCGTGCAGGCTTTTTCAATCGATAATGCAAATGGATCTTTCTGCTTTGCCATCTGGTTGATCGATTCAATATAATCTACCGACGCATTGATATCTCTCCGGTTCAGTCCCTGTGCACGCATCTCCGCATTAGCCAGACATTTTTCCTTATACATACGGTCAAATACAAGCCACTGACTGGATACACACTCTTTTGTCCAGTTCAGTGCGATATACTCTCTTACATCTTCATATGGATAGATCAGCATTGCAGAACCTGCACCGGCATAACGGTTACGTCCACGTTCCGCACAAAGTTCACGGATCGTATTATCCTCTGAAGAGTTACTTCTCTTATTCATTGGTCCGATGGACTGAGAATAAATACAGTTGGCGGCATGATCCAGATACTGGTTAAAACTGTTCAGCTTCTTTCCTTCCGTATTCTGTGCATCAAACAGGAAACAGAAATCATACGGTCTTACATTATACTCTTCCACATCATTGGATCCGACTCTCGGGAACTCCAGCTTGACCGTCTTTTCATACTTCTCCGGCAGAGTCTCGTCCCCTTTCATAAGAAAGGCATCCAACTCTCTTAACGTTGCATAAGCATTACATTTCAGATTATTTCTCTCTGACTGTCCACGGATTACCTCATAGAACACTTCCGGAAGAATGAAGAATCCTCTTGTAATATTGGCACTTGCCTGAAATTTGGTTGCAAGATAATTTTTCAAGTACAGTGCAACCGGGAGAATCAGTCCTGATCCGGTTCCTCCTGCCAGGGAACTTACAATGACCACTCTTAATGCCTGTTCTGAGGAATCGCCCTCCAGCTTGTAAAGTTCCTCGATTGCATTATGCAGAGGCTCCATATTTCCCGCACGGATCGCTGTGTCCAGTGCCAGTCTGGAAATCGCACGTACCTGACCGGCTCCCTCTGTCAGGGATTTGCTGTTCAGGATTCCGTTCACCGGGAACCACTCATCTCTTGCATGCGTATCAATATTCAGATACTCTCCGACCGTCAGCTTTGTTGAGGTCTGGATCGTCTTGATAAACGGATTCGCCTCACGGATTTCTCTTAATTCATTGATATCCGTATCAAAAACTGCAAATCCGATCCTTTTCCGCTGCTCTTCCGTAACCATCTGAGATACACGGCATACGATCTTTGATCCGGTTCCTCCAAGTCCTACTAATAATGTTGGTGCAATCATACTCTCTTCCTCCTATAGCCTTTTATTTTCTTTTTCCTCTTTTTATCTCGCCATTTGCAGTTCTCTGCACATTCGGGATACAGGTATATGTAAACTCTGGCGTACTTACTACAATAATGGTACTTGCGGAAATACGGTGATGTCCCTTTTCATTCTCCTGAATGGACATTCCGTTAAATGTGATCTCCTCTTTCCCTGCAAAAGCGGATGTATTCAGAATCAGCATACTTCCGCCTCCTGATGCCCGGACTTTTGCTGTTTTTTTCACCGGAGTCGGTGAGAACGTCAGCCTTCCGGTCTCCGGTACATATGGGAGCAGTCTGGATGCAAGATCCTTCTCAAAATTTCCCTTCATGACATTATCACGAAGTCCGATCTTCTCCGCACTGCATTCGATACTCGGACGCTTCTTGATACTTCTTGCAAACCGCTTTTTAAACGGTGGCACATATCCTAAAATAAGGATCAGAAGCAGAAGTGATATTACAATATGCTTCCAGTAGCACTTCAGATAATCTACGATATTCTTATCATCCTTGATGTTTACACTGACCGTTTCTGCCTTACCGTAACCATCCCCGTCGATTTCTGCCGATACATTGATCGTTACATCTGCCTGACCGGTCTCTGTTGCGAACATACCGCCTTTCTTATATTTCGGAGTCACGATCCAGGTTGAGACTTCACTGCCCTTCTGCACATCCCACTGGATACCAAATTCTTCTCCGTCTTTATTTACACTTACCACGTCCAGCGTTGCGGCATCCCACTGCTCTTTTGTCAATGGCTGATCATTTCTCGTTGCCTCTACAGTAATCTGATTTGCTCCGTCTTCCAGCGTCTTCAGATTTGCACTCTTGAATGCGTCCACATTTATATCCAGCGTGCAGACCTTAAACGTATAGGATGCACTGTCTGTATAATCTTTCAGGTAATTGACATCTGCCGTCAATTCCAGTGACTCCCCTTCTACTTCCACATCAATGGACTGAGATGCCCCGTCTTTTCCGGTCAGTTCCTGCGTCTCTCCATTGATGCTGACTGTATACTTCGGTTCTCCAAGAAGCTTGGAGCTTTTAATATATTTTCCTGAAAGCTGATCTACGAATCCAACTTTTACTGTATAAGCTCCACCTTCGATGGTTCCCTCTTCCATCTTTGTATCGCCTTTGTAAAGTCCTGCCTCAAACTTCACATCCGGCTCATAATAAATCTGAATACTGTCTGCTCCGCTGACATCCAGCGTATAGTTTCCAGCTACGATCGGTGACTCATCTGCAAAGACCGCAACCTGTCCTTTCAGAGATGTATCTTTGACCGGTGTTGACTTTACAAAGGTAGTCAGTCCCGCTCCGTCCGTACTGCTATATGAAACCGCTGTATCACTCTGGAGCTTCACTTCTCCGCCCTCTTCATTTTTCAGGCTGCCGATCTTCACATCTTTCCCCTGTGCAAAGACAATCAGCTTTCTAAGCGGAATATCAAATTCCAGACCGGAATCTTCACTGCTATAACCTGCATATTCATTTCTCTTGAAAATGCGGTTGCTGATCTCAGCAAGCTCATTCACAACTTCTGAAGTATTACCCGCCTTCTGTGCATACAGACCTTTATCCGCATTTCCCTCCGGGATATTCTTTACATCCGTTCCGATAGCCAGATACTGCACATACAGATTTTCGTTGGCCGCAGCCTTCCCCTCCAGATCTGCTTTCAATCCGCTGGCCGGAATATCATTGTCAAAGTCACCGTCTGTCAGCACAACCAGCCATCCTTCATCCACACTTCCGGCATTCAGAAGCTTCGTCAACTCTCCTGCCGCATTATTCACCTGCGTATACGGAGTTCCGCCTGGCTTTGGTGTATACATATTATGGATCTGTGCAATATCATCTTTTCCACGAATCTCCATGGATGACTTTGTTGCAGACCCCGTATTCCCATCTGTTGTGATATCATGCATCGGGAATACTTTCATCACGTCTCCGCTCTCATAATTCATCATCGCGGCAAAAACTTCCATCGCATAAGTCGCCTGAGACCATGCTTTGTTGCCGTCCCCATACATACTTCCCGAATTGTCAAATACAACATAGATTGCACGCTTCGTTGTCCCCTGCTGCTTCTCTGCGTGTACCTTACCGACTTCGGAAAAACCTCCGCTAAGTATCATGGCAAATAAAATCACTGCCGCTAATACTCTTTGAATCGTCTTTTTCATTCCTTCCTCCTCATCCGTAACTATTTTGACCTTCCGTACAGTTTTTTCAACACATACAGTAGAATGCCAATCATTGTGATTGGGAAAACTCCCTTTAAAATAATATCAAGTACTCCCGCCGGTATCAGCCAGTCCAAAGTACTCAGATAATCATTACCGTCGATCATGGCACTGAAGAAGCACAGAACGGATAAGATCGTCAAGGCTGTATTGGACTGATCATCTCTCTCTTTTTCTTCCTTTGCCTCCTGTCGGTCAACGATTTCCCTGTTGATATCAAAAATGTTCCCAACTTGTTTTTGATTATACTCCATTTTCTCTTTCAAGTCATCTATAAGAAACGATTTTCTGATCATTTGCAATGATTTTTGTGACGACGGGTAGTTTACACTAACATTCCAGAAATCCACCGTATTTAAATACCGGTTTGTGATCGTTCTTGCACGGGTCAGGAACTCCGTAGGTTCGATCCGCATGACCTCTGCCATCAGATCGATCAGTTCCTTATTGAAACAAGTCAGTGCCGCCTCTTCAAACATCAGCAATTCCACATAAAAGCAGGTAAATGCTGCATTATACATCCTTGCCTGTATCGTTCCCCGCAGGTCTTTTTCAAAGTCCAGAAGCACATTTGTATGTGCCACAACAAAAGCACGGCTGTACTGTCCCATACCGGTCTCTGAATTTGTCAGCTTCAAAATTTCTGCATCTGTAAATTCCCCGAAATCTTCTCCCTCTTCGTAGATCGTTTCTGACAGGAGAACTGCTCCTAACTGCTTTTTGTTTAGGCAGTTTTTCTCTTTCGGTATCATTTCATAACTTTTTGGAGTCCCGGAAGCGTTCAGTCCCCATTTTTCCTGCATATACGCATACAGATTCACTGCTTCTCCATTTTCTTCTATTACCATCAACTGGTTTCTTACAATGTTATCCAGAAAATGACTCAGCAGAAAAGGAGTGGACAAAGAAACCAATGTCAATACTCCGATATGGCTCAACCGGTCAATCGAAAGGACCGCTTCTGCCTCCGCATCACATCCCACCGGCTGATCCTCATGATCCAGGATATCCAGGATCATTTCCAATGTGATCCTGACTCTCAGCCTTCCAAGTGGAATACGTTCCAGACGGTTCTTATAACGTTCCATCAGATCAATTCCATCTTTTCCAAAAGGAACTCCTGTTTCACATTGCAGACGGATATCCATATAATGCATATAATTGCCGATCTCCTGATTATCATAACAGGCACATTCTAAAAGCCGGTCCTGCTCTTTATACGTCACCGGATACATAATGTAACTGTCAGGAACAATGCTCCATTCCGCTTTTCTTGTCTTTACCATTTCACGGAGCAGATCATTCCACAGAAGAGAGCTGTCACTTTGATATTTTTCTGAATAGATCAGTGCTTTTCCCCTGTCTGTCTGCTCAAAATGTTCTTCATAATTAGTAAGGTTGATAAACCGCTGATATCGAAGAAGCTGTTCATAATCACACTGCAGCAGAACCCCCTCACAGGCCGCTCCTGGTTTTCTGAAAAAAGCACTGCCTTTTTCAGATCGGACGATCTCATAACCGGTCAGTTTCACCATCGTCACTTCTGCCTCTTCTATTCCCATTTCCAGAAGCACTTCCTGCCCCGGCAATATTAACAATATCTCTTCTTCAAAATAAGTATCTTCCATTCGGATCTGCGGTGCAAAATGAAAAAGCCACACGTTTTCACCTGCCGCATCGTATCTATGGCTTTTCAGATTCTTCTCTGATACCACTGCCAGGTCTTCCTGAAATTTTTCACTTTGCTCTCCGCTAATTCTGAACAAAAGATGACTGTCCCGGTATTGTTCCCGAAGCCGTTCGATCAACCGGCCCACCTTCTCTTTTCCAACAAGCAGAGGTATCACAACAACATTCGTTCCCAATGTCTCGATCTGCCGCCATTCTTTATCACCTGGATTCAGCCATTTCCTTCCATTTCTTTTCAATCCTGTATACTCAAAAGCACAGGCAAATGCGGTCAGCTCCCCACCGGTAAAAATTCCGGTTATCTGGCAGTCTGCCCCCAATTCCTGTGCTTTTTTTCTGTCACAGAGTATCTCTGTAACACCCATTTTTCCCAGACATCCGTAAAATGCAGATGCCTGTTCCATACATTCTCTGATCAACTTATCATCTTCCGACAATGACAAAAGCTTTAACTCCATCTTTCTGTCGGATTTATCCTCATAATATTTCATCTCTGTCCCCGACTATACCAGGCCATACACGCGGACTGCATTCTCATAAAATACTTTTTCATGATATTGCTCCGGCACCAGCCTTTTTATAAACTCTCTATATTCAAAACAGTTGACCGCAGGCCAGTCTGTCCCATATATAAATTTACCATAATCGCTGACATAATGCATCCATGATTTCAAAATTTCCAGGTAACCTGACTGATCTTTTATAAACGTTTCCGTTTCAAAAGCACCTTCTATCAATCCTGAAAGATCTGCATACATATTTGGATTTTTCTCTAATACGGCCGCTGCCTCCTGTAAAAACGGATTTCCAAAATGGCACATCACAATCTTCAAACCTGGAAAATCTGTCGCTATATCGTCCAGATGGATCGGTCTGCAATACTTCAGATGCCCGCCATTTCCGGCAACCATCCCCGTATGAACTGATAGAACTTTCCCATATTCTTCCGTCATTTTATAAATCGGATACAGACTTTTATCATTGGGATAAAGTTCATAATATCCCGGATACAGTTTCACACCTACACAGCGTTTTCTCTGAAGATGTGACTCGATCTCCTCCAGCTTCAGCCAGGAATCCTTCTCATCCAGTCCGGCACTATAGTAAAAGTACTCCCCCAGATTCTTTCCCTGCTCTTCCAACGGGCCATTCCCCATCACAATCCCTTTTTCAATTCCCAATCTGCCATAATATTTTTCAGTCAGGTATTCCTGCGTAGGTTCATCTCCGATCCCATGTGCCAGACGGTCTCCAAATTCACAATGACCGAAAATATGAAGATGTGCATCAATTACTTTTCTTTCTTTTTTCATTCAACCTGACCCCTTATCTCAAATTAGTCTAATATCTTAACCTGGTTCTTCTCGATATAACCGATCGGTTTATAACCTCTCTTTGAGCGTCTCAGCCCCGGCTCATTCAGATCTTCCTCCCGGTTCATATATTTTACTTTCTCCTGCAGATCCTGTGATACGAGCTGAACCAGCTTCGAGTACACACCATTGTAGGTCTTATCCGCTTTCTCAATATGAGAATAATAATAATCTCCCAGAATTTCTCCTACTTCAAGTCCTACGATCTTTCCGTCCACTTTCAGAACATATCCGACTACCCCATAAGCCTCCAGATCGGAAAGCACTTCTTTTGCCTTTACATTTTCTTCTTTTGCGATCGTCGCTTTTTTATGTTCACTCTTTACATAATCATCCAGAAATTGTAGATACTCTGCCGGTTCTACATCCCGGATATCCAGCAATTCTACATTTTCATACAATGCATTGAACTTATTGATATGATTTTTGTGGTTATGATATTTTTTTCCCTTCATATTTGCCAGAGCTGTAATATCATAGACATAATCATTCCAGCCTTCATCCCGCTCTGTCTCGATCCTGTATCCGGCTTCCTCAAATAAAGACAACTCTTCGTTCGCTACCGGATAAAAGTAGCACTCCTCACCCTGCTCTTTCATATAAGCAACAATCTCTCTAATCCCTGCAATCCGGTCTTCCATCAGCGGAATATAAAATAAATGCTTTCCGTCTAACTGCTGATACACGATCAGCTTCTCTTCCTCAAGAGAAATCCTGATATCCAGATAATCCCTCCACATATAAGTACCGCAGATCGTGCAGTCACATGACCAGTTTCCATACTTTTCATACATTTTCCTGAGTGCAGGAAAATCTGACATTTCTATTCTTCTAAAATCTAACATAGGTTCAACTCTCCACTGCTCCATTATTTATATGATACCAGGGTCAAAAGGTCTGACACCACGTGTGCTCGCACACTAGTGGTAGAATGACCTTGTGACCCGCCCCGATTTTCAGCCACTGTTCAGTATAGCACAGCTTCTTTTTGAAATCCATTATCCACATTTGCCGAACCGGCAGCATCTCACTCCCTATTTATGCCCAATTTTAACAGGAAAAACCGCACTTATAACCACCTATTCATTTTCGTTATATATGCATCCCCAAATCTATCTTGACAGACTGCATTGGCTGGTGATACGGTTACTTTGAAGTTTATGACAAACGTATGATGAGGTGAGAAAATGCAGGAATTAAAACCAATCAAAGAAGGTAAAGTACGAGAGATCTATGACAATGGGGACAGTCTGATCATGGTTGCAACTGACCGTATCAGTTGCTTCGATGTCATCCTGAACAATGAAGTTACAAAGAAAGGAACTGTTCTGACCCAGATGTCCAAATTCTGGTTCGATCTGACAGAAGATATCCTTCCAAACCACATGATCTCTGTTGATACAAAGGATATGCCGGAGTTTTTCCAGCAGGAGAAATATGAAGGCAAGTCCATGATGTGCCGCAAGCTCAATATGCTCCCGATCGAGTGTATCGTACGTGGTTATATCACCGGAAGCGGCTGGGCAAGTTATCAGGAGAATGGTACCGTATGCGGCATCACACTGCCGGAGGGACTCAGAGAATCTGATAAACTCCCTGAACCAATCTACACACCATCCACAAAAGCAGAGATTGGTGACCATGATGAGAATATTTCCTTTGAGCAGAGCGTAGATCACCTTGAGAAATATTTTCCGGGCAAGGGACGCGAATACGCTGAAAAGCTTCGTGACAATACGATTGCCCTTTATAAAAAATGTGCTGAATACGCACTGAGCAAAGGAATCATCATTGCCGATACTAAATTTGAGTTCGGCCTGGATGAAAATGGTGATCTGGTGATCGGTGACGAAATGCTCACTCCTGACAGCTCCCGTTTCTGGCCTGCAGAAGGATATGAACCGGGACATGGTCAGCCATCCTTTGACAAGCAGTTTGCCCGCGACTGGCTCAAGGCAAATCCGGGCAATGACTGGACACTGCCTCAGGAGATTGTTGACAAGACGATCGACAAGTATCTTCAGGCTTATGAGATGCTGACAGGCAAGCCATTAGACAAATAATTTCTGTCTTTTAAAAACTTTTCAACATCAGAGAAGGAATTTGAGGAAGTTATCCACAAATTCCTTCTCTTTTTCTTAAAATTGTGCAGAAAGAGCCGGAACAGATATGGTATACTTAACTTAAAGATGCCAGGGTTCTAAGGTCTTTCACCCACCTATGAGCAAGCTCATGTGGGCTTAGACCTTTTGACCCTGGCATCATTTAAACACCTGCTTTATGCTGTCATAATGAAGGAATATTCCCTCTTTCGCAAAAGCTTCAATCTGTTCTTTTGAAGCGAACATATATCCGTCCGTTTCTTCTGTCTGCAAATGCAGATCCTCTTCCTTTATATTCATGGTAAACCGGTAAACATCCACAAAATAGTTATCGCCCTCTCCCGGATTTTCCCGCTTATAGGTAAAGACATAACCCCCTTCTGCTCCACTCACATCCAGTCCTGTCTCTTCCCTGACCTCTCTTAAAACTGCCTCATAAGAAGACTCTCCTGCCTGTGCCGCACCACCGGATACTTCCCACCAGCCTGCTGCCCATGCCTTTGTCATAACTCTCTTTGTGATGAGATATTTTCCATCCGGTCTTGTAATGACTCCCAGTACCGTCAAATGATATTCTCCATCTTTCAGACACCAGTCATTTCTCTTCATTGTCCGTCCGGTCGGTTTCTTCTTTGCATCATAAATGTCCCATAATTCCATTGTTCTTCTCCCTTTTTCCAAGCATTGCAAGCCAATCCGTAATCATCTGCTCATTTCCTCCCGCACTCATTCTGAATCTATTCTGATGTTGGGGTCAAAAGTCCCCGACAATGATGCCAACGGATTCTCTTTACAGATAAAAGCTCCCAAGTTCTATATGAAGTTGGAAGCCAAATCAAGCAAAATCACGTATGTTCTTTTATACCTATTAACTGATTTATGATGCCAGGGTCAAAAGGTCTAAGCCCACATGAGCTTGCTCATAGGTGGG
>ERZ836877.2664-NODE-2664-length-22295-cov-3.779991_pt1 | contig 22295 bp, 17 predicted proteins | sample MGYA00519469_ERZ836877 | MGnify/ENA primary metagenome ERZ836877 (study PRJEB31850, sample SAMEA3708809) | human gut metagenome | biome: human gut; feature: human-associated habitat; material: faeces | place: China | collected 2014 ... | reverse complement strand
AAAGACAGCGTAAATCATGTGATGAGGGACTTCGGCTATCCGGAACATACGCTGGCGGAGGTGAGAAGTTATATCGGCGACGGTATACGAAAGCTTATCGAGAGGGCTCTGCCGCCGGATGCCGGCGATGAAATCCGTTACGGCCCGCACGGCGGCGGCTTCGTCGCCGCCCTCGGCGCAGACTTCCACTTCGGTGCCGTGTTTGAGCCCCAATGCCAGGAGCGAAAGAATGCTCACGGCACTGGCCTCCCGGGCCGCGGTGCGCAGGGTGATCCTGGCGGGCGCAAGCCCCCTGATTAACTTTACAAGTTCGCCCGCAGGCCGCGCATGCATGCCGTTCGGGGCGGTGATCGTTACTTTTCCGGTTGTCATATAGGTAGTTATTTCAGTGCTTCGTATATCACCTGCGGATCGCCTTCGGTCGTCAGCCTCCGCAACAGTTCTTCGTCCCCGAATACCTCGCCCAGCCGGGCCAGGATATCGAGGTGAGCGTCCCCCACGCCGGCAATGCCCACTACGAGGTATGCCTTTTCGTTGCCGAACGCAACCCCGCCGGGGTATTGCAGCACCACGATGCCCGAGTGCAGGACGCACTTCTTGGCGTCGGACGTCCCGTGCGGAATGGCGATGCCCATGCCCATATAGGTCGTTGCCGACACCTCGCGGCGCAGCATGGCATCCGCATATCCGGGTTCGACATATCCGCCCGCTGCGAGCAGTTCCCCAGCCCGCCGGATCGCGGCTTCCTTGGGTTCGGAGGGAAGCCCCGTCCGGATATTCCCGGGGCGCAAAACCTCGCCGGAAGACCGCCCCGCGGCATCGTCCGGCTGCGGGGCGGCCATGCGATCCGGGGCATCCCCCACCCTTCGCAGGCCGGCGTCGGAGGGCTGTGCATCCGCCGTCCCGGCAGGCAGACCGCCGGCTCGGGGAATGGCGTCCGCACCGTCCTGCTGCGCCAACCGGGCGAACAGGGCGTCGAGGGCCGGGTCTGCCAGGAAATTGTCGATCACGACCAGCGCAGCGCCATGTCCCGCTCCGGCGATCCGCCCGGCCAGCACGGACTGGCAGACAACGACGTCGGCATCGGCGGGAATGCCGTCCGCGGCACAGTTGCCGACCACCATGCCGATGCCCGCATCGGAGAGCCTTTTTCGAAACCGCGTGGCACCCAGCGCACTCGACCCCATGCCCGCATCGCAGGCGAAAACCACCTTGCGGATATGTGCCGGGAAGTACTGCGCGGCCTTTACGGCGGGCGCCCCGCCCTGCGTGGCGGGGATTGCGCCTGTCGGCATATCCTCCGCGGTGGCGGCACGCCGGACGAAGGGCGCCGCCATGAGCAGCGACACCGCCGTGGAGATCAGCACTCCGGCCAGCACGACGAGGGTCTGGCCTTTGGGAGCCATGGCCAGCACCGAAATGATGCTGCCGGGCGAAGCCGGCGCCACCAGTCCGGCCCCGGCAAGCGAAAAGAACAGCAGCCCGGCGGCACTGCCCGCAACAGGGGCGAGGATCAGCGCCGGGCGCGCCAGGATATAGGGAAAATAGATTTCGTGGATACCGCCGCAGAACTGGATGATTACGGCGCCGGGCGCCGACTGGCGCATATTGCCGCGGCCGAAAAACCAGCAGGCCAGCAGTACGCCCAGCCCGGGGCCTGGATTCGTTTCCAGCAGGAACATGATCGACTGCCCGGTTTCGCGGGCCTGCTCGATGCCGATCGGCGAGAAGATGCCGTGGTTCAGGGCATTATTGAGGAACAGCACCTTGGACGGCTCGACCAGAAGCGACACGAGCGGCAGCAGTCCGTGGCGGATCACGACCTCCACGCCGTTGCTGACCAGCAGCGTCAGCCCCGTCACCGCACCGCCGATGACCCAATAGCCCAGTATGGCCAGCAGCATACCGAGGATGCCTATCGAGAAATTGCTCACGAGCATCTCGAAGCCCGCCTTTATGCGTCCCTGCGTAAGTTTGTCGAACCACCGGATCGTATACCCGCCCAGCGGGCCCATGACCATGGCTCCGATGAACATCGGGATATCGCTGCCGACGATGACGCCCATGGCGGCAATGGCCCCGATTACCCCGCCGCGTTCGCCGGCGACGTTGCGCCCGGCCGTATAGGCGATCAGCAACGGCAGCAGGTAGGTCAGCATCGGGTCGACCAGGCGTGCCATCTGGGTGTTGGGCCACCATCCCGAGGGGATGAAGAGCGCCGTGACGAATCCCCACGCGATGAACGCGCCGATGTTGGGCATGACCATGCCGCTCAGGGCCCTGCCGAATTTCTGTATTTGTTGTCGCATAGCTTTCTTTCTTGTATATAATACAAGGAAAGCGCGCGAATCACCTATTCCGCAGGCAAAGAATCGCCCTGTTTTTTTTCGGGCGGCGGCGGATTTTGCCTTTTATTGCCCCCGTACGGTGCCGCGCCGGAGGCTCCCGCCAACAAAAAACCGCCTCCCCGGTCAGGGAAGGCGGTTGCATTATTGCACGGGCAGGTTACATCATCTCTTCGTAGGCGAACTGCACGGCACGGTTCAGGATCGCGATGAACGGCTGCGTGCGGCGGAACTCCGCGAGGGTTCGCTCCAGCAGGTCGTCCGAGAGCAGGAACTCCTCGGTGATCTTCTTGGCAATATAGAAATCCTTGAGTTTCAGCATCTCGGCATACTCGCTGTCGGCAGGGAATCCCGTAGGCACCCGCTTGAGCTTGTTCTCTTCGACGATGGCGAACCCCTTGGCCTTGCGGATGGCCGCCGCGATTTCCGCACCGTTGTCGAGGATCTCCTCGCGCACGCTGCGCAGCACGACCGGCTCGGGGCAGTAGAGCCCCGCCGAAAGCAGGTTGCTCCATACGAGGCTGTCGCAGCAGGGTTCGATGTGGAAATAGTAGCCTGCAAACCCCGACTTCTTGCCCTTGGGCGCGATATACGCACCTATATATGTTTTATAGGGCGACTTGTCGGGACTGAACCGCGTGTCGCGGGCGATGCGGTAGGTGCAGTCCTGCACCCTGAGGCCGCGCACCGTGGGGTCGAACTCGGCGATCCCGGCGATGAGCTGCTCCGTGAAAGCCGCGAAGTATCCCTTCACGTGCGCCCATTCGGTGCGGTGGGCGTCGAACCATGCACGGTCGTTGTTGTCGTGCAGGCGGCGGAAAAAGTCGATGACCTCTTTCATCCTACCGGAATTTTACCAGGCGAAAAGCGGATAGTCGGCCATCAGGGCGTTCACGTCCTTGCGTACGGCGGCAATATTGGCTTCGTTCTCGGGGTCGTGCAGCACCCGGTCGATCAGGCCGACGATGTAGTCCATCTTGTCCTCTTTCAGGCCGCGGGTGGTGATGGCCGGCGTCCCGAAGCGCAGCCCCGAGGTCTGGAACGGCGAGCGGCTGTCGAAGGGCACCATGTTCTTGTTGGTGGTGATGTCGGCCGCCACGAGGCACTTCTCGGCCAGCTTGCCCGTCAGCTCGGGGAATTTCGTGCGCAGGTCGACCAGCATCAGGTGGTTGTCCGTGCCGCCCGAAACGATCTTGTAACCGCGTTTAACGAACGCTTCGGCCATCGCCCGGGCGTTCTTCTGCACCTGCGCCTGATACTCCTTGTACGAGGGCTCGAGCGCCTCGCCGAACGCCACGGCCTTGGCGGCGATGACGTGTTCCAGCGGGCCGCCCTGGATGCCGGGGAATACGGCCGAATTGAGGATTTGCGACATCATCTTCACGGCACCCTTGGGCGTGGTGAGCCCCCAGGGGTTCTCGAAATCCTTGCCCATCAGGATAATACCGCCGCGCGGGCCGCGCAGGGTCTTGTGCGTCGTCGAGGTGACGATATGCGCGTATTTCACGGGGTTGTCCAGCAGCCCGGCGGCGATCAGGCCGGCCGTGTGCGCCATGTCCACGAGCAGCAACGCCCCCACCTTGTCGGCGATGGCGCGCATACGTTTGTAATCCCATTCGCGCGAATAGGCCGAGGCGCCTCCGACGATCACCTTGGGCTTGCACTCCAGCGCCTTGCGCTCCATGGCGTCGTAGTCGATGACGCCCGTAGCCTCGTCGAGCTGGTAACCCACGGCGTTGAAATACTTACCCGACATGTTGACCGGCGAACCGTGCGAAAGGTGGCCTCCGTGCGCCAGGTCGAGCCCCATGAAGGTATCGCCCGGCTGCATGCAGGCGAAGAATACCGCCATGTTGGCCTGTGCGCCCGAGTGGGGCTGCACATTGGCGTATTCGGCGCCGTAGAGGCGGCAGATGCGTTCGATGGCGAGTGTCTCGACCTTGTCCACGACCTCGCAGCCGCCGTAATAGCGGGCCCCGGGATAGCCCTCGGCATATTTGTTGGTCAGCACGGAGCCCATGGCTTCCATGACCTGGTCGCTGACGAAATTCTCCGAGGCGATCAATTCGATGCCATGCATCTGACGGCTGCGCTCGGCGGCGATCAGATCGAAAATCTGGGTGTCTCTTTTCATATCGTTAAGGGTTTTACGAAATTCCGTTTACGGACGGTAAAGTTAGTAATATTTGGCGAAAATCCGGCGGCAGCGGGACGTTTCAAAATATTTTTCTTAACTTTGTTCGTCTTTTGGACGAAAAAAGGAAAAACAGAATATTTTACCGAAACTCTTAATACGTTGAAAGTTATGAAATTACTCGAAGGAAAAGTGGCTGTCGTAACGGGTGCAGCCCGCGGCATCGGCAAGGCCATCGCACTTGAATTCGCCAAGGAAGGCGCCGATGTGGCGTTCACCGACCTGGCGATCGACGAGAACGGCAAGGCCACCGAGGCCGAGATCGCAGCGCTGGGCGTCAAGGCCAAAGGCTATGCCTCGAATGCGGCGAATTTCGAAGAGACGCATGAGGTCATCGACCGGATCGTGAAGGACTTCGGCCGCATAGACATCCTGGTGAACAACGCCGGCATCACCAAGGACGGCCTGATGATGCGCATGTCCGAGGCGCAGTGGGACGCCGTGCTGACCGTAAACCTCAAGTCGGCGTTCAACTTCATCCATGCCGTGACGCCCATTATGGCCCGCCAGAAGAGCGGTTCGATCATCAACATGTCGTCGGTGGTGGGTGTCAGCGGCAACGCGGGCCAGTGTAACTATTCGGCCTCGAAGGCCGGCATGATCGGCCTGGCCAAGTCGATCGCCAAGGAGATGGGCCCGCGCGGCATCCGCGCCAACGCCATCGCCCCGGGCTTCATTATGACCGAGATGACCGACAAACTGCCCGACGAGGTGAAGGAGGGCTGGTACAAGCAGATCCCGCTCCGCCGCGGCGGTACGCCCGAGGATGTGGCCAAGGTCGCGCTGTTCCTCGCGTCGGATCTCTCGTCGTATGTCAGCGGGCAGGTGATCCACTGCTGCGGCGCGATGAACTGCTAAAAGACGGTACAGACCATAGAAATACGAAAAACCGCGCCGCGAGACACCGGCCGAAAAGAAAAAGTGCCCGTCCGGACAAATCCGGCGGGCACTTTTCTTATATGCGTACCCTACCGGGAGTTCCGCACGCTTACGCTCCGTCGGCAGAAGCCTTTTCGCACTTCTTCGAGCCGGTCGCAGCGCTCCTGAAGCGGCTCTCATGCCCGCGGAACGGGCGCAGCCGACGCCCCGGAATACAAGTTGCATCTTTTTGTGTATATTTGCCGTATGAAACGTCTGACAACCACCCTGGCACTCCTCGCCGCCGCGCTGTATGCGACGGCGCAAGAGGCTACGCTCCCGACACCCGACGCCAAGGCGCTCGGCATGGGCGGCGTAGCCATGACGACCCTGTCGGGTTCACACGCCATCTATAATAACTCGGCGACGGCCATCTTTTCGCAGATGCCCTCGCAGGTCTCCTCGTCCTACTACGGGCAGGGCGAATTCGATTATTATGCCGTGACCGGGTTCTGCCGGTTCGACAACGTCAACCTGGCACAGATCGGCTGGCGGCAATACCTGCGCGAACGGGGCAACAACGACATGGCCGTCGACCTGGGCTATTCGCGCCGCCTGGGCGACAGGTGGGCCGTCGGCATCGTGGGGCGCTACATGCACCTCAAACGCCCCGACGACACGGCCGACGCACTGGCCGTCGACCTGAGCGCGGCATGGTCGATGCCGCTGGAGAACGTCGGCAGCTACTCCACGCTGCGCGTCGGGGGCAAGCTGGGCAACCTGGGCGGATACCTCGGGAAAACGGACTATACGCTGCCGATGGATCTCACGGCAGGCGTGGCGCTGGATACGTTCCTCTCCGATGCCCACGAAATAACCGTCGGGGCGGACTGGGGCTACTATTTCTCCCCGGCACGGGTGCGCGGGTTCCAGATGTCCGTAGGCGCCGAATACAACCTCATGCAGCTCATCCAGCTGCGGGCAGGCTACCACTATGGCGAACGGCGGAATTACTACCCCACCTACGGGTCGGTCGGCGCCGGCGTGCGGTTCCTGCACCTGCGCCTCGATTTCGCCTACCTGATCGCACGCAAGGAGACACTGCTGCACAACACGTACAGCATCAGCTTCGGGCTCGATTTCTAAGGGATTCCCGGAACATGAACGCTCCGGCCAGGTATTTCCGGGCCGGTGTTTCGCATTCCGAGCCGCGGTGCCGGCAGGGTTTTCCGACAAATGACACCTGCACCCGTCCGCCCGGTATTCCGGCAGCCTATTTCCCGAGGTGCGCGAGGATTCCCTCACAGCCGTCTTCCAGCATGTCGAGCACCAGCTCGAAGCCCTCGGCCCCTTCGTAATAGGGATCGGGAACATGATCCCAGCCGGGGTGACGGCTGAAAAACTCCCGCATACGGAAGATCCTGGCGGCATCCGCACGCGACGGCGCCAGTCGGTGCACGTGCTCGTAGTTGCGGTCGTCCATCACCACGATCATGTCGAATTTCCCGAAGTCCTCCTCGCGGATCTGCCGGGCACGGTGCGTCAGTTCGTAACCGCGGCGCGACGCAGCCCGCCGCATGCGGGCATCGGGCAATTCGCCCGTGTGCCCGGCATATGTCCCGGCCGAGTCGACCGCAACCTCCGCCCCGAGCCCGCGTTCGCGGACGATGTGCCGCATGATTCCGTCGGCAGCCGGGGAGCGGCAAATATTCCCCAAACAAACGAAAAGTATCTTTGTTTCCATGGCCGCAAAGATAGTACAAGACGCGAGGAGTGCCAAATTTATCGGGTCGTGCCGTGCCGCTGCCCGTCCAAAAGGCGGAGCCTGTGCCGACAACCCGCGGTATAACAAGTCCGACACGTCATACATCCTAAATTCAATTTTATGTACCGAAACACGAACCACACCCCTTGCGGCGGGGCTCCCGAAGCCGCAATCATCGCATTGGAACGGCGGGCACCGGAGCGGTGGAACCAGGGCGACCCCGACGGGTTCCTCGAACTCACGTCCGGCGACGTAGTTTATTTCGACCCGGCTCTCGGACGCAAACTCATCGGCAAAAAGCCCTCGGAGAGTACTACGGCACGGTCAGGGGCAAAGTCAGGATCGACACGTACCGGATGATCGACCCCGTCGTGCGGTTGTCGCCGGGCGCTGCCGTCCTGGCATACGATTACGAGGCCCTCAGGGACGGGCAGGTGTTCAGGATGCACTGCACGGAAGTTTACACGGCCGCAACGTCCGGCGGTTGGGAGATCGTACATACGCACTGGTCTTTCGCCCGGCAGGACGATTGAGGCGGTGCGGCGTGCCGGATATTCGCCGTGCGGGGGTTTGGAATGCAAATTGCACGGCACGGGGCATGGAAAAAAGAATCGGTGAACGGATCGCACAATGCAGGCACATGGATTGGGCCGTATTGTACATGCGCCTGTTCGCGGGAGGCATGATGTTCTTCCACAACATAGGCAAAATACAGGATTACAACGAGATCGTCAACTCGTATCCCTCTTTCGCATTCGCCGGCAGCCCGGCCGTATTCGTCATCGTTTCGCTGGTCGAAGTGGTGCTCGCCACCCTGATAATCATGGGTCTGTGGGTACGGGCATCGGCCATCGTCATGGCGGCGGGAATCCTCGGGGTGCTGCTCGGGGGCGTCGACCTCGACCTTCACGGGCGAAGTTTCGTCCTTGCCCAGCAGGTACTGCACGGGATCCATGTAGTGTTGCCCCATGTCCGTCAGGCCGCCGCCGTCGTAGTCCCAGTAACCGCGGAAAGTCTGGTGCACACGGTGTTCGTTGTAAGGCTTGTAGGGGGCCGGGCCGAGCCACATGTCGTAGTCGAGATTCGACGGAACCCTCTGCGGGACGAGGTTCTCCTTGCCCACCCAGAAGAATTTCCAGGTGAAGCCCGTGGTGCCCGAGATGGTCACCTTGAGCGGCCATCCCAGCAGGCCGCTGTCGATCAGCTTCTTGAGCGGCTCGACGGTGGTGCCCAGGCCATAGAAGGTATCCGTGAAACGGAACCACGTATTGAGGCGGAAGATGCGGTTGTTGCGCTTGACGGCCTCCACGACGCGCTTGCCCTCGCCGATGGTGCGGGTCATCGGTTTCTCGCACCAGATGTCCTTGCCGGCCTTCGCGGCCTCGACGGCCATGATGCCGTGCCAGTGCGGAGGCGTGGCGATATGTACGATGTCGACATTGGGGTCGGCGATCAGGCGGCGGAAATCGCGATAGGACTGCAACGTCTCGTTGAAACGCTTTTTGCCCAGGTCGAGCGCGCTTTGGAGATGCTTGCTGTCAACGTCACAGACCGCCACCAGACGGCACTCCTTGGTGCTGGTGAAGTGGTAGCTGCTCTTGCCGATGCCGCCGACGCCGATGATGCCTTTGGTGAGCTGGTCGCTCGGCGCCACGTGTTTCGGGCCGCCGAGCACATGGCGCGGGACGACCGTCAGCAGCGCCATGCCGCTCAGTGTTTTCAGAAAATTCCTGCGGGTACTCATATCGTGTTCAGGTTAGTGGTAATTATAAGGTTGTCAGACGGAAATTGCGCCAGAGCACCTTGATCCCGCCGCCGTCGTGGATCTGCAGGGCGATGCGCCCCTGTGCGGCGCCGATCTTGGCATCGGTGATGTCGACCATCTCTTCGCCGTTGAGCCACGTCTGCACGCGGTCGCCCTGGACTTTCAGGCGCAGCGTATTCCACTCGCCCTCCCGCAGGATGTTCTCCTTCTGGTCGGGAATCTGAACTAGCCAGCCGCGGCCGTAGGACTCGTAGATACCGGCCGTGTCGAAGCCCTTGGGAGCCACTTCGCACTGCCAGCCGTGGACTTTCACGGGAGGCTCGACAAACGAGCGGAAAAAGACGCCCGAGTTACCGTTGGCCAGCTGCTTGAATTCGAGCGTCAGGTCGAAATCGTTATAATATTCGCGCGTGGCGAGATAGCCGTACTCCTTGTCGGGGCCGCTCTCGCAAACCATGTTGCCATCCTTGTCGACATACCACTTCTCCGTGCCGTAGGCCTCCCAGCCCGTCAGGTCTTTGCCGTTGAACAGCTCGACCTCGCGGCCGGCCTTGCGGGGCAGCTCCTTGATCTTCAGGTTGCGGAACGAAGCGGGCGAACCGTGATCCTGCAGGCAGATCACACCGCGGCGCGCAAGGCCGTATTCGGGTGCGGTCTCCCATTTGCCGCTGTGCTTGCGGGCGAACCAGTCGTCCGTCCAGACTTCGAATTCGAGGATCTTGTGGCCGTTGAGCCAATGCTCGACATGGCCGTTGTCGAAGACGATGCGCGACGAGTTCCACTCGCCCTGCGGGTTGACGAACAGCGAATCGGGATCGGGCAGGTGCATGGCGTAGTCCACGCCCAGTTTCTGCCACTCTTCGAGTTTGTTGGGGGCATTGACCTCTTCCCAGCCCTCGTTGTCGATCAGCTGGTATTCGGGGCCTGTTACGTAGGGTACCTTGAAGTAGGGGTCTTCGACGACGTGGTAGATCATACCGCTGTTCCCTCCGTGGGAGAGTTTCCAGTCCCAGTCGAGGATGAAGTTTTCGTACTGTTTCTTCGTAACGATGTAGCCTGCCAGGTCGCTGCCGTCACCCTTGGCCTGGATGCAGCCGTCGACGACATGCCACGGCATGGTCAGCTCTTCGCCGTTGTAGTCCTTCCACTGGTCGAGCGTCTTGCCGTCGAACAACAGCTGCCAGCCGTCGGCAATCTCCTCTTTGGTCAGCACATTCTGTTGTGGCGCACATGCAGCGGCAGCGCAGAGCACGAGTCCCAGCCCGCACGCTTGCGCGAGCTTTCTGCGAAAATAAGTTTTAGTCAGCATAATTTATGATTGGTTAAATGGTTCCGTGGCCGGGGTTAGGACAAAAATACCTATTATTTATGATTATTCCAGCGCACGTATAGAACTATATAGAGGTTTGACAATCTATATAGCATTACATATCAGGGTTTTAAAAACCGAATCCACACCCCGGATTATATAGACTATCCGAAAGATCAGAGACCGATCCGCGACACCTGCTGCTCGAAATTGTCCCGATCCAGCGCCGCATTGCGGAGTTTGGTGCGGTAGGTATAGACCGTCGCCGAGGCACAGTTGAGCAGCGAAGCGATGTGTCCGCTGTCGGTAATCCCGAGCCGGATGGCCGCCAGAATCCGCAGCTCGGTGGTCAGCGATGCGTCGGCGCGGGGCGCAAAATGCGACTCGGGCTGCAGGAGGGCATTGACCTGTTCGATGAATTGCGGGAAGATGTCGAGGAACGAGGAATCGAACGACTGGTAGAACTTCGCATATTCGCCGCTGACGGCCTGCGAGGTGTTCAGCCAGCGCACCAGTTCGTCGACGCCCTTGTTGCGGGCGACGCGGCAGACCTCGCGGCGGAAAGTGTCAATCTGCTTGATGTAATGGACGGAAAGGTCGATATAGTGGCAGACGTAACGGTCTTTGATCCGGTTGGAGTCGACCAGCGCGCCGTTGATCTCGCGGATATGGTCGTTCTTGGCCTGCATCTCGTCGTTCTTCGCCTGTAACTGGGCGCTCATGTCAATCAGCTGCCGGTGGTTGCCGCGCAGGCGGCGGTGCTGCCACAGCACGTACCAGAGGATACCGATGAGGACGACCAGGAAGACACCGGCCAACCAGATCGTCGTGGTCATCATGGCCTGCCTTTGGGCGATGTTCGAGGAGATGGCCTCGCTGATCTTGACGGCCGCGGAAGAGGAGACCGGTATGCGCACCATCGACCGGCAGTGCATGGCGTCATCGGACGCGCTGCCCATATAGGCTGCCGCACGGTCGTAATCCTTGCGGTCGAACAGCAGCAGCGCAAGGTCGTACAGCGAGGCATAGGAACGGGTGCCGGCACGCAGGTCGGCGACGGACGATTCGGCCAGGTAATAAAGCCGCAGGTCGTCGTCGCCCCACGCCCGCGCGATGCCTGCGAGGCCGTAATAGAGAAGCGCCAGCTCCTGGTAGTCGGGATTCCGGGCCGTATAGGGCTCGAGTAACTGTACGGCCTCAGCGAAGCGGCCGCTGTCGCGCAGAGCGGCAGCGGCGATCCGCGCCTGCGTCCACTCCGACTGCCCGGGCACGGATATGTGCCTGACTCGCACCACCGTATCGCGCCATGCCGACCGCACGGCTCCGTCCTCGGCTTCGGCCGCACGCCGGGCGGCGATCGAGGAGTAGCGCGAATGCCATGCGGCATACTCCGCAGAGGACATGCCGGCCGTATCTATCCTGCGGAAAAGTTCTTCGGCAAGCCCCAGCTGCCCGCGGCCCAGCCAGACGTCGATGTCGGCAAGCAGGGCGATGCGGCGGATATCCTCCGACCCGGCAGAGGCGGCCAGCCGGTAAAGGCGGTCGACGTAATAAGCCGCCGAATCCAGCTGGTAGGTCACGTAATTCTGCGACACGGCGAACAGGCGCCACGCCCGGTCGCCGGCGTTGCGGGCACGCGCCACCTCCCGGCGCAGGCTGTCGTTCTGCGCCTGCCGCCACTGCTGGTAACGATCCTTGCGGGAAAGTTCCGCATCCAGCCGTTCCAGCGCCGCTTCGGTCTGAAGCGAGTATTTTGGGTGCCGCGTACATCCTGCGAGGGAAATGCACGCCAGAAGCACCCACAGGAAGCCGGATCGGGCGGGAAGGGTTCGCAGCATCATGGTTTCGGGTTTTGTGTCAGACAAAAATAAGACAAAAGCCGTTCAATACAAACTTTCCGGGCATAATTCGTCCGCCCTGTCGTCGGAAACCGTCCCGGCAGGACAAACCGAATGCCGCGAAAATTACGGCCAAATGCCTCACGCCATGTTGAAAAACACCGCGCAAGCGGAAAAATATCGAGCAAAACCGTTAACTTCGCAGCAAACGCAAACGACAATGAATACCGAAGCAAACCGAAAGACAGAGTGGGTCGTCGGGATCGGCGAAGCACTCTGGGACATACTGCCCGAAGGGCGGAAGATCGGCGGCGCTCCCGCGAACTTCGCCTACCACATGTCGCAGTTCGGGCTGCGCAGCTGCGCGGTCAGCGCCGTCGGCGACGACGAGGCGGGACGCGAACTCCGCAACCAGCTCCGCGAAAAAGGGGTGGGACATATGCTGGAAACGGTGCCGTTCCCGACCGGGACGGTCGAAGTCACGCTCGACGGGGCGGGCATCCCCAGCTACGAGATCCGGCAGGGCGTAGCCTGGGACAACATACCGTTCACCCCGCAGATCGAGGAGCTCGCCCGGCACACCCGTGCAGCCTGCTTCGGGTCGCTGGCACAGCGCAGCCCCGTATCGCACCGCACGATCGGGCGTTTCCTGGAAACGATGCCCGACGGCGAGGGACAATACAAGGTCTTCGACATCAACCTGCGGCAGCACTTCTACACGCAGCAGGTGGTCGAAGAGTCGCTGCGGAAGTGCAACATCTTGAAGATAAACGACGAAGAACTGGCCGTGGTCGGCAGCATGTTCGGCTTGGAGGGGATGCAGCCCGGGGAGCAGTGCCGCACGCTGCTCGACAGGTACGGGTTGCGGATCGTGATCCTCACCTGCGGCGCCGCCGGGAGTTCGGTATTCGCCCCCGACACCCGGTCATATATCCCCACGCCGCGCGTCGAAGTAGCCGACACGGTCGGTGCAGGGGACTCGTTCACGGCATCGTTCCTGGCCGCCCTGCTCTCGGGGCTCGGCATCGGGGAAGCACACAGGCTGGCCGTGGATGTCGCGGCCCACGTCTGCTCGCAGCACGGCGCCATGCCCCGGCTGCCGGAACGGTTTACCGCTCGGCTGCGCAATGACGGCCCCGCCATACGATAGGGACGACCGGGACGCACGGAATGGGCATCCCGCCCCGGATCGCCGCTCCCCTATCCGGCATAGCTGTGCATGCCGCCCAACAGGAAATTGACCCCGAAATAGGTGACCAGCACCGAGAGGAACGCCGCGATGCAGAACCAATGGAAGAACAACGGCCGGCGGAACCACGGCAGGGATCCGGCATGCAGGGGCAGCGCATAAACCAGCAGCGTAACGAGCGCCCACACCTCCTTGGGATCCCAGCCCCAATAGCGTCCCCACGACACATTGGCCCAGACGGCGCCGACGAAGATACCGGCGGCGAGGCAGAAGACGGCCGGATAGAGCATCAGCCGGCTGACGGCCTGCAGCTGCGCGGCCGCCCCGCGGGCGCGGCGGTGCAGGACGACCCCTGCCACGCCGCCGAACATAACGAACGCCAGCAACGCATAGGCCACCATGACCAGCATCACATGGATGCAGAGCAGCGGCGAGTCGAGAACCGGCATCAGCTGCGTGATCTGAGGGTTCGACTCCCCCATCATCGAAACTATCAGCGACAGCCCGGCGATCAGGTAACCGAAAGGCAGCAGGAACAGGAAGCGGCGGGCGAAGAGCAGCGTGAGCAGCAGCGTACACCATGCCATGAAGCGCATCGTTTCATAGCCGTTCGAAACAGGCCAGTGGCCGCTGACATAGCCCCGCAGCGCCAGCATCAGCGTAAGATACAGTCCTCCGGCGGCAACGCCCGCAAGGAGCCAGCCCCGGGTTTTCGCCCCGAAAGCCCGCCCGCGCACCATCCGGCGGCAGGCATCGAGGAATCCTCCGATCCCGGTCAGGATGAATGCCGCGGCGAGCGGCAGCGACCAATCGAGCCGGTTATAAAGTTTTTCGGCACGGAAACGCAGCCCGGAAGGCATATGCGCCCCGCCCTCCTTCTGCTGGTAGCTGCGGATCTTGCGCAACACCCCTGCGACCCCCGCCCAATCCCGTTTTACGACCAGGTCGCTGACGTAGTTCATCGCCCGGCCGATAAAGAGCGCCTGCCCGTGAGGCAGCTCCCGCGGCAGGCCGTCGACCTGCGACGCCCAGCGCAGCAGGCTGTCCGAAGGGTCGGTATAGGGAAAAATCCGCAGCATACTGCCCGTGCAGACCATCCCGATGATGTTGAATTTCTCATCGGCCTCGCCCGCCGGACGCCCGGCAGCCCCTTCGAGCCGGTATTCGTTGACCCGGTTGCGGAAATCCGACAGCCGCGCATAACGCCCGCCGACCTCCAGCAGGCGGCGTGCCCCGGCACTCCTGATGCGGATCATCGGTTCGCGTTTCCAGTCGTCGTAATAGAACAGCCAGCCGGAAAGCACCTGCTCGGGCGTAAGTCCCCGGTAGCGGCTCTTCCCGCAGAGTTTCACCGTAAAATCCTTAGCCAGGGTCTGCAACGGACAGATACGGTCGTTGTAGTAGACATACAGGTCGCCCAATTCCGCGGCGACCTCGCGCGGAAGCGTCTGCGGCAAGGTGTCAGCCGCCCGGGCACCCTGTACGGCCGCCGTACAGAGGACAAGACACAGCGCCGCCTTGCGGAGCGCAGGGCTGCGCAGCAACCGCCTGAAACCCCCGCGCCTGTCGCACAGGAACGCCAGCATGGAAACGAGCAGCAGCCCGTACCCGGCATAGGTGATGCCGATGCCCCACGGATCATACGAAACGGAAAGGGTCGTACCCCGTCCGTCCTCGTCATAGGCGGACTGGTAGAACCGATAATTCCGGAAAACCAGGATGCGGTTCATGCCGACTTCACCGTGCAGCGACCCGTCGTCGGCCGTCAGGGTGAGAAGGCTGACGAAATCCATCGGCGCACGGGTGCCGGCATAATACTCGATGCGGAAATCGTCCAGCCGGGCCCGGAAGGGCAGTATTTGCTCCGAACCGTCACGGCCGGCGAATGCGGTCGCCCCGGGATCGCCCGTGCGCAGGTGCAACGTCCCCTGCCGGCCGAAGAGCCATGTCACGGAAGCCCCCGCGAGGATGACCGCGAAAGAGAGGTGCAGCAACAGGACGGCGGGCCTCCGCCACAATTTCCGGCGGAACAGGCAGGCCAGCGCCGCGAGGGTGAGGGCACCCCAAAGCGCGGCGAACCAGCCCGCGCCGTAGATATGCGCAGCGGCGAAATCCGTACCGTATATCTTTTCAAGTACCGTGGCCGTAACGAGCACCGCCATCACGGCTCCGAGCAGCCCGAAGGCAAGGCGTTTCAACAGTTTCAACAGTTTCATCCGTTCGTTCGTGTGTGAATGCATCGTCCGGACACGGCAAAGGCCGATGCACGGGGCACCGGCGCTTCGCACATATCCGGGAAGGGTTAGATGGATTCGATGAATTCGACCACCGCGTCGCGGTCGTCCTTGCTCAGCGTGCGGAACTTCTCGACCGACCAGCGGGCGTCGCTCTGCGCCGCGCCATGCCACATGATAGCCTCGATGACCGTCCGCGCACGGCAATCGTGCAGGCGGTCGCTGGCGCCCGTGCACTTCTCGCTCAGGCCACGGCCCCAGAGCGGCGTCGTACGGCACCAGCCCGTGCGGATGTCGTTCACCATGAAGAGCCGGTGCTGCACCATGTCGGAGTAGGGCCAGATCTTCTGGTTAGGATAACGCGGCAGGCGGCTGTCGCCGTCGGCAAAGAAACCGTTGGGGTCGGTAAAGACATCGTCGCCCGTCGTCCAGGTCGGACGGTGGCAGGTGGCACAGCCGATCTCGGTGAAGAGCGTCTTGCCGCGTTTAACGTCCGCATCGTCGAGGTTACGCGCCGCCGGTACGGCCAGACCGCGGTGCCAGACCATGAAGTCGACATAGTCCTCATCGCTCATCTCGACAGGCAGTTCCTTGTTCATCAGATAGTTGTAAATATCCTGCGCAACGTCGCCCGTCTTGTTCCACGCCGGGAAAAGCGTGTAGAAATCCCGCTGCACATCGGCGTCCTTCGACGCTACTTCGGCATAAGCAGCGGTCATGTAGTGGTAACGGCGGTCAGAGCGGGTCACGTTGGTGATGTTCCAGATGGCATTGGCACCCGCCGCATCCTGCAACGGGCCGCGACTCAGGGCATAGGTATAGCGCAGCGGATGGGTGGTCGTCCCATAGGTCTTGACCCACTCGCCGTTCCTGAAGATCGCGGGATTGAGCGGCACGCCGTTCTGCTCCTGGCGAACGTACTCGGCTTTCAGGTCGCTGTCCGAAATGGCATCCAGCAAGCCCGTACCGTAGATGCCGATGGTCGATTCGAGGCGCACGCGCACCTTGGCATAGGGCACCTCGCCCTTGGCGCCGATCAGCGGCACGTAATAGGCGTCCTCGGGGATCGTCACTTCGGGATAGATCAGGCTGTAAGACTCGCCGTCGGGAAACTTATTGCCCCACTCGTCGGTATACTCCTGCCAGCCGATCATGATCTTCGATTCGTCGATCGGGGCTTTGAACGGCGCCACGGCCCGCGTTTGCGGCATACCGGTGAGCGATGTCAGGTAATTGTCGTCCTCGTCGGTGATGACCAGCAGATAGCCGTTGCCGATCTGGTTGGTGTTGAACGCGCCTTCGATACGCTTGCCGTGGCCGTAGCCCGGGTGGCAGTGCAGGCACGAGGTGCGGATATAGAGCGGCCCGAGGCCGTAGCGCACACCCGACGAGTTGGCCGTGAAGGGTTTTTCGAACAGCGCCTCGCCGTTCAGGAAACGCTGCGTCATCGCGGCGTCGTCATCGACGACCGGCGTAGGCTGCTCGTAGGCCACCGACGTGGTGTTGAAAGCCGTGCCGAGCTTGCCGCCGGCGTAATACTCCTCGGGAACGGGGTCGGGATTCGGATCGGGGGCGGGATCCGTCCCCTTGTCATCAGCGCACGCGGCAGCCATCAGGGCTGCCGACATGCACAGGCTGTAAATCAAGTGCTTTTTCATTGCTGAAAATGGTTATTTTTCGACCGACAGTGCCGTCAGCGCCTTCGTAAGCGCGTTCACAAGGTCGTTATTGCAATAGGTGGCGGCATCCTTCCATGCCTGTGCCGTACGGTTGTCGACGAACGGGGCCGGGCAGGCCTGGATCTTTTCGATCGCCGTGGAAATCGCATTGCGAACCTCCGTATCGAGGACGGGGTCTACCACCTCGATCCAGTCGCTCACCGAAGCGTCGCCGGAGGTCATGCCCTGGTAGGTGTTCCGGATGCTGATGATGTTGTCGATGAAATCGGTCTTCGAATTCTGGCTGTAAGGCGACTCGATGTAATTGATATCCTCGGAGCTGGTTCCGTTGGCCGGACGGCCGATCTTCTGCGAGCCGACCTCCGTGGCGATGTCGATGCAGCCCTGGATGATCTCCTCGGCGGCATCCTTATAGTTGCGGTACTTGCTGCCGCCCTTCCCCGAATTGCGCATCGAAGCGCCGTAGTCGAAGGTCGGCTCCAGTTCGGCATCGCCCAGGATCGTCTGCTTCTCTTCGGTGACATTGTCCAGCCCCGCCCACGAAGCTTCGAGGCGTACGCACATGTTGCACAGATCGTTGGCCACACCGACCAGGTATACCAACTGGGGACGGGTGTATTTGCCGAGGGCGCGGGGGCCCGCATTCTCGAAGAGCATGTATTCCAACGCATGGAACCCGAGCAGGCCGTAACCCAGATTGGCGCTGACATAATCGGGATTCCTCTCGATCTCGGCCATCATACTGTTGTTGTTCAGCAGGTTCTGAAGCGCCGTGCCGTCCAGCGGCCAGGAGTCGATATGCGGGTCGATGTCGTAATCGGCCGCAGCGCCGTAAAGGTAGGCCTCGCTGAGCTCCCAGTGCTTGCGCGTGGTGATCCAGTCGTTGCAGGCGGCCTGCACCAGCGGGGTCGTAAGGGTTCCCGCGTCGAAAGCCTCCAGCATGGCCTCGCAATCCTCCTGCAAGGCGATGCTCCCGTCGGCCAGGGCCTTATAGGTCGGAATCACGTTATTGTCGACGAAATCTACGGCAGCATCCTTGAGCGCCTCTTCACGCTCGTCGGCAAACGTGTAATCGCCGTCGCTGTCGCTGCACGATGCGGCCCCGAGCGCCAGGACGAGTGCCGCGGCTGCATAAACGGAATTTTTGAACAGATTTTTCATATTCTCATTATGATTTGGTTAACGTCTGAAAAAGCCGGAATAGGCGATCCCCAGCGAAAGGGAGGGCTCGTTGTTGAAACGCCCCGTGCGGGTCTCCCCGGTGGCGGAGTCGGTATAGTCGTACGACCGGAGCAGGCCGATGCCGTACTCGGCCTTGATGACAATGTTCTTGATCGGATAATAATTGAACCCGACGGCTACCCGCTGGCGGCCGCACCAGTCCTGGCGGATCACCGACTTGGCGGTATCGAACATCGAATCGTAGAACTCATAACGGCCGAAGACGTAGAAGCGGTGTCCCCTCTCCTTGAGCTTGCGTATCTGCGAGAAGATGTCGTAACCGGCTTCCACCCCCGTGGCGATGGCGTCCGAACCCACATATTGCTTGGGCGAGGGCGATGCGTTGGGCATATCGCGGTTGAACTGGGAAATCTTGTCCGAATTGGTCAGGTGCCCGTAGTCGAAGTTACCGCGAACGATCCAGTTATGGGCATCGTAGAGGAAATCGAAGGCGCCGATCATCACCGTACCCTTCACGTCCTTGTATCTGTCCGCACCGGTACGGTTGGCACTCAGGGTATTGCTGAAACTGTTGCCCGCATAGCCGCTCAGGCTCAGGCGCAAGCCCGGGACGGAGTAGTTGTCGATGCGGAACGCCCCGGCATAGGCATTGGCGATCTTGAATTCGTAGGGGCTTCCGGCACCGCCGCTGACCCAACCGTTGTCGCCGAACCGGTCGGAATCCAGTCCCGGCAGGAACATCACCTCGTAACGCCAGTCACCGGCACGTCCCCAGAGGCTGATGCCCGTTTCGTGCCATGTGCAGGGCAGGATCGTATTCTCGCCCTCGGGACGGTAGACCCCGAAGAACTCGGTGGGCATGTGGTGCTGGTTGGTTCCGCCGACGGGCACGATCATATGCCCCAGGCGCAGGTTGAAGGCCGGGCTGAAGCTTTTCTGGAGCCAGAACTGTTCGAGGGCGACCTCTCCGCCGCGTTCGATCTCCGACTCATACTCGCCGCCCTCCTCGAATTCGGTTTCGAAGGCGCTCTCCGTGCCGCCGTGCTCGAATTCGATCTCGGTGCCCATCGACCAGCCGCGCCCGAAATCGTAGCCCAGGTAGATGACCACGTGCGGGAGGTCGAAGCGGCCGTGGCTTTTGTCATTCTTGTACTTGTCAGGGCTGATATAACGCAGGTAGTTGTCGCTGAAGAAATTGCGCGTCATGACGGCCTCGCCGTACCCGCCTACGGTCAGCCGTGAGGGTTTGTCGGCCTCTTTGCTGACGGCGGTCTTCACTTCGGAAGAGAGCTCGGCCCGGATCTCCGACAGGAGTTCGGCTTTCAGCTGTGCCTTCAGCTCGGCATTGGCAGCCGAATCGGCCGCGGCCGCAGGTTCGGGGGCGTTCACGGCTTCCTGCGCATGCAGGGTAACACCCGCCAGTAATAAAATAGGGGTAAACAGTAAAATTCCAAGACGCATAGGCTCTCCGTTTATTTTGTTTGCGGTGGCAAAGTTAAGGTGCCCGCCGAGCCCGGGCAATTCCCTGTTTTAGGTAATTTTCGGGACAGAATAATAACATGTAGGTATTGCTCCCGACGGTAGGGGAATGCGGCGGGTGCCGGTCGTTTCGCCGGCGTTTTTTGCCGTTTCGCCGGAAACGGGCATACACGAACCCGCAACCGGCCCCGTTTTTACCACGAACGGGTGCAATTATACCTTCCGGCAGCGGAGGCTTAGCGGGTTTTTTCGTATCTTTGCATATCCCTCATTAAAGACAACCTCTCCGGTATGAAAAAAAAGAAATGGATCATCACGTCCGTCATCCTCGTAGTATTCTGTACAGGGCTGGTCGTTTACAACCACTACCGCGGCAGTTCGTCAGCCGCCGACGCCGACCCGTCGGAAATCAGCATACCCCGGAAAAGCAGCGTCCTGAACGTCAACGGGCTCGTCGTGCGGCCGCAAACCCTCACGGACGGAATCACCTCGGTGGGCAGCCTGCTCCCCGACGAGGAGGTAGACCTCTCGTTCGAGACCTCGGGCAAGATCGTCTCGATCAACTTCCAGGAAGGCTCGACCGTCCGCAAGGGCGAATTGCTGGCCAAAGTCAACGACAAACCGCTGCTGGCACAGCTGTCGCGCTACGAAGCGCAGCTCAAACTGGCCGAAGACCGTGTTTACCGCCAGAGCGCCCTGCTCGAAAAGGACGCCGTCAGCCAGGAAGCCTACGAACAGGCCCGCACCGAACTGGCGATGCTCAACGCCGACATCGACATCGTGCGTTCGAACATCGCGCTCACGGAGCTGCACGCCCCGTTCGACGGCGTGATCGGCCTGCGCAACGTCAGCGAAGGCGCCTATGCCTCGCCGAGCGTCGTGGTGGCCAAGCTGACCAAAATCAAGCCGCTGAAGATCGACCTTTCCGTCCCGGAGCGCTACGCCAGCCAGATAAAACCCGGGACGCGCCTCACGTTCACGGTCGAGGGGTACAACGAGACGTTCCACGCCGAGGTATATGCCACCGAGTCGAAGATCGACCCGAATACCCACTATTTCTCGGTGCGTGCGCACTACCCCAATACGCGGGGCAGGCTGCTGCCCGGACGCTTCGTAAGCGTAAAGATCCGGATGCACGACATTCCCGACGCCATCGCCATCCCGACGCAGGCCGTCGTCCCCGAGATGGGCGTGGACAAGGTATTCCTCTACAAGGGCGGCAAGGCCCACGCCGTAGCCATAAAAACCGGGCTGAGGACGGAATCGCGGATACAGGTCGTCGAGGGGTTGGCCCCGGGCGACACGCTGATCGTCTCCGGCACGCTCCAGCTGCGTGAAGGGCTCCCCGTAAAACTCGACACCGTCGAATAAAACCGCCGCCGCATGAATATTTCCGAACTGAGCATCCGGCGGCCGGTAATGGCATCGGTGCTGACGATCATCATCCTGCTATTCGGTTTCATCGGGTACAGCTACCTCGGCGTACGCGAATACCCGAGTGTCGACAACCCCATCATCTCGGTGACGTGCTCCTATCCGGGAGCCAATGCCGATGTGATCGAGAACCAGATCACCGAGCCGCTCGAACAGAACATAAACGGCATCCCGGGCATCCGCTCGATGTCGAGCGTCAGCAGCCAGGGACAGAGCCGCATCACGGTCGAATTCGAACTCTCGGTAGACCTGGAAACCGCGGCCAACGACGTGCGCGACAAAGTGTCGCGCGCCCAGCGCTACCTGCCCCGCGACTGCGACCCTCCGACGGTCACCAAAGCCGATGCCGACGCCACGCCGATCCTGATGGTAACCATCCAGAGCGACAAACGTTCGCTGCTGGAACTGAGCGAGATCGCCGACCTGACGGTCAAGGAGCAGCTGCAGACGATCAACAACGTCAGCGGCGTGCAGATATGGGGTGAGAAACGCTACTCGATGCGCCTGTGGCTCGACCCGGCCAAGATGGCCGGATACGGCATTACGCCCGTGGACATCAAGAACGCCCTCGACCGCGAAAACGTAGAGCTTCCCTCGGGCAGCATCGAAGGCAACACCACCGAGCTGACGATCCGCACGATGGGGCTGATGCACACCACGCAGGAGTTCAACGACCTGGTCGTACGCGAAGCCTCCAACCGCATCATCCGCCTGAGCGACGTGGGACGCGCCGAACTGGGCCCCCAGGATACGCGCAGCTACATGAAGATGAACGGCATCCCGATGGTGGGCGTCGTGGTGATCCCCCAGCCGGGAGCCAACCACATCGACATCGCCGATGCGGTTTACCAGCGCATGGAGACGATGAAGAAAGACCTGCCGGACGACGTGGTGACCTCCTACGGGTTCGACAACACGCGCTTCATCCGCGCCTCGATCGACGAGGTGCGACAGACCGTCTACGAGGCCTTCATCCTGGTCATCATCATCATCTTCCTCTTCCTGCGCAACTGGCGCGTGACGC
>ERZ836877.2662-NODE-2662-length-22305-cov-7.182472_pt1 | contig 22305 bp, 18 predicted proteins | sample MGYA00519469_ERZ836877 | MGnify/ENA primary metagenome ERZ836877 (study PRJEB31850, sample SAMEA3708809) | human gut metagenome | biome: human gut; feature: human-associated habitat; material: faeces | place: China | collected 2014 ... | reverse complement strand
AATGTGCAATTTAAGCAAAAATACACCAACCTGTGATTTAACAGATATTATGAAAAACCCTCTAAATTATTAAAATATTATTCTCGACTATATGACGCCGTGGCCCGACGAAAAGTGACATAAAATCAAAAAAAATTCAAATTATTTTGCAAAAACCACAACTATGTGCTATTTTCGCCATGAAATCCTGTCTGATACCAATCTTTATACCTCAGTATTATCAAAAATTCTATCTCTCACCTTATTTTTGCGGGTCTGTCTATATTTTTTTCTTCGACAGCGCTCCATGCATCCAATGACAATGTAGTCATCGAATCGGAAACCAACGTCTACACCATCACTGAAAAGAAAGGGGTGATGACAGGCGTTAAATCGTCGGAAACGACCACATTTCTCGCTCAGCGCGCCGATGACTACGCCGATGTATTTGCCGTCTACGACGAAAGCACAAGCATCGACAAAGCCTCGGCTCCCGGAGCCACGCCCTATTATCGGACATCCGAAGACGATCTTATATTTTACGACGGCACCCGTATATGCTATATGCGTGTTCCCCTGAAACAGGGGAAGAAAACCAAAGCGGTGTTCGAGAGGACATTCAAGTCCCCCGAACAGTTCTGTTCGCTTAGTTTCTGGTCGCCTTATCATATAGTCAACTCGACAACAGTGGTGAAAGTGCCGTCCGCGCTTGCCGATAGAATATATATAAGACCCTACCGTTTCCGCGAAGGAATGACCCTCCGGGCCGATACTCTTCCGAACGGCGCAATCGACTACACCGTAACATGTACCGGATTGCCTCCGCTTGAGAAAGAACCGGGAGCTCCACGTCCGGCCGTGTCAGAGCCTCAGATTTTCATAGGAGGCTATTTCGCCGACCCGGCCGAAGTCTATGCTCATCTCTCCTCGTTTGTCAACACCGACGAGGAATACAGCGCCGACCTGACCGCGCTCGCAGCCACCCTCCGCTCCAGTGCCGACGGCGACATCGCCCTGATCGACAGCACCGCCGCATGGGTACGTCGCAACATTCGCTATCTCGCCATCGAACATGGAGAATACGGACAGCGTCCGGCAACCGCTTCCGATGTCCTCGCGCGCAAGGCAGGCGACTGCAAAGGCTCCGCCAATCTCATAAAAGCCTTACTGAAAAACAACGGTATCGACGCACGGCTCGTATGGATAGGTACTGAAGGCCATATACCCACCGGCTGGGAAGATTTTCCGGCTATGTCTTCGGGCAACCACATGATTGCCGCAGCAATACATGGCGATTCCATAATATATATCGACGGCACGACCGCCGGCTGCCCCGCCGGCTATATTCCCCCATGGCTGAGACACCGTTCGGTCATGATCGAGAACGGCGCACGCCCCATCCTCACCCATGTGCCCGACGTATGCCGCGAAGCCGATACCGACAGCCTTTTTGCAAGATACCGGATCGACGGCACAGCCCTAACCGGCACCATCGAGCGTCACGCCGGCGGCGTAATCCATATGTCGCTCATGCAGACTCTCCTGAGTATGTCGCCGAAAGACCACATGAATTTTCTCGAACGCTATCTGAGATACCCCAAGAAGAACGTAACGGTGGCAAATACACGGCTGACGGCACCCTACGGCTCGCCGGTCATGACAATAAGCGCCGACATATCAGAAAACAACTCGGCTGCACTCCTCGGCGAAAAGATACTCCTCGACCTCAAACCGATACGCAGCCTCTATCTCGAAACCGTCAATACGAAGGAACGCCGCCGCGATTACGTCCACTCCCCTGTATGCACCTCGGTCTACGACTATACGGTGCAGCTTCCCGACGGTTATAGTCCCGAACAGCTCCCCGATCCATTCACAATCGACGACCGCTGGATACGCGGCTATATCAGCTACAGTTTCGAAAACGGAACACTACGCTGCCGTGCCATGTACGAACCGGCGCAATACTATATACCTCTCGAATCAATCAACGAACGCAATCAATCGGTACGCGCCCTTATGCGCGCCTCCGATACCAGAATTGCCCTCATAAAACAATGACCATCATGAAAGCTTTCAAGACACTGCTGTGCATTGCCGTCGCGCTGATCGCTGTTTCAGCCACAGCTGCCGATATGAAATTTTTCAGGAAAGCGGCCGAACGGGTATGGAAAACCCATCCGGAATATTTCGACGCCAACAAGGAAGTACCCGATTCCATAGCCGAAGGCAACTCCGCTGTGATTCTGATGAAATATCAGTCTCTCAACGCCGACTACGAAAGAATATCCAACCTTGGGGGAGACAAGACCTTTACACGACGGAAAATATTTACGCGTGTAATGGTCAAACTGCTCGATGCCAATGGCGTTCAGGAATTTTCGCAGCATGAGTTCGGAGAAAGCGAACGGGCCAAAGCAGGTCATTATACCTTCATGAAAGCCGACAATGCATTCGGCGCCCGCGTATACAAACCCGACGGCACCGTAACCGATGTCGATCTCAGCGAGGCCTTCGCCGTCACAGAAGGGAAGAAAGACAAGGAAAAGAATGCAATAAAAAGGAAGATAGACATCCCCGGTCTCGAACCCGGCGATGTTCTCGACTATTTCTCATATGACGAGGACGAAGTACAGGAATTCGATCCCAGCCCTGTCAGAATCAGCCTTATAAGCGACTACCCCATTATGGAATCCATAGTCGAATGCCGCTTTTCGCCCAACCTGACAATTGAATACCGTGCATTTAACGGAGCACCGGACTTCGAGCACTCCTCCGACGATAAATACAACTACCTCCACCTTCACAGATATAATCTGCCGGTACTCACCGACAAGCGCTTCATCATGAAAGCCCGTGAAGTACCTTTCTACACCATCTATACCGTCAACAACACATCCACCCTGCGTTTTTACCCCTACACCCTCCGAAGTGGAGGTATCAACGGCAATCTTCCTATAGGTTCGGTATATCGCGACATAGCGCTTACACTGGCAAAGTCCGACTACGGACAGCATCACCTTCCCGGCGATGTAAGACGCATAATGAAAGAGTACATAAAGACACATCCTGAAGCATCTCGCGAGGAAATCCTGAAGACGGCCTGGACTGCCGCTGTATATACCAATACTTTCGACAAGAAAGACCGGGCAAGCGACTATTGGGTAGCCGTCATGTTTGCCGACCTTGCAAGAAAACAGGGCTGGGCTGATTCTGTCGGCGTAGGTTTTCTTAATTCACGCTACGATGTGCCTACTGAAAAAATCATAAACTGGCGCCAGCCTGATTTCGGGATTTTCGCCGACGGCAAATATTATCTCGAACGTTCTGCCCTGCTCCACCCGGCCGGTGAGCTGCCTGCCGCATATCAGGGTGAAAGAGGAGGTGCATACATACAGGATCGCGAGAATCTTCTGCAATTCAAGATGCCAACCGTTTTCGTATCGCAGACTACACCGTCCCACAAAAGCCGCATGACCGTGAAATGCAATATGACAGTGAAAGACGACAACAGTCTCGATACCAGATACGACCTTACATTCTCAGGAATTACCAAGGAGATCACCTCCGATCTTGTCGACCGCGTGAAATGGGCGTCTGAAATCGAGGATTATCTTGGCATTCCCGCCGGGAAACGATATAAATCGGACACATACGACGCTGTCGAGCGCGAAAAGGAAATAAAAGAGACTGTCCGCCAGTTGTGCAGCGACTATCTCTACGGCGGCGATGAATACGACGTCGACAATTTCGATATCACCGCACATGGAGTGCGCCCCGATGCGCCCGATTTCAAAATGACTCTTTCGGCAAACATGCCGGAGACTGTCAGTGCTGTCGGAAACGACCTCATTTTATCAATCGGACGCTTTCTGGGCAAACAGAATCCAATGACCGGAACCGACAGAAACCGGCAGACCGATATCTGGCTGTTCGGGCCGATACAGAGTCAGTACGACTTCAATATCACCATACCGGACGGCTACGAGGCCGATCCCGCCTCCCTTGCAAATCTCAAGACTATGGTAAACAATCCGCTCGGCATGTTCTACGCTGAAGCCGTAGATAACGGTGACGGCACGATAAGCCTGCGTACACGGACCAAAATAAATGTCTCCAAAGCTCCGATCGGAGCCTGGGAAGATTTCCTTAAAATCAATGATGCCGAAACGTCCTTCTACGACACCGTACTCCTTCTGAAGAAGAAAACTCAGTAGGCGCGGAGACTGAGGTCGGATCCGTCGAAAACGGCGTAAGTACGGTGCTTGATCCAGTCGCCGAGGATGACAAGGCGGCACGCGCCGGTCACAGGTTCGTCGACAGCCACATGGTGATGTCCGATCACGATATAGCGCAGTTCGGGATCTGACGAGGCCAGCTCACGGCACGCCACTTCGAGCGCGGCGCGGGCACGGCCCTCAAGCCTCGGTTCGGGGGGTGCGGCCTTGCGGCTGTGCGAGCTCCAGCCATGGGCGAACGGCAGAGTCCATCGCGGATGAATGCCTGAGTAAAGTTTCTGAAGGAAACGACAGCGGAAAGTTCGGCGAAGCATTCGGTATCCGCGGGGCTGTCGGCCAAGATCATCTCCATGCCCGAGAAAAAAGCGTACTCCGTCGATATCGGTTTTCATTCCGCCTCCTTTGGGGTCAGCGATCTCTATGCCGATCTCGTCGCGCAGATAGTCGAAAAGCCATATGTCGTGGTTGCCGGTAAACCACACAATCCGTATGCCGGCATCGGCCATACGGGCGAGTTGTCCGAAAAAACGCACATAGCCACGCGGCACGACCGTGCGGTATTCGAACCAGTAGTCGAGAATATCGCCGAGCAGATAGACGGTCCTGGCGGTAGGCTCTATCGACTGCAGGAAAGACACTAACGCGCCTTCGTGAGCCTTGGGATCGGCGATATAGGCGGCCCCCAGATGGGCGTCGCTCAGAAAATATGTGAGCGTGCGGCCGCTCATAGCAGCCCCAGTTCGAGTTTGGCTTCCTCGCTCATCATGTCCTGCGTCCATTCCGGTTCAAACACAATGCTGACCGTCACAGACTCTATGCCGTCTATCGACTCAAGCTTCATGCGCACGTCTTCCATTATGAAGTCGGCCATCGGACAGTTGGGTGCTGTCAGAGTCATATCGACAGTCAGATTGCCCGAATCGTCGATATCGATTTTATAAACAAGCCCCAGGCTATAGATATCGACAGGTATTTCAGGGTCATAGACGGTGCGGAGCATGTCTATGACCTTCTCTTCAAGTTTCAATCGTTCTTCAGGTGTCATATTGCTGCAAAATTATGAATTTTTCCGTGTAATTTGTCTGTTTTATAATTAAAAATAGTAACTTTGCGCCGTGCAATCGCAAATTCGCCACATATAAGAGAAAAGGAATCAACCATTTAACATACACGATGAAAATATTGAAGACCATTATCGCCGTCGCGGCAATTATCCTTACAGCGGCAGTTCCGGCTTCGGCTCAGTTCCGTTTCGGCCCGCGTCTGGGTACTGAGGTAAACTCCATGCGCCTCAATAAAAGCGTATTCGACAACGACAACCGTGCCGGATTCACCGGCGGTTTACAGATGGAATTCAATGTTCCTGTAGTAAACGTCGGATTCGATCTCTCGGTGATGTACGTACACCGCGTAAGCGAGAGCACCGTAACCAACAACGGCGAAACCGCCGACAATGCGGCCCTCAACTCGTCGCGCCTCAAAAACCGCGACTATATCGAGATACCCCTCAACTTCAAATATAAGATCGGCATGCCTCTCATCGGAAAGGTATTCACTCCTTATCTCTTCACCGGTCCGAGTTTCTCTTTCCTGACTTCAAAGACCGCCATCACCGACATGTACAAGAACAAGAAATTCGATATCGCCTGGAATTTCGGTGTCGGCGTAGAGCTTATATCGCATCTGCAGGTAGCTGCATCCTACGGCCTGGGAATGACAAAAACCGTCGAAACCCTTTCGGGCTACAACGGCGCACAGCCCATCGACGGCAAGAACAATTACTGGACAATTACGGCCGCATGGCTGTTCTAAACCCTCATAACTAATTATTATCAATCCCTACACATGAGACTTATCATCGAAGAAAACTACGACAACATGTCGCAGTGGGCCGCAAATTATGTGGCTTCCCGTATCAACGCCGCCAATCCCACACCCGAACATCCTTTCGTGCTCGGCTGCCCCACCGGCAGTTCGCCCCTCGGCATGTACCGAGCTCTCATCGAGCTTTACAAGCAGGGAAAGGTATCGTTCAAGAACGTTGTGACATTCAACATGGACGAGTATGTCAACCTCCCCAAGGAACACCCCGAGAGCTATTACTCCTTCATGTGGAACAACTTCTTCAGCCACATCGACATACCCCGTGAAAACGTCAATATACTCAACGGTAACGCCGAGGATCCTGAAGCCGAGTGCCGTCAGTTCGAGGAGAAAATAGCATCTTATGGCGGTGTCGACCTCTTCATGGGCGGAGTAGGCCCCGACGGCCATATAGCGTTCAACGAACCCGGATCGAGCCTCACATCGCGCACCCGCATGAAGACCCTTACCCAGGACACCATCATCGCCAACTCGCGCTTCTTCGAAGGCAATGTCGATCTCGTACCCAAGACTGCCCTCACCGTAGGCGTAGGCACCGTCATGGCGGCCCGCAGCGTCCTCCTGCTCGTCAACGGACACAACAAGGCCCGCGCACTCAAGCACGGTGTCGAAGGCGGCATAAGCCAGATGTGGACAATCTCCGCACTCCAGATGCACCCCAAAGCCATCATCGTAGCCGACGAGGCAGCCTGCGACGAACTCAAGGTCGGCACATACCGCTACTTCAAAGATATCGAAGCAGCCAACATCGACCCCGAGTCCATCAAGCTCTGACAAGAACAGGATTTTAACATTTAAGGCCGCGGTTCCGGTTGGAGCCGCGGCCTTTTATATCATTGAAACGGACCAGCCTACATCTCTTCCTCATTCTTATAGAAGATAGCGCCTACAAGCCAGAGAATGAGGGCCGAGAAGAATACGGCGGCAAGAACCGAGAGAAGGAACAACTGCACGGGCGTATCGCCTATGAAGTTGGTACTGAGTATGCCGCCCAGCACAGCCGCGACAATGCCGACCACGATGTCCATAAACAATATGCGGCGACCACCGAGCACACGGGAGGCGACAAGCCCCTCGAACAGACCTATCATAGCCCATACGAGCCATATCAGTAAACCGGCATGGCCGGGTGAGATTGCAGCCAGAGTATCCATGACAGAAATTTTTAAGCGGGAGAATTGACAATATAGGGAGCGATAAAAGCGGCGACATCGGTATTGCCGGTAAGATCGGCGAAAGTAAGCCAGATTATGAGCAATATTATCAGAAAGATGGCACCGATAGCAACCCAGACGGGTGTTCGGCTCTTTTTATTGGATGATGAACGCGACATGGCAATAGTAATTTTGAATTATGGATTATGAATTATGAAAACGGCCTTTACCGATTTCATATTTTATAACATATCCGGGGCTTTTAGAGTTCTCGTTTAAAACAAAAAAACGATTGGTATTAGAGAAATTTTTCGTAAATTTGCCGCCGAAAGCGGGGCCTTGCCGCTCCGCCGGAAACTGACAAACAAAACACAACTATATACCAAGGTATTATAATCATGAAAATCGAAAAAATCATCGGCCGCGAGGTTCTCGACTCGCGCGGCAATCCCACAGTGGAAGTAGACGTTGTTCTCGAATCCGGCGCTTTCGGCCGTGCCTCTGTTCCCTCGGGCGCATCGACCGGCGTTAACGAAGCTCTCGAGCTCCGCGACGGCGACAAGAACCGCTACATGGGCAAGGGTGTCCTCAAGGCTGTAGCCAACGTAAACGGCCCCATCGCTGCCGCTCTCGTAGGCATGAACGCTCTCGACCAGATTGCAATCGACGAAACCATGCTGGCCCTCGACGGCACCGACACCAAGAGCAACCTCGGCGCCAACGCCATCCTCGGTGTTTCGCTCGCCGTTGCCAAAGCTGCTGCCGACTATCTCGGTCTTCCCCTCTACAAATACATCGGTGGCTGCAACACCTACGTGCTCCCCGTGCCCATGATGAACATCATCAACGGCGGTGCTCACTCCGACGCCCCCATCTGCTTCCAGGAATTCATGATCCGTCCTATCGGCGCCACTTCGTTCCACGAAGGCATCCGCATGGGTACTGAAGTATTCCACAACCTCAAGGCTGTGCTCAAAGCACGCGGCCTCAGCACCGCAGTAGGCGACGAAGGCGGTTTCGCTCCCACCCTCGACGGCACCGAAGATGCCCTCAACGTTATTATCCAGGCCATCGAAAAGGCCGGCTACGTACCCGGCAAGGACGTGACCATCGGTCTCGACTGCGCTTCGTCTGAATTCTACAAGGACGGCGTTTACGACTACACCTGGAAGCAGGGCGCCAACGCTCCCAAGCTCACCAGCCAGGAACAGGCCGAATTCCTCAAGAAACTCGTTGAAGAATTCCCCATCGACTCTATCGAAGACGGTATGGCAGAAGGCGACTGGGAAGGCTGGAAGATTCTCACCGACATGATCGGCGACCGCTGCCAGCTCGTAGGCGACGACCTCTTCGTTACCAACGTCAAGTACCTCGAAAAGGGTATCGAACTCGGCTGCGCCAACTCTATCCTCGTTAAGGTTAACCAGATCGGCTCGCTCACCGAAACCCTCCGTGCTGTCGAACTCGCACAGCGCAACGGCTACACCGCCGTTATCTCGCACCGTTCGGGCGAAACCGAAGACGCTACTATCGCCGACATCGCCGTCGCTACCAACGCCGGCCAGATCAAGACCGGTTCGGCAAGCCGCTCCGACCGTATGGCCAAGTACAACCAACTCCTCCGCATCGAAGAGCAGCTCGGCACTGCAGCCCGCTACGGCTACGGCAAAAAGACCAAACGTCCCGAATAATTTTCGGATCAGAAACCATAAGAAATCGCCCGCTTCGCATGAAGCCGGGCGATTTTTTTGTATCTGTACACTTTTTGCACAATCAAGTACACCGGCATCAGGTCATGCTCTCTATTTTTGCATAAAATTCATATCCATAAAAAATACTATGAAAAAATTGGCCATTCTGTGCTGTCTGCTCGCTTGTATGACGATGTCGGCAAAAGATCTCAAAGATAACTTCAGCGGGAAATATGCGCCTGAAAAGGTCGGCGCCAAAGTTTGCGCCCGTTTCATCGAAGTACCTCATCCCAATTTCGACGAACGCACCGACCCGCCTCAGGAAATCACATATCCCGAAACATGCGCATGGCTCGGAGCAATCCGCTTCGCACGCACTACAAAAGACAAGAAAGCTCTCGAAGCCCTCGAAGAACGGCTGTATCCTCTCTTCGGAGACGAGATGAAGTTGCTGCCGGTTCCGAACCATGTAGACCACAATGTTTTCGGTTCCGTTCCCCTGCAGCTGTACATGCACACCGGCAACAAAGCATTCCGAAGCCTCGGATTGTGGTATGCAGACACCCAATGGCAGAAGCCTGCTTCAAAGAAAGAGAACCCAGAACACACCCGGCTGCTCAACGAAGGTCTCTCATGGCAGACACGATACTGGATCGACGACATGTTTATGGTCACGACGATTCAGAGCCAGGCATATCTGGCGACAAAAGACTCCAGATACATAGACCGCACCGCTCGACAGATGGTGAGTTATCTCGGTAAGATACAGCGCCCCAACGGCCTCTTCCACCATTCGCCCGAAGCGCCTTTCTTCTGGGGGCGCGGCAACGGCTGGATGGCAGCGGGCATGACAGAACTTCTGTCTGTTCTGCCCCCCGACAACGAACACTACGACATCATCATGCAGTCGTATCTGAAGATGATGAATACTCTTGCAGAATATCAGAAAGACGACGGTCTCTGGGCACAGCTCGTCGACGATCCGTCGGTGTGGAGCGAGACCTCGGGATCGGCCATGTTCACCTATGCCATGATAAAAGGCGTACGCAAAGGATGGCTGCCTAAAGATAAATTCGAGCCTATTGTCAACAAAGCATGGAAAGCCCTTGTAGACTGCATCGATGATCGCGGGGATATAGCCGACGTATGCGAGGGTACCAACCGAAGCTCTGAAAGAGATTTCTATCTCGGCAGGCGCCGACTCCTCGGCAACATGCACGGCCAGGCGCCTATTCTATGGTGTGCCACCGCTTTCCTCGAAAAATAATGAAACGTCTACTAGCCTTTTTTACCGCCGTTTTCAGCATCAGCCTATGCCTGACAGCTGAAAACGGCTATGACCTGTGGCTGAGATACGGCACCGATACAACCGAAGCACAACGCCTCGGCTACGACGACTGCAACCGCTCGTATCATATCGGTTTCTCAGGCCCTACCGCAGATGTGATAGCCGAAGAACTTCAGATGGCTCTGACTTGTCTCGCCGGCGTATGGCCGCACGAAAACACAGAAGCCGACAAAGCCGACATCGTTGTCGCGCTGCCGGAGTCAGGCCTTTTCGACAACAGCCTGTTTTCTGATATCAGGACCGACGGCTTCCACATCGTCACAGTCAAAAAAGGCAGAAAAAAGACTAATGCCATACTTGCGCTCACTCCATCGGGCGCACTCTACGGCACATTCGCTTATCTCCGTCTGCTACAGACTCATCAGGATATCGCAGATCTCGACATAGTAGACAATCCGGCCGTTTCGCTGCGTATGCTCAACCACTGGGATAACCCCGACGGCAGCATCGAGCGCGGATATGCCGGCTACAGCCTCTGGAACTGGGAACGGCTTAACTACGACATCGACCCGCGCCTCATAGACTATGCCCGCGCAAATGCCTCGGTGGGCATAAACGGCGCTGTAATCAACAATGTCAACGCCAAAGCATATATGCTCTCGCACGAATGGCTTGTGAAAGTAGCGGCTCTCGCCGACGCATGGCGTCCTTACGGCATTCGGGTATATCTCACAGCCAAATTCAGCGCGCCTATCGAAATCGGAGGCCTGAAAAGCGCTTCGCCCGACGACCCCGCCGTGCATAAATGGTGGCGCGCCAAAGCCGACGAAATCTACGACCTCATTCCCGACTTCGGCGGATTCCTTGTCAAAGCAAACTCCGAAGGCCAGCCCGGCCCTCAGGACTACGGCTGCACACACGCACAGGGGGCAAACATGCTTGCGCGCGCCCTTGCACCTCACGGCGGCATAGTGTTCTGGCGCGCCTTCGTATATCTCAACGACCGCAGCAACGACCGTGTGCTCGGAGCATATCGCGAGTTCGCCCCGCTCGACGGCGACTTCGATTCCAATGTCGTGGTACAGGTGAAAAACGGCCCCATCGATTTTCAGCCACGCGAGCCTTTCCATCCTCTTTTCGGAGCCATGAAAAAAACTTCGGTAGGGCTCGAAGTGCAGATAACGCAGGAAAACCTCGGACACACCGGGCATCTCGTCTATCTCGGGCCTCTGTATGAGGAAGTGCTTTCGTCGCAGGTCGACGACAGAGGTTCGACCGTAGCATCAGTCATCGCCAAGGCACCGGTATCGGCTATTGCAGGTGTCGCCAACATCGGTTCCGAAATAAACTGGACAGGCCATCCTTTCGCACAGGCCAACTGGTACACTTTCGGGCGTCAGGCCTGGAATCCGGCTCTTTCCGCAGCCGATATAGCTGAAGAATGGACCCGCATGACCTTCAGCAACAACCGGCAGGCCGTCGGCACAATCTGCGATATCATGAACGGCTCCCGCGAGACATACGTGAACTATACAATGCCCCTGGGCCTCAACCACATCATGAACTACGGCACCCACAACGGCCCTGAGCCCTGGCACGACGATCCTGTATGGACAGCTTTCGACTACCATAAAATCACTTCGGACAGTATCGGTGTAGACCGTACAGCCCGTGGCACAGGCGCCGCTCAGCAATACCATCCTGTCATAGCGGCCACCTTCGATTCTATAGACACCTGTCCCGAAAATCTTCTGCTGTGGTTTCACCGTCTGCCATGGAACTATCGCCTTAAAAGCGGCAAGACATTGTGGCAAGGACTCGTCGACAGTTATTATTCAGGAGTCGATCAGGTACGATCCATGCAGGATAAATGGGAATCAGTCCGCCCCTATATCGACACGCAACGCCATGCGCGTGTGGCACGTCTTCTGCGCAATCAGGAGCAGGAAGCCATCTGGTGGCGCGACGGCTGTCTTCTTTTCTTCGACAGCTATGCCCGCAAAGGCATTCCCTCCGGCCGCGAGCAACCGGCCCATACACTCGAATACTACAAACGCATACCCTACCCCCACGAATGGGGCAAATACATGCCGCAATGAAAAAAATCACACTGGCTATCATATCCCTCCTCGCTGCCTTAAGTTCTCTGGCCACGGATTTCGACACAAGAGCGTCGGAATATCTCGGTTACTACGGCACTCACGGTAAAGAAAAATGGCTTTACGGCGTATTCCGTCAACTTGCCCGCAACGGAGCCGGCCTGCCGTATGAACAGGAAAATATTGACGATATTTTCGCCACAATCAAAAGCAACCGCGACTGCAACGATTTCACGCTCAACGGCCTGCTGCGCATGGTATACCTTGACCGCGCCAAACCATCGATGACAGCCTCGATGAAGGATCGCGCCAAAGAACGTATCCTCGACTTCAAATACTGGTGGGATGATCCGCGGCCCGACAGCACCTACCGCTGCTATCACACCGAAAACCATCAGGCACTTTACCACACTGCCGAACTCCTCGCAGGGCAACTCTACAAGGATATGCGCTTCTCAAGCGGACTGACAGGCCGCGAGCATATGGAGCACGCACGCGAGCTACTTCTGCCCTGGCTCGACCACCGGTTCCGCTTCGGTTTCAGCGAATGGCTGTCGACATATTACGAAGTCGAGGCGCTTCTTCTTCTCAATCTGCATGACTTCGCCGAAGACCCCGAGATACGCCGGCGCGCCACCAATGTGCTCGATCTCCTTATGTTCGACATGGCTCTCAATCAGCGGAACGGCTACATGTGCGGCTCAAGCGGCCGCGTCTACGCCACGTCGCTCATCACAGGCACACACGTCACATCGCCCCTCATAAAACTCGCGTTCGGTCTCGGCACATACGACCGAGAGGAAGCAACCGGCGCCGTCGCCCTCGCCACAAGCTCATACCGCTGCCCGGAAGTCATCGTCGCCATAGCAAATGACAGTACTGTCAGCTACGACAACTTGCAGCGCATGAGTCTGAATGTGGAAGACGCCGGCCTCTACGGCATTGACCGTACCCGAGAACTCGACTGCCATCTTTTCTGGGGCATGCAGGAATTCATACACCCCCTGGCCATACACATGTCGAAAAGCATCTCACAGAAATACGGCACATGGCCATACGGCGATTACGACAGATATATAGCCATATACGAGCGTGAGGCCGCCGAAGGCAAGACTCCTTCCGACCGCGACCGCTTCGCTCTTTCCGAGGCAAGCGTCATCACCCGTCGCACTCCGCACTATAGCCTGAGCACGGCCCTCGACTACCGTGCAGGCAAACCAGGCTACCAGCAACACCCCTGGATGGCCACTCTCGGCACCTCCACAACAGTCTACACCAATTGCCCCGGCGGCGACAATCTGCGCCAGTCGCCCAACTACTGGGCCGGAAACGAATATCTGCCCCGCGCCGCCCAGCACGGCAACGTCGCCATATGCATTCACGACATTCCGGAAGGCACGCCCCGCCGCTTTTCTCACGCACATTTTCCGGCAGCGGAGATGGACGAGACCGTGCGATCCGGTCACTGGACGTTCGGACGAAAAGGCGACGGCTACATAGCCATTTATTCCTCGACCGAACCTGTACTGCTCAAAGATTTCAGAAATATCGAATGCGATCTGAAGGCCGATTCCCCCTTCAACATATGGGTATGTGAACTCGGAGACGCCGCTCACTGGCAATCTTTCGAGGCTTTCCGCAAGGCTGTGCTGTCGGCCGATATATCTGTTCACGACAGAACCTTACGATATGCCTCTCCCTCATCCGGCACCATCTCTTTCGGACTCTCGACTCCCCTCACAGCCGACGGCCGCGAAATATCACTGCGCCTGCCCTACCGTTACAACAACCCCTACTGCACAGCCCCTGTCGCCCCCGACTCCATCACAATTTCACGAGGCCCGCTCTCCCACACCCTGACACGTTAAGAGGATCGTACATTTATACGACTCTCTAAACCGAATATTTTGGAGTAAAGAACTTATTTCAGGGGGTTTTGTTTGTCTTTTTGTGGAGTTGTAATTAACTTTGTAGCGAAATTGGGCAAGAATGTACATACTCCCTCTAACAAAATGGAACACAACGATAATAAACAGCCCTACGCACAGGACTTTTCCGATATACGTCCTTACGACGACCATGAATTCCGCGAGAAAATCGCCTCTCTCGTAAAAGAGCCGGGGTTCGAGCACGCCGTGCGCTACGTCATGCCCGACGTCGATTATCCCGAATTCGTAAGAAATCTTCTCACCGTCGAAACTCAGATGGATTTCCAGATCAAGGTCATGGGACCCTTTCTGGAAATGCTCGTGGCACATACCACCAAAGGTCTATCGGCCGACGGACTCGAGAACTATGATCCCTCGCACAGCCACGTATTCATAACCAACCACCGCGACATCGTCCTCGATGCCTCATTCCTCAACCTCTGCCTCATACGTGCCGGGCTGCCGCTGACACAGGTTGCCATAGGCAACAATCTGCTTATCTACGAGTGGATTACCGATCTTGTAAAGCTCAACCGCAGCTTTATTGTGAAACGCGACGGACGCGTTCGCGAGGCTCTCGACAACGCACAGCATCTCTCGGCATACATACATCACGCAGTCAAGACGCTCAACGAATCCGTATGGATCGCCCAGCGCGAAGGCCGCGCCAAGGATTCGAACGACCTCACTCAGGAAAGCGTCATCAAGATGCTCTCTCTCGCCGGGGCCGGCGACAGCAAGCAGAATCTGATGGAGCTAAACATCGTGCCTGTTGCCATATCATACGAATTCGATCCAAACGACTATCTCAAAGTGCGCGAATTCGTGCTCAAACGCCGTGATCCGGACTACAAGAAGACCAAACGCGACGATCTTTTCAGCATGGAGACAGGCATACTCAAGCAGAAAGGTCGTGTGCATTTCCGCATGGGACAATGCATCAACGCCGAACTCGAACGGGTGGGCGACACCCGTGCCGAGGCCGTACGTCTGGTATGCAATGTCCTCGACCGCGCCATACACTGCGGATACCGAATATTCCCCTGCAACTATATAGCTTTCGACAAAGTTCACGGCACCGAAAAATACGCCTCCGAATATAATCAGGCCGATGTCGAAGCCTTCGAAAAATACGTCGAAGGACAGCTCGACAAAGTCGAAGTCGACAACATCACGCCTGAAGAACGCGATTTCATGCGCCATACCATGCTGTCGATGTACGCCAATCCGCTGAAAAACCAGCGGGCCGCCCTCGACTGCTCATCGGCATTATGACATGAGGCTTCCTCTCGTTCTCATAATCCCGGTGTTCGTCATCGGACTGTTGGTCGACTGGTATATCGTACGCACCGTCGGGCAGCGTTGCACACATGCCCGACGATTCTGGCGTACGTTTGCCTGCGTTACGGCCTGTATTGGAGCGATTGCCCTGCTCGGCGCCATCTGCATGCCCAAACGCAGCGGCGACGACGACGGACTGCAGTTTATCATGTGGCTGCTCTTCGCCTATTTTTCGGTATATTTGCCTAAATATGTATTCTGCCTGTTCGATCTCATTGCAAAAATTCCACGGCTATTCCGTCACAAACGCCTAAAAGCGCTGAGCGTAAGCGGAATCGCAGTAGCATGTGGCCTTTTCTGTGCCATGTGGTGGGGTGCGCTGATAAACCGTTATAACATCGACGTAAAACGGGTGGAAGTCACCGACAGCCGTCTGCCGGCTGCGTTCAACGGACTTACCATAGCCCAGGTGTCCGATATTCATACAGGCACTTATGGCTCAGACACCGCTTTTGTGGCTAAACTGGTCGAAACCATAAACAGCCTCAATCCCGACGTGGTGGTCTTCACAGGCGACATCGTTAACCGTCACACCATCGAACTTCTACCGTTCACAGGCACCCTCTCCCGCCTCCGCGCTCCGATGGGCGTCTACTCCATCCTCGGCAACCACGACTACGGCGACTACTACAACTGGCCGTCCGCATCCTCCAAAGCCGAAAATATGGAACTGATGTACCGGCTTCAGCGCGATATGGGCTGGCGACTGCTGCGCAACGAATGCAACTGGCTGCACCGGGGCAACGATTCCATCGCCCTCATCGGCGTCGAGAATGTCGGCGACCCGCCATTCCATATCTACGGCGATCTGGCCGCCTCATATCCCGGCGACATGGCCGACGACAACTTCAAGATCCTGCTGTCGCACAATCCGGCTCACTGGGCGCAGGACATCAAGAACAATCCCGCCAACAATATCGCCCTGACACTATCGGGTCACACACACGCCATGCAGATTTCCGCTTTCGGAGCATCGCCCGCGGTATTCCGCTATCCTACATGGGGCGGCATATATGCCGACGCCGACAGTCTCAGACGCCTGTATGTCAATATCGGCACGGGCGAAGTCGGCATTCCGGCCCGAATCGGGGCAACTCCCGAAATAACACTTTTCACACTCCACAAATGATCTCTACCGCACAGGCCGTGGCAGATGCCACAGGTCTTCCGCATAAAGGCGTCGAAGCCGTCATCTCTCTCCTCGACGAAGGAGCCACAGTACCTTTCATAAGCCGCTACCGTAAAGAGCGCACCGGTTCGCTCGACGAAGTTGCAGTCCGCAACATCGAGCTTGCCCTCGGACGGCGCCGTGAACTCGAGAAACGGCGCGATTCCATAATAGAAAATCTCGGAGAAGCCGGCGCCCTCACCCCCGAGTTGCAGGCCAGATTTGAAAATGCGGCGACAATGACCGAAATCGAAGACCTGTATGCGCCATATAAGCCCAAACGCCGCACACGCGCTGCCATAGCCCGCGAGAAAGGCCTCGAGCCGCTTGCCAAGCGGATCATGGCAGGAAGAACCGCACGCCTCGATGCCCCGGCCGACGACATCGCCGGCGCCTGCGACATCATTGCCGAGTGGGCCGCCGAAACACCCCGCCTACGCAATATAGTGCGCCGCGAATTCCGCAAAAGAGGAAACATCAGCGCCACCGTCACCAAAGACAAGGCCGACGAGATAGCCGCGTCGCCCTATGCGGAGTACAACGGCTTCGACCGTCAGCTGCGCCGCTGCTCCTCGCACCAGTACCTCGCCCTGCGACGGGCCGAGCGCGAAGGCTTCCTGAAAGTGAAATACAGCATGCCCGACGACGAGGCCGTCATCGACACCCTGTGCGGTAACTTCGGGCCCCGCGAGGCCACAGAGGCCTGCGGAAAACTTATCGACGACTCCGTGGCCGACGCCTACAGGCGCCTCCTGCGCCCGTCGGTCGAAAACGAACTTGCCGCCGAAATGAAGGAAGAGGCCGACAAGGTTGCCATAGGCATTTTTTCAGACAATCTGAGGGCGCTGCTCCTTGCCGCACCTCTGCCCGGACGGCGCGTACTTGCCATCGATCCGGGCTACCGTACCGGCTGCAAGGTGGTGGCCATCGACGCGCAGGGCAATCTTCTGGCCGACACGGTCATCTACCCTACCGAACCGCGCTGCGACACCGAAGGCTCACGCCGTATTCTCGCACAGCTCATCGAGCGCCATCATCTCGATACCGTGGCTCTCGGCGACGGAACCGCCTCGCGGCAGACCGAGGACTTCTTGCGCAAAAGCGGACTCGTCAAGCCCGATTCGCTTTATGTGGTAAGTGAAAACGGCGCCTCAGTCTATTCGGCATCCGATATAGCCCGCCGTGAGTTCCCCGACAAGGACGTAACAGTACGCGGCGCCGTTTCCATAGGGCGTCGCCTCATAGACCCTTTGGCCGAACTTGTCAAAATCGATCCGAAATCCATAGGAGTAGGTCAGTACCAGCACGATGTCGATCAGAACGGTCTGCGCGACGCCCTCGACTATACTGTGATGAGTTGCGTCAACGCTGTCGGAGTCGATCTCAACACAGCCTCGGCAAAACTTCTCGAATACATTTCGGGGATCGGGCCTGCCATGGCGACTCGAATTGTCGAATACCGTCAGAATAACGGCCCCTTCGCCGACCGCAAATCGCTTCTCAAAGTTCCCCGTCTCGGCGCAAAGGCATTCGAACAGGCCGCCGGCTTCCTGCGCGTACGCGATGGTGCCGATCCGCTCGACAACACAGGCATTCACCCCGAAAGCTACGGCATTGTCAAGAACATGGCGCGACTTGCCGGAATATACGTCGCCGATCTGACAACAGACAGCACTCTCGTCGACCGCCTCGACATAGAAGCAGCTGTCGCCGCAGGTGCCGGACGCCAGACAGTCCTCGATATCATTGCCGAACTGCGCAAACCGGGCCGCGATCCGCGCACGGAAGCTGATGCCGACGCATTCGTACCCGAAATTGACAGTTTCGACCAGTTACGCACCGGCATGGTGCTCCCGGGCCTCGTGGCCAACATCACGGCATTCGGCGCATTCATAAATCTCGGCATTAAAGAGAGCGGCCTGCTCCATATATCGCAGATTTCCGACCGGCGTGTCAACAATGTCGCCGACGTCCTCCGATTAGGCCAGAAAGTGAGTGTCAAAGTACTCGACATCGACACTGTGCGTCGCCGCATATCGCTAAGCATGAAAGGCATATGAACACAGCCACAATCTGTCTCGGTTCGAACACCTCGGACGCGGCCGCATATATAAACCGTGCCGCCGATTTCTTAAGCACCCTCGCACATATAGTGAATGACTCGGGCGCATACCCGTCCGATCCTGAAAAATCAGTCTCCACAGCCATATACACAAACCGCCTGCTCGAAATAACGACAGAACTGGATTACGAGACGCTCCACGGCAAGTGCAAGGAATATGAAAGCGGTGTCCGGGCCACCGTACGCCAACCCGACCGCGTGACCGTAGACATAGATATCGTAGTGTTCAACAACGAAATCCTGCGCCCCGTCGACTATTCCTCCGCATACTATCGCAAAGGACTATTGCGCCTCTGTCAGACTGCCAATACCCTTCTCTGAAGACATCAGAAATCGAGCAGGAAGACCTCTCGTGTAAGATCGCAGACAGCCGTGCCTGCCGCTGCGGCTGTTTCCGCATAGGCTTCGCGGCGGTCGGGATCCATGTCGGAGGCGATGATGACGGTCGACGGACTGTTGCGGACAAGCAATGAGTCAAGGCAGCCACGGTAGCGTCCTCTGAGAACAAGGCAATCGACTGTGCCACAGATGCCCGAAGAATCGTTTGAGGCAATGAGCACCCGCTTGTCACCCAGCATAAGCATATCGCCATGCAAACGCATTCTTTCATGGCATATGCTGTCGGGATCCATTACGATCATGCCGGACGACACGCCGCCGTCAAGAAAATAGTTTTCAGGATTTCCGATCGGACGTTTGCGGCTCGACAGGGGGACGATATAACCGTAGCCCCCACTCCGCAGCCGCATTTCCGAAGCATAGGCATTGCCGTGCACGGCCAGATCGCTTGCGGCAGCTCTGTCGGGCACCAGCATGGCCGTAACAGCAAGAAGCACGCCGGTCAAGGCAAGAACAAGTCGGGAAGCCCGCTTACGGCTATAAAGAAAAGCAGTAAAGATAACGATACATGCGCACAGCACCGCCATATTGTATACACCGAGACTTATACCGTCGGGATTCGCCCACCCTGAATCGACAGACATCGCGCATATGCCGTCGATAATTTCCGCAAGTCGGTCGACCGTTACGGCGGCGAAGCCCACAGGAATGCCGACAGCAGCCAGAAGCACGACAAGACATCCGGCGATCATGAAGAGTGGAAAGACAAGAGAAGCGAGTGCATTCGCAGGCACCGTAAGCAGTGGCAGCGAATGAAAATGCCATAAAAGAACCGGCGCGGTAGCCACAGCAGCCGCAAGTGGCACGGTCAGAAGAGCAAAAACGCCGTATAGCCTATGACCGCGCCCGACTGGGTTGAGCCTGCGGGATAAAATGAGCAGACCGAGCACGGCGGCGACCGATAGCTGAAAACCGATGGAAAACACCCATAGCGGATTGACGGTCAATATTATGACTACCGCGAGACACAGGGAGTTGAGAGGCGGCGAATTACGCTGAAACAACCGGGCAAGATTATAAACCGTCAGCATTACGGCTGCCCGGAAAACAGACGGCTGCAGGCCCGTGACAGCAGCATAGCCCCACACGGCCAGAATTATAAACAGATAGCGCCAGCGGCCGGCCCGCTCCCCTATTTTCAGAGGAAAGAGGATAAAGGCTATAACCATGGCGAACACTGCCACATGAAAGCCGCTCACACACAGCAAATGCGACAGACCGCTCGCCCGGAAAGCGGCCTTGCGCTCATCTCCGACATCTCCGCCCCCGAATACAGAGGCCGCAAGCAGACGCGCCGTAGACGCGCCAAGAGGCGAATCGTAGACATATTCGGCAAGAGAATACCGCAAATTCTGCAAACGGGACCAGAAGGTATCTGAATGCCCTGTAACACGACAGGAGCGCTGCATCACAAGCATATCGGCGACAGTGCGCTCCGAGCGGTCGCCCATATAAGCCAGAAGAGGAACCCTGACATATTTCCGGGAATTTTCAGGCACGCCCTCCACCTCTATGATATCGCCTGGACGCAGGGCGGGTGTTATGTCGGCGAGCGTCATCCGGCAACGCATTGCCACCGGACTGTCGAAAACAACCACACATCGCTGCGAGCGGTCAGAAGAGCGGACACTTTCGACAGTTCCGGTCCAAAGACGTTCACGACCGTCGAACACATCACTGTCGGCCTCCGACATCTCCATACGACATGCAAGCAGGAAAACGGCAACCGTCACAACAATAAAAAGCAGGGCCGGCACAAGCCTGACCCTGACAAATATCAGAATTGCAAAGAACAGAGCCGCAACGAACCACACCCATGGAAAATCCACGGCAACCGCGCCAATAACGGCTCCTGCGGCCGCCGGTAAGGCGGGAAGAGAGTCTGGCCGGCCTTCTTTCACACGGTTTCGAGCACTACAAAGAGCGATACAATGCTGATTACCACCCATAGGGTGACAGCCTGCAAGAGAGGACGCACACCTACCGATTTAATCGACTCAAGCGAGAGTGAGGCTCCTATAAGGAAGAGAGTCACCACCATACCACGTTTTGCGATCCACACCATGGAATTTACAAACCAGCCGGGAAGAGGCACATAGGTATTGACGACCATGGCGAGTACGAAAATGAAGATAAACCAGGGAATAGAAATTTTGGCAGTCTTGTCCCGGAATATAAACATTGTCACAAGAGCCAGCGGAATGATCCACAGCGCACGGGTAAGCTTGATCAGGGTCGCAAGTTGCAGAGCTTCCTCACCATAAGCCTCGCCTGCGCCCACAACCGACGATGTGTCGTGGATAGCAATGGCAGCCCAGGTACCGAACTGCTGCTGTGTCATCTCGAACAAATGGCCGAGCGGCGGAAATATAAAGAGCGCTATCGAGTTGAGTATGAAGATGACTCCCAGAGAGACCGCCATCTCGTTTTCATTAGCCTTAAGCACCGGACCGACGGCCGCGATGGCACTGCCTCCGCAGATAGCCGTACCGGATGAAATGAGATAGGCCGTCTTGCGGTTGATATTGAGCCAATAACCAACGAGCACACCGAGGGCCATGACTCCGACCACAGATACGACTGTGAAAAGCATGCCTTCCGAACCGGATTTGAGCGATTCCTGAAGATTCATATTGAAACCAAGACACACCACCGCTACCTGAAGCAGATATTTCGATGTCTTCTTATTGAATTTCGGGCATGGATTCTTAAAAACAAAAGCAAAAATCAGACCTAAAAGCAACGCCATCGGAGCGGCAATGACCGGGAGCCCGAAGTGGTTGAAAGGAAATATGATCAGTGCAATGATAATGATATATATGACCTTGGCCATAAGACGGTATTATGTTATTAATGATTAGCGCTGCAAAGGTACAACTTTTTTACCAATGCATTGACCATGTTAATAACAACTGTTAAACAGATCATAAAAAAAAATGCATGATAGGACCAAGCTCCTTTAGAGGTTGTTTAAAAACATATGTGAAATCACAGGTTGGTGTATTTTTGCTTAA
>ERZ836877.2657-NODE-2657-length-22344-cov-9.336444_pt1 | contig 22344 bp, 14 predicted proteins | sample MGYA00519469_ERZ836877 | MGnify/ENA primary metagenome ERZ836877 (study PRJEB31850, sample SAMEA3708809) | human gut metagenome | biome: human gut; feature: human-associated habitat; material: faeces | place: China | collected 2014 ... | reverse complement strand
ATATAATTTTGAAAATGTTAGTGATACATATGAAGATACATTTATTATAAATCAATTAATAAAATTTACAGATTTATGTATTGAATCAGAGATAAAAAATGGACTAATTATTTATGGAAATATAGGTTATGAAAAAACATATTTAGCAGCTTGTATTGCTAATAAAATGATTGAACAAAACAAAATTGTATTAATGGAAAAAAGTAGTTCTATAATTGATAGAATTAAAGCATCATTTAACAAAGAAGGACTATCAGAAATAGAAATTATTGAACTATATTCTAATGTAGATATGTTAATTATTGATGATTTTGGTAATGAAAATTTAAGCAAATGGGCTTTGGAAAAGTTATATAAAATTATTAGTAATAGATATGATAATGAATTACCAATTGTTATTACAACAAGATATAATAAAGAGCAATTAATTGAACAATTATCTACTGAAAATGATACAGAAATTTCAGAAGAAATCGTTGAAGTTCTAAATGAAATGTGTTATGGAATTGCAATTACAGAAGAAAGAAAAACAAAAGAAAAAGTTAGCATAAGCGACCAAACTATTTGCTAACTCAATCTAAAAATATAATAAAATTATAATATAAATTATAACAATTGTAAATAGAAAAAGTTTGAATTTTTTGTTCAAACTTTTTCTAAAATACAAACAAGAGTTACTAAAAAAATGAATAAAAATTTCCCTCGGAGAGACAAAAAGGGTTTTAGGGATTTTTCCCTAAACAGCCAAAAGGGTGTCAAAACACCACGCTGGCGAATATTAGGTACTAAAAAATATTACCTATATTCGAGCAAAATAAATTTTGCTTATTATTAATGCTACATAAACTAGCATTAATAAATTTTTATATTAAGGAAGTGATGAAAAGTGTTCAGAGATTCGGAGCAAGCTTTAGATAGTATTTTTTTATCATACAATAAAATTTTAAATAGATTACACAATTTAGGATTAACGACTAAACATGGAAAAGAAATATCACATGTTGATTTAAGAAAAGCTATAGAGGTTATGTTAAAAAAACATCCAACTTGTAGATGGAGAAGTGAAAAAGTAAGAAGTAGAAAATATTTTGTTTTAATTGAAGGGTATTATTGGTTACTAAATGTGTATTTTCAAAAAGAAAAATCTTTAATAGATGCTGATGTGGATTTTTTTGAAGATAGAATTAGACAATATGAAGAATTATTGAAAGTACAACACAATGAAAATTGGTGGAATGAAGACATGGATATAAAACAGTTATGCAATTACTTCAATAGGAAAGAAAATACTGTTAGAAAAGCTATTAAAAAAATGTGTGATAATGGATTTGAGCAATATAAATTTTTAGTTGATGGTAAAATTGTTATTTCTGGTAAAGGTGTTGAGTGGATTTGCAAAAATGTTTTTAAACAAAAATATTTGGAGTTGTTAGAAAAGTATAAGATGGAGTTAACAGAGTTATATGTTAAGACTGGATACCCTTATGATCATTTCTTTGGAAGAAACTAAAAATATATAATAAAGAGAAATATCAAGAATTATATTGAGAAAAAGAATAATTTGTGATATAAGATAATATAGAATATTTATACTGATTTGAAGGGAGGAAAATATGGAAAACAGTGCAGATATAAAGGAAAATATATTGCTAAAAACAAATTATGAATTATTACATATCCTTCTTAAAGATCATACGACAAATAACAATATTATTTGGGCTACTGATAATTATAGAGATAAAGGTATAGGATTTGGAGTTAAAGATAATATAAAAATTGAAAATATTACAGGCCATAATGGAAATGTAATTAAACCTAGAGTAAAGAAAAGTAAAGAAGAACAAGAAAAGAGAATAAGAGATAAGGCTGAAGTTTTTACTCCATCTTGGATTTGTAATTCACAAAATAATTTAATAGATAATGCTTGGTCAGGGGAAGATAATTTTTTTAATATTGAGAGTGATAAAAGTTGGATTTCAAATAAGGAAAGAATAAATTTTCCAACTAAAACGAATAAAACATGGCAAGATTATGTTCAAAATACTAGATTGGAAGTATCCTGTGGGGAAGCACCATATTTGGTAAGTAGATATGATAATGTTTCAGGTGATATTATAGAAGTAAATAATAGGATAGGATTATTAGATAGAAAATTAAGAGTTATAAATGAAAATGTAAATGATAAGTTAGAATGGATGGATTGGGTACAGAAAGCATATAAAAATACTTATGGTTTTGAATTTCAAGGAGATAATTTGTTGATTGCAAGAGAAAATTTGTTGTATGCATTTATAGATAATTATTTATACCAATTTAAAGAAGAACCACTAATTGAAGATATTATAGAGATTGCGAAAATTATTTCTTGGAATGTGTGGCAAATGGACGGCACAAAATTTGTAGTTCCATATAGTTGCAAAACGGATGAAGCAATTAATATGTCATTATTTGGAGATGTGCCACAAAAAATAAGTTGTATAGGCTGTGAAAAAAATAATTATAAAAAACATAATGGAATTTATTGTAAAATAATGAATTGGGAAACTAATAGACAAATAAAATATACTACATTATTAAATAGGAGTAGAAAAAATGGAAACAAATAAATTTACGTCAACATTTAGTTATAAATTGATTTATATTTTTAGAATTAATGATGAAATTCATAGTGGAAAATTGAAAATAGGAGAGGCTACAGTTCATACAAATAAATCTTTGTTAGAATTGCAACCAAATTCTGAAGAATTAAATGAGGCCGCTAAAAATAGGATTAATAGTTATACATCAACAGCTGGTATAAAATATGAATTATTATATACAGAATTAGCAGTTGACAATAACGGTAATTCATTTAAAGATACAAAAGTTCATAATGTTTTATTAAGGTCCGGATTAGAAAGATATTATTTTGATACAGAGAATAAACAAAACGAATGGTTTGTTGTGGATTTGGAAACTGCTAAGCAAGCTATTAAGGCTGTTAAAGACAATAGACAGGCGTTAACTGCAAAACAGATCTCTTATGATAGGGATCCAATTGTATTTAGACCTGAACAGGAAGAAGCAATAAAGAAAACAATTGAAAATTTTAAAAAAAGTGATATTATGCTTTGGAATGCTAAAATGCGTTTTGGTAAAACATTAACTGCATTAGAAATAGTAAAAAGGCAGAAGTATAAAAAAACAATAATAATTACACATAGACCAGTCGTAAATAATGGATGGTTTGAAGACTTTAATAAAATATTTTTAAAAGATAGTGATTATAAATATGGTTCTAAAACTTTTGGAGAAAATATAGAAAGCTTAATTGATAGCGATAAACCATTTGTATATTTTGCTTCTATTCAAGATTTAAGAGGATCATCAGAAGTAGGTGGTAATTTTGATAAAGATGAACTAATTTTCAATAATAACTGGGACTTAGTGGTAATTGATGAGGCACATGAAGGAACAAAAACAAGTTTAGGAGAAAAGACAATCGATGGTGTCGTAAAGATACATGATGATTATAAAACTAAAGTATTGATGTTATCTGGAACACCATTTAATTTACTAAGTGATTTTAAAGAAGATGAAATTTATACATGGGATTACATTATGGAACAATCAGCTAAATTAGAATGGGATGCAGATATAGAACATTTTGGTGATTCTAATCCGTATAGCGATTTGCCACAACTTAATATTTATACATATTATTTAGATAAATTGATGCCTAGGTATGTGGATGTATCGGATAATGCATTTAACTTTAGAGAATTTTTTAGAACTTGGACAGGAGAATTAGAGATTGATCGAAAACCTATTCCAAAAGGATATGAAAAAGGAGATTTTGTACATAAAGATGATATAAATAGGTTTTTAAATTTATTGACTAAGCAGGACGAGAATTCTAATTATCCATATTCAACTAAAGAGTATATTGAATATTTTAGGCATTCATTATGGATGGTACCAGGAGTTAAAGAGGCTAAAGCTTTAAGTAAATTATTAAAAGAACATAAAGTATTTGGCTCTGGAATGTTTCAGATTGTTAATGTGGCAGGAAATGGTGATGAAGAAGAAAAATATGAAGAAGCTCTAAAGAAGGTAAGAACAGCAATAACAGATAGGCCAGAAGAAACTAATACTATTACAATTTCATGTGGAAGATTAACTACAGGAGTTAGTGTACCAGAATGGACAGCTGTTTTCATGCTTTCTGGCTCATATTCCACATCGGCTTCTAGTTATTTACAAACAATATTTAGAGTTCAAACACCAGCTAAAATTGGAGGCAAAGTTAAAGAGAAATGTTATGTGTTTGATTTTGCTCCAGATAGAACATTAAAAATGGCCGCACAGGCAGGTCAATTATCAGTAAGACCAGGTTCAGTTCAATCACAAGAAATTATGAGCCATTTTCTAAATTTTTGCCCAATTATTGGAATTGATGGTTCTAAAATGATTAAATATGATGTTACTCAAATGTTAAGAGAATTAAAAAAAGCAGTAGCTCAAAGAGTTGTAACCAATGGATTTGATGATAAGAATATTTATAATGATAATCTACTAAAAATGGATGAAATAGATTTGAAAGAGTTTGATGATTTAAAGAAAATAGTTGGAGTTAGTAAACAAACAAAAAGAATTGATAGTATTGATATTAACAATCAGGGATTTAATAATGAAGAATATGAGAAATTAGAAGAAGCTAAAAAGAAACTTAAGAGAGAGCTAACTGAAGAAGAAAAAAGGCTACTTGAAGAAGAAAAAGAAAAGAAAAAACAAGCTTCAACAGCAATGTCGATATTGAGAGGAATATCAATAAGAATACCATTACTAATATATGGAGCAGATATTGAAATAAATAAAGATATTGATAGCCAAAATTTTATTGAATTAGTAGATGATAAATCATGGAATGAATTTATGCCTAATGGCGTTACAAAAGATGTATTTAAAAAGTTTTCTAAATATTATGATAATGAAATATTTATAGAGGCTGGAAGACAAATTAGAAATTCAACATTATATGCAGACACATTGCCTATAAAAGAAAGAATACAAAAGTTAGCTGAAATATTCTCAATGTTTAGAAATCCAGATAAAGAAACTGTACTTACACCTTGGAAAACAGTAAATATGCATTTAGGAGACTGTATTGGAGGATATAATTTTAATTATCCAGATAAAGAACCAAGATTTATAAACCAAGGAAATGTTACCAAGGATTTATTTGAGAATAATGAGGTTAAAATATTAGAAATAAATTCAAAAACAGGTTTATATGCTTTGTATTGTTCTTATAGTATATATATGAACAGACTGTTAAATTATAATAAGCAAGATTACACGGAAGAAAAAAATGAAGATTTTTGGAGAGAAACATTAGAAAATAATATTTTTATAATTTGTAAAACTAAAATGGCAATGCAAATTGTAAAAAGAACATTAGCGGGTTATAAAGAATATAATGTAAATACTTTACTAATAGAAGATGTTGCAACTAAATTAGATGAAAATATAACAGCAGTTACTAATTATGTATTAAATGCTAATAGTTGGAATAAGGAAGGAGTGCAAATGAAATTCGATGCAGTGGTTGGAAACCCTCCATATCAAGAAATGACTGGTGGATATGGTACACAGGCTAAACCAATATATAATTTGTTTATAAATATGTCAAAATCAATAGATTCTAAATATATAAGCATGATTACTCCATCGAGATGGTTTTCTGGAGGTATGGGATTGAATGAGTTTAGAAAAGATATGCTAAATGATACATGTTTAACAAAAATTATTGATTATCCTAATACTAGAGATGTTTTTGATTCAGCTGATATTGCAGGTGGTGTTAATTATTTCTTATGGGATAAAAATAATAAAGCAGAATGTGAAGTTACTAATGTTATAAACAATGTTAAATATTCTTCATCAAGAAATTTAAATGAATTTAACACATTTGTGAGATTTAACCAAGCTATTCCAATTATTAGGAAAGTTTTTAATGTACAAGAAAATGGTAAAACACTAGAAAATGTGGTATCCCCACAAAAACCTTTTGGACTACCAACGAATTATAAACCTAAAGATAAAGGGGTTCCTTGCTGGTTTATACAAAAGATTGGAAAGAGATATGCCGATTTAAAAGATATACATGATGAAAATAAATTATTAAATAAATGGAAATTACTGGTTCCTAGATCTCCAATTGCTGGACAAACAGATTTTACTAAACCAGTTGGATTTTATTATGATGGTAATACGAATATTGCTAAACCAGGTGAATGTTGTACAGAATCATTTATTGTAGCAGGAGCTTTTGATACAGAAGAAGAAGTTAAAAATTTTAAATCATATTTATTTACTAAAACAGTAAGATTTTTACTTTTACAAGCTGTTGTTTCACAAGATGTATTAAGAAATAAATTTTGTTTTGTACCTGATTTAGGAAAGTATGATAGGATTTATACAGATAAGTATCTTTGTGAAAAATGGAATATAACAGATGACGAATGGAAATATATCGATTCTAGAATAAAATAGAAGCAAAAATTAAGTTGAACAAATATATAAAATGAGCAAGCTAAAATATAAAGACAAAGATGTTTCAAGCATAATAAAACATTAATAAGAAATATAGGTTAAAATAATATAAAAAGTAGAATGAAAGGAGAATATGTCGTATTTAAGTGATTAAATATAACATAAAAGGAAAAATAATGAGTGAGGAAATAATAGTCTGGGGAATTCATAATACGAATAATGAAAATTTATTATTACAAGATGAAGTCATAGCTATAGGTTGGCACGAAATGGGAGATTTATCCACGATAGATACAGATAGAGAATCTTATTATAAGGCCTATGATAAAGTTTATCCAAACAAATCAAAACAATCTATAGCAGGTTCTGCAGGACAACTATTTAGATTTGTTAATGAAGCTAAAATAGGAGATTATGTGATATATCCAACAAAATTTAATAGAATGATTAATATTGGACAAATTGAAGGGGAATATTTCTTTGATAGTAGAGAAACAGAATATAATCAAAAGAGAAAAGTAAAATGGTTAAAAGAATTACCAAGAGAAGAGTTTTCACAAGGTGCATTATATGAAATAGGATCATTTTTATCATTTTTTCAAGTAAGGCATTATGCAGATGAATTTATAAATGCTCTTCACAATGGAAAGAAGGTAAAAAATAATCAAGAAAATGACGATAATGCATTTGCAACTTCAGAGACTATATTAGAAAGTACCAAAGATTATGTATTAAAAGAGTTAAATAAAAATTTTAAAGGATATGAATTGGAGGATGTTGTCGCAGATTTATTAAATGCAATGGGATATAGAACAAAAATTAGTCCTCACGGAGGAGATAATGGAAAAGACATTATTGCATATAAAGATGAATTGCCACCAAGAATTATTGTACAAGTAAAAAGCCAAGATGGAAATATCACAGAATCTACAGTACAATCATTAAAAGGAACTATGGACGAAGGAGATTATGGTTTATTTGTAACTTTATCAGATTATGCAAAAAATGCTAAAATATATTTAGAAAAGCATCCAATAATAAAATCTATTAATGGAAGTGAATTAGTAGATTTAATTTTAAAATACTATGATGAAATGTCAGAGAAATTTAAAGATACCATAAAATTAAAGAAAGTATTTATACCTGTAATTGAAGTGGAAGAATAAATTTAAAAATTGAGTTATAATAAAAATAATTAAAATTACTAAAGTTTTGCCAAATTTAAATTTTTATGAGTAGAAGGTAATAGAAATGAAAGCTGTAAATAGAAATGCAAGTGCAAGTGCTTTTGGATGGCAATTTCAAATTAATATAGCTATATATTTAATGATAAAATATTTTGGAAAATTTAAAGAAATGAAGATAGAAGGAGAAAAGGAAGATATTGAAATTTCATTAAATAATAGTAAAAAAATTTATGCACAAGCAAAATCAAAACAAAATATTAATGATGGTGATACGAGTTCATATTCAACAAAATTAAGAAAGGCTTTGGAATCATTATCAGATGTTAATGATAATGATTCAGAAAGCCTAATATATATAAGTAATTTAGAACCGAACCCATTAAACTCTGGAACAAATGAATTTGAATTAGTATCATTTTTCAAATATAATGAATTATCTTTAGCTTCAAAAGAAAAAATTGATATTCAACTTAATCAATTACAAAAGAACATAAATAGGGATAAATTAATAATTGCTAAAGTCCCTTTTTTTGGTGAAGATAAAGAAACAAAACAGAAATATATAATTGCCAAAATTGAAAACTTTTTAACTTTTATCAGTTCCGATTTACTACCATATAAAAATAGATTTCTACAAATGCTAGAGTCAGAAGCGCTACATAATGCAACTCAAAATAATATGAAATTAAAATTTAAAAAGGAAGATGTTTTGTGGAGACTTTTGATCTTAAAATTAGGCGATGGAAACTCAATAAAGTTTGATGAAAGTATGGAAATTGAAGAAGAAACTTTTTTTGAAGCATTAGATACGTATGATAGGATAATAAACTATAAAGAAGCTGACTTTGATGTGTATAATAAGATTAGCAATTTAATAATGAAAGCTAAAATAGAAAACAAAGAAATAAGAAGCAATCAGTTTGTTATTAAATATGAAAACGAAATATATGATATAGTTTTTAAAAATAATAAAGATAGCAATATGGAAACTATAGAGAAAGCTTGCTCAAAAATTATTGCAAAAAAAATATTCATAAGAAAAGGAAATATAATGCAAATGTTTGAAAGGGCTAACAAATATGAAAATTAGAAAAGTTATTATTCAAAGGAAAGATGAATATAGAGAATTTGTTTTTGATGATAAGATTAATTTGATTTATAGTAAAGAAAATTCAAAAGGGAAAACAACTTTGCTAAGAGCAATACTATTCGGGCTAGGATATAACATACCTGCAACAGATGGAATAAAGACTTTTGATGATTTTTTTATACATATAGATATAATAGAAAATGAACAACAATATTCACTTGAACGAAAAGGAGATATTGTTGTTTTGAATGAAAAAAATGATAAAATAACTTATATAGTACCTGAACAATTATATGAGCTACATTCTAAAATTTTTAACATAAGTGAAATTATGATTCTAAATAATTTATTAGCTATTTTTTATATTGACCAAGAAAAAGGATGGACTCTTCTAAACAGAGGAATAATTATAGGAAAAAACAGATTTAATATAGAAGATTTTATTTCTGCATTATCCGATAAAGATGTTTCTTCAATTAATAATGAAATAAAAAAGATAGAAGATGAAATACGAAAATATAGATCACTAAAAAGTATTGCGGAATATAAAAGTGAAAATATTATTGAAGAAGTTACATCATATACCAAAAGTGATGATAGCGAGTTATATAGTCAATTAAAATTACTTAAAATAAGAGAGGCTGAAATAAAAAATGATATTAAAGATGTTAGTGGCATTTTAAAAGATAATAAAAAATTAGTTGATTATCTTGAAAAGTTAGATATATATGTAAAAATTTCTAATGATAATTCCGTTAAACTATCTAAAGATAATATATTAAATTATAATGAAAATCAGATTTTCTATGAAACAAGAAAAAAAGAATTAGAAATAAATTTAAGTAAAATTAAAAACGAAATAAATAAAATTGAAGATGAATTAAATGATAGAAATATATTATTCAATGTAAAGACTGTCGCTGAAGAAGTTGATGATATGCTAAAAGATGTCAATATTAATGAAAAACAAATGGATAAGATAATTGGACAATTAACAAGAAGAAAACAAAAATTGATGAATGAATTGCATAATATATTATCAGAAAATAACATGTATTTGAATTCAATTTATAATACTATAAAAAAATATGCCAAAGAATTAAAATTTGATGAATATATTGGCGATAGTTCTAAATTTGTATTAACAAATAAATTAAAAGGCAAAACAGGAAGAATTTTGACACATATGTCATTTTCTTTTAAGATTGCATATTTATTAGAAATTAAAAATAGATATGGACTTAATTTACCTATAATAATTGATTCACCACGAACTAATGAATTAACAAGTAATGCTTCTATTGCTATGATAAAGATATTAGAGCGTGATTTTAAAGAACATCAAGTAATTTTTGCATCTGTATATGATTTTTCAGAAATAGATAAAAAGGTTATTGAAATGAAAGAAAATTTATTTTATTAAGTTAGTATATAACAGAATATATAGTTCTATTTTGGAAATAATTATAAAATAGTTAAATAAAACTTTCTTTTTTAGAAATAATATGATATAATATTATTATAATGAAAAGGAGAGTTTTTATTATGTTAGGAGAAAAAATAAAATTATATAGAGAAAATAAGAAAATGACACAAACCGAAGTAGCAGAAGCTTTAGGGATAAAATCGGCTACAGTTTCAAAATATGAATCAGGGACACTAGAACCTAATATTGAATCATTAAAAAAATTAGCTGAAATATTTAATGTTTCTGTTGATGAATTGATTAAAGAAGATGATTTTAATATATCTAAAATAAATATTTTAGAAGTATTAAGAGAACAAAAAAATATGAAATTAAAAGGAAATCTATATCATAATACTCAAATTACATTTGCATATAATACAAATCATATTGAAGGGAGTAAGCTTACAGAAGATCAGACTAGATATATTTATGAAACTAACACCTTATTGGCAGAAAAAGATTCTATTACAGATTTAGATGATGTATTAGAAACGGCTAATCATTTTAAATTAGTTGATTATATGTTAGATATAGCAGGTAAAAAGTTAACTGAAAAGATGATAAAAGAGTTTCACAAGATATTAAAAGAAGGAACATCAGACAGTAGAAAAGATTGGTTTGTTGTTGGAGATTATAAGAAATTACCAAATGAAGTAGGGGGACTAAAAACTACAGATCCTAAAAATGTTGAGCGAGATATGAAAAAATTATTGGAATGGTATGAGTCTTTGAAACAAGTTACAATAAATGAAATAATAGAATTTCATTCTAAATTTGAAAAAATACATCCGTTTCAAGATGGAAATGGTAGAGTTGGTAGAATAATTGCCTTTAAAGAATGTTTAAAAAATAATATAGTACCATTTATTATTTTAGACAAAGATAAGCTATTCTATTATAGAGGATTGAATCAATATCAAACTAATAAAGAAAAAGGATATTTAATAGATACTTGCCTAAATGCGCAGGATCAATATACAGAAATGATGAAATATTTTTTGAGATAATTAGTAAAAGGAGAAGAGTTATGAATGATTTAATAGTTCTAAATAATAATGAGATAGCAAAAAATTTAACGGAATATGATGAAAAAATGTTAAATATATATAATTATCTAGGTTTGCCAACAGAAAATATATTAGTTGGTGTTGAAGAAAGAAAAAAAGTTTTTAAGAATATTGAAGATGTAGTTGACTTACTAGAGCCAGATATTGCTATAAAATCTACCTACATATCAAAGTTTTTATCAGCAGTAAGTGCTGGATTATTTGATGCTGCGTTAAATTATTTGTGGGATGAAACTGTTAACCAATTGAGATACAGAATTGCTCAATATGACATACAATATTTTTTTGATTTAGCAGTAACATCAGATAAAAGAAATAAATTATCAACTGAAGCTGATTTGGCAAAAATAGATGATAGCGAATTGATACAAGGAGCAAAAGAAATAGGTTTGATATCGGACATAGGATATCGAATGCTAGATAATATAAAATTTATGAGAAACTGGGCAAGTGCAGCTCATCCTAATCAGGTAGAGTTAACAGGTCTTCAATTAATTTCATGGCTTGAAACATGTATAAAAGAAGTAATATCATTACCATTATCTAATATTACTATTGAGATTAGAAAACTTCTTTATAATATAAAAAATAATGAAATAACTGACACAGAAGCCGAAATAATAAGTGAATTTTTTGGAGATTTAACATTTGATAAAGCAGATTCACTTTGTAATGGATTTTTTGGAATATATTGTAGAGAGGATACAACCATTGAAACAAGAAGAAATATAAAGATGTTATTGCCAAAGCTATGGAATATAGTTTCAGAGGAAAATAAATGGAATTTGGGCATTAAGTTCGGTAAATTTCAAGTAAATAACGATCAAAACGAAGCAAAATTAGCTAGAGAGTTTTTACAAATTGTAGATGCAGAGTCATATTTACCAGATAATATAAAAGTTGCTGAATTAAAAATTGAATTAGAACATTTATACATAGCACATAATGCACCAATGAATAATTTTTATTTAGAACCTCCATATGCAGAGCATATAAAAGGGCTGTTGGGAAATAATGCAGTTCCTACTTCTATAAATGATTATTACATAAAAGTCATAATAGATGCATTTTTAACTAATGGAAATGGTATCTGTTGGGGAGCGGACACCATATATAGAGAACTAATAAATAAATTTTCACAAAGACAATTTTTATTAGCAGTTACTTCTTTTTCAATAGATAAAATATCCAGCAAATTACAATTCTCTTTATGTATAAAACAGTATAAAGAGTTATTGAAAATAGCTAAGGCAAATGTAACTTCACCATTATTTATTGAATTAATAAATGAATTAGAGGGTTACAACAATAGCTTATCAGAGTTAAGAAAAAATGAAAAGCTTATGCAGAAGGTTCAACATTTAAGAAATATTATTAAATAGAGAAATTTATATTTTTACTAATTTAAAAAAGTATATAAAAATCCAAAGTTTTTTCAAAATTTTGAAAAAACTTTGGAAAATATATTTAATTAATTATCAAAGCTCCAACCAATCAACTGTACCCCATCACAAAAACCATTCCTATAATATTTTTCATTCCAATAGAAAATATAATCCATAAAATTCTCATCAAGAAGATCAAGTTGTTTCTTAACATACTTTTTATTCTGTTCTGGAACATTCTTTAAAATCCTTTCAGAAATATCATCAAAATAGACGAAGTGCTTTTTATCTTCAGTACTTAAAGTGCAAAGCAAAGTTTCCTCTCTAAATTCTAACCAATCCTTCAAAATATCATCATTAACTTCTCTTAAATTATTCATAATCTAAATCCTCCTAAAAATTAAAATTTTTCTCAATAAAAATATCTCTTACAAGAGCCAAAAATCCAAGAACAAACGTACCAACTAAGGAATACAAAATTTTTGTAAAAATTTTGCATACTTAGGCTGTAACAAACAAGTTTTAACAGCCTAAGCAATTGGGTAAAAATTGGGTAAAATCTTCTCCAAAAATACCCTAAAAATGCACAAATGTTCTGCAAACCAAAACTCTTGCAAATACTGAAATACCAACCAAAACTCTAATTTCCACAAAACCACAAAAACTGGTCAAACCTCGCTCATAACCCGAAGGCCAAAACAAAGAGCACAAAACAAAAGAAAAAAAGGCAAAAAAAAAACAATAAGAACCATTATTAGGAAACAAGAAAACCCAAAAAACAAAAAGGCACAAAAGAAACGCAAAAAATAACAAAAAAATATTGAGAAAAAAAAATAAATATGATATAAATAAAAAGAAAAAAAGAAAAACAAAAGCAACATAAAAAAATAAAAAATAAAAAAGGAAAGAAAAGAACAATGAAGAACCAAGAAAACATAGAATACACATACAAACACAGAAAAATAGTAAAATACCTAGCAGAAAAATACATACAAAAAAACAAAAAAGAAAAAATAAAGCAAATAGAAGAACACGACATCGACAAAATATACATGTACTTAATATACGAAAAAAAAGAAGTATCAAGAATACACAGAAAAATATCAAAACACCACCAAAACGAAAAAGAAAAAACAGAAGTAGACTATGAAGAAATGGCATTAGACTGGGAAAGTGCAAGATACACAAAAGAAGACAAGCCACTAAATGCATATGACACGCTATACAAATACTATCCAGAGCTAGAAAAACAAATACTACCAATACTAAAAGAATGGGGAATAGCCAAAAGCAACATGCCAAAAGAAAAAGACATAGAAGAATACGCAAAAAAAGTAAAAAACACAACAATAGAAGAAATAAAAAAAGAAATAAAAAAAGACTTAGAAAAAAGGCTAAGATAGAAAACAGAAGAAAGATAAAAGTAAAAGAAAAGCAAAAAACAAAAGAAAAATAAAAAAGAGGCTAAAATAAACAAAGCAGAAAAAGAAAAACTAACAATAAGAAAAAACAAATTTAAGCAAAAGCAAAATAAGAACAAAGACAAACAAAAAATAAAAGAAAACAAAGGAGGAAAAAATGTGCACAGCAGCAACATACAAAACCAAAGACTTCTACTTTGGAAGAACATTAGACTACGAAAAATCATATAAAAACGAAATAACAATAACGCCAAGAAATTACGAAATAAAATTCAGTGAACAATGGTCAATAAAAAGTCACTATGCAATAATAGGAATGGCACATGTAGAAGAAAACTATCCACTATATTATGACGCAATAAACGAAAAAGGATTAGGGATAGCAGGATTAAACTTTGTCGGAAACGCAAAATACAACAAGAGCAAAAACGGAAAAACAAATATAGCACAATATGAATTCATACCATGGATATTAAGCCAAAGTGCAACAGTAGAAGAAGCAAAAAAGAAAATAGAAGAAATAAACATCACAGACACACAATTTAACAGTCAATTACCAGTAGCACAATTACACTGGATAATAGCAGACAGCAAAGAAACCATAACAGTAGAAGCAGTACAAGAAGGAATCAAGATATATGAAAATCCAATAGGAATCCTAACCAACAATCCAACATTTGACAAGCAAATGTTTACGCTAAGTAAATACAGAAACTTATCAGCCAAAAGCAAAGAAAACACATTTGCAAAAGGAATAGAACTAAAAGAATATAGCAGAGGCATGGGAACGCTAGGATTACCAGGAGATCTAACTTCAGAATCAAGATTTATAAGAGCAGCCTTTGTAAAAATGAACTCAATATCAGCAGAAAGTGAAAAGAAAAGTGTAAGCCAATTCTTTCACATATTAAACTCAGTAGAACAACCAAGAGGAAGTTGTGAAGTAGAAAACCAAAAATATGAAATAACAATTTATACATCATGTTGCAATGCAAGCAAAGGAATATATTACTATACAACATATGACAACCATCAAATAACAGCAATATATATGCATAAAGAAAACTTAAACAACAAAGATCTAATAAGATATACTCCAATAACAGAAGAACAAATAAACGATCAAAACTAAAGCAAAAAAGTCAAAAAAAAATAACAAAAGAAATATATAGGCAAAGCCCCCAACTAAAAACAACTAAAAATGAATAAAAAAACAAAAAATGGCAAAAATAAAGAAAAAGAAAAAATAAAAGAAAAGGAGAGACTAAAGATGGATAAAAAAGAAAAGATAGAAGACACAAAATGGGAAGAAAAAAACAATAGCCAAGCAAAAAACAATAATCAAAAACAAAGCAAAATAGAAAACAATATTCAAGAAACGGACACAACAAAAAAAGAAGAAAATCAAAACGAGCAAAAGCAAGAAATCCGTAAGCAAAAAGAAGAAGCAATAGAAGAAGCAAAAACAAGTATAGAAAAAGCAACTAAAGAAAACAACACAACAGAAAAAGAATACAAAGAAAATTTAAAAGAAACAGTCAAAAATGCAGAAAAAGAAGAAAGCATCAAAGAAAAAATAGCAAAAATAAAGAAAATCAAAGCCAAAAAAGGAATAAGAAATGTAGGAATAGTAATAATAGCAATAATAATAATCTTTATATTAGTGTTAATATTAGATAAAAGCCAAAACACATTTAATGGCCAAGTATTAAAAATAGTAGGAATAACAGAACAAAAAACAGAAGAAGCAAAAGAAAAACAAGAAAGCAAAGAAGAAAAAAAGAAAAAAGAAAAAGCAGTAAAAGTAGCCCAAAAGAAATTTAAAGAACTAGGAGAAAAAGCCAAAAAAGAAGAACTAGAAGTATTAAAAATCAAAAGAAAAGGCGAATACTATTACTATATATCAGCAAAAGATAATACAGTAGAAATAAGAATAACAGACAACAAAATAACAAGAGTAAACAGCATACCAGTAGAATAATATATATGCAATCAAATATTTGTGATTACGTTGTAACGGAGAACTAATAAAATAATACTATATGCAATCAGTAAATACAATTCCAAATCAAGCAAACACTAATCCAAAAAGGTAAAAAAATAAGTATATAAATATAATTAAAGTAGCAGAAAATGCTACTTTTTTTGTGTTCTAGGAAAGCTCTCTAAACTTCCTATAATATTAAAAATAACAATGCACAGAAATTTGCAAAGCAAATTTCGCGCACGAACAAATACGCGGACTATAAAATGTCTAAATAAGTGCAAATGTTATTAATGTCCGCTTTTGTTCTGTTCTAGGAAAGTTCTCTAAACTTCCTATAATACTAAAAATAACAATGCACAGAAATTTGCTTTGCAAATTTTGCACACGAACAAAGACGTGGACTTAAAAAAGATCTAATAAAAGCTAATATTATAAATGACTGCATTTTGTTCTAAAAAAACAAAAAATAAAAAATAAACAAAAGCAAAAAACCCCTAAGAAAAGCCAGAAAAAAATAAAACAAATGTAACAAAGATGTAAACAAAATGACAAAAACAAAGTAAAAGCAAAAAATCCGTAAAAAGAAAAGCAAAAAAAGCAAAAAGGCACAAATTGACACGAAATGACAAATAAGATAAAGTAAAAATATAAGACAAAAGGAAGAAATGCGTCAAAACACAGAAAAAACAAAGAAGATCCGCCAAGTCAAAACACAGAAAAAAAGTAAAAACAAAAAAACCCGCCAAACAAAAACACAAAAAGTAAACAAAAACACAAAAAAGTAAAAAATAATAAAAGCCATAATACAGCAAAAAACAAACAAAAGAAACAAAAAATCTGGGAAAAGGAGGAAAAGCAAATGCTAGAAAGAAAGCTAAAAAAAGCAATAGCACAAATACTACTAATAATAGCAATAGCAACAGTAACAATAATAAGTATACCAGCAGGAAAAGTATATGCAAGCACTCTAGAACCAGCAAACGACCAAAAAATAGAATACAGAGCAATATCACAAGAAGTTGTAAACGGAAAAAAGCAACTAATAATAGAAGTAAGAATAAGAAAACTAAAATTCAAAGGAATAGACTTAAGATTACAATATAATACAGCCCTCTTAACACCATCAAACATAGAAACAAACGCAGCAATAGACGTAAATGATGCAGACGGGATACCAAGCAACTACACATATATAAACGGATTCGAAAAATATATGGACATGTTAGAAATAGAAGGAACAACAGGAGAACTAAGAATGGTATACTCAATACTAGGAGAAGACGAAAGAACAGGAACAAACAACTATTATAAAGAAGAAACAGCAAATCAACCAATAGTAGAAGTAGCAGACGAAGCAATAATAGGAAAAATAAGTTTTCAAATGGAAGACGAAATAGCAATAACAACAGACGACATCAAATTAAAAACAGGAAGCACATCACCAACAACAGGAATAAAAGTAGTAACAAGCGAATCAAACAACTATCAAGCACAATCACTATTTGAATTTACATTAGATTTAAAATCAAAAAACGCAAATCTAAAAAAGATAGAAATAAGTAATGGAAACAATGAAGAAGGAAACTACAAAAATTACGACTTAAACCCAACATTTGACAAAGACACATTAGAATATGAAACAAAAATATTAGAATATATAGACAGTGTAGATTTAAAAACACAAGCAGAAGACGCAAAATCAACAATAAAAATAAAATATCCCAAAAAAGATAAAAACGGAAAAACAGAAAGAGACAATAATGGAAATATAGTATATGAAGAAAAGAAAATAACAGACACAAGTCAAGAAATACAAGAAAAAATAGAACTAAACAAATTAGGAGAAGAAGACACAATAATAGAAATCACAGTAACAGCAGAAAAGCAAGAAATACAAAAAACATACAAAATACATATAAAAAGACCATATGGAAAAATAAAAGGAAAAATACAACTAGGAGACGGACTAAAAGAAAGTATGGACGGCTCATATGGAATAACAATGAATTATGTAGCAGAGTTAAGAATATACAAACAAGACCAAGTAAATTGGGACGACATCATATCAGGAAATCTTTCATTAGATGATGTAGACAACGAACAAACAGAAAAAACAACAAAATCAGATGATGAAGGAAACTACGAAATATATGTAATCCCAGGAAAATATGATTTCTATGCAGAAAGACAAGGATTCCTAGCAGATATAACAAGCAAAATAACAATAAACGAAAATGACGAAATAGATTTAGGAACAAAAATACTATACGAAGGAGACGCAGACAGAAGCGGAATTATAGACTTAAATGACACAATAGAAATAGTAAACAGCATGGGAGCAAGCAAAGGAGACAGTATATATTCAGAAAAATATGACTTTGGACAAAAAGGATATGTATCATTAGATGATATGGTAAGTGTAGTAGGAAACCTATATAAAACAATAAAAATAAAAAAATACACAGGATAAAGAGTCAATGAACAAAACGACAAATAAACAAAAAAGGAATCAATAATTCAAACGACAAATAAACACAAAAAAGTGTCAATAACCCAAAAGGCACTCCAAACAAAAAAAGCAAGGCAAAAAACAGTCAAAAAAATAAAAAACAGTCAAAAAAATAAAAAACAGTCAAAAAAATAAAGCAGTCAAAAGAAAAATAAAAAACAGTCAAAAGAAAAAATAAAAAAACAACAAAAGAAAAAATAAAAAAACAACAAAAGAAAAGTAAAAAAGAAAATAAAAGAAGGAGAAAGAAATATGAAGAAAGAAAAGAAAATAGCACTCATAACCCTATTAGTGATGATATTAAATATGTTCTCACCATACAGTATACTATTTAATAACATCTCAAAAGCAGCAACAGGAGTGTTAGGAGAGAACCCAATCATAATAAACAACTTAGGCGTAACGAAAAAAGGATCAAACAAAATCCTAACAGTAGAAATCGCTGCAGTAACAGAAGCAATCCTAAATGGATTCGACTTCCAATTCAAAATAGACAAAAGCAAAATAACACCATGTAACAAAAACACAGGAGCATCAACAACATCATTAGGAATGATAATGGCACAAAGTGATTATTTCCTAGGAACACTACAAGTAAAAAACTATGACAAAAACTCAAACACATTCCATTTCTTAGCAACAGAGCCATCAGGAGGAACAGACATAGCAGACAATGGATACATACCAGGTCAAGTAGGAGATGATGCAATAGATGTAAACGGAAAAGACTTTTCAGTATATTATCCAATACTAAAACTATCATTCAAACTAGACAGTTCAGTAGACGAAGCAAATTTACCATCAGACCTATTTTCACTAGTACCATCAGGAGTAGGACTACCAACTGGATTAAAAGTAAACTACACAAATGAATCAGGAGTAAAAATAAGTAAAGACCTAACATTAGCAACACACGGATTTACACAAGCAGAAAAACAAATAACATCAATATCAGTAAAAACAAATCCAACAAAAACAGCGTATGACCATGGAGACACAATAGACCTAACAGGAGGAGTAATACAAGTAACGTATGATGACAACACAACAGAAGACATAGACATGACAGACCCAGCAGTAACAATAAAAACAGGATCACCAGCAGATGTAAATAATCCAAATGTAAAATTAGAATACAAAAGCCAAGAAACAACCTTTAATATAACAGTAAATGATCCAATCCAATCACTATCAGTAGCAACACCAATGACACAAGGAGAATATGATCATGGAGATACACTAAATTTTGCAGGATTAACATTAGCAGCAGTAACAAAAAGTGGAGCAACAAAAACAATAACAAATACAACACCAGGTTTAGCAATAAGTGAAACACAAGCAGATGTAAATTCACCAAACTTCACAAAAATAACAGGAACCAGTAATGTAGAAGTAAAAGGAACACAAATAATCAAATTTACATATGACGGAAAAACAGCACAACAAACAATAATAGTAAATGATAGAATATCAAGCGTAAATATTGTAACACAACCAAACAAAACAGCAATCAAATATGGAGAAGCATTAGATTTAACAGGAGCAACAGTAAAAATAACACTAGCAAGTGGAGACACAACAAACATAAGTCTACCAGATGGAAGTGCAACAATATCAGCATTTAATAACAAACAAATAGGAAGCAAGCAAAAATTAACAGTAACAATAAACAACAAAACAGCACCAGAAACAATAGATGTAGAAGCATATAACTATGTAAAAGAAACAACACTAACAGAACCAACAAAAGTAGACTATGCATATAATGAAGCATTAGATGTAACAGGAGGAAGAATAAAAGTAACATGGGCAAATGGAACAGTATCAAATGTAAATTTAACAACAAATATGGTAACAGGATATAAGCAAACACAACTAGGAGTACAAACACTAACAATATCAAATACATTTGAATACACATTATCAAATGGAACACAAATACAAGACCCAAAAACAATGACCTATGAAGTAGAAGTCACAAACCAAGCAAAAACAATAACAATCACACCACCAACAAAAACAGAATATGAACATGGAGACAAACTAGACTTCACAGGAGGAAATATCAAAATAATATATGCAGATGGAACAACACAGCAAAAACAAATTACATCAAATATGGTAAGAGAGAGTAACGGAAGTCAAGTAAACATGGCACCAACAGCATCTGATTACATAAATAATGAAATATCAAAAACATTAGTAATCAAATATAAAGAAGACAATGCAACAGGAACAGTAAATTATCCAATCAAAATAAAAAATGTTGTAAGTCAAATATCAATGTCAACAGAACCAACAAGCAAAACATACAACATAGGAGACACAACATACAACTTAGCAGGAGGAGCAATCAAAGTAACAAGAAAAGCAGGAAACACAGAAACAGTAGCATTAACAGATCAAGGAATAACACTAACAAACTTAAGCACACTAACAACAAATAAAGGAACAAAACCAGTAACAGTTACTTATGAAGGAAAAACAACAACATTTAATATAACAATAAAAAATGGAGTAAAAAATATAAACATAACAGCTCCAACAAAAACAGAATATGAACATGGAGACACACTAGACTTCACAGGAGGAAAAATCGAAGTAAAATATGCAGACAGCACAACATCAAATGTACAAATAACAAATGCAATGGTAACAGACAACGCAACAGGAACAGCAGTAAACATGAGTCCAGCAGCAGCAGAATACACAAACAACAAACTAACAAAAACATTAAAAATAGAATATACAGAAGATGGAGTAACAGAAACTGCATATTACACAATAACAATAAAAAATCCAATAGACCAAATCACAATAGTAACATCGCCAAAAACACAATATAACTTAAATGATTCAACAACAGGAGTTGGAGGAACATTAAAAGTAACAAGAAAAGCAGGAAATTACGAAACAATAAACATATTAGATTCAATGGTAAGTGGATTAACAACATCAGTAGCAGGAACAGGAAAAACAGCAACAGTAACATACACAGATGATGGTATAACAAAAACAACAACATACACATACAACGTAAAAGACAACATAACAAGTATAACAATCACACCACCAACAAAATCACAATACAATCATGGAGATGCATTAGACTTAACAGGAGGAAAAATAACAATACAATATGCAAGTGGAACAACACAAGACAAACCATTAGATGCAAGCATGATAACAGAAAGTGATGGAAGTACAGTAAACATGTCACCATCATTATATGGAAACACAAACAAAGAAAGCAAAACATTATTAATAAAATATGAAGAAGATGGAGTATCATCACAAGAAAATTATCCAATAGAGATAATAAATGACATAAAACAAATAGCAATACAAGGAACAGCAAAATCACAATACAATGTAAATGATCCATTACAACCAGGATTATCAATCCTAGTAACAAGAGCATCTGGAGTACCAGAAGCAATCACAGTAACAAGTAGTATGTTAACAAACTTCAGTACAGCAACAGAAGGTACAAGAATAGCAACAATAACATACACAGAAAACGGAATAACAAAAACAACAACATTTACATACACAGTAACAGACACAGTAACAAACATAAATGTAAACACGCAACCAACAAAAGCTACAAAATACGGAGAAAACGCAGACTTAACAGGAGCAACAATAGATGTAGTAAAAGGAAGTGGAACAACAACAATACCAGTAACAAAAGAC
>ERZ836877.2656-NODE-2656-length-22346-cov-3.735185_pt1 | contig 22346 bp, 21 predicted proteins | sample MGYA00519469_ERZ836877 | MGnify/ENA primary metagenome ERZ836877 (study PRJEB31850, sample SAMEA3708809) | human gut metagenome | biome: human gut; feature: human-associated habitat; material: faeces | place: China | collected 2014 ... | reverse complement strand
CGCTAACTGCTCTAGCGCAGAGGACCGTTGCGAAGATATCTTCTCAAAGGTTACGACACGCGCGTTCCGGCGCGTACCCGCGCACACGTATTGCGCGTAACCTGCCTGGCTGGCGTCTGCTTACACAACCCCAGGGGCGGGCCTTTACCTGCGCCGCCGAACGGACGCCTGGAGCGGCGCTGCGCCGGGCCGCACCACGAACTATAGAAAAGCTATTGACATTTTCTAGTGGTTAGGCCAAAGTTAAAGCTGCCCTTGACATTTATAAGGGTTAGCACACAGGAGGACTGTCATGAAACGCATTATCGCCGCACTGGCGCTTGTATTGACCCTGGCCCTGCCGGGCATGGCCGCTGCCGAAGGTACGGGCATGTATCTGGCTCCCAAATTTCTTATGAGCATCCAGAGCACCGGCAACACGGAGCGCACAGACGCCCTGGCCGGCTCTGGCGTGGACAGCTACAGCCAGTTCACCCTGGGCGGCGCTTTTGCCCTGGGCTATGACTTCTGGCCCCAGCAGATGCTGCCCCTGCGCGCGGAAATTGAATTCGCCCTGCGCGGCAACAATGAAAAGACCTGGAGCGACGGCGGCCAGTACATCAACGAGGTGAAGGGCACCTGGAACAGCTCCACCCTCTTTGCCAACCTGTTCTGGGATTTCCACAACGACACGGCCTTCACCCCCTATGTGGGCGCCGGTCTGGGTATGGCCTTCAACTACGTGGGCTATGATTTCACCGACAACAACGGCAACAAGTTTTCCGCCGACGACCGCTTCACCAACTTCGCCTGGAATGTGGGCGCGGGCGTGGCCTACAATTTCAATGAAAACTTCGCCGTCGATGCTTCCTACCGCTTTGTGGGCCTGGGCTACAACGAAGTGAGCGCCACTTCCAACGGCCGTAAGTACGAAATCGGCAACCGTCCCTACAACAACGAATTTATGGTGGGCCTGCGCTTCGCGTTTTAAACCGCATACGGCACAAGCGCCTCTTGCTTAGCCCCGGTTCTTGCCGGGGCTTTTTTGTGCCCCAGCGCAGGGACTGCGGGAGAACTAACGTTTTTTATTGACATATAGATTATTGATTATATACTAAGCGTGTTTTTTCATACCCTGTTCCAGCAAAGGAGGAAGAAAGATGCTCAAGAGGATGCTTCTTGTGGCGGGCCTGATGGTGGCCCTGGCCAGCCCGGCCCTGGCGGAAACCAACGGCGTGTATGTGGGGCTGAAATTCCTGGATTCCATCCAGAGCACGGGCTCTGTATCCAAAAGTTCAGGAATTTCCAGTGTCTTCGATGTGGACAACTATACCCAGAACACCGTGGGCGGCGGCATTTATGTGGGTTATGATTTTTACCCGCAGAACCAGGTGCCCGTGCGTACGGAAATTGAGTACGCCATCCGCACCAACAGCACCACCACCTGGGATCTGAACGGCACCGCCAAGGTTATTGCAAAGAACAATGGAGTCGACGCCAGTCTGAAGGGCGAATGGAACCTGCAGACCCTGTTCCTTAATGCCTACTGGGACTTCCACAACGACACGGCCTTCACCCCCTATATCGGCGGCGGCATCGGCCTGGGTTTTTTGCGCACCAAGTATGAGTATGAGTTTGCCGGGCAGACGGCTAGCATCAGCGACAGCTTTAGCGAGACCCACACCGTGTTCGCCTGGAACGCCGGGGCGGGCTGCTCCTACGCCTTCAACGAAAACTTCTCCGCCGACCTGGCCTACCGTTTTGTGGGTCTGAGCTACAGCGAAACAGAAAAAACAATCAATATTGGGGGGCTGAAGAGTAAAGAAAAAATCGGCATGGCGCCCTACGCCAACGAATTCAGCCTGGGCCTGCGGTACACCTTCTAGCCGCACAGCCAGAAATCACTCCGGTGCGGTCCGCAGCATCGCTCTGCGGCATGGGGGCCGCACCGGGCCGTCTTGACCAAGAAAAAGTACCCCGGCCGGCGGCGCAACCTTCCTGCCGCAAAGGCCCCGCCCTGCGGCCTTGCCATACCGGCCGGGGTGCGCCTGTTTCTGTAGCCGCAGCCATTTCCGCGCTTTTCTTCCTTGGCTCCAAAATCAGCTTTGGGGTAAGGGAGTCATGCGCATCAGCATTTCTGTAACGACTATCCCTCTTCAAAAAAACGCGCCCCCACAGCTCAGGGCTTTGCCGGCTTGACGGGCAGCAGAGTCTTGTGAGGCCCGCGCATACGATAGACAAAATCCGCACGGGGCAGGTCCCCGCTGACCACCAGCAGGAGCAGAAGCCCGGCGGCAGGGTCTTCCCTGGCCAGGCCCAGCCCTGTGACGCCTTCCTGCGTAAAGGCAAATTCCCATTGACCGTTGGCCCGAAGTACAGGTTTGCCGCCGCCCAGGCGTTGGGCGTTGGCGCGGGCGGCCTGCTCGGCTTCGCCGGGTTGGGCGGGCCCTGCAATAATCAGGGCCGAAGCCTTGTGGTCCTTTTGTCCCAACAAAACCTGCACCGCGTCCTGCAGCTTGACCGGCCCGCTGACCACCACCCAGTCGGGGGGCAGATCCAGACTGTAGTAGGGGGTGGTCAGGGGGGCGGCCCAGGCGGCCAGGGGCAACACTACGGTCAGAACCAGACTGCAGAACAGTTTTCGCCACATCTTCTTCTCCAGAGCCCGACGTCCGGCGGGCGCATTGTAGTACAGACAACAAAAGGGTTGCACAGCTGTTGCGCCACAGCCCCAGGGATTATTCAGGGCCAGACAAAAACCGTGGCAGCGCAAAATAATGCGCATGGCTCTATGTTCGCCGTTTGAACATACGCACAGCTACGGCCACAGCCACGGCGCTGATAAGAATGATCTTGCCCAGATGCGTCATGGCGGCCAGCACGGTAATATCCTTCAGAAACACCCCTTGCACAATGGCGGTAAAGTGACGCATGGGGTTGATCTGGCTGGCGTACTGCAGAAATACGGGCATATTGTTGATGGGCGTAACCGCGCCGGAAATAAGAATACAGGGCACGCCCACGGTAAAGGCCCCCAGAAAAGCCTGCTGTTGCGTGGCCGAAAGGGAGGAAACCATCAGCCCCATACCGCCGGAGGCCACGGCAAAGGCCAGCATGCCCAGGTACAGCAGCACCAGGGAGCCGGTAAAAGGCACGCCAAAGCCAAACACGGAAATGATCAGGAAAATGGTGCCGTGGGCCAGCCCCACCAGGCAACCGGGCACCAGTTTGGCCAGGGCGATTTCCGTGGCGGTGGCGGGCGAAACCAGCAGTTGGTCAAAGGTGCCCACCTCCCGCTCCCGCGCCACGGAAAGTCCCGTAACCACCAGCCCCAGCATAAAACTCAGCATGCCGATGAGGTTGGGCAGAAAAAACCACTGGAACTCCAGGTTAGGGTTGAACCAGCAGCGCACGCGCACGTCCAGGTCCGGGGCTGCGGCTTTGCGGGCTTCCTGGCCCAGGGGCGTATCCAGGGCCACGGGGCGCAGCAGCCGCTCCAGGTAGTAGGCGGCGATCTGCGCGGCGTTGGAGCGGCGGCCGTCCAGGATGGCCTGCACCGTGGCCGGTTCGCCCCTTTCAATGCGGCGGGAAAACTCCTGGTCAAAGACCAGGATGAACAGGGCCCGCTGCTGCTCCATGACCGGGCGGATGTGCGCCTCTCCTTCCAGAAAGCTCACACTGCGGAAGGTGGGCGAGCCCTGAATGCGGCGGACGATTTCCCGGCTCCAGCGGCCGTTGTCCTGGTTCAGCACGGCCACGTCCACATTGCGCACTTCCAGGGTGGCGGCCCAGCCAAAGGCCACGATCTGCAGCAGGGGCGGCACAATGATCAGGGTGCGGGAAACCCGGTTGCAAAACAGCACCAGCAGTTCCTTGCGCACAATGGTGAGCATGCGCCGCCAGTTGAGCCGGGGAAGGGAAAAGACGGCCATCTCACACGTCCAGGCGCTTGACCAGATTTTTGTAGACCAACCCCAGCAGCACAACGGCCAGCAGCCCCATAAAGGCCAGACTGGGCAGAAACACGGCCCACACGTCTCCGGTCAGGAAGAGCGTGCGCAGACAGGTGTTGAAGTAGCTGACGGGCAGAAGCCGGGTAAGAACGCGCAGGGCCAGGGGCATGCTGCTGATGTCAAACACAAAGCCGGAGAGCAGCAGCGCTGGCAGGAAGCCGGAAAACAGCCCGGCCTCGGCGGCCACCAGCTGCCCACGCAAGGTGACGGAAATGAACAGCCCCTGGCCCAGGGCACTGCACATGAAGACGGAAGACAGCAGCAGCAGCGCCGCTACGGAACCGCGAAAGGGCACAGCAAACAGGGTCACCGCCGCCACGGCGCAGAGGGCCATGCTGAACATGCCCATGCAGAAATAGGGAATGAGCTTGCCCAGCAAAAGCTGCATGCGGCTTACGGGCGTGGCGAACATGGCCTCCATGGTGCCGCGCTCCCACTCGCGGGCAAAAACCAGGGAGGTCAGCAGGGTGCCGATGAGGGTCATGATCACCGTAATGGCCCCCGGCACCAGAAACTGCACGCTCTTGGCCGCCGGATTGTACCAGAAGCGCGGCTCCAGGCTGACGGGTGCGGCCGCGCCGCTGCCCAGGGTTGTGGCCTGCCAGGCTGTGATCAGGCCCTGACTGTAGCTCTGGATGTATTGGGCCGTGTTGGGCTCCGTGCCGTCCACCAGCACCTGCAGCACCCCAGTGCCGCCGCGCTCCAGGACGGCGTCGAAATCCTGGCGGATGACCAGCACGCCCTGCACTACAGAATCGCGCATGTACTCCGCAGCCGTGTCCATATCCCCCACCGGGCGGGTGGCAAACCAGGGGGAATGGGCAAAATCCGCCGCCAGGCTGAGGGCGTGGCGGCCGCCGCTCTGGTCCAGCACGGCCAGACGCAGCACGCCCGCGTCCAGAGTGATGCCGTAGCCGAACAAAAGCAGAAAGATGAAAGGCAGCACCCCGGCCACCAGATAGGAGGAAGGATCCCGCACTATCTGCTGAAATTCCTTGCCCACCAGGGCCATAAGCTGCTGTATCCACAAAGATTTTTTCATACTTTCCACCGTCAGTTCCGCAGCCCGCGCGCGGCCGCGCCGCCCTTTATTGGGGGTGCTCCTTGTCGTAACGCTCAATACTGGCGATAAAGGCCTCCTCCAGGGTCGGGTCCTGCAGGCCGGGGCAGGCGGCCTTAAGCGCGTCCGGCGTGCCCATGCTGATCATGGCCCCCCTGTAGATAAGGGCAATGCGGTCACAGTATTCGGCCTCCTCCATGAAGTGGGTGGTCACCAGCACCGAGGCTCCGGCGGCGGTCATGGCCGTGATATGCTTCCAGAAATCGCGGCGGGTGCGCGCGTCCACGCCGGAAGTGGGTTCGTCCAGAAAGAGCACCGGGGGCTGGTGCAGGGTAGCGCAAAGCAGGGCCAGCCGCTGCTTCTGCCCCAAGGGCAAAGCGCCCGTGCGGCTGTGCAGATAGTCCTCCAGCTCCAGGGCACGGGCCAGCACGGGCAGCAGGGCCTTGCGGCGCTCTCGGTCCAGACCGTAGAGCTCGGCAAAAATTTTGATGTTTTCCGCCACGGGTATGTCCGGATACAGCGAAAACTTCTGGGCCATGTAGCCCAGCCGCGAACGCGCCGCGCTGCCGGCGGTGAGCAGGTCCACGCCGTCCACGGCGCAGTCCCCGGAGGTGGGCCGCGACAGGCCGCAGAGCATGCGGAAGGTGGTAGATTTGCCCGCGCCGTTGGGACCCAGCAGGCCAAAAATTTCGCCCGCGCGTACGTCAAAGGTAATGTCCCGCGCGGCCACAAAGCTGCCGAAGCGCTTGGTCAGACGGCGGGCGGCGATGCGCGGCGCGGCGGCCGCCCCTGCGGTCCCGACGCTGTGGTCTTGCGGCGTCCCCGCGGCACGCGCGCCGCCAGTGGGGGCCGCGGGACCTTCCGCCGTCGCGGCCGACGGCCGGGCGTAAGGCGAAGGTTGCTGGCTGATGCCGCCCAGAGCGCTCATGTAGGCGTCCTCCAGGCGCGGGGGCGCGGGCTCGCCGCCCTGGGCCAGCACTTCCTCACGCAGGGCCGGAGGCGCGTCAGCGGCCAACACCAGACGCAGACGGGCGCCCTGAATCAGCGCGTCTTCCACGCCCGGACGCATGCTCCATTGCGCCAAGGCCGTGCGGTGCAGCCCCGGCGGCGTCCGGAGCAGAAAAACCCGGCCGACAGTCCTGGCGGTGAGTTCCTCCGGCGGCCCGGCATAGAGCACGCCGCCACGGTCCAGCATGATGACGGTGGGGCAGCGCGCGGCCTCGTCCAGATAGGCCGTGGACCAGACTACGGTCATGCCGTCGCGGCTCAAATCCTGCACCATACGCCAGAGCTCCCGGCGGGACTGGGGGTCCACGCCCACGCCGGGTTCGTCCAGCAAAAGCAGGCGGGGCGCGCCCAGCAAGGCGCAGGCAATGCCCAGCTTCTGCTTCATGCCGCCGGAAAGCCGCCCGGCCAGCCGCTCCGTAAACGGGGCAAGGGCGGTAAAGTCCAGCAGCCGGGCAAAAAGCGCCTCCCGCGCTGCTCCGGTCAGGCCGCGCAGGCTGGCGTGCAGCCGCAAATTGGCCAGAACGGAAATATCCTCATACAGGCCGAAACGCTGGGGCATGTAGCCGATGCTGTTGGGCTGCGCCCGCAACAGGGCCTGCGGCTCCTGCCCGAAGATGCGCACGCTGCCGGCAGTGGGCGGCATGAGCCCGGCCAGAATGCGCATAAGGGTGGTCTTGCCCGCCGCGTCCGGCCCCACCAAGCCCGTAATGCGCCCGGCGGGCGCCACGGCGTTGATGCGGTCAAGGGCCGTCACGGCCTGCCGACCACGACCAAAGCGCATGGTCAGGCCCTCCAGGCGCACGGCAAAAACAGTGGAGGGAGAGACTGCGCCCGCCGCGGCAGTGGGGCCAGTGGCGTCTGCCATGCCCTTCGCATTAGGGGACGCGTCAACGGAGGGTTCCGGGCCAGCGGGATTCTCGGCCTCCGGCCGGGCGGGGGCCTCCCCACCCAACGGCATCTGCAATTTTGCGGCCGTCATGGCGCGGGGCTGTCCTCCAGCACCAGAGTCACGGGCATGCCCTGGCGCATGACGTTTTCCGGATCCTGCGCCTGCACGCGCAGGCGGTAAACCAGAGCTGTGCGCACCTCGCGCGTTTCCACTGTTTTAGGCGTAAATTCCGCCGTAGGGGCGATAAAGCCCACCCGACCGGAAAAGACCTTGCCCGGCGCGGCGTCCACATAAATCTTCACGGCCATGCCCGGTTTGACGCGGCCCAGGTTGGGTTCGTCCACATAGGCGCGCAGCCAGACGGGGTCCGTGAGCGTAAGGGTGTAGACGGTCTGCCCAGCCTGCACAATAGCCCCGGCCTCGCGCGCGCGGGTGAGCACAATGCCCTTTTGCGGGGCAACCAGCTGCGCGTCGCGCAGCTGAATCTGCGCGTGCTCCAGAGAGGCTGCCGCCGCGTCCACCGCCGCTTTCTGGGCCAGCACGTCTTCTTCACGATATCCGGAAAGCAACATGTCCAGCTGGTCCTGGGCCGAACGCAGGCGGGCGCGGGCCTGCTTGTCCCCGGCGCGGGCGTTATCCAGCTCTTTCTGTGAAATGGCGTTGGACGCGCGCATGGCTGTTACGCGCTTGAGGTTGATGGCGGCGTTTTCGGCCACAGCCGTGGCCGCGCTGACATCAGCTTTGGCCTGGGCGATTTCCTCCACCCGGTAGCCGCGCTCCAGACGCGCCAGGGCGGCCTGCTGCTGGGCCAGCACGGCGGCGGCCTGATCGCGCTGCTGCGTGAGCAGGTCCACATCCAGACGCGCCAAAGGCTGGCCCGGCGTCACGGCGTCGCCCTCGTCCACCAGCACAGCCGCAATGCGCCCGCCCACGCGAAAGGCCAGATCCACCTGCCGGATATCCACATTGCCGTAAAGGGTCAGCGGGCCTTGGTCGCGCTGGTCCCACCAGCGCCAAAGCAAAAAGGCCGCCACCAGAAGGACGGCCCCCACGGCCGCAAGGCCGAACGTTTTACGGGAAACAGCCATACGCCTCCCCCACCCCATCGGCGGGGCGGTTTGCGCCGCATTGCGTCACAACGGCACGGATGTAACCGACTGCGCCGCCGGGATGTTCAAAACCCCTGGACAGCCAGGCCGCCCGGACGCTCCGGACGCAAAAACCCGGCCATACCTGAAGCATAGCCGGGTGCAGAGGGCTTGTCCAGCAGGCGGGGCCAAGCAGCCCCCCCCCCGCGACGGAAGCGCCGCAAGGCTCAGCCGTCCGTACCGGGGCCGCCGGCGGCAAGCGCGCCGTACTGCGGCGCAAAGGGCAGATAGTCCGCAGGCATATCATCCTTGAGATGCACGCCCGTGAAGCCGCGCGCAAAAGCCCCCTGCACCAGGTAGCAGAGCTTACGCACGCCCTCTTCCATGCTCAAGCCGCCGGGGCGCACGTTGGAGATGCAGTTGCGGGCTTCATCCGTACAGCCGGGAAAGGGCGCATAGGTCAGATACACACCCAGAGAATTGGGCGAACTGAGGCCGGGGCGCTCGCCGATAAGAATGACCACCAGGCGGGCCCGCAACAGAGAGGCCACCTCGTCGGCCACGGCTACCCGTCCATAGCGCACCAGGACTACGGGGGCGGCGCGCAGACCGGCGGCCCGCACGCGCTCCAGAAAAGCCACGGCAAAAGGGGCCGCGTTTTCGTGCACAGCACGGGCCGAAAGCCCGTCGCTGATAACCACGCTTACGTCCGCCCCGGCCACGCCCGGCGTTGCCGCAAACCGCTCCAGCTCCGCGTAAGCGGCCTCGCTCAGGCGACGGCCTTTGTCCGGCCGGGTCAGAAACTCATCCTTGTGGCGGGCGGCACTGGCCAGCTCCAGACAGCGCAGCCCGGCGGCTTCCAGATCCGCGCGCACGGCGGCCGCGTCAAAGGACGTGAGCACCGCGTCCCGCGCCTGGGCATGGGCCAGGCGGAAGCGCAGCCACTGGTCGTGGGGCAGGCTCACGCCACAGCGGCCCAGAGCGATGCGGGCGTCAGTGTAGCCACGCAGTTCACCCCAGGGATCAGCCCTCACGGGAGGGTTGGGACACGAAGACCGGGGCCGTGACATCTCAAATGCCCTCTTCTGCCGCGCTCACCTGCTTTTCCAAAGCCAGCAGGGCCCCGTCGGGAGGCAGCAGTTCTCCCTGCGGGCCGTGAATGCCCATACCTTCCAGCCAGGCCTCGAACTCCGGCGCCGGGCGCTTATGCAAGAGCTTACGCAGGTAAGCGGCGTCGTGGAAGGAAGTAGACTGATAGTTGAGCATAATGTCGTCCGCGCCCGGTATGCCCATGATGAAATTGCAGCCCGCCGCGCCCAACAGGGTCAACAGGGTGTCCATGTCGTCCTGGTCGGCCTCTGCGTGGTTGGTATAGCAGATGTCCACGCCCATGGGCAGGCCCAGCAGTTTGCCGCAGCAGTGGTCCTCCAGACCCGCGCGGATAATCTGCTTGCCATTATAGAGGTATTCCGGCCCGATAAAGCCCACCACCGTGTTCACCAGCAGGGGGCGGTAGCGACGGGCCACGGCGTAGGCGCGGCATTCTATGGTTTGCTGGTCCACGCCATAGTGGGCGTTGGCGGAAAGAGCGCTGCCCTGCCCGGTTTCAAAATACATAACGTTGTCGCCCACTGTGCCGCGCCCCAGATCCAGCGTGGCCTGCCAGGCCTCGTCCAGTAGGGCCAAATTGATGCCAAAGCTGGCGTTGGCTTTTTCCGTACCCGCAATGGACTGAAAGCAGAGGTCCACGGGCACGCCGCGGTTGATGAGCTCCAGCGTGTTGGTCACATGGGTGAGTATGCAGCTTTGGGTGGGGATTTCATAACGTCGGATGAGCCCGTCCAGCAGATAGTTGAGGCGGGCTATGTTTTCCAGGCTGTCCGAGGCGGGGTTGATGCCGATGACCGCATCGCCCGAACCGTAGTACAGGCCGTCAATGGTAGAGGCCAGGATGCCGCGGGCGTCGTCCGTGGGGTGGTTGGGCTGCAGCCTGACCGAAAAATGGCCGGGCAGGCCGATGGTATCCCGAAAGCGGCTGACCACCCGGCATTTGGAGGCCGCCAGAATCAAATCCTGCACGCGCATGAGCTTGCTGGCCGCCGCCGCCATTTCGGGCGTGAGGCCGGGGGCCAGGGCCGCCAGGCTTGCCGCGTCCGCCGCGTCGGTAAGCAGCCAGTCGCGCAGATCCCCTACCGTGAAGGAACTGACCGGTGCAAAGGCTGCGGCGTCGTGGCCGTCCAGAATCAGACGGGTGATTTCGTCCTCCTCGTAGGGCACCACCGGCTCTTCCAGAAAGCGCTTGAGGGGCGTTTCAGCCAGGGCCATCTGAGCGCGCACGCGCTCTTCGTCGTTGTCGGCAGCTACCCCGGCCAGGATGTCGCCCGAACGCAGGGGCGACGCCTTGGCCAGCAGCTCGCGTAAAGAAGTGCGGCTGTCCATTCCGGCCGCCTACTTGAAAGCCCTGGTCAGATACATGGCGATGTCGGGAAAGATCATGACCAGGATAAGGCTCAACAGCAAAAGGGAAACCACGGGCAGAATGGAGGCGTAGATGTCGTTCATGGTTACGCCCTTGGGGGCCATGGCCTTCATAAGAAAGAGATTGTAGCCCAGAGGAGGCGTCATGTAGGCAATCTGGCAGGTGATGGTGTAGAGCACGCCGTACCAGATGGGGTCAAAGCCCAGGGCCTTGACCAGGGGAATATACAGCGGGGCCACAATGATAAGCATGGCGGTATCGTCCAGAAACATGCCCAGAATCAGAAAGGATATCTGCATGACGATGAGCACGCCCCAGGGGCTCAGGTGCCAGCCGTCAAGAAACAGCGTCTTGATGGCGTGCACAGCGCCCAGACCGTCAAACACGGAGCTGAAGCAGAGTGCGCCCATGATGATCCACATGAACATGCAGCTCACGCTCAGGGTCTGCACCAGCGCCACGTTCATCACCTTGCGGGTCAGCCGCTTTTTGAAATAGGCAGCCAGCGTGGCCACCAGCGCGCCTACGGCGGAGCTTTCCACCAGGCTGGCCATGCCCGTGAGGAAGGAACCCGTCACGGCCACGATGATGACCAGAGGCAGCAGCCCTGCCCGCAGCAGACGACGCCTTTCTTCCGGACTGATGGACGCCAGCTCCTCCTTGGAAAGGGCCGGAGCCAGGGCCGGATTGAGCTTGCAGCGGATGACGATGTAGAGCGTGAGCATGGCGGCCAGCAGCAGGGCCGGGCCAATGCCGGCTATCCACAGCGTGCTCACGGGCTGGCGGGCGATCATGCCGTAGAGCACCAGCACCACGCTGGGCGGCATCATAAGACCAATGCTGCTGCCCGCCTGGATAATGCCCGTGACCATGCGCTTGTCATAGCCGCGTTTGAGCATCTCCGGCATGGCGATGCTGGCCCCGATGGCAAGCCCGGCCACACTCAGGCCGTTCATGGCCGAAACCGCCACCATCAGACCCACGGTGCCCAGGGCCAGACCGCCGGGCAGGGGGCCCATCCAGACGTGGAACATGCGGTAAAGGTCATTGGCTATGCCTGATTCAGACAGCACATAGCCCATGTAGATGAATAGGGGCAGGGAAATCATGGGAAACCACTTCATGAGCGTGATGCTGGCGTTGAAGGCCATCTGCGAGCCGCCCGTGCCCCACAAAAAAGCCGCCGCCACGGCCCCCACAAAGCCGATGGCCGCAAAAACGCGCTGCCCGGTGAGCATGAGCAGCCCCATGGATGCAAACAGCAGCAGGGCCGTGGTCTCATGCGAAAGGGTAAAGGTAAAATCCAGCATTGTTGTTGCGTCCTTTACGGCTTATCCTGAGCCGATTGCTGTTGCTTTTCCGTGGTACCCTGCAGCTCTTCCAGGTTGCCTTCCACAATAAGCCGCTCAGGAATATTTTCTTCGATAATCAGCCCACGGGAGCGCGCCAGCGCCTTAAAAAATTCTGAGAAGGCCTGCAGTAAAGTCAAAGCTATGCCTGTGCCCATGATGATCTTGATAGGCGCCAGGGGCGGCGCCCAGGCCGTGTTGTTGTGCTGGCTGAATTCTATGGAATACCAGGTGCTTGAAAGGCATCCATAGAGCAAAAACCCCAAATATACGATGAGAAAGACAGACGTGCATACGTCAGCTTTGGCCTGGTTGCGCCAGTTCCAGCGCGCATAAAATACGTCCAGACGCACATGGGCGTTGACCAGGAGGGCGAAACCGCCGCCAAGAATATAGTAGGCCACCATGCAGAACTGCGCCATTTCCACCCCCCAGATGACCGGAGAATCAAGAAAATAGCGGGAAAAGGCCGAATAAAGTAAAATTCCCATCATGACGAAGATGATATACAGCACGCAACGGCCCACGAGGCGGTTTACGGCATCAACGTAGCGGACGTATAGTTTGATGAAGCCTGGCATGGAATTCTCTTTTTCTGGTGAAACAGTTGCGTGTCAGTGCGCCGCGGGGCCGGCCGGACCGAGCCTCGCGGCGCATCCTGTCAGTAACGGTACGGACGTCCCGCCTTGGTCATGTCTGCATTGTATTTTTTGAGAATCTCCACCACCTTAGCGCAACGGGGACTTTTTTTGGCCGTTTCGTCCCAGAACTTGTGGGCGGCCTCTTCCACCTTGGCCCATTCGGCGTCGGGAATGGAGGTCAGCTCCATCTTGCCGCCGTTGACGCGGTAGTGCGCCTCGCCCCACCAGTACCAGTGCTGCCGATAGTAGTGTGAGCTGTCGCAGGTGAGATTGAAGAGCGTCTTGAGGTGCTCCGGCAGTTCCGCCCACTTTTTGCTGTTGGCAAAGTAGGAGCCGATCCACGCGCCGCAGATATTGTTGGTGAGGTAGTATTTGCACTGCTCGGCCCAGCCGGAGGTGTAGTCTTCCGTAATGCCCGACCAGCACACGCCGTCCAGCTCGCCCGTCTGCAGGGCTACCTGAATGTCTTCCCAAGGCAGGCTCACGGGCACCACGCCAAACTGGCTCATGAACTTGCCGCCCGTGGGGAAGGAAAACACCCGCTTCCCCTTGAGGTCGCCCAGACTGCGGATGGGCTTGGTGGTGGCGAAGTTGCAGGGGTCCCAGGAGCCTGCGCCCAGCCATTCCACGCCCCGGATCTCGGCGTAGGCTTCTTTCCAGATCTTGTTCAGGCCCCAGTGCTCAAACAACGCGGGCACGTCCAGCGAATAGCGGGTGGCAAAGGGAAAATACGCGCCAAAGATAGCCACGTCCGCCGGAGAGGACATGGAATCTTCGTCGCACTGGGCGGCGTCGATGGTGCCGTTCTGCACGGCGCGGAACAATTCGCTAGTGGGCACCAGCTGGTCGGAAGTGTAGAGCTCAATGACCATTTCCCCGTTGGCGGCCTTGTTAAAGGCGTCAATCTGGGGTTTGATGACGTGCTCGGCCAACGCGGCCCCGGCATAGGTCTGCATGCGCCACTTGATGGGCGCCTTGGCGGCCCGGCTTTCTACGGCCTGCAGCACGCCCGTGGAGGCGGCCACGGCCGCCGTGGCCCCCATACCCGCCTTACGCAAAAATTCCCTTCGTTGCATGTCACCCTCCTTGGGGCAAGCTGAGGTACAAAAAAAGGCCGCATGACCTGTGGCCCAAGCAACCCCTAAGGGCTGCAACAGCACTGCGCCATTCTCTTTCCTTCCCCTTAAGCAAGCACAGTGCCAACACGGGAATGGCCCCGACTTTTTCTGTATCATATTAAAATAATTTATTTTTATTTTTTGCTACTCCTGTTTTCCGGCCATCTCGTCCCCCACTGCAACACAAATTTAGCTCACACACAGGCTGCGGCACGCTTTTTTGTGACAATCAAGGCCCAACTACGGCGCTAATTTTTTATAATATCGATTAATTATTTACTATTTTTAAATATATCATATAAAACAAAATTGTTTCATAGGATGTACAAAAAAACCCCGCAGTGCGGGGCTTCAAAAAAAAGCTGCCTTTGCGGCAGGATGCCGCAGCAATCAAAACAGACAATCCAAAAATGTTTCCAGGTCCACCCCCTGCAGGTAAGCGTTGAGGTCCACGGAGCTCAGACGCTGGGCCAGCTCGGCCCGGTCGTGCTGGCAACCCACAATCAGGGCCTCCAGCTCGCCCACGTCCCGCACGCCGAAATAGTCGCCAAACAGGCGCAGGCCCGTAATGCGGCCGCCCTGCACGTCCATGCGCACGTCCAGCACGCCGCCGGGCGTGCGGGTGGCCTGACTGAAGCCGTAGTCGGGCGAATAGCCGAAATTCCAGTCCCAGGAGCGGTATTTTTCCGCCGCCAGCGCCGTGATGGCCGCTGTTTCTTCCCCGGTCAGGCTGGTGTCCGCCGCCGGACTGTCGCCGGTCATATAGCGCAGCAGGTAAGCGGTAAAATCTTCAATGCCCATGGGTTGCGGCAAAAAATCGGCAATATTGCCCACCCGGCTGCGCACGCTTTTCACGGCCTTGTCGCTGTATTTGGCCGCGCCAGGTTTGAGCGCGCCTGAGATATCCTCAATATTAGAGGCGAACAGCAGCGTGCCGTGGTGCAGCACCCTGTCCTTGTGCACGTGCTGGGCGTTGCCGGAAATTTTCTTGTCCTGAACGACCATATCGTTGCGGCCATTGAACTGGCAGGGCACGCCCAGGGCGTTGAGCGCCGCCACCATGGGCGCGGCGAAACGCTGGAAATCCAACTGACTGACAAGGTTGTTCAAACTGATGAACGTAAAATTAAGGTTGCCCAGGTCGTGAAATACTGCCCCGCCGCCCGTAAGACGGCGTACCACAGGGATGTGCCGCTCCAGCACGAAGGTCTGGTTGATTTCAGCCAGGGTGTTCTGGTTGCGCCCCACAATGACGGACGTATCATTGCGCCAAAGCATAAAGATATCCGTACTGGTATGGTGCAGCAGCCAGTCTTCGGCGGCCAGGTTGAAAGCGGGGTCTACGGAAGGATTGTACAGAATGCGCATGCGACTCCTCAGCTCACGCAGGTTACCTTTGCAGCGGGGCAGACCAGGGCCATGAGAGGCCCGCCCAACGCTTGACGGCGCGCCGCGGAACGCCTTTTGGCGGTCTGACGGCGGACAATTACGGCGCGGCAGCCCGCGCCCGCCGACATGGCATACACCAGAAGGCCCGGCTTTGTCAGCCGGGCCTGCATGGTCAGTCGCGATAATGCCCCTGTCGGGCACAGAGGGCAGAGATCAGATCTCGGCTTCGGGAATGCCCAGAGCCTTGGCCACGCCTGCGCCGTAGGCCGGGTCCGCCTTGGCACAGTGGTGGATGTGGCGCAGCTGAATATCCTTGGGCACGCCCGCCATGGCGCGGGCCGTATTGCCAAACAGGGCCTCCTGCTGCTCCGGAGTCATGAGCCTGAAGAGCTTGCCGGGCTGTTCAAAATAATCTGCGTCGTCGCAGGGGAAGGGCCAGTGGTCGGCATCACCCTCAATGTTCAGGGGCGGCTCAGCCGCCTGCGGGTTTTCCTGCCACACGCCGTGGCTGTTGGGTTCGTAGTTGGTCAGGCCGCCATAGTTGCCGTCCACCCGCATTTGTCCGTCGCGGTGATAACTGTGGAAAGGGCAACGCGCCCGGTTCACCGGAATAAGATGATGGTTCACGCCCAGGCGGTAGCGCTGTGCATCGCCGTAGGAGAAAAGGCGACCCTGCAGCATTTTGTCCGGCGAAAAGCCGATGCCCGGCACCACATTGGCGGGGTTAAAGGCGGCCTGCTCCACTTCGGCGAAGTAGTTTTCCGGATTGCGGTTGAGCTCCAGCACGCCCACTTCCAGCATGGGGCAGTCTTTGTGGTACCAGACCTTGGTGAGGTCAAAGGGATGGTAGGGCAATTTGGCGGCGTCCGCCTCAGGCATAACCTGCACAAACATGATCCAGCGGGGGAAATCCCCCTTCTCTATATGCTCAAAAAGGTCGCGCTGGTGGCTGTCGCGATCGCGGCCCACCAGCTCCTGTGCCTCGGCATCCGTAAGATTTTTGATGCCTTGCTGCGTTTTGAAGTGGAATTTGACCCAGAAGCGTTCGTTCTGAGCGTTGATGCAACTGAAGGTATGGCTGCCGAAACCGTGCATGTGGCGGTAGGAAGCGGGAATGCCCCTGTCGCTCATGACCACGGTCACTTGGTGCAACGCCTCCGGCAGCAAGGTCCAGAAGTCCCAGTTGTCCGTATTACTGTGCATGTTGGTGTGCGGATTGCGCTTGACCACATGGTTGAGGTCGGGAAATTTCAGCGGGTCACGCAAAAAGAACACGGGGGTATTGTTGCCCACCAGGTCCCAGTTGCCTTCCTCCGTATAAAATTTAAGGGCAAAGCCGCGGATGTCGCGTTCGGCATCGGCCGCGCCGCGCTCGCCGGCCACTGTGGAAAAGCGGGCAAAGAGCTCGGTTTTTTTGCCCACCTGGGCGAACATGGCGGCACGGGTGTAGCGGGAGATGTCGTGCGTGACAGTAAACGTGCCGTAGGCGCCGGAACCCTTGGCGTGCATGCGTCGTTCCGGGATGACCTCACGGTCGAAATGGGCCAGTTTTTCCAGAAACCAGACGTCCTGCAACAGCATGGGGCCGCGCGGGCCGGCTGTGAGCACCCGGTTGTTGTCCGCTACGGGGGCGCCGGCGTTGGTGGTGAGTTTGGGATCTTGCGGCATGGCTCGTCTCCTTGGGTTAAAGGTTATTCCAAGGGAAGGCGGCTCGTGCGCCCTCATCTGAGCACACTATGGCATGGGCAAATTTTTTTGTAAATAGTAATTATTATCATATTATAAAAAACAAAAAATATTTTATAACTATACTATATTATTAATGTTTTTATTAATTTCTTTGAAAAATTGCGGTTCCGCTGTTGATAGGGATACGCACAGCTGAAAACGCAAGGGCAAGGTGAAAAGCTCTAGTTCTGTACGGGGACAGGTTTACGACTGCGTTGAATGGGCTTGCCGAGGCCCATGCTTTCTGCGGTGTGCACCACTTCGGCGGCCCTGGCCTGGTCGCCGCGCAACAGAACCAGCACCACATAGAGTTTGCCGGATCGTTCCATGCGGGTACGCAGCCCCCGGCCTTCCAGGCGCTGGCGCAGGCCGTCCACACTGTCCGCATCCTTGAAAGCGCCCACCTGAAAGACATAGTCGGACATGGCGCCGGGAGTGGGCTGGGCAGACGCCGCAAAGGCCGCAGGCGCCGGAGAGGTCGCCTGCACGGCAGCCGCGCCCTGCCCCGTGCCGCCGGGGGCGGCTGTCTGTGCGGCCGTCTGGCCGGGAGCAGACTCTCGCCCCGCGCTTTTGGGACCAGCGGGCACAACGGCCTGAGCGGCGGCAGCCGCCACCGGGGCCGTTTTGGCCGGGGGCAGGCTCTCGCCCCGCAGCACACGGGCAAAGCGCAGATCTTCCGGAGCCAGAATGCCCTGCCCCGCCCCCTGTTCTGCATCGGCCTGCTTTGCATCCTTGTCACCGGCGGCAGCGTCCTCCGGGGCCGCTTGCCGCGCCGCCTGCGCCTGGAGGGCCTGGCTGCGCCAGGAGGCCCTGCCGCTCATGACCCCGCCCAGATAGGCCAGCACCACCGCCGCCGCCAGCAAAAAACAGGCGGCCACCACCGCTGCAGGGCGCAGACAGAAACAGGCTTTGGATTCGGCGTCAGAGTTTCGGGACTGAAGAACGACCTGAGGCATGATTTCTCCTGAAAAATGGCGTGGCGATCTCCTGCGGACGGACCGCAGGCCTGGAGCGCTGGGGGACTGAAGTATTGACGGCTCCCGCACCTTTACCGACCATAACAGCCACGGCCACGGGCGTAAAGAGCGTGGTGCGCTTGCGGACGTAGCCGCCGCTCTGGTATACTGCAGACTGTTCAGGGGTTGCTGCAACCGTCAAGGAGTCCGCCTATGCCCTTCAGCTGCTTCCGTCTTTTGTTTCTGCTGCTTCCGATTCTGCTGTCGGCCGGCGCGCCCTGTGCGGCCCACGCCAATCCAGCGGCCGGTCGCCCGCCGCAGTTGCTGCGCATTGTCAACAACAGCGGGGCAGACGTGCTGAACCTGTGCGTCACGCACCAGAGGCAGGTGCAGTACGTACGTCTGGATATGCCCCCCAAGGGCAGCGACCTGGTGGAAAATCCCGGCGGGACGGCGGACCTGCGCGTGGATACGGGCTTGGCTCTCTGGCATTTTGCGGCCATACCCCTGGACAAAGCGCGCGCGCTGACCTTCAGCGGCGGGGATCCGCTGGTTCTGCAGATCGCCCTGCGTCCGGAAGGCCAGCGCCGGCTTACAGGGCAGGCAACCCCGTTATTGCCCGGCCCGGATCACAGTCCCGTATGCCACCTGGACCAGTTCCGCCCCGGCATGACCATGCGGGACGTCTGCGCCCTGCTGGACCCCCACCCCCCACGCGACGACAACGGTGCCGTGCTAACCAGCCTGGGCTTTGCCGGCATGCTCTGGGCGGCGCGCCTTTCGCCGGGCACGGACGAAGGCGGCGTGGGCACGGACCGCCTGGATCACCTGGAACTGCGCCGTCCCCTGGACGCGCCCACGCTGGACAAGCTGTTTGACGCCCTCTATGCCCAGGGCTACGCGCCCTGGCAGGCGGAACTGCCCGGCCTGGACATGAATTTTACGGAAATGACCGGCCTGAGCGCACAACGCCAAAAGGCCCTGCTGCGCCGCACGGTGGACGACTTCATGACCGCCGACGTGGGCGAGGCCACCATCATGCTGGCCCCTGCAGCCCTGCTGCCCGCCCTGGATGACGCAGACACGCCCCACGGCGACGTGCAGCTTTTTACCCTGACCCTGCGCCTCGTTTCCCACAGTCTTATTGTGGACGTGGCCGCCTATCAGGGCGGCGAAGGCGGCCGCTGAGCACGCCCACGGCCGACTGCGCCGGTCCTTTGCAAAAACAATAAAAGCCCCCGACAAACCCAAGGAGGTTGCCGGGGGCTTTTATTGTTACAAAAAACGCGTCCTCGCAGTCCCTGCGCCGGGCCCGACGTCAATGCCGCAGCCTGCCGGGCCAAAGCACCTTGTCAAAGCGCCTAGGCAAAACGCCCTGTCAGGCCGTCAGGCCGCCTTCTTGGCCGCACGCATGCGCCGGAGCCAGTTGTACCAGCCCTCAAGGCCCTGGCTATTACGGCAGGAAACCTCAAAAATATCAATATGTTCATTGAGCTTTGCGGCAAAACGCCGGGCACGGGCCAAGTCAAAATCCACATAGGGCAGCAGGTCTATCTTGTTGAGCACCATGGCCTTGGCCAAGTTGAACAGCAAGGGATATTTCTCCGGCTTGTCGTCCCCTTCAGTCACGCTTAAAAGGGCCACCTTGGCGTCTTCGCCGCAGTCAAATTCCACCGGACAGACCAGGTTGCCCACATTTTCAATAAACAGGATGTCCACACCGTCAAGGTTCAGGCTTTCCAGGGCGGTAAGCACCATATTGCTGTCCAGGTGACAGCCGCCGTCGGTATTGATCTGCACGGCCTGCGCACCCGTGGCGGCCACGCGGCGGGCGTCGTTGTCCGTTTGCAGATCCCCTTCCACCACGGCCATGCGAAACTCGCCCGCAAGGTCGCGCAGCGTCCGCTCCAGCAGCGTGGTTTTGCCGGCGCCGGGCGAACTGATCAGATTAAGGGTCAGAATCCCCTTGTCCGAGAGCAGCCGCCGCACATGGGCAGCCATTTTTTCATTGGCTTCAAGCACATTGCGCACTACAGGAATCTGCATGCCGTTCTCCTTGTCGGGGGGTGGCAGGGCCTGCCGCCCCCATGCGGGTAATCACAAAATTCTGCCAAACCGGACGCTCCGGCGCACTGCATAGGCAAAGCGCTCCAATGCAGATCAGAGCGCCTCAATGCGGTCCAGGTACAGCTCTTTGCCCTGCTCCACCACATGTCCGAATTGTTCGCCGCAGTCCGGACACGGCTCCCACAGGGCGTCCTGCCCTTCCCCGCCAAAAACTTTGCCGCACTGGCTGCAGCGCAGGCGCAACGGCAGCACGGTGATTTCCAGCCGCGCGCCCTCATGGGGCGTATCCTTGACCAGAATTTCAAAACAAAACTGCAGCGATTCGGGCACCACGCCCGACAAAGCGCCGCAGGCGACGCTGACCACTTGCAGACGGCTGCAGCCCCGGTGGGAAATTTCCTCAACCGCCATCTGCAGCAGGCTTTGAGCAATGGACATTTCATGCATGGGGGCATGGTAGTCCAAAGCCCCCGGCAGGTAAAGGGCATCAGGACAATCTTGCCATTCGGCGCAAATAATGTACATTCAGGCCATGCGTCAGCCTAAATTCTCCGGCGTGCACTCCCTGTCCACGGGCTGGAAGGACGACCGCCGCAAGATCCTCTTCTTTGTCTGGGAACTGCCGGACGGCGCCTACGCCGTGCAGGAACTGGACTCCGCGCTGCAGCCTCTGGCGGCAGCCGAGCGCATCAGCACCCGAGCCTTTCGCAAAAATTTTTGCCTGGAACCCGAAGTGTTGGCCATGCCTATGGCCAATCCTGACCCGGCCCTCTGGCAGCCCAGCGGCAAGGTCGCACAGCAGCCGCTGGCCGCAGTGCAGGCCCCAGCCACGACACAGACGCAAGCCTCCAGCCCGGCGACACCGCCACTACAGGCCGCCCGCGAAGCTGCACGGCAGGCGCAGTCTGCCCGTGGAGCAGCTGCCCGGCGTCTGGTGGCCCCGCAGCCGGCCGCGACCCAGCCATCGGACACCCCGTATGCGGCGACGCCGCAGGCTCACGCGGCCGCCCGTCTGACTGTGCGCACGGCAGGCCCCACAGCGGCCGGCCCTGACGTCCGCGTGGCGCGCCAGACTGCCCCCCCAACCCTTTTCGAGCCCGGCGCGACTGCCCCTGCAGGACAGGCTTTTGATCTGCAAAGGGCGCATCTGGCCCGGCTGACGGAAGATAATCTGCGGGAAACCTTCCGCCAGACCCTGCTCAGACTCAAACGTCCCAAAGAACGCCAGGCGGCGCTGGCCGCTCTGGAACAATTGGCTCAGACCAACGAAAACATCACCCCCGGGCACAAACATATGTTCCGGGATTTTGGCGTGCGCCTGCGGCAAAACGCTCTGCCTGACCTGGCCCTGCTGTTCAGCCGCAAGGCCGTAGAGCTGGCCCCGGACGACGACCACGCCCACTTCAATCTGGCCCGCATCCTCTGCCTCCTGGGCCGTTACGACGAGGCGGCCAGCCATGTCCGCACCGCCATCCACATGGATGCCCAGGAGCCCGTTTACATCAGGATGCTCGCCCATATCCGCAAGGAAAAGCTGCAGCACAAAGGGAGCGCCGCCCCCTCGACGCCGCACTGAACCCGCGTCGGCAGCCGCACTTCCAGCAGGAGCCTTCAGGCATGAACAAAGCCATTCTCAGTCTGTTACTGGCCGTTTGCATTCTCGGCATGGCCCTCATTATGCTCAACGACCGTCTGCGCGGGCCGGGCGTGACGCCGCCGCCCGCAGACTTGGCCGCTCCGGCCACAGTCGACGCGCTTCCGGCCGTCGTGCCGCCGGCGTCACCGCAGGCTGCAGCCCCAGAGGCCGTGCGGCCAGCGGTGCAGCCACTGGACGCAGACGAACCCCCCGCGCCCCTGTCGGCTCCGCAGGCTCTGCCGGGCGCAGCCCCCCAGGCGACGACAACCCAGCCCCCGGCAATGCAGACGAAGGCTCAAGCGGAGCGCCAGGCCCCGGCCGCGCCCCGGCCCGAACCCATGGAGCAACCCCGCCCCCACACTGCGGCGCAAACGGCCCCGAAGCCCGCTCCAACCGCCAAGGCTGAAGCTCCGAAGCCCGCTCCGGCCACCAAAGCTGAAGCCGCCAAGCCCGCGCCGGCGCAACAGGCCATCACCCGTTTTGTGATTTTTTCCAGAGAAACGGGCGCCACAGTGCGCTTGGTCGGCAATAGGCCTCTGGTCTACAAGCCTATGCAGCTCACCGGCCCGCACAGGGTAGTGGTGGATTTGGACGGCACATGGCAGATCAAGGCCCCGAGCGTGCCCAAAAATCCCTTGGTGACCAACGTGCGTATCGGCAAAATGGGCGACAGAACCCGCGTGGTCATTGACCTGACGGCCAAGCCCCAAAAAACGCGCTACACACTTTCCAAGGACAAGCGTACCCTGGATATCCGTGTGGACCAGTAAACGCTATCCGCCCGCCCTGCAGCGCCGCGCGGGTTGCTCCTGCGCGGCCATTTTTATTGGGAAAAAAGGTTGCGCCCTGAGGCAAAAACCGATGCGACACCGCTTCTCAAAGGTAATTTGCTTCTAGAGCAGTTAGCGAATGAAATGAGCTAACTGCTCTGCAAGGATTTTCTTGA
>ERZ836877.2648-NODE-2648-length-22392-cov-3.681963_pt1 | contig 22392 bp, 14 predicted proteins | sample MGYA00519469_ERZ836877 | MGnify/ENA primary metagenome ERZ836877 (study PRJEB31850, sample SAMEA3708809) | human gut metagenome | biome: human gut; feature: human-associated habitat; material: faeces | place: China | collected 2014 ... | reverse complement strand
CGATCCCGCCGACGTCGAGCGACTGCGCGGCGACTGTCGCGAGCCGCTGATGACCGCCGACGCCGACAGCTCGGGCGCGCTCGTCGAAGACCCTGCCGGCGGCCTGCAGATATGGGAGAAACCCGACGACAAAGCCGAATATGTCGCCGCCGTCGATGTCGGCGGACGCTCGGTCAAGAGCGACTGGTCGGTCATCGCCGTCATGCGCCGCGGCGAGGGCATGCGCCGTCACGAGATCGTCGCCCAGTGGCGCGGACACCTCGACCACGACCGTCTGGCCGCCAAATGCGCCGACGTGGAGCGACTCTACAACGACGCCCTGCTCATCGTCGAGAGCAACACCCTCGAATGCGAGGCCGACGGCGGAGCCGACTCAAACCTCTTCATCCTCAGCCGCCTGGCCGAGACCTACCGACACCTCTACCGCCGCGAGACCCTCGACGGCGACGGCCGTGCCTCGCAGCGCCTCGGCTTCCACACCAACCGCTCGACCAAAGCCGCCCTCGTCTCCGGACTCATCGAGGCCGTCCGCGACGGCGCCTACACCGAGCGCGACACCGGGGCCTGCAACGAGCTCCTCACCTACGAACAGCGCCGCAACGGCTCATACGGCGCCCGCGCCGGCTTCAACGACGACATCGTCATGACCCGCGCCATGGCCCTCCACGCCCTCCGCAGCCGTCAGACACGTCTCGCCGGCCCCGCGCCCGTCCTCCCGCCCAAATGGTAAAAAAGCCTGAATCACTCTTGTTAAAAACATAAAAAACTATGGCTGCGCCGGATAATTTGGCTAATTTTGTAAAGATGAACAAAGCAGGAATCATAGCGAGCACAATCGTGGGCGTCACCGGCGTGGCGATTTTCGCCACGGCGCTGCTGCGCATGACCGCCGCCCGCGACCCCTACGTCGACGTGCCCCGCGACGAATACCCCGTCGTCGGCGTTGACCTCTCGGCCCACAACGGACGCGTCGACTTCGGCCGCGTCGCCGCCGACGGCGTCGACTTCGTCGTCCTAAAGGCCACCGAGGGCGTCAGCTTCTGCGACTCCGAGTTCGCCCGCAACTACGGCGAGGCCCGCACAAGCGGCCTCAAGGTCGGCGCATACCACTTCTTCCGCTTCGACTGCGACGGCGACCGCCAGGCACGCCACTTCCTCAGCGTCGTCGACAGCCTCGACCTCGACCTCCCCCTCGCCATCGATGTCGAAGACAACGGCAACCCCGACGACATAAACGCCGGCCTCGTCGCCGCACGACTCGGAGCCATGATAAACAGCCTCGACTCGGCCGGACGCAAGGTGATGATCTACTCCAACAAACGCGGCATAAGCCGCTATATCAGCGGACGCTTCGACGACCGTCCCGTCTGGATATGCTCCTTCACCAACCCGCCCCTCGCCGGCGGACGATGGACCCTCTGGCAGCACAGCCACCGAAGCCGCGTCGACGGCATCAAAGGCGACGTCGACCTCAACACCTTCAACGGCGACAGCGCCGACTGGACCCGCTGGCTCGCCGCCTTCGAGCCGACAAATGCTATGAAGCACAATAAATAACGCCCCGCCGCGTTATTACAAAGATGAACAACACAATGCAGAAAACCTACCGTCATATCATACTCCGCGCAGCCGCAGCCATCATCGCCGTCTTGGCGCTGGCGCCTGTGGCCAAAGCCCTTAGTCTCGACCATTACGCCGCCAGCTCGGTGCTCGCCTCGGGCCGCTGGGTCAAAGTCGCCGTCCCCTCGTCGGGCCTTTACAAGATTCCCGTCTCGACCCTGCGCTCATGGGGCTTCAGCGACCCCTCGCGAGTGAGAGTCTTCGGCTACGGCGGACGCCGCATCGCCGACATCCTCAACGCAGCCAACTATGTCGACGACCTCCCCCAGACAGCCATAGCCCGCGCCAAAGACGGCGGCATAGTCTTCTACGGCGTAGGCCCCGAAGAGTGGACACAGTCGGCCACAAACCGCTACACACAGTCGACAAACCTCTATACCGAAGCCGGTTACTATTTCATCGGCGAGAGCGACGAGCCATCGCCCGAAATCGAGACCATAGGCCGCGGCACAGCCGAGTCACCCGCCACCGACTTCGTCGAACTCATTCACTACGAGCAGGAACTCGTGTCGCCCGGCGAGGCCGGCCCGATGCTCGTCGGCGAGGACTTCCGCTTCACCCCCACCCGCAAGTTCAGCTTCACCATGCCCGACAAGAGCGGCGACAAAGTGTGGTTCGAGGTGTCGTTCGTCGCCAAGACCTACAACGCCGCATCGCAGCTCACCTTCAACGTCAACGGCACCGACCTGACAGCCAACAACTCAGACCGCATCGCCGCGACATCAAACAGCGTCTATGTCCACGCCACCGAGGGCATCGCCCGCCACGAGACCGCCGTCGACGGCCAGCGCCTCGACCTCACCGTCACCCACAAAGCCTCGACGGTCGTCTACAGCGCCTGGCTCAACTATATCAGCGTCAACTACCAGCGCGAGCTGAAACTCCCCGCCGCGGGCCACATCGCCTTCCGCCAGCGCTCGACCGGCCTCTCGCTCGACCTCTCGGGAGCCGACGCCTCGGGCATCACCGTCTGGGATGTCACCGAACCTTCGTCCGTCAGAACGCTCGCCACGGGCAGCGACGACGGACGCGCAGTCTGGACAAACCCCTACTCGGGCCTGCGCAGCTATGTCGCCTGGCGCAGCGACGCCAATATCCCCGCCCCGACCTTCGTGTCGGCCGTCAGCAATCAGAACCTCCACGGCGAAGAGCCGGTCAATATGGTCATATTCACCCATCCGGCGTGGAAAGCCCAGGCCGAGCGCATAGCCGAATATCACCGCAACAGCCGCGACGCCCTCAAGGTCAAGGTCGTCGACGTCGCTCAGGTCTACAACGAGTTTGCGTCGGGCATGCCCGACGTCTCGGCCCTCCGCAAATACCTCAAGATGCTCTACGACCGCGGCGCGGCTTCAGACACGCCTCTGCGCTACGCCCTAATCATGGCCCGCACGACCTACGACGAGCGCCATCAGTCGGCTGCGGTTAAAAAACTTGGCATACAGACCATTCCCGCATGGCAGGTAAGAACGATGCGCTACTCGCTCAACGACAACGACGGCTTCAACACCGACGACTTCATCGCCATGCTCGAAGACAACAGCGGCAGCGACATGGGTCTCGACGACCTCTCGATCGCCGTAGGCCGCATACCCGTCACCTCAGCCTCGGAAGCGGCTCAGACCGTCGACAAAATCTACAGCTACGCCGCCGACACACGCGACGGAGCATGGAAAAACCGCATCATGATGCTCGCCGACGACGAAGACAACGGCGTCCACCTCGAACAGGCCGAGAAGCTTGTCAAAGCCATCGAAGCCACAGAAGGACAGCAGCATATCATCCAGAAAGTCTACATGGACGCCTATACCAAATCGGGCGGCGCCTATCCTCTGGCCCGCGAGGAGATGTTCCGCTACCTCAACGAGGGCGTCGTGTGGTGGTGCTTCGCCGGCCACGCCAACAACCACGCCTGGACCCACGACAAACAGCTGACATTCACCGACCTCAACGAGATGTATCTCACACGTCTGCCCTACATCTACGCCGCCACCTGCGACTTCCTCCGCTGGGACTCGAACACCGTCAGCGGCGGCGAGCTCCTCTTCTTCGAGCGCTACGGCGGCGCCGTCGGCATGATCAGCGCCACCCGCCCCGTGTATATCACCGACAACGGCTTCTTCTCAGAGGCCATGGGCCGCGCCCTCGCACGACGCGACGATGACGGCCGTCTGATGGCCGCCGGCGAGATATACCGCCGCGCCAAAAACGACATCCGCAACAGCCGCGGCGAACACCGCAGCAACCCCAACCGCCTCCGCTACGTCTTCATGGGCGACCCGGCCCTCCGTCCCGTCACACCCGACAACATCGTGGTGCTCGACAGCATCGACGGCAAACCAGTCGGCACTGACAGTCAGGTTGTCATAGCCGCCCGCAGCATCGTCGAATTCACAGGTCACATCGAATCGCCCGACGGCACTAAGCTCGACGGCTTCAACGGCACCGTCGGCATCGACATCTACGACGCCGACCGCTCGGTGACATCCAACGGCAACGGCGACCGCAAAGCCATCACCTTCGAGGTCCACGGCGACAAGCTCTACTCTGGCTCGACGACTGTCACCGGCGGCGAATTCAAAATCACCGTCGCTACCCCCTCCGAGATAGCCGATAACTTCCGCGAGGCCACGCTCAACATGTATGCCACGTCGCCCGACGCCACGGCTGTCGGCGTCTGCCGCGACTTCTATGTCTACGGCCTTGACGAAGAGGCCGCTGACGACGACATCGCGCCCGTCATCGAGAGCCTCGTCATCAACCACCCGACATTCGTCAGCGGCGACCGCGTCAACGCCGACCCGATGGTCATCGCCCGCATCAGCGACAACGTCGGCCTCAACCTCTCGACCGCCGGCGTAGGCCATCAGATGACCATAACCCTCGACGGCAACCGCAGCTACAACGACGTGCCCTACTACTTCACCCCCTCGGCCGACGGCACAGCCTCGGGAGAGATAGCCTATCCGCTGAGCGACCTCACCGACGGCCCCCACACGATAATGCTGCGCGTCTGGGACACCCACACCAACTCGGCCACAAAAGAGATTGACTTCGTCGTCGACAGCACCATCCGTCCCAAGATCTACGACATCTACAGCGACGCCAACCCGGCATCGGTCCGCGCCAATTTCTACCTCGTCCACAACCGTCCCAACAACCTGCTGACAGTCACCGTTTCGGTCTACAACCTCAACGGCAAACTCGTCTGGAGCGACACCAGCCGCGGCATGAGCGACATGTATCTCTCGTCGCCCGTCAGCTGGGATCTGACCGACCAGAGCGGCGCCCGCGTCAAGCGCGGCATCTATGTCTACCGCGCCTCGATTAGCACCGACGGCGACCACTACGAAACCGACTCCCGCAAAATCGCCGTCACCGCCGAATAAGACGAGACACAGCCGTTGTCGAGGATTAAATGTTAAGGAGTTGCGGGATTTTGGGAAAATTGTTGTAAATTTGCAGTCATGAACGAAAATCGCGCGTCACGGTCACAAGATCTTCTGCCTGAGCCTACGCTCAGACGCCTCCCGTGGTATCTGGCATACGTCAGCATCCTCCACAAGGACAAGGTGGAGTATGTCTCGTCGACCAGGATAGCCGAGGAGCTTGCTGTCGATTCGTCACAGATTGCAAAAGACCTGTCGTTTCTCAACATCAAGGGCAAGACCCGCATCGGCTATGAGGTCGCGTCGCTCGAAGAGGCCCTGCGCGAGTTTCTCGGCTTCATGCAGTCACACAACGCTGTCATCGTCGGCACGGGCAGCCTCGGCGGCGCTCTGATGCAGGACAGAGGCCTGGAACGATACGGCCTCAATATCGTGGCCGGCATAGATGTGTCACCCGAGCTGATAGGAACGTCTATCAACGGCATCGAGGTCTACTCGCCTGACGACCTCAGGGAGATAGTCGAACGCCTCAACGTCAACATAGGCATCGTCACTGTGCCGGTCGAAAGCGCGCAGGCGGTGGCCGACATGATGATGGACGCAGGCATCCGCAGCCTGTGGAATTTCACGCCTTACCGCATCAGGGTGCGCGACGGTGTAGTGGTGACAAACACATCGATCTATTCACATCTGGCGGTGATGTATAACCGCATGGGGGTTGTCAAATGAAAGCGATACTGCTCGGCGGCGACACGATGAGACTGATTGCCGACTCGGCACTGCTGCGCTGCAACAAGCCCCTCTTCCTCGACGACGCCTCGCAATGGAGCATCAAGGTCTGCCCGGCGATAAAGATAAGCCGCCTCGGCTTCCACATAAAAGAGAAATTCGCAGCACGTTATTATGATTCGGCATCTGCTGTCGGCATCTGCATACCCAATGAATGGGCGGCGGCGCCGTGGACAGCCCCCGAGGTAATGATGGCCCGCGACAACTGCCTCATCGAAGGTGCATGGGTGACGCTCGACGAGCGCATGGCCGGGACGCGGCTCGACTACAGCGCCAACAGTCTGTCGGGGTCAGTGACTCTCGGCGACCTCGGTGTCGACAAGGCTATAGCGGCGCTGTCGTGTCAGATGACTTTCAAAACCGGCGATATTCTTGTCTTCGCCGGCCACAGCCTTGACATCGCCGCGCGGGAGGCCGCCGGAGAAATTAAAACAGAATTAAACGGGACCGGGTGTCTCGACTTCAGGATAAAGTAAGCATGGCGCGGCACTATCACACCGGCGCCGATAAATGGAAAAATGTTATGAATGCAATGTTCAAGAATATGGCCACAGCCTTCCTGTTGGCGACAACAGTCGCCGCATACGGCTACGACGTGTCGTATTATGCCGACCGCTCGGCTCTGTCGGAAGGACGCTGGGTCAAGATAAGAGTCGACAGGAACGGTCTTTACAAGATAGACCGGGAAACGCTGGCCGAATGGGGCTTCGACGACCCGTCACGCGTGACGGTATACGGCTACGGCGGTTCACGCCTCTACACCGAGACGTTTGACGCCGATCTGCCCGACGATGTCCGGCCGACGGCGACGATGCGCAGGGACGACGGCATCATATTTTATGGCGAGGGCGTGTCGACTTCGCGGTCACGGTCGCTGTCAAGCCTCGACATAAGCCGCAACATATATGACCGCTACGGTTACTATTTCATCACTGAGGACGGCGGTGGCACAGGCTGGGGCAGCGTCAAGGCCGGTGTCGCGCAGTCAAGCGCGTCAGACCATCACATGTCGGCAGTCGTGATAGAAAACGATATTGTAAATCCTGGCAAAGGCGGCGGTGTGTTTCACGATACAGAGATGACTCCCGGAGAGCGCCGTGTCTACAATTTTGAAATTACCGATTTTCATATCACGTCGGGTCTGCCGCCATTCGGCATCTTCAAATATAACTTCGGCGCCCGCAACGAAGACGGAGAAACGAAGCTGGCCATCGACATGCCCGCTGTTTTCAAAGAAAAATACCGTCGCGAAGGTTCGGCGCAGCGCACAAGAGGCGAGACACGCCTCTATAACACGGCCGAAGGTTATATACAGGTAGAGCCGACATCGGCCGACGCATTTGTCGGTCACAGCGAAACGGTCGGTTTCGGCCTCACGCTCGACGGGTCGACCGACGCAGAGTATGTCGCGGTTGACCGCGCGAGCTTCTGCTATCCCCGTCTCAACCGATTGGGAGACAGCGATTATCTCGAGCTGCGATATGCCCAGACTATAACTTTCGCCATCTCCGAGAGTGACGCCGACGTCTATGTCTGGGACATAAGCGACGTGGCCGCCGTCAGGCCTCTCGACGTGGTCTACGACGCTTCGTCATCCAAGACGATGGTGCGCAACAGCGGTTCGACACCTGCCGTCATGAAATATATAGCCTTCCGCGCAGGGGGCGACTTCATGAAGCCTGAATATGCGGGTGAGGTCAGGGCAAGCAACCTGCACGGCATGCCTACACCCGAGATGGTAATCATCACGACGGGCGATTTTGTCGAGCAGGCACGCGAGCTTGCGGCGATACACGGGCGCCACGGTCTTGACGTCGCCGTTGTCGAGCAGTCTGACATTTTCAATGAATTTTCATCGGGAACACGGTCGGCGATGGGCTATAAGCGTTTTATCAAGATGCTCTATGACCGCGGCGCGGGACGGCTGAAACATGTGCTGCTCTACGGTCCGTCGCAGTGGGACAACCGCGACGGCGCAGCGGGTGGCCTTGAAAGCCTTATCGCCTATGAGACAGACATCGACGGCTGTGCCAACGATGCGTCGTCAAACTACACCGCAGACAGCTATTTCGTGAAGCTGTCTGACGACTATAACAATTCGCGCCAGTATTATGAGGTGATGGATGTAAACATCGGCCGTATCCCGGTCTATTCGACCGGCGTGGCCTCGGCGGTCAACCGCAAGATCGAACGCCATTTGACATCTCCTGAACGGGCGCTCGCCTATGGCACAGCCGTCATGATGAGCGATGACGGCGACGACAACGCCCATCTCATGCAGAGCCGCGAGGTCATGGAGCACATGAGCGCCGCCAACAGTTCGATGGGCTTCGTACAGGTACACAACCTGATATATCCGTGGCAGAAGAAGAGCGCCGTCGCAGCCAGGGCGACGATGACATCAATACTCCGTCGCGGCGCAGGCTATGTCTCGTTCACCGGCCATTCGCGCAGCCATGACCTTACGGGCGAAAACCTGTGGAGCATGGCAGACGTAGAGAAGACCAGATATGATGTGTCGCCTGTGGCGATGCTCGCCACTTGCTCGACCTTCGATTTCGACCGTCGCACAAAGACCCTCGCCGACGCGTTTCTTGACGAAGAACACGGCGGCATGATCGGTGTCGTCACTTCGTGCCGCCAGGTCTACATGAACTATAACCAGCCTTTCAATCTCAAAATGGCTGAATGCTATGCAGGCGCAGATGCCGGCATGACCGTCGGCGATTTGTTCAGAACGGCATATAACGCGACAATCACCAATGCAGGCTTCGGCCTGGCGGTCAACACGATGTGCTATAATCTGTGTGGTGACCCGGCAGTGCCGCTGGCAGCCCACAACCGTTCGATAAAGCTCGATGACGTGTGCGGCGGAGCGTCTGAGCTCACCGCGCCGGGCACTATGACTCTCACAGGTTCTGTCGTCGACGGCGATGCCGTAGACGCGGATTTCGACGGCGAGGTCTATATCACCGTCTATGACGGACCGAAGACACTCTACACTGTGATAAAAGACAATGACAAGGGCGAAAACAATCTGCCTGTCGAGCATGACGAATATATACTCGCGACCGCTCGCAGCCGTGTCTCCGGCGGCCACTTCGACATGTCGCTGTCACTTCCCTATCCCCAGCGTCCCGGTGTGTCCAACCGCATCGTCGTGACAGCTGTATCTGATAATGGTCTGTCGGCAACGACCGTCTATAAAGACCTGACCGTGACAGCAGCGACCGAACATGAGCCCGGCTCGGCCGACCCGACAGCGCCTGAAATCACAGCGCTCTATATCGACAACAGCGACTTTGCCAACGGCGACGTCGTCAGCGGCGACTTCACCGTCTACGGTGAAATCATGGCATCCGCATCAGGGCTCGATGTCAGAACCGAGGGCATCGGCGGCGGCGTGTCGCTGATACTCGACGGCAAGCGCCGGCTCGAGGGTCTGACCGAAACTCTCGACATCGTCGAGGCCGGCAAGCCGACGACTTTCAGCCTTGATGTGAGTGAAGTGGCCGACGGCCGTCACACCCTGACGCTGTCAGCATCGAACAACGACGGCATCAAGAGCAGCCACAGCATAGATTTCATCGTTGTTAACGAGCCCCTTGCGGCAATGCTCGAGGCATCTGAACGCGAAGCGGACGAAGAGGCCGAACTGACTCTTGTCTATGACAGTTCACGACAGCCGACAGTGCGCCTCGTAATCGAGGACATCGCCGGACACCCGGTCAAATCGGTCGACAACGCCGTCATGCCCTACCGCTGGTCGCTCGACGACAATGATGGCGCTAAAGTCGCGCCGGGCGTCTATCGCGCGCGCTGCTATCTGAATGTCGACGGCAGATTTGGCGTCAGCGACAGCGCCGAGATTGTCGTGCTTGACTGACATTTAGGCTTCAACGGTATTTTTTCGGCGATAAATGACTTGTCGCTTTGTCGTTTGACAAAAATATTATAACTTTGCAACGCTTTAGCCGGCCATCCGGCTGGTTGGGCACAGGATAGTCTTATGGTGTAATGGTAGCACTACAGTTTTTGGTTCTGTCTGTCTAGGTTCGAATCCTGGTAAGACTACGAGAGAATCCCGGTTTTCTGAAAAGAGGCCGGGATTTTTTATGCACAATTCACAATCATGAACAGAAGAACATAAGGGTAAAAGAACATAAGGTTTTTGTATTGCGGGGATGGTCAGCGTTTTGCAGACGCTTTGATTGCGGGCGTCTGCTACCGCGCAGGCCGGCGCTGTGCGCCTCGGTCTACGCGGCTATCAGTAATGTCATCGCCTTGCAGGCGATAAAGTGGTGGAAGCTCAATCGATACGGCGATAAAGTCATTAAGTTAGGCTATTAAGGTAAGGCGCAAATGGTGGTTCAACCCCGCCTGGGTTGATGGGTTTTGCCAGGGCATCTTCGCACGGGCGCATGGCGCACGCGGTTAACAAGAATTCAGACCTCCGGCCTGATAGGCAAAGCTTGATACCATGACAGCGCGTCTCCGACGCTTAACCCTCTCGCTATGGCACTCTTCCCCAGGCTTGGTCGCATCGCCGATGCTCCTGCGCCAGGGGTTATGTCACGATCTCGCCTCTGCGAGGCTTCGTAGCAACGCGCAGGCGCGTCAGGCGGCATGGGTAAGGGGTTTAGTTCTTACAAACCAGCGTGTTAGCTACTACGACTGAAGCCTAGTTCCATAGCGCTGTCAGTGTCGCCGCTATGCGGCTCTCTCGCTCGGAAGGGCTGCTATACACGCACTTCGGCGCTGTGCGCCTCGTACGTGCCTAATGAACTATCGCCGCTGACGCGGCTTTGCGAAAGGGGCTCCACATCGTTCTGATGCGGCTGCGCCATGGCGCTGCCGCTTTAACCGCATAATTCAACGCGGATGCGCGATCGCGCATCCCTACTTGCCTGCGTGTCTGACTTGTCAGACGGCGAAGAACACAAGACATTACGCCACAGCAACTTACAGCAGGGTGTAGATAATGGGATGCCGCTAAAGCGGTTTTAGCAGGGAGGGCAGCTCTTGTAGACCAGCGTGTTGGCTACTATGGCTGAAGCCGTAGTTCCATAGCGCTGTCAGTGTCGCCGCTATGCGGCTCTCACACTCGGAAGGGCTGCTATACCCGCACTTCGGCGCTGTGCGCCTCGTACGTGCCTAATGAACTATCGCCGCTGACGCGGCTCTGCGGAGGCGAAGGTTTTAGCCACTGCGAACCAGTGCGTTAGCTACTACGGCTGAAGCCGTAGTTCCATAGTGCCTGATGCGGCTGCGCGGACATATCGGTTTATTTATCGGCTTAAGATCGCTTTCAGTCTTCTTGCGAGATCGCGGGTCGAGGAATCACCGCTATGCTCGATTGCATCGTTGAGAAGGCGCTCTAACAGCTCGCTGTCAGGGATAAGTTCGGGAAGGCTTTTAATAGAAAGTACGTGACCGAGCAGTCTCCAACCGAAACTATCGTCCGGTGCGAGGGCTCCGCATGAAATGCCCTCGCGCAGATTATACCGGTATTCTTCCAAGTCGGCAATCCCGGATTTGCTCCAGCCAAAGGCATCGGGAGTCAAGCCCCGAAGCAGGCAAAGGCAAGGATGTCCGCTGTCGCATGCTACCTCAACGCTACGCTGAAACGCTCTGATGGCATAGCGGATGTTATCGCCGCCGCGGTTTTCAAAGAAGCTCTCGAATCGGGCTAACGCTTCGTCAGGAGTGATGACGCACAGATACTGGATGTTGATCCAATAGCTATAACGTTTCACATAATGAGTCTGACCCAAACCTCCGTTAACCCAGATTTCTTCACCGTTGAAGCGCAGCAGCATAGAGGATGGAATGACAGTCGGGTCGTCTGAAAGCCTGACAAATTCGAGTCTGATGTCAGGGTCGTCGGGAAGGTCGATTTTGCCTCCGGCAATGATGTATCGGGCATTGAACTTGTAAATGTGGACTGACTGTTCGTCAGCTGTATCTCTGACCGCTTCAATCCATATTATATAGTCACCGGTTTTCGGATCGTAAGGCTTCATTATATGTGTGTTAGGTTTATAGCACTCCGTCGATGCCGTAGCTTATCAGGTCGGTGCGCGGCAGAAGTGTCTGCGCGAACCCGGCAATCTGGCGAAAAATCGCGTCAGAACCTTTGCAACCGCGGTCACGGTGTAATTTCAAGAACACATCCATATATCTGACGGCTTTTATCCGGTCATATTGAGCATGGGTCTTCAAAACCGACGACATGTAGTAGAGGTATGTCTCCAGCCAGCTGTAGCAGCAATATGGCAAGTCTGCTATCATATATAAATCGGCGATTTCAGGAACTTTTGTCTCAATCTCGTCGTAAGTCAGGTTGGGAATCTGGAGGTAGAAGTCGGTTATCTCTTCCCAAACATCCTCCATGGTGCCGTAGTCGCGGACGCTGACGCAGAACCTCAGCATCATGATATAGCATTCCAATATCTGGCGGTCAAGCCGGTGGTCAGAGTTCCATGACGCCAGCTTCCCGGCCAAAAAATAGTAGAATGTGATGTTGAAAACGTTCTGTTGCTCTTTGCTTTCAGAGCTCATGAAACGGTCACGGATAATGATGCCCTCTTTAACGCGCCTGTCTATCGGCATGCGCGGGTCGTTGTCCATGGCTGTCTCTATCTGTATCAGCAGGTGCTCGGGTGAAATCAGCATTATTATATCGGTATCAGCAGGTTAAGGTTATGACGTGGATATCTGTTATGTGAGCATTGCGGCAACGCGGCGGACGGCGGCGATGAAGCGGTCGGCTTCGTCGAAGGTGTTGTAGAGGGCGAATGAGGCCCTGACTGTGCCTTCGATGCCGAGCGATTCCATCAGCGGCTGGGCGCAGTGGTGGCCCGTGCGCACGGCGATGCCGAGCTGGTCGAGCAGCATGCCCGTGTCGAAGGGCGTGGCGTCGCCGATAAGGAATGATATGATGGCCGATTTGTGTTCGGCTGTGCCGAATATCCTCATGCCGGGGATGGTGAGGAGTTCGGCTGTCGTGTAGTCGAGGAGGCTGTCTTCGTGGGCGGCGATGCGCTCTACGCCGAGCGATCTGATATATTCCACGGCTCTCGACATGGCCGACGCATCGACGAAGTCGGGTGTACCGGCCTCGAACTTATAAGGCAAGGAGGCCCAGGTGGTGCCGGCAAAGCTGACATGACCTATCATCTCGCCGCCGCCCTGATAGGGGGGCATGGCTTCGAGCAGCTGACGCCTGCCGTAGAGGATGCCGATACCCGTCGGGCCGTACATTTTATGTGAAGAGAAGACATAAAAGTCGGCGTCGAGGTCGGCGACGTCGACGCTGAGATGGGCCACGGCCTGCGCTCCGTCGACAAGAACGACGGCTCCGCGAGAGTGGGCATAGGCTATCATCTCTTTAACGGGGTTGACGGTGCCGAGGACGTTAGAGACGTGGGCGACAGAGACGAGACGTGTGCGGTCGGTGAAGAGGCTGCGGTAGACGTCGAGATCGAGCTCGCCGCGCCCGTTGATTGGCACGACCTTGATTGTTATTTTCTTACGCGACTGAAGCAGCTGCCAGGGAACGATATTGGAGTGATGCTCCATGACGGTGAGTATTATCTCGTCGCCGTCATCGAGGAGCTGTCCGTAGCTCGAGGCCACGAGGTTAATCGACTCGGTGGTTCCCCGGGTGAAGATTATTTCTTCGGTCGAACCGGCATTGATAAATTCGCGGACGAGGCTGCGGGTGGCCTCCATGGCGTTTGTGGCCTCCTGAGAGAGGGTGTGGACGCCACGGTGGACGTTGGCTTTCTTGTCATAATACATGTCGACGACGGCATCGACGACGGCACGGGGTGTCTGTGTCGTGGCTGTGTTGTCGAGGTAGACCAGCGGGCGGCCGTTGACCGTGCGCCGCAGTATCGGGAACTTCTCGCGCTGTTTTTCAACGTCGTAGGCGTATATCCTGTCGTTTTCCATAGCTGTGGTCTATTTACATGTGTTACATTCGCCGCAGTCAAGCCGGCGGCCGCCGAGGCGTCGTTCGACAAGATGGCGGAGACGGTCCTGAAGGCCGTCGAGGCGTATCGTGTCGATGATGTCAGACATGAACGACTCCATGAGCATGCGCCGGGCCTCGTCGAGGGGAATGCCGCGCGAACGCATGTAGAACAGGGCGTTTTGGTCGAGCTGGCCGGTGGCCGCGCCGTGGCTGCATTTGACCTCGTCGCAGTAGATTTCGAGCTGGGGCGCGGTATGCATGCGCGCGTCTTCGGAAGCGAGGAGATTGCGGTTGGTCTGGTAGGCCTCGGTGAAGGCTGCGTCGGCGTCGACGCGTATCGCCCCCTCGAAGCCGCCGCGGGCGCTGTCAGACAGGATATATTTGAAGGTCTGACGGCTGTGGCTGTGGTCGGCGTTGTGGAAGACAGACGAAGCATTGTCGACGACCTGATCGCCGTCGGCGATGACCATGCCGACGAGTTCGGTGTCGCAGCGGTCGGCCACGGCGATGACGTATTCGTTGCGCGTGTGTCCGCAGCTGAGTGTCGTGCCGTTGACTGTCAGCCGGCTGCCGCGCTGCTGACGGGCGTATAGCTGTGACAGGCGCGAGTTGGCGCTGTCGGTGGCCTCGAGGTCGTAGTAGTCGACCGTGGCGCCTTCGGCGGCCGAGATTTCGACGACCTGCGACACGAGCGAGTCGATGCCGGCGTTCTGGGTGTGGTCGCAGAAGAGCAGACGCACCTGCGAGTCGCGCCCGGCGACAACGAGCACGCGTCGCACGGCCATCATCGGGGCCGAGGCGTTGAAGATGTTGACAATCTGGATGGTCTTTTCGAGGCGGACGCCGTCGGCGACGTGAATGAAGACGCCGTCCTGCATCAGCAGGGTGTTGAGAGCGGTGGCGGCGCTGTCATTGCCGGCGATGCGGCCGAGATAAGGCCCGACCAGTTCGGGCCGGGTCGCGGCCGCCTCGGCGAGCGACATGACGGTGACGCCCTCGGGCAGGTTTGCCGTCAGGGTCGAGGTCGGGCGGAAGGCGTCGTTGACGACGACCCCGAGCAGTGTGCTCAGATTGGGGACATCGCATCGGAACGACGCGGCGACATCGACGGCGAAGGGCACGCGGTTGACATTGACGCCGAAGTCGGGGGCGAACATCGCGTCGAGCGATATGACGCTGTGGCCTTCGTCGCCTTTGACGGGCAGCCGGCCGAACCGATGGAGGGCCGACAGGGCGTCGGGGCGAAGTCTGTTCATCGCCGCGGGCGAATGTGACTCGATGGCCTCACGGTTGTGGTCGAACAGCTCGATATATTGTGTCAGTGAATTATTCTGCATGATTTTAGTCGCTTATTCGTTGTCGGCCAGTTGCTTGATCCAGTCGTAGCCGCGTTCTTCGAGCTCGAGGGCCAGCTCGGGGCCTCCGGAGTAGACGATGCGGCCTTTATAGAGAATATGGACAAAGTCGGGCTTTATATAGTCGAGCAGACGCTGGTAGTGGGTTATGACGATGGTTGCGTTGCTGTCGCTTTTGAGGCGGTTGACGCCGCCGGCGACGACGCGCAAGGCGTCGATGTCGAGGCCGCTGTCGGTTTCGTCGAGTATCGAGAGGCGCGGCTCGAGGACTGCCATCTGGAAGATTTCGTTGCGTTTCTTCTCGCCGCCTGAGAAGCCTTCGTTGACCGATCGCGAGGCGAGTTTGTTGTCAAGCTCGACGATTTCGCGTTTCTTGCGCATCATCTTGAGGAACTCACCGGCCGAGAGGGGAGCCTCGCCGAAATATTTGCGCTTGGCGTTGACGGCCGCGCGCATGAAGTTGACCATCGACACGCCGGGAATCTCGACGGGATACTGGAACGAGAGGAAAAGGCCCTCGTGAGAGCGGTCTTCGGGTGAGAGCGTCAGCAGGTCGACACCATGGAAATCAGCCGATCCGGCGGTGACGGTAAAACGGGGGTCGCCGGCGAGGACACCCGAAAGGGTGCTTTTGCCCGAGCCGTTGGGCCCCATGATGGCGTGGACTTCGCCGGGATGTATCTCGAGGTTGATGCCTTTGAGTATCTCTTTGCCTTCGATGCCGGCATGCAGGTTGTCGACTTTTAAAAGTATATCTTCCATTGTTTTGTGTTTATTCTGTTTGTTTAACCGACGGTGCCTTCGAGAGTGATCGAGAGCAGTTTCTGCGCCTCGACGGCAAACTCCATGGGCAATTTGTTCATGACCTCCTTGGCATAGCCGTTGACAATGAGGGCGATGGCCTCTTCGGTCGGTATGCCGCGCTGGTTGCAGTAGAAGAGCTGGTCTTCGGATATTTTTGACGTCGTGGCCTCGTGTTCGACCACGGCGGTGTCGTTTTTGACGTCGATATAGGGGAATGTGTGGGCGCCGCAGGTGTCGCTGAGCAACAGCGAGTCACACTGGGTATAGTTTCTGACGCCCGACGCCTGAGGGGCCACGCTGACGAGGCCGCGGTATGAGTTCTGGCTGTGGCCGGCCGAGATGCCTTTGGAGACGATTGTCGAGCGGGTGTTTTTGCCGATGTGTATCATCTTCGTGCCGGTATCGGCCTGCTGGCGGTTGTTTGTGACGGCGACCGAATAGAACTCGCCCACAGAGCCTTCGCCGGCGAGAATGCAGCCGGGATATTTCCATGTTATTGCCGAGCCGGTCTCGACCTGGGTCCACGACAGTTTGGAGTAGTCGCCCCGGCAGAGACCTCGCTTTGTGACGAAGTTGTAGACGCCGCCGTTGCCGTCGCGGTCGCCGGCATACCAGTTCTGGACGGTCGAGTATTTGACTTCGGCACGCTCCTCGACGATGATTTCGACGATGGCGGCATGGAGCTGATTTTCATCACGTTGCGGAGCCGTGCAGCCTTCGAGATAGCTGACATAGGCGTCATCGTCGGCGACGATGAGGGTGCGCTCGAACTGACCTGTGCCCGAGGCGTTGATGCGGAAGTAGGTCGACAGCTCCATCGGGCAGCGCACGCCTTTGGGGATGTAGACAAACGAGCCGTCGCTGAAGACAGCCGAGTTGAGGGCGGCGAAGAAGTTGTCGCGGTAGCTCACCACTTTGCCGAGATATTTTCTGACCAGATCGGGATAGTCTCTGACGGCCTCGCTGAAGGAGCAGAAGATGATGCCCATCTCGGCGAGTTTCTCGCGGTGTGTGGTCTTGACCGACACCGAGTCCATCACGGCGTCGACGGCCATGCCGGAGAGCACTTTCTGCTCTTCGAGGGGAATGCCCAGACGGTTGAATGTCTCGATGAGCTTGGGGTCGACCTCGTCGATGCTCTTCGGCCCTTCTTTTTTCTTCGGGGCGGCATAGTAGCTTATGGCCTGATAGTCGATGTCGGGGATGTCGAGATGCGCCCAGCGGGGCATCTCGAGGGTCGTCCAGTAGCGGTAGGCCTTGAGGCGGAAGTCGAGAAGCCAGTCGGGTTCTCCTTTTTTCCGGGAAATAAGCCTGACGACGTCTTCGTTGAGGCCGCGCTCGATGATGTCGCTGTCGATATCTGAGACGAAGCCGTATTTATATTCCGAGCCGGTGACGTCGCTGATGATGTCATTGCCGGTTTTGCTGTCGTTGTTGCGGTTGTCCATTTGGTTTTAATTTAATGTATAACACCGATCAGTCGCCCGATGTTTTGTCTTTGACCATACCGAGCACTTCGGGGGCGAAAGACCGCAGGGTCTTCTCTACCCTGACCATCGTGCGGTCGCCCTTGAGGGTCGATGTCGGGCTGATTGTCAGCCATAGATTATATGCGAAGCTGACGATAAACAGCCATTTGACAATCTTGAACAGGGCGCCGGCCAGACGGTCGGCCCAGCCGAGGGCGACAAGATGAATCAGGCCTTTGACAAGGCTGAAGAGCAGACGTATGATGGCATAGGCGAGTATGAAGAGCAGGATATATGCGATGACATATACGGTCGTCACGGCGGCCTCGGGGTCTTTTCCGGCGAGCCACGCGGCGAATGTGTCGCCGTAGATGCGGCAGACGATTATGCCGCCGATAAGGCCGGCGAGCTGGCCGATCTGCGATACGAAGCCCTTTCTGAAGCCCGTGAAGGCGGCGTAGAAGAGCACTATCAGAAGGAGTATAATCAAAGCATTCGATGCCATTGCAAAATTCTGTCAGTTATATAGCAACTGCAAAATTACGAATAAATGAACAATTAATCAATGTACAATGCACAATTCACAATGCACAATCATGAACATAACGCACAATCATGAACAGAAGAACTTAAGTTAATCAATGCAAAATTCACAATTATGAACAGAAAAGCAAAAGGGCAGAAGTCCCTATGCCGTCAGGACGGCAACTCAACATTATACTACATCAATCTCCAAATAGCTGACATCCAAGCGCATAGAAAGCTGTAGTATGATAGAACAGAAGGGTTTTAAATTAAAAAACTTTTTGTTTTTATGTGCTTGTGTTCTTGTGTTTTATGTTCTCCCGAGGGTGAGGCGACGGTGGCGGCGGAGGGCGCACTGGAAGAGGGTTTCGGCGCGGTTGGTCTGAAAAAATTAACAGTATTTGTTAAAAAGACCGTGGAATTTGTTTCAAAAAGCACACAGTCGCGTTATTTTTTTACAAAAAAACAACTGTTATTAAAAAATATTATCTACTTTTGCGAAAACATATGTCTATATCCGATAATTCACACCAATAATAAACCAAAATAAACAAATCGCATATCCAGATGAAATTTTTTACTCAGAAAACCTTTGCTATAGCCGTTGCTGTAGCAGCCGGAGTCATTGCCGCCGATGCGGCCAAAGGCGACCCGCGCGATTTTGATCTGACAAAATTGCGCTACCGGGTCGAGCCGACCGGTGTATTCAGCGACAAGCACTCGTCGTCAATCGCAAACGCAGCCCGAATCCTCTCAGGCAATCAGAGAGACAAAATGACGCGGGCCGCGGCTTCAGACACACCCGAACCCGTCATGTCTCTCAGGGCCGCAAACAATCTCGGCGACATAGACGGCCCGGACGGAGAACGCTGGTATTACACGGCGTCATTTATAAACAAGGAGATTCCGCCGCACGACAACATCGCTTTCACTGACTACATTCTTCAGGAATACTCGTTTGACATCTATGACAACGACATGAAGTATGTCGGCACCATCAAGGACAAGATGGACTACCGGGAGGACGAGGTGAGAGTGCCGATGTGCGAACTGACCCCCGTCGCCACACGCAATTTTTTCAATACCGACGACAAGCTCGAGTTTATCGTGGGCCTGTCTGTCAATGCCGCACCGGGGTTCAACAACTACCGTTCGGTGGTCTACTCGCTTGACGGGACTAAAGACAGCGAGGGCTATGACGTGCCTGTATATGAAATCGACAAGCTTGTCGGCGATGTTGTCCAGGGCCAGCCCGTAAACGGCAAAGACAATTTCTATATCACTTTTATGAGCGACGTAGCGTCATATTCCGATGAAGATTCATTCTGGGATTATCTCTGCGCCCAAAAGGCCCGGTTTGAGGTCTACGGCCGGGCACTGTCATCTGACGGCCCGCGCCGGCTGCTCGACGTGACAATACCGCTGATACAGCTGCAGGGCGACCAGGAAAACCATCCCTCGATCATATCGACAAACCATAACGGCGACACTTACTTCGCCATCTGCCGCTACGAACAGCCGTTCTACAACCGCTACGACGACCCGCTGACCGACGACATGTCGCAGCGCGAGGGCAACAATCTGATAATCGACATCTACAAAGCCACGGGTGACGGCATCGGTTTAAGCACAAGCTCAAAAATCCCTGTCGTGCGCGACCCGATGAACGACGGTGACGGCAATCCGACCTGTCTTTTCTCATATTATTGTGTAGGCGGCCTGAGGTATCAACAAGACTTTCTGTTCGACGCTCCCGGGGCGGCTCCCGGCAAGCCCTGGTTTATCATCACGCGCTCGAATTATCAGATATCGACAGACAGCACCATAGACTCCTATTTCACCTATACGCACGAAGGCGAGCGGCGGAATACACTCTACGAGTATTCGCTCGCGACACTGGCGATGGGCGATATCGACGGCTTCGAGCCCCAGCAGATGTTCATGGGCACGGGGCAGTGGGGCTATGAATTCAGCTTTGTAGACATCTATTCGGGCAAGACAGCCGCCACGATAGAGTGTGAATATTCATACGACCCCGATTCAGACGCCGAGACGCTGACGGCCAACATCGGCCGCACTCCGGCCGGCAAGTCATACAAATATGTGTGCGAGATGCGCTATCCTCTCGTTGACGACGACGAAAACAACATCATGCGCTTCATCTGGATCAACGCCGACGGCAGTTACGACCATATCGACAACGTCAACATGGGCAAAGGCGTAGCATACGCCCAGAGCTATATATCGACGCCGTCACTCGCGCCGCACGCCTACTCGGTCAGCGACACACCGACCTATATGATGCTTGTCAAACGCAGTCAGTCTGAGGAGGTCAAGGTCGAGGAACTGCTTGTAGCCCAGAAAATGACCGCCGACAACCCCGAGGGCAAGACCCTCCTGAGTCTCGGGCCTGACGGCAATGGCGCTCTGGGCGGCATAGTGCCCGAATTCGGCGACAAATCGCGTATCATGGTATACCGTTATGACTCAACCGCCCGCACCTATGCGCTCGACGTCTACAGTCTGCCTCTTGACGGCAACGGCGCAGGCACAGGCGACGCAATCGCTGACAGAGGCGGCAATTTCACCATCGACGGCTCCTTACTCAAAGCCGACGGCCCTGTCACCATCTACACGGTCTCGGGAACTGTAGCCGCTCACGGTGACAGCCCGGTTGACCTTAGTGGAATGACGCCCGGCATCTATATCGTCGTCGCCAACGGCAAAGCAAACAAACTATTTATCAAATAACTATTCCACAATTTTATTAAAATGAAAAAGCTTTATTCATTAAACCTGCTGCTCACGATGCTGCTCGGCCTGAGCTTCAACGCCTCAGCCCTGTCGGTCACCTTCGAGTGGGAGACTCCGGGATCCGTAAAGATCCAGACGGGCGGACTGTCGGGTCCGTTCGCCGACCTCACCGCCGACCAGACGTCGTATACTTTCGAGACAAGCCAGTCGTTCGGCTCATGCTATATCTATGCAGCCGAAGGCTATATTCTGGGCGACATGGTTTCGACCGACGGCGCCAAGACATTCAAGCCGTTTCTGGCTTATGGAAAAGATGAGAAATGCGTAGGCGGCACGATGAATTCGTCGGTCAACGGCAAGACCTTCAAAGTCAAATGTGTCAAGCTCGAGCGCAACGACCAGTTCACTGTCGAAGTCGAGAACGGCCTTGACGCGATCAAAGCCCAGTTTGCCTCGGGTTATACGCTCGACCTCAAGGCCGGCTCGAACAGCTATATCTTCAACCCCGACATCGACGACCCGCTGACGGTCACACTCACCGGTGTGCAGTCGGCCTACAGCATCACGCTCAACGGCACCGCTGTCGAAAAGAACAAATATGGCTCATATTATGAAAACATCAACGTCCAGCCCAATGACAAGCTCTATATCCGTGTCTATGAAAACGAGCCCAAGGACTGCAGCTTCACGCTGAAATACGGCGCAGGCATGGCGGGCTGTCTCTACAACATCCGCAACACCACGACCTCGACCTTCATTTTCCCGGAGGACATCACCGACAACACAATCACCGTCAAGGAAGGCTCGACCCTCTACGTCAACTTTGTCGAGGATGATTTCAACTACACCAAGTTTGTCTTCAACGGCGAAGACATCACGTCAAAGTTCTCTAACAACCGTCTGACACTGACCGTCACCGAAGAGACCAACACCCTCGAGATCGAAGGCACGCCCAAAGTCTACGCCGACATCAACTTCACGGGCTATATCGTCAACCCCGAGGGCGTCGAGTTCTCGCTTACCTACGGAGGCGAGGCCATTGCAATCGGTGAAGGCGAGGCCATCAGCGCCGACATGAGCGCCGGCGGCGTCACGTTCCCGGCAGCGACGACGCGCATGTTCACCATACCTGTCAAGGAAAACATCGGCAAGATGTTCTTCTGCCCGAAAGAAGGCTACTATATCGCCGATGTGTTTACCGTCACCCCCGGCAGCACCACACCCGAGGCCCACGGCGGCAACTCGACAATCAACGCCGAGTTTGACGGTACAACCTTCTATATGGTCGTCAAAAAACTTACTGCCGCCTATAGCGCCAATCTCAAAGTCATCGGCGACAACCACGCGATGATGAAAGGCTACGCGCAGCTCTCGAACAACTGGAACAATCCGTCGGCTCCCAATTACAGCCTGTCGGCCGGCGAATCGACCATCAGCTTCATTCCAGGCTACAACACGCCTCTGAGTGTCATGATCTCTGAAGAACTGACCTCGGCAGTATATCTCGACGGCGCCGCTGTCGCCCCGAAGGCAAACTCTGACGCCGGCACCAACGACTATGCCTTCACCCCCTATTATCCCGCAAACGAGTCTGACGCAAAAGCGCTCTCGACAATCACAGTCTATGCCGACGGCACCAACGGCAATTCAGACCTCGCATCGGCAAGCCTGACCGAGAACGACGGTGTGACAGCCGGATTCTTCTACAG
>ERZ836877.2641-NODE-2641-length-22430-cov-5.231464_pt1 | contig 22430 bp, 23 predicted proteins | sample MGYA00519469_ERZ836877 | MGnify/ENA primary metagenome ERZ836877 (study PRJEB31850, sample SAMEA3708809) | human gut metagenome | biome: human gut; feature: human-associated habitat; material: faeces | place: China | collected 2014 ... | reverse complement strand
GCACAGCGGGGCCTCAGACGCTCAAAAAGGCTTTGACCGTGGCCGCGTCCAGGCCCTGCATGGGGCCCTGAGCCATAATGTGCCCCCGGTCCATGATCATATAGGTATCGGCCATACGCCGGGCAAAGGGCACTTTTTGTTCCACCAGCAGGACGGTAAGGCCCAGCTCCGCGTTCAGCCGCCGGATGGCGACGGCGATATCCCGCACGATATTGGGCTGGATGCCTTCGGTGGGTTCGTCCAGGATGAGCAGGCGCGGTTCCAGAACCAGGGCGCGGGCAATGGCCAGCTGCTGTTGCTGCCCGCCGGAAAGGTCGCCGCCCCGACGGGAGAGCATTTCGCCCAGCACCGGGAAAAAGTCGAAGATGAAGGACGGAATGCTGCGCAGGCCGTCCCGGCGCATGGGCAGGGAAAGCTCCATGTTTTCCCGAACGGTAAGCAAGGGGAAGATTTGGCGGCCCTGGGGCACATAACCTATGCCCAGGGCCGCACGACGCTCCACAGGCAGCGGGAGCAAGTCCTTCCCTTCCAGGAAAATATGGCCGGAGCGCGCGGGCAGCACGCCCATGACGCACTGCAGCAGCGTGGTTTTGCCCACACCGTTGCGGCCCATGAGGCAGGCGCAGGAACCGGCGGCCACTTCCAGCTCCACATCCCGCAGGATGTGGCTGGATCCGTAATACTGATTGAGATTTTCTATCCGCAGCATGACGTTTACTCCAAGGGTTCGCCCAGGTAGGCCTCCACCACGGCCGGATGGTTCTGCATGGCCTCCATGCTGCCCTCGGCCAGCACGCTGCCCTGATGCAGCACCGTGACCTTGTGGGCAATGGCCCGAACAAATTCCATATCGTGTTCCACCACCATGATGCTTTGCTTACCTTCCAGCTCGTGCAACAGCTCAATGGTGCGATCCATTTCCTCCGGGGTCATGCCCGCCACAGGTTCGTCCAGCAGCAGCAGGCGGGGCTTCTGCATAAGCAGCATGCCGATTTCCAACCACTGCTTCTGCCCGTGGGAAAGGCTGCCCGCGGGCATGCGGGCCTGCTCCGCGAGGCGAATACGGGTGAGCACTTCCTCCAGGCTGTCGCGCTGTTCGCCGTTGAGCCGCGCGCGAAAAGCGCCCCACACGGTTTTACGGCCCGCCAGGGCCAGCTCCAGATTCTGGGCCACCGTCAAAGCCGCAAAGACCGAAGGCTTCTGGAATTTGCGGCCGATGCCCGCCTGGGCAATGGCTACCTCGTCCATCTGCAGCAGGTTGCAGTCACGGCCAAACCAGGCTGTGCCCGCGTCGGGGCGGGTCTTGCCCGTGATGACGTCCATCATGGTGGTCTTGCCCGCGCCGTTGGGGCCGATGACGCAGCGCAGCTCCCCTTCGTCCACATAGAAGGTCAGGTCATTGAGCGCCTTGAAGCCGTCAAAACTCACGCCGATGCGTTCCAGATAGAGGGCGATGCGCGGCTTTTCCAGCATGGCGCGGGGAGGCTGCACGCGCTCCCGGAGCGGACGCTTGTCAAAGGGCGTGTGGCTGGCCTCGTAGGCTTTGGCCGCTGCTTCCACTTCCTCCAGGCTGCGGCCCTGCAGATAGTCGCGAGAGGATTTCATGCCGCGCCTCCTTGCGTTGCGGCCTCGGAAGGCGCAGAGGGCCTTTGACGACGCAGCCATGCGCGCAGTTGCGCAGGCAGTCCCGCCAGCCCCTGGGGCAGGAACACGGTGACCAGCACAAACAGCCCGCCCAAGGCAAATAGCCAGACCTCCGGCAGCACGCCCGTGAACCAGGTTTTGAAGGCATTGACCGCAATGGCCCCCAATACCGCGCCGTAAAGCCTGCCGCGGCCGCCCAGGGCCACCCAGACCACCACTTCAATGGAATTGAGGGGTGAAAACTCGCCGGGGTTGATAATGCCCACCTGCGGCACATAGAGTGCGCCGCCCACGCCCGCCAGCACAGCGGAAAGGGTGAACACCGCCACCTGAAAGCGCTCCACCCTGTAGCCCAGAAAGCGCGTGCGGTCTTCGGCGTCGCGGATGGCCACGCAGACCCGCCCCAGGCGCGAGGCCGTCACGGCCCGGCACAGACAATAGCCCGCCATGAGGGCCAGCGCCGAACAGGCAAAGAGCGCCGTGCGCATGCCATCGGTCTGGATGTCAAACCCCAGCAAGGACTTAAAGTCCGTAAGCCCGTTGTTGCCGCCGAAGCCCATTTCGTTGCGGAAAAAGGCCAGCATAAGAGCGTAGGTCATGGCCTGACTCATGATGGAAAAATAGACCCCCGACACCCGCGAGCCGAAAGCCAGTCGGCCGAACACATAGGCCGTCACGCCCGGCAGCAGCGCCACCAGCAGAGCCGCCGCCCAGAAATGCTCGCTGCCGGTCCAGAACCAGGGCAGTTCCTTCCAGTTAAGAAAGACCATGAAATCCGGCAGGTCCGGATTGCCGTACACGCCGCGCGCGCCGATCTGGCGCATGAGGTACATGCCGAAGGCATAGCCGCCCAAGGCAAAAAAGGCCCCGTGCCCCAGGCTGAGCACCCCCATGTAGCCCCAGATCAGATCCACGGAAAGGGCCAGCAGGGCGTAGGTCAGGTACTTGCCCAGCAAGGCGACCAGATAGCCCGGCACATGCAGGGCGCTGGCCTGGGGCAGCAGGCTGCCGCCGCAGACCGCCAGGGCGAACAGTGCCGTAAGCAGCAGAAAAACGCGGGTGGAGCGGTTGAAGAGCCCTTCGTGCGGCAGAGGATCCTGCCCGGCGCGAAGGACCGGCGCCGTGGAGAGTAGCGTGCGCATATTATGCCTCCACCGCCCGGCCCTTCTGCGGAAAGAGCCCGCGCGGCCGCTTCTGGATAAACAGGATAAGACAGACCAGAATGATGATCTTGGAGAGCATGGCCCCGCTTACGGGCTCCAGAAACTTGTTGGCCACGCCCAGGGCCAGGCCGCCCGTGAGCGTGCCCCAGAGGTTGCCCACCCCGCCGAAGACCACCACCATGAAGGAATCAATAATGTAGCCCTGGCCCAGGTTGGGCCCCACGTTGGTGACCTGGCTCAGAGCCACGCCGGCCATGCCGGCCACGCCGGAACCCAGGCCGAAGGTCAGGGCGTCCACCCGCGCGGCGCGCACGCCCATGCAGCGGGCTATGGGCCGGTTTTGCGATACGGCGCGCACCTCCAGCCCCAGTCGGGTACGGTGCATGGCCGCGTGGATGCAGGCAAAGACTCCCAGGCAGAACAGCATGATGTAGACGCGGTTGCAGGTCAGGGCAAAGTGCGGAGTGATCTGCCACACGCCACTCATGAAGTCCGGGGTCTGCACGGCCCGGTTAAGGGGCGAAAACACGCTGCGCACGGCCTGCTGCAGCACCAGACTCACGCCAAAGGTGGCCAGCAGGGTTTCCAGCGGCCGTCCGTAGAGAAAGCGGATGACCGTGCGCTCCAGCAGCACGCCCATGCCGCCGCTGACCAGCAGGGCGGCGGGCACGGCCAGCAGCAGCGCCAGGCCGGGGCGGCCGGGCAGCATTTGCTGCACGCCCCAGGCCGTGTAGGCCCCCAGCATGATAAATTCGCCGTGGGCCATGTTGATGACGCCCATGACGCCAAAGGTGATGGCCAGACCAGTGGCCGCCAGCACCAGAATGGATCCCAGGCTGAGGCCGAAAAAGAACATTTCAAAAAACCCGCCCCACTGGGCGGCCACACGCTGTCTGTACAGGGCGTCCTGCGCCGCCTTGGCCACCGCCGGGTCAGCACTGTCGGCAAGGGCGTTCAGGGCGTTACAGGCCGTGGGCGCACCGTTGGCGTCGAGCGCGGCTACGGCCTGCAGCAGGTCTGCAGGGGTGGCGCTTTTGTCCGCCGCCGTGTGCAGGGCCAGGGCGGCTTCCAGGCTGGCGCGGGTGGGAGCGTCCTTTTCCACATCCAGCAAGGCGCGCAGGGCCGGGGCTTTGAGCGGCGGTACGGCGCTTTCCATCAGTGCGGCGGCCGCGGCGCGGCGGCGCAGCACGTTGGGCGCAGTGAGGGCGCGGGCGTTCAGAACATCGGTGATGCGCTGGCGCTGACGGTTGCTGGTGCCCACGCGGCGCAGTCCTTCAGCGGGCCGGGCCGACGCTTCCGGCGCAAGCAGTGGCCGGGCGGCGCCATCAGCGGCCGCCACATAGAGAGTCCGGGTTTCCTGATCCGCCAACAGACGGCCGTGGAGCAGGGCGCGCAGCAGCCTGTCCTGAAGGTCGACGGGCAGGGTGTCCAACAGGTCCAGGGCCTTGTCCCTGTCCATAACCTTGGGGCTGACCAAAGCCCGGAGCAGTTCCGCAGGCAGGGCTGTGGACAGCCCGGCCTGCTCCTGGGTCGGGCTGGGCTCCGGAGTCGTGGCGGGAGTCAGCGCCGCGTCTCCGGAGGCAGCGCCCGCCGCCGGAGCGGCAGTGGGCATTGCCAAGGGCAAGCCGCACAGGATGCAAAAAAGAAGGGATAACACCGCGCGCATAGACATATCCTTGTCCGGGGGGCTCTCCGGCATGACAGCCGGAGGGGACAGCCGGTGGGGGAGGGGGCCGACGCGGGCAGGGTCGGCCCCCTCCGGTTGCAGGGTGGAGGCTCTATGAGCTTTGGACGTGCGGCCTTACTTGGCAGCGCCGCCGCACTGTTTTGTTTTTACGTTGTAGTTGCCGCAGTTAATGGGGTCGGTCCAGTCCGCTTCCAGGTCTTTGGAGCCGGGCAGGTAATCGGACCAGGCGTCGCCGGGCACCACTTTGGGCGTCTCCCAGACCACCTGGAACTGACCGTCGGCCTGGATTTCGCCGATCAGCACGGGCTTGGTAATGTGGTGGTTGGGCAGCACCTTGGCCATGCCGCCGGTGAGGTTGGGGGTTTCCAGCCCCACAATGGCTTTGAGCACCTTGTTCACATCCGTGCTTTTGGCTTTTTCCACGGCTTTGACCCAGAGGTTGAAGCCGATGTAGTGGGCTTCCATGGGGTCATTGGTCACGCGCTTGTTATTCTTGATGTAGGCGTGCCATTTTTTGATAAAGGCCTTGTTGGCGGGCGTGTCCACACTCATGAAGTAGTTCCAGGCCGCCAGGTGGCCCACCAAGGGCTTGGTGTCGATGCCCGAAAGCTCTTCCTCGCCCACAGAAAAGGCCATGACCGGAATATCCGCCGCAGAAACGCCCTGGTTGGCCAGCTCTTTGTAGAAGGGCACGTTGGCGTCGCCGTTGAGGGTGGAAACCACGGCGGTCTTTTTGCCGGCGCTGCCGAATTTTTTGATCTCCGCCACAATGGACTGCCAGTCGGAATGGCCAAAGGGCGTATAGTTGATAAGGATATCTTCCTTTTTCACGCCCTTGGCGGTGAGGTAGGCCTCCAGAATCTTGTTGGCCGTGCGGGGAAAGACATAGTCCGTGCCGGCCAGCACCCAGCGCTGCACGCCCAGGTCGTTCATCAGATAGTCCACGGCGGGGATGGCCTGCTGGTTGGGCGCGGCCCCGGTGTAAATGACGTTGCGTGAAGACTCCTCGCCTTCATACTGCACGGGATAGAAGAGCAGGCCGTTGAGCTCCTCAAACACGGGCAGCACAGACTTGCGCGAAACCGAGGTCCAGCAGCCAAAGACCACGGCTACCTTGTCTTTGCTCAGCAGTTCGCGGGCTTTTTCCGCAAACAAGGGCCAGTTGGAGGCGGGGTCCACCACCACAGGCTCCAGCTTTTTGCCCAACAGGCCGCCTTTTTTGTTCTGCTCGTCAATGAGCATGAGCATGGCGTCCTTGAGCGTAGTTTCGCTGATGGCCATGGTGCCGGACAATGAATGCAGAATGCCCACCTTGATGGTGTCTGCCGCGCGTGCGCCGGTAACGCCGCCAAGGGTCAGGGCCAGCGCCAGCAGTGCCAACATTTTCTTCAACATCGCTTCCTCCTGGGAACACGGGGTGTACGCGCCCGGCCCCCATGGGACGCGGTGCGTTGTTGCCTTTGGGTAGCAAGCGATGTGCCAGCTTGGATTTTTTTATATCAGTGCGATATGTAATAATATTTTTTTAAAGTATCCCGCTTTACCGAAACATTTTTGTTTTTTTGCCCCGAGTATAAAACATTTTTGTTTTATCCCACCGCACAAAAAAGCCCTGCACCGCAAAAGGCGGTGCAGGGCAATGGGCTCTCAAATGGGCTTTCGACGGCTTTTTGCCGCTGTCAGGGATGGCAATGCTGCAATGCCCTGGCGGTTGCGTAAGCAGACGCCCGCCGTGGAGGCGCAAGCGCAGCTTCAGCGTTGCGACACAGGATGCTGCGGATGCAAGCAGATCGCTATTGATTTGCGCGCTGAAACGCCGGAGCGAGCGTGCCTTACCCTTTGCGAATACCTATTCGCAACGGTGCGTTGCTCTAGAGCATGTAACACTTGAAATGCTCGCTTACGGCAGGCAAAAGCCTGCCTTCTCGCATTTCGTGGCAAGGATTTTCAAGAAAATCCTTGCAGAGCAATTAACTCATTTCATTCGTAAACTGCGCTATTTGTGCAGCTTTTGGGCGATGAGTTCGCGGATGATGGTGCTCAGGCCCGGCAGGTCGGGTTTGGAAACCTGCTTATCCGCCCCCACTTTGACGCCTTTGGCGTAGAGCGCTTCGGTAATGAGCGAAGAAAACAGGATGACGGGCAGGTGGTGCATGCCCGGCGCTTCTTTGATTTTGGCCGTGAGCATGTGGCCGTCCATTTCAGGCATTTCGATGTCTGAAACCACCAGGTGCACCAGGTCGGTGAGTTCCTTGCCCTGGGCCTGCGCCTCGGCCTGGGTTTTCAGCAAAAATTCCCAGGCCTCCCGTCCGCTGCCCACAGCCGTGACCTGAAAGCCGGATTTTTCCAGTGAAGATCGAATAATGTGCCGCAGGGAGTTGGAGTCGTCCGCCACCAGCAGGTGGAACTGTGCGGCCCCTTCCACCGGGCTGCTGTCCAGCTCCACCTTGGACATGTCCAGGCTGCTGTCCAGATTGGCCAGAATTTTTTCCATATCCAGGATGAACAGTACGCGGTCCTGGATGCGCAGCACGCCAGTGATGCTGTCGCGCGAATACGTCTGCACATAGCGGTTGGGCGGCTCAATGCGGTCCCAGGTCATGCGGTGGATGCTGGTGACCGAAGACACCAGGAAGGCCGCCTGCACGCCGCTGAATTCTGTGACGATGACCTTGGCGTTTTCTCGCGTGGACATCTCCTTGCCCAGCCAGGCCGCCAGATCCAGCAGAGGCAGCACCTTGCCCCGCAGATTGAAGGTGCCCAGCACCGAGGGGTCGTGCTTGCTGGGCACACTGGTGATGCTGGGCAGGCGGATGATCTCCAGCACCTTGGCCACATTGATGCCGTAGCGCCCGCTGTAGGCGCTGCCGTCCGGCTGCTTTTCGTCAATAAGAAATTCAATGATTTCCAGTTCGTTATTGCTGACGTTGAGCAAGCTGTTCTGCGACATGGCGTCCTACCCTCAAACAGTTTCACTTCGGGAAGAAGGCTTCCCCGGTGCTTGCGTCACCCACGCCGGCACTGGTCTGCGTCCTTGGCAAAGCTGTATATTGCGACTTGTAAAGCTCATCGGCAAGGCCGCGATTTTCTTAAGACGCCCCAGACCACCGCCAGAAAAAAATCAGGACAGGACAACCTTGCGCCCCGGCGCGCCCTTGCCGCCCGCACGGGGCGGCTCGCGCCTGGGGCAAAACCCTTCCATGGGGCATTGCCCGCACTGGGGCTTGCGCGCCGCGCAAACCTCCCGGCCGAACCAGACCATGCGGTGGTTGAAGTCACCCCACTCCTCGCGGGGCAGCAGCGCCATGAGGTCGCGCTCCACTTCTACGGGGTCTGTGGCGTCCGTAAGGCCCAGCCGATAGCAGATGCGCTTGACGTGCGTGTCCACGGCCAGGCCCTCATTGATGCCAAAGGCCCCGAACAGCACCACGTTGGCCGTCTTACGCGCCACGCCGGGCAGGGTCACCAGCTCCGCCAGGGTTTGCGGCACCGAGCCGCCAAACTGATCCCGCAGGCGGCGCGCCGCGCCCAGCAGGTTTTTGGCCTTGCTGTGGTAAAAGCCCGTAGGCCGGATGACGGCTTCCAGCTCCTCCGGCGCGGCTTCGGCCAGTGCCGCGGCGTCCGGCCAGCGCCGGAACAGCTCCGGGGTGACGGTATTGACCCGCGCGTCCGTACACTGAGCGGCCAGCACTGTGGCCACCAGCAGTTCCCAGGCGTTGCGGGCGTCCAGGTGGGTGTGCGGCGCGGGATAGCGCGCCTGCAGGGCCGCAAGCGTGCGGGAAGCCCGCTCTTGGCGGTCGTTTTTTGTGCTCATGGGCCTGCTATGCCATAGCCTGTTGCCCGCCGCAAGGGCGTCCTCCGTGCCCGCGCGGGACGTTCCCCAAAATATCCGGGCCGCTACGGGCAGCAGCTGTGTCTCCCGTGCCCGCGCCGGAACGTTTTCGCCATACGGCAACCCTTTCCTGCCATAGAGGCAAGCGTTTTTTGCTCGACCTTGGGCCCGGGGTTTGGCATGCTGGCGCTGTTCTCCCTTAACCTTGGCTTGCTTCGGGGCACTTCACCCGACGCCACCCCGGACGTTTGGCCGTCACCGGCCCTGCCGCGACGGATTTTTCACAACATGCCGATTTAACAGGTGTAAATTATGAAGATCATAGGCTTGCTGGGAGGCATGAGCTGGGAAAGCACGGTCAGCTATTACCAAATCATCAATCGGGCCGTAAACCAAAGGCTCGGCGGACTGCATTCCGCCCAATGTCTTCTCTATAGTGTGGATTTTCAAGCCATTGAGGATTGCCAGAAGTCCGGGCAATGGGAGAAAAGCGGCCGCATCCTGGCCAAGGCGGGTCAAGCCCTGGAACGGGGCGGGGCAGAAGTGCTGCTTATCTGCACCAACACCATGCACAAAGTTTTTGACCAGGTGCGGGCGGCCGTAAGCCTGCCGCTGATCCACATTGCCGACGCCACGGCCGAAGCGGTTTTGGCGCGCGGTCTGCGCCGGGTGGGCCTGCTCGGCACGGCCTACACCATGGAGCAGACTTTTTATAAAGAAAAAATCATGGCGGCGGGCATTGAGGTTATGGTTCCCCCACAGGAACAGCGCCGGGAAATAAACCGCATCATTTTTGAAGAGCTCTGCCACGGCGTCATTGCCGCGCGCTCCCGCGAATTTTATCTGCGTGCAGTGGAAGATCTTGCGGTGCGCGGCTGTGCGGGCATTATCATGGGCTGCACGGAAATCGGCCTGCTGCTGCGCCAGAGCGACACGCCCATTCCCCTTTTTGACACCACGAAAATCCACGCCCTGAGCGCGGTTGCCTTTGCCCTGACCGCAGCGTGACGGCCGGTTCGCCCTTTGTTTTTCCACAGTCTGCGTGTAGAATGCGGGGCAGGAGGCGCGAGTGCCCTACCTTGTCTATATGACCGTACCAGGCCGTGAAGCGGCTCTGCGTCTGGCCCGCGGCCTGGTGGAGCGCCGGCTGGCCGCCGGGGTCAACGTGCTGCCCGGCGCGCAATCTGTGTACCGCTGGCAGGGCAGGGTGCACGAGGCCGAAGAGTGTCTGCTGCTTGCGCAGGTCAGCGATGCGGCCTTTGCGGACGTGCAGGCCTTTGTCCGCAGCGGGCACCCCTACCAGCTGCCCTGCGTGCTGGCCCTGCCCCTGGCAGACGGCCTCAAACCCTTTTTGCGCTGGATCGAACGCAACAGTCGGCCCCTGGCATAACGTTTCTTTCACCCTTGTCCTTTTCGGCAATGAGGCAACCATGTCCATCTACGTTTCCGGTTCGCTGGCCTTTGACCGCATCATGACCTTTCCCGGCAATTTTCAGGACCACATCCTTATGGACAAGCTGCACATGATCAATGTGAGCTTTATGGTGGACGGCATGGACGAACGGCGGGGCGGCTGCGCGGGCAACATCGCCTATTCTCTGGCCCTGCTGGGCGAAAAGCCGGTCATCGTTTCCGCCGCCGGGCGGGACTTCGGCCCCTACGCCACGGCGCTGGAGCGGCTGGGCCTGCCGCTGGAAGGCATACGCCGTCAGGACGACATCTTCACGGCCCTCTGCTACATCACCACAGACCTCAACAGCAACCAAATCACCGGCTTCTATCCCGGGGCCATGACGCTGCCCGCCCACTACGCCTTCCCCCATCTGGACCCCGAAGCGGACATGGCCATCATCTCTCCCGGCAATGTGGAAGACATGCGCCGCCTGCCCGGCTTTTTCCGTGAGCAGGGCGTGCCCTACATCTACGACCCCGGTCAGCAGCTGCCCGTACTTTCCGGCGCGGACCTGCTGGCCGCCATTGAAGGCTCCTTTGCCTGCATCACCAACGATTATGAGCTGAACATGATTTGCAAGGCCACAGGCAAAAGCGAAGACGAACTCGTGGGCCGCACCCTCTGGCTGGTCACCACCCTGGGCGCGGACGGGGCCGTGGTGCGCGGCGCAGACGGCACGGAAACGCGCATTCCGGCCGTGCCCTGCACTGCCGTACAGGATCCTACCGGCGCCGGCGACGCGCACCGCGCGGGCCTGCTCAAGGGCCTCACCCACGGCCTGACCATGCCCGAAGCCGCCAGACTGGGCTCTGTAAGCGCCAGCTTTGCCCTGGAAAAACTGGGCACGCAGGAACACAGCTACACACCGGAGCAATTTCGTCAGCGCTACGAAGCGGCTTTCGGCCCCCTGCCCCAGGGCATTCTGTAAGCACGGTTCTGCGCCGCTTGGCGCAGCCGCCAGGTACTGCAACATTGCAATGCCCTGGCGGCTGCGTAAGCAGATGTCCACCATGGGGCGCAAGCGTAGCTTCAGCCGTTGCAACACAGAATGCTGCGGATGGAGACAGCACCGCTATGCATTTGCGCGCTTAAGCGCCGAAACGAGCGTGCCGTAAACGTTGCGAATACCTGTTCTCAAAGGTAACTGCTCTGCAAGGATTTTCTTGAAAATCCTTGCCACGAAATGCGAGAAGGCAGGCTTTTGCCTGCCGTAAGCGAGCATTTCAAGTGTTAAATGCTCTAGGAGGCCCCAATGCTGCCGACCCTCGCTCTGATGATCTTTGCCGGCTGCATGGTGGCCCTGCAGGCCCCCATCAACGCGGCCCTGGCCCGCGCCGTGGGCACCCTGGAAAGCAGCTTTATTTCCTTTACGGTAGGGGCCCTGTTTTTGGGGCTGATGAGTCTGGTTCTGGGGCGCGGGCACGTTCTGCGCCTGACCGAAGCCCCTGCCTGGCAGTGGGTGGGCGGGGTGTTGGGCGCCTGCATGGTCTTCAGCACGGTACTGGCCGTGCCGCGCATCGGCGCTCTGGCCACGGGCGTGGCCATGATCCTCGGCAACCTGTTCATGGCCTCTGTCATCGACCATTTTGGCTGGTTTGGCCTGACCCCCATGCCGCTGGACTGGCGCAGAGCCGTGGGCCTGCTGCTCATTTTGGCCGGCCTGGTACTGGTCATGCGGCGCTGATAGCGCCGTCAATGACATAGCCGCCGGGCCCGCATCAGACCTGTTCGCCCTTGTCCGCATCCATGCCCAGCCTGTGCAGCAGGGCGCCCAGTTCTTCGCGACTGGCGTAGGGCAGGGCGATGCGTCCCGCGTTTTCGTCGCCGCTGATGCGGGCCCGACAGCCCAGACTGCGGCTGAGGTCCTGCTGCAGGGCCTTCAGCTCCGGGCTTTTTTTGCGGGGAACACGCGCCTTCGGCACAACGGGCGCCGCATCCGCCAGATCCCAGGGCAGGGCGTTGTTGCCGCGCCAGTAGGCGGCCGCATCCTCGGCCTCGCGCACAGTAAGATTGTGTTCCACAATGCGGCAACGCAGGTTTTCCGCCGCCGCGGCCTCGTCCACGCCCAACAGGCAGCGGGCGTGCCCGGCGGTGAGCCGCCCCTCCTCCAGATCCTTGCGCGCTTGCGGGCTCAGCTGCAACAACCGCAGGGCATTGGCCACCGAAGGTCGGCTGCGGCCCAGGCGCAGGGCCAATTCCTCCTGCGTCAAATTCAGGGTCCGGCGCAGGGCCTGCAGGGCCTCGGCCTCTTCAATGGGGTTCAGGTCTTCGCGCTGCAGATTTTCAATCAGCGCAGCGGCCATGACCTCTTCTTCCGACATCTGGCGCACATAGACCGGCACCTGCTGCAGGCCCGCCAGCTGCGCCGCCCGCCAGCGCCGTTCGCCCGCCACAATCTGATAGCCCTGACCGCCGGGCAGGGGTCGCACCAGCAAAGGCTGCATAATGCCCTGCATTTTGATGGATTGCGCCAGCTCCTGCAGGCCCGCGTCGTCAAACCGCCGCCGGGGCTGATCCGGATTGGGGTGCAAATCCTTCACCGCCACCTCCGCCACAGCGCTGCTCACTTCCTTCTGTGCCGCCGAGCCGGCGAAAAGGGCGTCCAACCCCCGTCCCAGTCCTTTGCTGCTGCCGCTCATGGCTGCTCCTTGTACACTGCATTTTGCAATAGCATTTCTTTATTTCCCTTGCGGTTTTGCTCTGCCAAGGGCTCTTCCTGCGTTCCATGCCGCGCCGAACCATGCATAATAGTGCGATATATCACTAAGATGCCATGTAGGCTACCGTCTATCCAGGCTGACCGGCCCCTATCTTGCGCTATTGCGGATATGCGCCGATGACGGGCTGGGCCTTGACTTTTTTTACAGCCGCGCGTCATCTTACGGCCTATCATTAAAGGGGATGCAAACCATGTCGTATAAAGACGCGCTGCGTTATGTCACCGACGCCAAAGGCAATGTGGAATATGTGCTCCTGCCCTGGGATCTTTGGCGTCGCCTGGAGCCGCAGGCCGCCGCTCTGCACGCTAAGCCCCAACAGCCGGAAAATCTGGAGCAGCCCCCAGGTCCGCTGGCCGATTTTGACGCGCTGCTGCGGACCTGGGACTTTCGCTATCCCTACAGCCCGGCCGTTTCCTGCCCGCACTGCGGCGCGGCCACCGAAGACTGGCGCACGGACCCAGCCCAGCCTTTTGTACTGACCAACGCCAATATCGGCGGGCTGCTGGTCTTCCATTGCCGGGCCTGCGGCACCACCATCCGACAAAAGCATTTCCGCGACCACCAGGCCCTGGAGCACAGTACGCCGCACTGCTGAGCGAACACACGCCTGGGGCGTCAGCGTCGGGCCGACAACACAGGCGGGGTGTAGTGTGGGCAAACCCACGCGACCACGGTCGGTGAGGATGGCCCAACCACATGGCGCCGCAGCCCAAGGCGCTTGGGCCAAAGGCAACGCCCTCCGCTGCCTCCTGGCACAGCCGCGTCGATGTCGAACCCGCGCGCCGAAGCACCGCCGGGCAAAACCCGGCTACGGCGCTCGGCCTTGCCGTTGTGTCTGCCCCTTTGGCGCAACCTGTTGACCGCCGCGGGCGCACTTTCTGCCCCATGTGGGCGTAGTGGGCGGCACAAGGGACCGTAAGGGGCCGTGCCGAAACTCGCTCCGGGGCTGGCCCTCTGATGGACGCTGCGCGACCTCGTGAGCTTTTGCCGACGTCCCTTTGCGCCTTTTCAAGCCGGCAGATCCTTCAGGAATATGCCGACGCTGCAAAAACCGGTTTGCCTGCGCCGCAGCGGGACCGCGCGCCTGAACCGCTTGGGCGCATCAGACGCGAGAATTTTCCCCAAGCAAACAACGCAAGCACATTGCGGTTCTGGAAAATACAAATAAACCGCGACATAATGACTACGTTAGCATACCGCACTATTGCAACACGGGGCTTTGCGCTGCGGGACGGCGCAATACCACCTCTTTGGCCAACCCCAGGTAGGCGTCCGCCCCTTTGGATTTGATATCATAATGGATAATGGATTTACCGTGGCTGGGCGCTTCCGAGAGGCGCACGTTGCGCGGAATCACGGTTTCAAAAAGATGGTCGGGGAAGCAGCGCCGCACTTCGTTTTTGACTTCGCGGGTTAGCCGGTTGCGCGTATCGTACATGGTCAAAACAACGCCCAACAATCGCAACTGCGGGTTCAGGCGCTTTTTGACCTGTTCAAAAGTCTGCAACAGCTTGACGATGCCCTCCAGAGCAAAAAATTCGCACTGCAGGGGAATAAGCAGTTCACGCCCGGCGCAAAGGGCGTTGAGGGTAAGCAGCCCCAGTGAAGGAGGGCAGTCCAGAATAATGTATTCGTAGTCATTGTGAATGGGTTTCAGACATTCGTCCAAAAAAAACTCCCGCGCCATCTTGTCCACTAATTCCAGCTCCACCGCCACCAAGTTGGTGCTGGCGGGCAGGATATCCAAAAAGGAAGAGCGGGTTTTGGCAATACAATGGCGCACCTTTTCCGGCTCATAAAAGGCCCCGTACAGATCGCCGTGCAGATTCTCCTGCTGCAGGCCCAGGCCGCTGGTGCTGTTGGCCTGAGGGTCGCAATCCACCAGCAAGACCTTTTTTTCCATGACCGCCAAAGCGGCCGAAAGATTGATGGCTGTGGTGGTTTTGCCCACGCCGCCCTTTTGGTTGGCGATGGAAATAATGCGCGCCATGCGTCCCTCCCGGTCACAGGGGTCTGAAATGATGCAGGTAAGCGGACAACCGCCACGGCGCGCAAACGCGGCGCGCACAAAACGCCAATGCTTGCCATGTTGAGCGCAGACGTCCTCAAAATTGTACGATGTCCGCCCTTGACGTACAGCAGCGCAAGCAACCACGAGGCGATTCTGGCCCCTGGCTTGCTGCAGCATGACGGGCCAGGGCCCTTTCGTAACAGGACAAGCTGCGTTTACGCTTCTGTGACGGTGTTCTTTTGCGCAGCCGTCAGAATGTTCTCAAGGCGAACCATCTTGTCTGGCAGGCGTAACAAGCCAGAGTTGCTTTAAAAATCAGACCACGGGCAACGTTTCACGTGAAACGCAACAACAAACATGTTTCACATGAAACGCCGCAAAACAAGCTGACTTTTTTGTAGTGCATTGCAAACCTTTCGTCAAGCGTGTGTGGAAGAATGTGGACATGCGGCACACGCACGGACGGGGGGATATTCCACTGCGGCAACCGATGTTAGCTTTGATGTACCGAAGCAAAACAGCGAGAGAGTGCCCTGGCCTGACCTTTTTGCAGTGGGGGAGTGTAGTTATCCTTTAAAACCAGAGCCAGCAGGCCACCCCACCTATCATGACAGACAGGTGCACACGTTTGCCAAAGCCACGCACCACCCACCGTCGTACAGCCCTTTGCGCTCAGCGATGTTTTGTATAAAAAATTTCTTCTACAGCAACAGGCAGCAGAGTACCGGCCAGGCCCAACACTTGCGATTCGTTTTGCAGGGCGGTAAAAATTCTTATGGCAAATACCATGGTAAAAGTATAAAATTTTTGCAATGACAACCGCTGGCTGCACGCCACGATGTTTACCTCCGTTTCACGTGAAACGTGACGGACGGCGCAGAACAGGGAGCAACTATGGGGACAAAAAAAATCCTGCTGGTGGATGACGAACCGGATGTGACGCGCATTTTAGCCAAGCGCCTGGGCAAGAGGGGGTATGTCTGCGCAATGGCCAGCAACGGCCAAGAGGCTTTAGCGGCCCTAACCAACGACCCTTGCGGCCTGGTTGTCATGGATGTGAAGATGCCGGTGCTGGACGGCATGGCCGCTCTGCAGCAAATCCACCAGCAGTGGCCGCAGATTAAAGTTATTCTGCTGTCGGGACACGCTGACATGCAGCTGGCAGTGCAGGCCATGAGCCAAGGGGCTTTTGGCTATCTCATGAAGCCCGTAGATCTGGACGAATTAATCTTCAAACTGGAAGATGCGTTCACCCAAAGCAGCCTTGAAGTCGGGGCGGACACCTCGCCGGAAAACACCAGGCAACAAATGCAAAGGTGAAATTCCCCCGGACCTGCAGGGCTGGTGGCGGGCATTCGGGGGGAAATATGACCATGGATTACTGCCGCAAAGGGTCCTCGGTCGCGGCACAGCCCCCCCAAAAAAGAACTCTGCAGAACAGGCAGAAGACGGGCAAGCCCCTGATTGGGGGGAAGGGGCGGGGCAACAACGCACTGCCAAAAATGCGGCTGCCGTGCTCTGGACAGCGCGGACGTAACAATCTAAACATGACTGTCCCGCCTGAGAAGGGGGGAGAACTGCGCGCCCCCAAAAAACGCACACAGCGCCGGGGCAAGGCGCAGGCCTGTCGTGACCGTCAGCACGGGCAAAGCGGCGTGCGTCAGAGAATAGCCCTGGCCACAAGCGACAGCAGCAAAAAAGGACAGAGTAACAGAGCGGAGTATCTATGCGGACTATGCAAACATTTGTGCTGGCAGCCCTTATGGCGGCAGGCCTGCTTTGGGGGGCGCAGACCAAAGCTGCGCCCATCAGTGATGAAAATCTGACCCAGGCTCTGGAAAAAATCTTTCGGGAACGTCCGGATCTGGTCATGGACGTGCTGCGCCGCAACAGCGAATCTGTCCTGGATATCGCACAGCAAGGTTCCAACCTACGGCGCAAGCGCAGCATGGAGGCCCAGTGGGCAGAAGACATGAAAACGCCCAAGTCCGTACGCACGGCGGACAGGCCCGTACTGGGACCGGCCAACGCCAAGGTCAGGATCGTGGCGTTTTCAGATTTCACCTGCCATTTTTGCCAGCAGGCGTCTCACACCCTGGACGCCCTCATGCGGCAATACGGCAAAGACGTGAGCCTGGTTTTCAAAAATCTGCCTCTGGACGAAAAAGGTCCGGGGGCCACCTCTGCAGCCTACTTTACGGCTATTGCGCAGCAGGATGAAAATAAGGCCTGGGCCTTTTACCGAACGCTTTTTGCCAACCGGGACCAGTTAATAACGGAAGGTGAAGCGTATTTGAAAAAAACGGCCCAGGAACTGGGCGTCGATATGAAAACCCTGGTCAAAGATCTGCACAGCAAAAAGGTCAAAACCATTTTAGCCCAAGACCAGGAAGACGCGCAAAAACTGGGCGTGGAAGGTACCCCCTATTTTCTGGTCAACAATATGGTGCTGCGCGGAGCCCTGCCCCTGGATCTGTTTAAAGACGCTGTGGACATGGCCCTCAAAAAACAAGCCGACAAATAAGAACTGATCGGGCAAAGCCCGTGCCCGTCAGGAGCCAGACCCTGCGACAAGACGCAGGCGGCAGAGCTGACCACCGCACGCGCGCATGCAACGGAACCATACGCGGGCCGTTCGCCCCCAACGCGCCACATCCAGACAAACAAGTTCCTGCAAGCCCCCATACCGCGCAGTGCGGCCTGGGGGCTTGCAGCGTCTGCGCATTCCCATGTTGCAAGCATATTCGTACAACTTTTAAACGCTCCCGCAGACGCTTTCCCGCCCCCAAAAGCAGCGCCGATGCCCCCCGGGTGTCTGTGGACGTCTGTGCACGCCTTCACCAAAGCCAGTGCAACTGAAATTTTACCAGGGACAAAGACGTAGGCGCCGGCGCCACGCTGCATACCGTGAGGTTGAGACAAAAAAGCTGCCGAAACCTCACGGTAAAAGTGCTGGGGGGCAAAACATATCCACTCCTCGACAACAACAAGAATACGCTCTGGGTAAAGCGTCACTGGAACAAGAACAGCGACGCCATACGGCAAGCGCTACAAAGTCGGCAAAATAACGGGGGGGGGATGGAATAACACTTCCCTGCAGGCTGGCAAAAACAGGGCAAATGACGCACTGTGTCTGTAACTTTTATATCAAATCTCTAGAGAAAATGGGACTTGACCTTTTTGACGATTACCGGCTTATAGAAGATAGAAGTTATAGCAGCGGGAAAAATACGGCACGAGATTTGCTATGCAATACGCACAGGCAGTTGTGTCAAAAAAACAACGCCTCAGGCCATAAAATACGGTAAAAGGGCCAGCGCCGCAGAAGCGCAACATGCAGCTCTCAATAAAAAAGCCTTATGGCCGCGGCACAGCCTGTAGCCGAGGGAAGCCACAGGTACAAAGAAGCCCGCACGAAAGGCCTTGCGGCGCAAAGGCAAAACACGCCGGGGCTGGCAAGGCCCCCGCGTAGGCGAAGGAAGGGAAGGACAATGCAAGGACACGCGGTTGCCAAAACGGTACGCTCCGCCCTGTTGGTGGGCCTCAGCGTGCTGTTGCTGAGCGGCTGCGGGCTGCTGGGGCGCAATGTGGACACAGGCCCCACGCCAGAGGCCGCCAAAGGGGTGGTGCGCACCGCCTATGCCCAGATGGGAAAAAACTACCGATCTGGCGGCGCTTCGCCACAAAAAGGTTTTGATTGTTCCGGGCTCATCTGGTGGGTGTACAACAAAAACGGCGTAAAAGTGCCCCGCATCACCGTGGACCAGGCCAGAATCGGGCAGTCTGTGCCGCGCGAGCAAGTGCGCCCCGGCGACATCGTGGTCTTCCGCACGAGCGCAAGCCCGCGTGGACTGCACACCGGCATCTACGCCGGGGGCAACTCCTTTATCCACAGCCCGCGCAGGGGCGAAAAAGTGCGTATGGAGAATATGGACATCCCCTATTGGCGCAGCCGGCTTGTCTCAGTGCGGCGCGTCGTGCGCTGAGCCTCTCCGCCACGTCCTTCTGCCGTCTCGCATCACCGCAGGCAGGGCGAGACGGACAGTGCCCTCCCGTCCCTGCAAAAAGCGTAGAAAAAAGCCTTGCCTCGTGGGCATCTCGGCCGCATAACGTCGCAATCCCCCGCGCCAATCCGCAAGCTATCCAGGCAGCACAACTCCACCCAACGGCAGGCCCTGTCGTTCGTTTTTTCTGCAAGCTCAAAACAGCCACAAGACCGTCAAACCACAACGAGGACCGCGCAGGGGGCAAGCCCGCTTGCAGCCCCGTGCTGCAAGCCTGTCCTTTCAGGCCGTGTGGACGCTTCCACGCCGCACCAGAAAAGCGGCAAAAGATCAAGGACGGCTCCGACCGTGCACCAGTGCAGCAAACCGCAAGGCACATATGTCGGCCAGGCCGCAAGCCCTCAAAAAACGCTGTATGCTGCGCAAAAAGAGCGGGCAGCTTGCCAAGGCAGAGGATTTTGCTTACGTTTTTTCTAAACGCAGCAGCGTAGTGAAAATGCGTTTCAGAATGCCGGTCCGCAAGGCCACAAAAAGCCTGATCCGAACGCCCGCAGCGAGGGAGGACGTATGCCACGCAAAGCTACAGCGACGGCAAGCCTGTTGAGCATTGCGGATATTTCGCGCCATTTCTCCCTGCCGGAATCCACCACCAGATACTACTGCAAACGTTTTGCCGCCTATATTCCCAGTGTGGGCGAAGGCCGCCGCCGTCGCTACCGGCACGAAACCCTTACGGTTATTGCCGCCATTCTGGAACAGATGCAAAAATCCCGCACCGCCGCCACAGTGGAAGAAGCCCTGCAAACGCGCTTTCCCCGCAATGCGCTGGTGGTGGCCCCGGCGCAACCGCCGGACCAGAACACCGCTGCAGCCGTTACCGCCTTTCCCGACGCAGCCCTGCAACTTCTGGAACGGCAAACCACCGCCGTGGAAGCCATTGCTGCCGTGCTGCGCCTGTTGGTGGAACGCCTGCCCGCATCGCCTCCAAGCACGCCATCGGCCTCCGTTGACGCGCTGCAGCGCGAGCTTGCGCATTTGCGCATTTTACTGGAATCCTCTGAAAAGACACAGCAAGCCGACCTGGAACAGCTGCGGCAATGGATGGGGCGGGCGCTGCGCAACCGCAATGCCGACGCACCATAACCACAACAAGATAACTATGTATTATAATTAATAAATATTGCAGGCATAAAAATAACGCATGCCGCACCGTCCCACGACAAAAAAACGGCGCAAGTCCAAAGCCGCGCCGCCAAACTCTCCCTGAAACCCGACTTGCAAAACAGCAAACCTGCAGCAAAAACGCGGACATTGCAACGTTACCATGCCTGGCGGTTGCGGAAGCAGACGCCCGCCGGCCCGCCGTGGAGGCGCAGGCGCAGCTTCAGCCATTGCGGCGAAGGAGCTTGGCCCGTTACGACGAAGAAAGTTACGGACAAAGACAGCAGCGCTATGTCCATGCCCGCTTAAGCGCCGGACCGAGCGTGCTGTAACCGTTGAGAATACATATTCTCAACGATACTCTGGCGCTAGCCTGAGGACGTAACCTTGCGCACCAGCAGGTTGTCGCCCGGCCAGACCCGCCGGTCCGGCGTCAACAATTGGCCTTCACGAGCCACCAGGGCGGTCTCTTCCGCCAGCCCCAGCACTTCCAGCAGTTGGCGGGCAGTTTTGGGCCGGGGCAAAGAGAGCAGGCTTTCTTCCGGCTGCACCAGCACCGTTACCCGTGCGCCCGTGTGTTCCGGACGCAGAACCTTGGGCTGCGGCTGCGCCGCTATGGCGGCAGAGGGATTTGCTTGCATCTTATGGATATCCTTGAATTTTACTATGTACTGTTTGCGCTGCCTGCAGGCTGAAGCCAGAACACGCAACCCTCCGGCAAAAGCCGTTTATTGGGGGGCTGCAAAACGTCCGCAAGGCACAGAGCCTTACGCCCGCCCGGCATAGTAGTAGAACACGGTCACCAGGGCCATGCTGGCGGCGCGCAGGCCCTGGTTGGCCAAAATAAGACGCAATGCCAGCGCCGGACGGAAAAAACCGGCGTAGGACGGGAACTGGTGCCGCACGGCGCGCATGGGCGTGGAAAGGATGTTGCCCACCATGAGGGCCAGCACCACGTCGCGGGCGGAAAGCCCGCCGGCGTGCAGCACGCTGCCCGCCGCGCCCAAGGCAGCGCCCAGCTCCGCAGCCAGATGCAGCACAATAATGCCCATGGCCTGCGGTTTGAGAAATCCCAGCCAGCCCATGTGCTCGGCCAGCCACTGCTCGGCCAGGTCAAAAAAACCGTAGCGCTGCAGCAAAAACATAAGCACATAGATGGGCGCAGTAAAATAGACCAGCTTGGGCAGACGGCGCAAAAACCGCCGCCAGGCCTTGCGCAGAGCCGCGCCCCAGTCGGTGGGGGGGGCCTCGTCTGTCGGACAGGCCATACAGCCCCGCGGCGGCACGGGCAGCACGCGCCGGGCCAGCAGCACGGTAAAGCCCGTACGCCCGATTGCCGCCAGCAAAGTCAGGCCCACATAAACCAGGGCCGGCCAGCCCAATACCGGCCAGGTCAACAAAAAAATGGTGGGCGTGTGCACCAGATAGGCCGGCAGGCTGTTAAAAAGATTGGCCAGCATAAGCTCCCGGTCAGAAATCTCGCCCTGCTGGTGACTCTGCGAAAGCAGGCCATTGGCCGCCGCCGGAGAAACAAAGGCCAAAGAAAAACTCGCGCCCGCCACCTCCCGCAAATGGGCGGCGCGGGCCAGGGGCGCGGCCAGACGGGCCAGATGCCGCGTCCAGCGCAGGGCCTCCAGCAGATTGGCCACCAGCAGGCCGCAAGCCAGGCCCAACAGCAGCCGCAGCAGCGGCCGCCCCAAAGCTGACCAGATTTCAACCAATGAAAGACCGTCCATCAAACATTCCCAGGCAACGCCCCTGTCACAAAGATTTCTGGGCACGCCGCCCATACCCGCACCGCAGAGCCTTACCGTACCCGCCCGCACAACACGCGCGGCGTCAACGAAAAACCTGCGCGACAGACTTGGGCATGTTACCTTTACCCTGCCCTGGCCGTTGCGTAAACAGACGCCCGCCGTGGGAGCGCAAGCACAGCTGCAGCCGTTGCGGCACAGGAGCCAGACCCGTTATGACAAAGAAAGTTACGGGCCAAGGCAGCAGCGCTGTGTCTTTGCGCGCGTAAACGCCAAAACGGGCGTGCCGGACCCTTTATATTCGCAAAGGAAATCCGCTCTGATCCGCCCTCAGCACGCATAGGCCGTATCCGGGGGCAGATCGCGCCGCCCGGCCTGGGCCCGGGCCAGCACGTCGCAACGCTCATTCTCCACATGGCCGGAATGCCCACGCAGCCAGTGAAAACGCACCTGATGGCGCTCCAGCAGCGGCAGCAGGCGCTGCCACAAATCCACATTGAGCACGGGCTTTTTGTCCGCCTTGATCCAGCCTTTTTTCTGCCAACCCCACAGCCAGCGTTTTTCCACGCTGTTGCGCACGTACTGCGAATCGGTAAAAAGGTCCACCTCGCAGGGCTCGGTCAGGGCCGACAAAGCCTCCACCACCGCCAGAATCTCCATACGGTTGTTGGTAGTGCGGGCGTAGCCGCCCGAAAGCTCCTTGCGGTGGGCTGCGCCCTCCAGGCACAAAACAGCGGCCCAGCCGCCAGGGCCGGGATTGCCCAAACAGGAACCGTCCGTATGGATGACAACTTTTTTCATATGATGCTGTTACCTTAAATTTTTTGTTGTGCAAACCGGGTTGGCCAGGCCGGGCTGGATTCGGCGGGCCCAGCCTGGGCCGGGCCGCGCCCTGGTCGGGAATTTTTGCTGCCCTGCGGGCATGGCGGCTTTTCTGCATACAGCGTTTGGGCCGCCTCCGGCGAGGGCAGGGGGCCAAGGGCGGGGCTGCGCCCCCCCTT
>ERZ836877.2637-NODE-2637-length-22456-cov-3.821749_pt1 | contig 22456 bp, 25 predicted proteins | sample MGYA00519469_ERZ836877 | MGnify/ENA primary metagenome ERZ836877 (study PRJEB31850, sample SAMEA3708809) | human gut metagenome | biome: human gut; feature: human-associated habitat; material: faeces | place: China | collected 2014 ... | reverse complement strand
GCATCATTGAAGAAGCGTTGCCGGAACAATATCCGGTATCACCTAAAAAGAAAATCATCTATTTTGCTGCATTAATTTTAGGTCTAGGATTTCCTATAGGTATTATTTATCTTATCGACCTGTTTAAATATCGGATAGAGAACCGTGAGGATGTGGAGAAGATTACTAAAGTTCCTGTAATCGGAGAGATTCCGCTGGGTAAGAAGCCTTCGCAGGGAGCCATTGTGATTCAGGAGAACCGGAATGACATGATGGAAGAAGTTTTCCGTGGAGTGCGTACTAATCTGCTCTTTATGCTTAAACCGGAAGACAAGGTTATTATGTTTACCTCTACTATGCCCGGTGAGGGAAAATCTTTTGTAGCGGGTAACATAGCCGTGAGTTTGGCTTTCATGGGAAAGAAAGTTCTCATTGTCGGTTTGGATATCCGTAAACCCGGCTTGAATCAAGTATTTAATTTAAGCAAACGGGTAGTTGGTATTACGAACTACCTGAGTGACCCTGAGCATACGGAGCTTTTTGATATGATTCAACATTCGGATGTGAGTGAGAACTTGGATATTCTCCCCGGTGGTCCTATACCCCCCAATCCGACGGAGTTGGTAGCCCGTACGGCATTGGATGAGGCGATAGCAGAATTGAAGAAGCATTATGATTATATTATTCTGGATACAGCTCCGGTTGGTATGGTAACGGATTCTGCCTTGATAGCCAGAGTGGCTAATTCTTTTGTTTATGTGTGTCGTGCGGATTATACTCCGAAAGAAGGCTTCGCTTATATCAATGAATTGAAAGAAGGATTAAAGGGCGCAAGTCTTTCTACGGTAATTAATGCCATCGATATAAGTTTACGCAAGCATAGTTACGGCTACGGTTATGGGAAGAAATACGGTTATGGTTACGGGAAGCGGTATGGTTATGGTTACGGGGACACGGAGTCTTCGAAGAAATAGAATGTTTCCCTGAAATCCTGCAAATTTCTTGCCGGTCAGGTAGGGACACTTGCTTTATGAAAACACATGTTGATTGGACAGCGCTTGTTGATTAGGCTACCCTCATCGGGACGGCGGTCTCCATAGTCGGACTTATCATAACGCTTGTACAAGTCTTTCAGCTGAAGCAACAGATAGCTGTTCATCATTGGAAGCCCAGGAGCGTTTGTTTGGGACCATATCCATGATTGGCACTACCGACTTGATTCGGCAGATAGACCTGCTGACACGCAATATGATGGACGGCCATTGGAATTGTGTTTATTTGCGGATGCTTGAACTGAACAAATTCCTGTTGGAGTAAACTTCTAATTATATTTTTTATGATGCAAGCAAATAGTAAACTTCAAGACGTTCTTTATATACGCTGTTTTGCGGTAATTTCATTAGTGGCGTGGCATAGCTATTGTTCATATACATGTTGGGGGTACGGAAATTCTCCATTAGATAGCTTTTATTCGTTATTGTTCAGAATCTTGACTCCGGATGCTAATATGCCATTGTTTACTTTTCTTGCGGGCTATCTTTTTTGTTTTTTACTAAAAGAAAAGAATAAATAATCCAGTAAGGATTATCACATAAGCCATTTGGACTAACCATTCAGATGGCTATTTTTTTACCCATTTTTGGGTAAATATACAAGCTTTAAGGAATTTCTATTGAATAAAGTACATCGCCTTTTGATACCTTTTCTGATATTAGGAACATTAACTAATCTTACGGAAATAGATAAGAGTTTAGTGGAGATGTTTTATGGAAAACCAAGCCATTTATGGTATTGCTTGATGTTATTTTATTGTTATATGGCATGCTGGTTATTTGAAAAGTGGGGCGGTAAAAAACTAAATTTGTTGGTTGCTGGTGTTAGTTGTGTCATTGTACTTTTTAAAGGTACGGGAGCTTTGGGACCCAATATTCCATTTGGATTGTTTTTACCGCTTTATTACTATTGCTATTTTTATATAGGTTTTTTGGTGTTTAACAGTAAAGAGCAACTTCTCAAATTGTTGAGGAAATATTGGACTTTGATATTAGTGTTGTTGATTGCTTTAGCAATAGGAAATAAGTCTAAATTAATCCTTTTTCAGAGTCTTACATATATAGCTCTGATTCTTGTTGTATTTAATAGTAAGTTGTTTGTAAATACTGTTGAGAAAAATTCCCGCCACAAGTGTTATATAATATTGATTGTTAATTCGATTGCTCAAGGTAGTATGGGAATTTATGTTTTCCATCAATGGATTATTTGGAATATAACAAGACCTGAATTCTTGCATAATTTTATTCATATACATTATATCGTATTTCCGTTATTATGCTGGTTCGTAGTATTTATAGTGTCATGGGGACTCTCCTATATCCTAATAACTTACACACGGTGGGGTAAATATTTGTTGACTTAAAAGGAAAAAATATGAAAGTTGTATTGTTAGCAGGTGGATTTGGCTCTCGTATTAGTGAGGAAAGCCAATTTAAGCCAAAACCAATGATTGAGATTGGAGGTATGCCTATTTTATGGCATATTATGAAAGAGTATGCCTATTATGGTTATACAGAATTTATAATCTGTTCAGGTTATAAACAGGAGTATATAAAAGATTGGTTCGCTAATTATTTCATATATCAGAGTGACATTACTTTCGATTATAGTGAAGGTAAAAATGAAATGACGGTACATCAGTCGAATTTGGAACCTTGGAAAGTGACTGTAGTGGATACAGGTTATGATACGATGACGGGGGGACGTATCAAACGCATTCAGAAGTATATAGGTAATGAGCCTTTTCTGATGACTTACGGAGATGGAGTGTGTGATGTGGAGATAGACAAGTTGGTGGAGTTCCACAAATCTCATGGAAAGCTTGCAACTCTGACGGCAGTTAGGATGGCTCAAGATAAAGGTGTGCTTGATATAGGTGGCGACAATGCTGTTAAGTCTTTCCGTGAGAAGAATTTATCTGACGGTGCTCCAATAAATGCAGGTTACATGGTACTAGAGCCGCAGATATTTGATTTACTTGATGGGGATTCCTGTGTATTTGAAAAAACAGCTCTTGTAAAGCTTGCGGAGGAAAATCAGCTGATGTCATATATTCATACAGGATTTTGGCAATGTATGGATAATATCCGTGAAAAGAATATGCTTGAAAAGCTCCTTGCAGAGGGCAAAGCCCCTTGGAAACGCTGGGAACGAATCGTACCTGAAAAATATTAAGACAATGAATGATATTTTTAACAGCTTTTATAGAGGAAAGAAAGTTCTTGTTACCGGTCATACCGGTTTTAAGGGTTCTTGGCTTTCTATCTGGCTTCACGAACTGGGTGCAGAAGTTGTGGGAGTGGCTCTTGAACCGTATTCTAGACGTGATAATTTTGTACTTTCCGGCATTGGTGAAAAGATAAAAGCAGACATACGTGCGGATATTTGCGACGGTAAGTGTATGAAGGAGATATTTGCAGAATATCAGCCCGAAATAGTTTTCCATCTTGCCGCTCAGCCGTTAGTTCGTCTTTCATACGAAAGACCAGTTGAAACCTACGAAACCAATGTGATGGGTACAATTCATGTAATGGAGGCTATTCGTGCTACCAAGAGCGTGAAAGTAGGCATAATGATAACTACTGATAAGTGTTATGACAACCATGAGCAATTAGAAGGATATGTAGAGACTGATCCTTTTGGCGGCTATGATCCATACAGTTCTTCAAAAGGGGCATGTGAAGTGGCTATCCAATCATGGAGACGTTCATTTTTCAATCCGGAGGATTATGGTAGGAAACATACAATGAGCCTTGCATCGGTTCGTGCTGGTAATGTGATTGGTGGAGGTGATTGGGCTCATGACCGTATCATACCGGATTGTATTCGTGCTCTTGAAGCGGGTAGACCAATTGACATTCGTTCTCCCAAGTCCGTCCGTCCTTGGGAACATGTGCTAGAACCTCTTTCGGGTTATATGTTACTGGCCCAGAAAATGTGGGATAACCCTACCGGCTATTGTGAAGGTTGGAATTTTGGACCTGAATCTGAAAGCGTTTCTACTGTATGGGAGGTGGCTACAGCTCTAATCAGAAAATATGGATATGGTGAATTGAAAGACTCGTCGGATTCCAATGCTGTGCATGAGGCCGAGCTCCTTATGCTTAATATTGACAAGGCAAAGAATCGTTTGGGTTGGAAGCCTCGTTTGGATATGCAAGGTTGTATGGAGCTTGTTGCCGACTGGTACAAACGTTATAAGATAGAAGATGTGTATAGTCTTTGTATAGAGGAAATTAATAAATTTATTGGATAAAATTAATGGCAAAAAAAATTAAAATTCTTGATGCTACTCTTCGAGATGGCGGACAGGGGCTTGATGATCTTTTTAATAACAAATTCACAGATAAGTTTTTTACTGATGAATTTAAACATCAAACCATCAGCTTATTGGAAGACTCACATATTGAGATTATTGAGTTAGGAGCAATTGGAACTTCGATTGATGATAAAAGCAAATTTGCTATATATCAGAATATAGAAGAACTTTCCAAATACCTTCCTACGGAAAGGAAGCCGGGAACGATGTACGTGGGTCTTTATATTGGTCCTGATACCGATCTTGACAAAATTCCGGATTGGACACCATCGTTAGTCGAGGGCATCCGTGTAATCCTCCGTTATTCGGAACTTCGGAAATCGCTTAATTATTGTTCAGCTTTAGCGAAGAAAGGGTATAAGGTATTTGTACAGCCAATGTTGACGATGCGATATACTGATGAAGAACTTGATCTTGTCATTAACGAGTCAAATAAAATGGGAGCTTATGCATGTTATTTTGTAGATAGCTACGGTTATATGGAACCTAGAGATATCAAGCGTCTGTTTGATTGCATGGATTTAGGTTTGAATAAGGAAATTAGGATTGGTTTTCATGCTCATAACAATATGAATTTGGCGTATTCAAACGTACAATATTTTGTGAATCTTCATACAGAACGTGAACTTATTGTGGACTCTTGTGTAACAGGAATGGGACAAGGTGCAGGAAATATGCAAACAGAACTTCTTGTGCCTTACTTGAATGAAAAATTCGGCAAGCAATATTGTTATGAGTCTGTTCTTGAAATATGTGATATGCTTGATATGAATATGATTCCTGCAGACCTTTGGGGGTATTCTGTAACGCGCCTCTTGCCTGCAATTTACAAGACAGCTTATAAATATTCTCTGATGTTGCGCAATAAGTATCATTTGAGTTTTAAAGAAATAAATACAATATTCCGTGATATGCCGGATGATATGCGTAATCGGTACACATCACAAAACCTTGAATCATTGCTCAAGATTGTCAGAAAGTAATTTTTGAAAATACTGTTTTATGATTAATAAAATTTATTCGATAGAACCACTTAGACAGGAGCATATTGAAAAAATATCAAATGAAATCAATGTAGATGTCATTTTATTAAATAGGGATTCCTTTCTTAACCTTGTAGAGGAGGCTACTTTTTTAGACATTAGGATATTAATATGCAGAGATCGGGATAATGTGGCAGATATAATTGAAGTTTGTGCCAATCTTGAGCTTATTTTTATCGTTAGTACAGGCGTGGAAAAATTACCGTTTAGCCAATTAATGCAGCGCAATATTAGGGTTGCTAATACAGGAGGAATAAATGCGGGTATCATGTCTGAATATGCAATGGGGTATATTTTATCACAAAGCGTACGTGTTTGTGAGAACTTAATCAATCAAACAAGACACTATTGGAAAAAGTTTCAATGTGTTGATAGCCTTTCTGGCAAAAATCTGCTTATTGTAGGAGCAGGCAGAACGGGTTTACTTTTGGCGGAAAAAGCAAAAGCTTTTAGGATGAATATTGTAGGTGTAAAAAAACACATTTTACAATCTTCTTATCTCAATTTTGATAGGGTAATTTCTTTGAATAGTATAGATGAATATCTTTCATGGGCAGATTATGTTGTTTGTACAATCCCTTTGACTCCTGATACGGAATACTTCTTTGATGGAGAAAAATTTTCAAAAATGTCTTCCAAATGTTGCTTTATAAACATTTCCCGTGGAAAATTGATTAGGCAAAATGATTTAATTAATGCACTTAGGGAGAAAAAAATTAAGAGTGCCATTTTAGATGTATATGAGGCCGAACCAATTTTGCCGGAAGATGAACTCTGGGATGTACCTAATTTATACATGTCTCCTCACTCATCCGGAAGATTGGAATATTTTTTAGATTGTGCTATAGATTATTTTATTAGTAATGTGAAAGCTTATAATGATGGCGTAAGAATGCCAAATGAATTAGATTTGAAAAATGGCTATTAGAGGATATATTGAATGGATAGATATCGCTAAAGGAATAGGTATACTCCTTGTTATAGCAGGGCATTCCATTTGTTTGGAAGTCTCAAGCCCTCTGTATGCTTTTCATATGCCTTTATTCTTTTTATTATCGGGTCTTGTATATGATGGCAATAAGTATAAAAAAGCCTCAATATTCTTTCCTGCTAAGACAAGGCAAATCTTGAAACCATGGATGATAATGTGGATCATCAGTTTATTTATTTGTATGATAATACCGGAATGGAGGGAGTCGCTTTCTATAAAAACAATATTGAAAGAGTTTTATACAACAAATACCAATAATGTTCAAAATAGTTCCTTGTGGTATCTATTGTGCATGTATGTAATGCTTGTTTTTTTTTATTTTGTAAATAAAATCAATAGAATAAAGCAGATATTTGTGATTTTTTCGATTATTGCTGTATTTCTTCCATTGCTAAAGTATCTGGAATTTGGAATTAGTCAGTTTCTTTTTCCCATGCCAGACAAAAGATTACCATTAAAGATTGATACGGCATTGGTCGCATTGGTTTTCTTTTGCGTGGGGGCATGGTACAAGGACAAGATACGGAGTATAATAGAGAAAGAAAGGTCTTGGGTGTTACTTTGTTTATGTATACCCTTGGTGTATTTGCTTGCTTTTTTGAATGGATGGACTAATTTGAATTCTTATGATTTTGGTCACGTGTTCCTTTTGTTTTATCCAATAGCTTTTGCAGGTATAGCTATAGTACTGTTTTGGAGTTATAAATTTTCAACAATCAATATTGAATGGTTAAAAAGGATACTATTGTTTTACGGTAAAAATAGTTTGGTAATTTTTGGTTTTCAGTCACTTTACATACGCTTGTATTTGTTGTTTTTCAATAAAATTGCGGACACAGATATGGAATTGTACGCTAATAATCCGTGGTTTCACCAGATAGGTTCCTTTTTGGCTGTTTCCTTTATTTTATCTCCGTTGACAGTTTTCTTTTTTAATTATTTGCGAAAAAAAGGATTGAATGTACTATAATTATATAAAAGGATTTGTTACTCAGAAATTAGGTATAGACAAAGCCATATTTTATACCTTATTAGGTAAAGGGCTTCAAATGTCGACAGCCGCGTTTACGGTTCTGTTCATTGTGGCTTTTCTTTCTCCTGACGAGCAAGGATATTATTATACTTTTGGTAGTATTGTTGCCATTCAGGTGTTTTTTGAACTGGGTCTTACAGGCATCATTACACAGTTTGTCGCTCATGAAGTATCTCACCTGAAGTTTCGTGAAAATAGATTGGAGGGAGATGGAGTCTATAAGTCGAGACTTGCTAGTTTGTTGAAGATATGTGCCAAGTGGTACTCAATTATATCCATCAGTCTTTTGTTCATACTTTTAATTACGGGTCTTGTTTTTTTTACTTGCTTCAACCCGGTAGAGATTGATGTAAAATGGAGAGGCCCTTGGGTTCTTCTTGCTTGCGGCACTGTAATGAATTTCCTCATTACGCCGGTGATTGCCATTATTGAGGGATTGGGCAAGGTTAAAGAGGTGGCGAAGTTTCGCATGGTGCAGCAAATGCTTCAACCCATAGTGCTTTGGGGTGGTTTGTGGATGGGGGCGGATCTCTACGTATTAGGTATGGATGCGATTTGCCGTGTGCTGCTTATAGCGTTTCTTATTTGTAAATCGCCTATATACGATACACTTCTCTTTCTTTGGAAAGAAATTGTCACGGATAAGATTTCATATAGGAGGGAGATTTTTCCATATCAATGGCGTATAGCAATAAGTTGGATAAGTGGTTATTTTATCTTTCAGCTTTTTAATCCGGTGCTGTTTGCGACCGATGGCCCAGTTGTAGCGGGTCAAATGGGAATGACCATGCAGGCTCTTAATGCGTTGCAGGCTCTTACTTTAGCATGGATTAGCACAAAAACCCCAACGATATCTGGACTTATCGCCTTGAAGAAATATGAGGAACTTAATACCTTGTTCAGCAAGACGTTTAAGCAGGTGGTTTGTTTAGGGGCTTCTGTTCTTGTGCTGTTTGTGGCTGCACTCCTCCTGCTTCAAGAGTTCAATGTTTCTTTTGGCGGTATAGCCATTGGCGACCGCTTTCTGCCTGCTTTGCCTTTGATTTTGATGGCTTGGTCAGTATTTTCTATGTTTCCGGTGAATTGTTGGGCGATATATCTTAGGTCGCATAAAAGAGAGCCTCTTATGGTTAATTCGGTTGTGATGGGAATTATCTGTTGCACGTCTACTTTGGTGTTGGGCAATCTTTATGGTGTTTATGGTATTGTTATAGGTTTTGCGTGTCTCCGTCTTGTTTCTTTAATATGGATAAGGAAAATATTTAAGAAGAAGAAAGCCGAATGGCATAAAATTTAATTTAAAATATTTTATTGATGAAGAATCATAAGTTGACCGTAGTTATTCCAACATACAATCGTTGCAATGACTTGGATGTGTGTTTACATTATGTTGTACCTCAAGTAGAACCTTATAAAGATAGAGTACATATTTATATTTCGGATAATGCTTCTACCGATAATACAAAAGCGGTAGTAAAAGGTTATATGGACAAGCATCCTGATATGATTACCTATTATTGTCAACCTTGTAATATAACGGCCTCACCCAATTTTAATCATGCGGTACACAATGTGAATTCTGAATTTATATACATGCTTAGTGATGATGATATCATAGTTCCGGGCTTTATTTCGTTGATGCTTGGATATATGTCCAGATATAAAAATGTAAACTATTACTACTTAAATCAATATGTTGCTGATATGGATATGCATGGTGCGTTTTTGTATAATTCACGTTTGACGATGGATTATGTTACCTTGTATGACAAAGGAGGAGAATTGATTAAGGAGTATTTGAACGGACCAAGTTGCATTTCCGCTAATTTATTTCGCAGAGAAGTTTGGATTGATGCAGTGAAAGAGATGAAAGAGGATTGTCCCGGATATGTGTGGCTTTCCATTTTATTTCATGGAGTGGTGCGTACGGAGAATGTCGCAGTGGTTAATTATCCGATGTTTACCGCTCGTATGCCTGTTGTGCAAAGGTATTCAGCGAATTGGCCTTGGTATTATGTGAAAGGATTGGGACAGTTGTTCACCTATTTGGATGAAATCCATCCTGGTATTTATAAGGCTTGGATACAACGTCAGCAAAAAGAGGGACGCCGACAGTTTATGATGATGTTATGTGGCATTGCCATTGAAAAAAAACTTTATCGTGAACGTGCTAGAGAAATTAAGCCTTTTATCCAATCCAGTTTTATGCGGGTATTGTATGATTGTCTTGTAACGGTTATTCCAGGATGGTTTGCGGTAAAAGTGTTGAAACCGACATTTCGTGTGTTTAAAATATTTAGCTATATAAAAATGTGAGGCGAATGAAAAAAGCTCTTAAGGCTATTCCCTGTTATCATGTGGAGGAAGATAAAAAATGTAAGCGTATTGAGTGGATAGACCAGACGAGAGGTGTCTTGTTCTTTTTTGTGATACTTTGTCATTCTTGTTTGGCTGTTGATTGGTTGAAGTACCTTTATGAACCGATATTTTTAACGGGCTTTTTCTTTCTTAGCGGATATTTATATAAGAGAAAGGAAATATTCGAACAGTTGCGTTCCGTTTTTAACGGGTTGTTTATGCCTTTTTTGATTTATAGTGTTTTATGGGGATTTATTGGTTGCGTTCAAAATCATTCCTTTGATAAAGGCCTTAATTTAGCTTTAGTTACGTTAGCTGGTGGAGACAATATTTGGTTTATTCCATGCTTGATATGGGTAGAGCTTATTTATATCGTTACCGATTATTTGACTTGTAGATATGTCGACATCATATTGATTGCTTTTAGCTGCGTAGCTTTCTTTATTGTCGTTTTGTCCAGGGCGGACAATGGTATATGGTGTTGGACGGTTGCTCTCTACGCAGTGGGATTTTTTGCTTTTGGGGATGTTTGTAAACAACGCTTATTGGGTAGAAACAAAGCGATTGCTTGTATGGGGGTATATGTTATAGGTTGTCTTGTGTTGGGGTGTACTGGATGTCTGAATCAGATAGATTTACATTTGAATCAATATGGAAGTGCTCCGTGGGCTTTTTTACTTGCTGCTACCGGAGGATGCGTCACTTTTGTCTCAGTAATGAAATATGTTCCTGTAAGCAAGTATTTGATGGAGTTTGGTAATTATACTCTGTTCCTTTTCCCTTTTCATGGGCTTGTACTCAGACAATTCATGAAAGTGTTTGGAGTGGTTGGTGGGTTCTTCTTTTCTTCAATCCTGATACTTCTGGCTACCTTTATAACCTGTTTGTTATTAGGGAGGGTTACGTATAAATATTTACCAGCTTTAGGTGGAAAGAAAAAATGGTTGTAATATGAAATGTTTATTTGATTTATCGTTTATAAGACATAATATATATGCGGGTGTGTCAAAATATGCCTATCGTATATTGGATTATATTGTAGAGGTAGATAAAAGCCATGAGTTTGTTTTGTTGTTAAATACTATATCTGAAAGACAGATTAGGGAATGGTATCCTGAGTTTGAATACAAATTAATTGGAAGTGGATATTTAACTTCGGTACCTGTTGTAAGAACCTTGGCTTTAACTTATCAATTCAAGCGTATTGTTGACGGGACGGATTGTGATGTTGTTTTTTGCCCTTGGGGTAATGAGATTACTTGTTTACGTACAAATAAACGGAAAATATCTGTTATACATGATCTTCAACTTCGTATAGATTTAAAAGGAGCAGGGTTGTATATTCATAAAATTATAGATGATTTGGTCATAAAGAACTCTGATAAAATTGTCACCATATCAGAATTCAGCAAAAAACAAATATTCTCTTTTTACCCATCCCTTTCCGATGATTTTATTGTTTCTTTGGGCAATAGTGTTTCTGTAAATCAATATTTGGGGGAAAATTTGGTTGATGGAAGATATTTATTGTATGTTGGAAGGATATGCGAGATGAAAAATGTGGTGACATTGGTCAAGGCGTACGTGCGTATTTCTAATTTAATCAAAGGAGTCAGACTTATTATAGTAGGGAAAAGCAACACCTATTGGTATGAACAGGTAGAACCTATAATAAAAGCGGCCAACTTGAGCGAAAGCATACAAGTTGTTGAAAATTGTTCTGAGCGGGAATTGGCTTTATTGTATAGATATGCAGATATCTTTGTTTTTCCTTCATTGCGCGAAGGTTTTGGAAGTCCTCCATTGGAGGCAGCTATGGAATGTACTCCCGTAATTAGTACTACTTGCGATTCGTTAAAAGAGGTTCTTTTAGATAAAGTCTTTACTTATGACAATCCGATGGATGAAGAGGAATTGAGTGAGAAAATATTGTTTGTTTTGTCACATCGACCTTCTGACAGGGAATTGGCAGAAATAAGAAATACTTATTTGAATCATTATTCAATAGGGATTTTTGGTAAAAAGGTATACGATTTTATCCAGACTCAGTCAAACCGATAATGTAACGATGGGAAATATTTTGGCGTTAAGACAAAATTTAGGTATTTGTCTGGTTTTTACGGGAGTTACAACAAGTATGTTCCTTAACTATTTTTTTCCAGTGGTTTATTGGACACCTTTTGTCATGCTGCTTTCGTGTATTTTGTTATGTGATAGTTCCACGTTCTGCGCAAGTGCCAGATGGAACAGGCCTTTTAAAAGCATTTTGATGTTTCAGGGTATTATGCTATTGTATTTTGTCTTTTATTTTAACGAGGCGGTTTCTCAATTATGGTTCAAACAGTTATCTTTTCATCTTTACATTATAGTTTTGGCGATTGTATTGATGAGGACAAAAATATTGAAAGATAGAAACTTTTTACCGATATTATTTGTCTATTCTTCTATTCTTTCTTTTATAGCTGCATTTTGCCATTTTACAGGATTAATAGAAATGGAAAGAATGCTGTATGTGGACAAGGCTGTCTTGGAAGTGTTTTCTTGTAATATAGCTGCATTTATAAATTTTATTACCTGTCTTTTAATGTTGGATAGTAAGAAGAAAAAATGGATGATTTTCTTCTTGGCGTTGATGGTTGTGGATTTTTATGTGATTATGCAATCGGGCAAACGCTCTTATTATGTATCGTTGTTGGCCACCGGTGTTATTTATTTATATAAAATGAAATGTCTTAAGCGGGGAATAATAATTGTTTCCGCTGTCTATCTTTTACTTAATTTATTGGTGCCTGAAGTGCGGGATATGACAGTAAAAATGATAGAAAGAACAATTGATGGCTTTTCCGCTGTATATATAGATAAAAAATCTACTTATGTAGATTGGGATGACTCTGCGTCCATACGTGCTTGGTCCCAGCGAATGGCTGTTAAAAAACTTAATAATTTTTCTCTTTTCAATTATATTTTTGGGGGCGGGTATTTATTTCACTTTTTTGATAACCCTTTAGGAGAGTCTTATATTGATATGGGGATATTGGGCTTTTGCTTTTATGTTTATCTGATAGTGATAATGCCTATAAAATTCTTTCTCAGACTTGGAGCAGGAGATAAAAAAGAGATGTTTTGTTTTTTTGTAGCATTGATGAATATCTGTATTATTCTGGTAAACACCGATCCCTATGTATATATGGCATACACCCCATTGTGTATGATGGCATTGTTCTCTTATAAATCAGATTTTATAAGATATAAAAATCTGGGTCTTTTATAATAATTAGTTGTAACAATATGAACCTATTGCAGGTTCTTGAAATAGGAATATTAAGTATGATGAAGAATGTAGTTTATGAATTGTTTCAATTGCTGACAGATGCTTTTATGCATTTTCCTTTTGCTCCAATCAGGTTACTTTGGGCTAAAATAGTTTGTAAGCATGTAGGTAAAGGTACTCAGTTTTGTCGTCATGTTCATTTGATTTCTCCACATCGGATTAGTTTTATCGAGAATGTGTTTATAAATAGAAATGCTACGTTGGACGGTAGAAGAAATTTGTTGATAGAAGATAATGTGGATATCGGTGAATACGCTTCAGTATGGTCTTTACAGTACAATACTGACGATGAAAACCATAAATGTGTAGGGGTACTATTATAAAAAATCATTGTTGGATAGTTCCTCACAGCATTATCTTGCCTGGGGTGATCGTTAATAAAGGTACAGTGGTTGCCACGGCGGCGGTAGTGACAAAAGACACCTCCCCCGAACTGGCCGTAATGGCAGGTGTACCGGCTAAGAAAATAGGCGATAGGCATAATGGCTGTACTTATAAGTTGAATTTTAAAATTATATTCTGATGATAATTCGTAGTAAGGCTCCGCTTCGTCTCGGACTGGCGGGCGGAGGTAGTGATGTGTCTCCTTATAGTGACATCTATGGTGGTCTTATTTTAAACGCTACAATAAATCTGTATACCTATTGTACTATAAAGGAAACGGATGATAATTGGATAATCATAGATAGTGAGGATGCCGACTGCCATGAAATTTATCCCATAGTGGAACGATTGGAAATTGACGGAAAAGCAAGTCTAATCAAAGGAGTATACAATAGGGTAGTTAAAGAATTCGGAATAAAACCTCAAGGTTTTAAGATTTCCACTTACAATGATGCTCCCGCTGGTTCTGGACTGGGAACTTCGTCAGCTATGGTGGTATGTATACTAAAAGCTTTTATAGAATGGAAAAGTTTGCCACTAGGTGACTATGAAACGTCTCGATTAGCCTATGAAATCGAGCGCAAAGATTTAAATCTATCCGGTGGAAAACAGGACCAATATGCTGCAGCTTTTGGGGGATTTAATTATATGGAGTTCCTTCAGAATGACCTTGTTATTGTAAACCCGTTGAAGATTAAACGATGGATTATTGATGAGTTGGAAGCTTCAATGGTACTCTTTTTTACGGGTGCATCACGTAGCAGTGCTGCCATTATTGACCAACAGAAAAAGAATACTTCTTCCGGTAATGAAAAAGCGATTGATGCCATGCATAAAATAAAGCAAAGCGCTATTGATATGAAGCTGGCTTTACTGAAGGGTGATATGAAGGAATTTGCGCGTGTTTTAGGTGAAGGTTGGGAAAATAAGAAAAAAATGGCTGCTGCCATTACTAATCCTGTCATCCAACGAGTGTTTGACACTGCGATTCCTGCAGGTGCCGTTGCCGGCAAAGTCAGTGGTGCCGGTGGAGGAGGCTTTGTAATGTTGATGGTAGAGCCTACTCGTAAGAAAGAGGTCATAAATGCTCTCCAAAAGTTAGATGGCTTTGTGATGCCGTTCCAATTTACAGAAGGGGGCGCTCATGGATGGAAAATTTACGAAACGGATAAAGTGTAAATAAAATGAATCAAATAGAATTGTTAATCCAACGTTATCCAGTGCTTGAATGTTGTAAAGATGATATTTCTGCGGCATTTGAGATATTGTGTGATAGTTATAATAATAAAGGTAAGTTGCTTGTTTGTGGTAATGGAGGCAGTGCTGCTGATGCTGAACATATCGTTGGAGAGCTGATGAAAGGATTTAGGAATTCTCGCAAATGTGACTTCATAACTGCTACCAAATTTAAAGAGATTGATGAGGAAATGGGAGCCGTGTTGGCTGAAAATCTACAAGGCGCTCTTGCGGCTATAGCCCTCGATGGTCATATAGCCCTTTCTACAGCGTATATGAACGATTGTAGCCCTTTACTTTGTTTTGCTCAACAGGTTAATGGATTTGGAATATCAGGTGATGTGTTGCTTGGTATTTCTACTTCGGGAAATAGCAAAAATGTTATATATGCGGCTGTGGCAGCCAAGGCAAAGGGAATGAAAGTGATTGGTTTAACAGGTAAGAATGAAAGTAAACTTTCTATGCTCGCTGATGTATGCATTCGTGTGCCAGAGACAGAAACCTATATGGTTCAGGAACTTCACTTACCTGTATATCATAGTCTTTGTTTAATGCTTGAAGATTACTTTTTTATGTGTTAAGATGACTGGAAAAGATTTGGATTGGATAGACTACGCTAAAGTTATTGGTATCTTTTTGGTCGTGTTTGGGCATGTGTTGCAGGGACAAATAGCATGCAGTTCTGATAATATTTTAAAGCTTTTATGGGATTATATTTATTTGTTTCATATGCCGCTATTTTTTATGATTTCTGGCTTTTTATACAAAGAGATAAATCAGTTAGGCGGTAAATCTTTAATTTTAAAACTGATTTTACCATATTTTTTATATCAAATAATTTTTTTACCTGCAAGCATTGTCATACATAAAGAATTTTTGGATTCTCCATTTGCATGGTTTAAAATGCTTGCCGGGGTGTTTTTAGGTGATGGATACGATTCTGATTATTCTTTTTATGATTGTATTCCGTGTTGGTTTATAGTATGTACGATTCAATTACGTTTGCTGTTCTGTACTGTCAGGATGACTCATTACTCCGCATCATTTTTGGTGCTATTCTCATGTCTTTTCCTTTATTTTAGACGGATTTTAGATTTTGACTTATTGTTTTGTTTGGATTCTACTATTATGGCAATACCTTATTTTATATTAGGGTATTACTTTAAACGGTTGAAACATATAGATAGTTATCCATATTTAATATATTGTTGCATAGCTGTTTTTAGTCTCATTCTGTGTTATGTAATTTTGGAATTAAATGGAGCTGCCCAAATGAATGGACCGAGCTATGGTAAATTTCTTTTGCTTAATTATACGGCGGGGATTATTGGGAGTATATCTGTATTGTCTATATCTTGTTTAATATCTCGTTTGATAAAAATAAGTAACGGTCTGAAGGTGATATCACGAAATACTCTTTTTATAATCTTTTCTCATTGGGTGTTTGTTTCTGTTTTTTCTTTTATTGGGTTACATTCATTTATGAGTGGTATTAGTAATAACCATCTCTTTGTGATAAGTGGCGTCATATTAGAGTCTCTGCTGATTTTAGTTTTATCTTATTTTTTAATTCGGATGCTTGGCACCAAATTTCCTCTGTTGTTAGGAAAACAAAAAGCGTAAATTTATGGAAGTGGTAATATTGGCTGGTGGCCTCGGTACGAGACTTCGTTCAGCTATAGGAAATGAAATTCCTAAATGTATGGCTCCTGTTGCAGGTAAGCCATTCTTGTGGTATCTTTTGAAGTATCTAACCAGATATGATGTGTCGCGTGTAGTGCTGTCTGTAGGCCATCTTCGTGAAGTGATTTGTAAATGGATAGACGATGTAAAAAATGAGTTCCCTTTTGACTTTGATTATGCCGTTGAAAACGAACCTTTAGGAACAGGTGGTGGTATACGTTTGGCTTTAAACAGGACACTTGGAAATGATGTGGTAGTTCTTAATGGTGATACATTCTTTGATGTGGATTTGAATGATTTTTGGAGGAAACATATTGAAAATGAACGGCCACATGTTTCTATTGCTTTAAAACCAATGGAACAATTTGAAAGATATGGAAATGTCAGACTTAAGTCTGACGAAAAGACAATATATGCGTTTGAAGAAAAAAAATATTGTAAATATGGTAATATAAATGGAGGTGTGTATATTGTTAATAAGTGTAATTGTTTTTCTCCCGGATTGCCTGTGAAATTTTCTTTTGAGAAGGATGTTCTTGAGGCCGATTGTGCGTTATGTCACTTTTTAGGTTTTCGATATGATGGCTATTTTAAGGATATTGGTATACCCGAAGATTACGCCCAAGCTAACGACGATTTCAAAATTCTATTCTGATTATGCGGTTAAAAGATATAGACTTCGCGGGATATGAAACCGTGTTGCTGGATCGCGACGGGGTAATCAACCGTTTGCGTCCCAATGATTATGTGAAATGTTGGGAAGAGTTTGAGTTTTTACCCGGTGTGTTTGAAGCTTTGGCTCATATCGCGGAAAGTGCAAAATATGTTTTTGTTGTCACAAACCAGCGTGGAGTAGGAAAGGGAGTGATGGCAGAACAAACTCTTATTGGTATACACGAAAAAATGTGTGAAGAAATTGTCGCTCGGGGCGGACGTATTGATGGTGTCTATTATTGCACGGCTTTGACGGAGATGGATGAGCGTCGTAAACCGGGAAATGGTATGTTTCTGGAGATATTGCGTGATTATCCCGATGTAAAAGTGGAAAATTGTGTGATGGTGGGTGACAGTGATAGCGATATGCAATTTGCTGATAATTGTGGTATAAAAGGTATAAAAATAGATTGATATGGATTTGTATATATTTCCAGAAGGTGCTTGTTTGAACAATGGCTATGGTATTGGCGTGGATTTTGCCTATAGAAAGCTTCAGCCTAAGAAAGAAGATTTAGTCGTTTGGTATACCATTCTTGACAAGAAAGATATGATGTACTTGCATGATGAAGATGTGGTGATAAGAAAGAATAGCTTCTATTCTTTTGAAAGTGTGAAGAATATTTTATTGGGAAAAGACAGAACTGAATTGTCGTATGCTGCTTTGTCATTTTTGAAAGATTATGATTTTGATAATATCCATTGTGATGAAGTCATTTTCTATCGAGCGTTAAGAAAGATGTTTCCTGATAAAAAGATAACTCTTCGCTTGCATAACTGTTTCGCTAGAATCCATGACCGCCAGCAAATGCTTGGACAAAAGGTTGATTGGAAGTATATGATGAAACTTAAGAATATGTACAAACTTGAGAAAGAAATCTTTCAAGATAAAAATGTTTTTAAGATATTTATATCAGATGAAGATAGGGATTATTATCGCTCCGTTTTCGGACGATATAATGACTCGGAAACATGGGCGTATATTCCAGATATGGAGTTGGCCGTGCGAAATAGAAGACCAATTAGTTTCGGTCATAAACTTGTTTGGTTTGGTGGAATTGAATCGCATAAAAAGGCTTCTATAGATTGGTTTATCACAGATGTGTTTCCTTTGATAAAAAGAGAAATTACAGATGTGGAATTTCACTTGTGGGGAAGATGTTCGCAAGTATATAATGATGAAGACAATAAGGTCTTTGGCCATGGTTTTTTTTGTGGAAAAGGTATGCCATTGCCTGATTCTTTATATATTAATCCTGATATAATTGGTGGTGGTATCAAGCTGAAGTTACAGACTCTTATTGAAAGCGGAGTTCCTTTTATTTCTTCTGTATTTGGATATGAAGGATATTCTAAGGATTTGATAGATAATAAATATGTAATTGTAAAGGAGCTGGATGATTGGGTTGGTTCGATAGTCGACTTAATAAAGTGTTGAATTATACACTTGGTGCTATTTCAAAACAACTGTAAAATTATATCGGGGATTTGATTACCGAAATGCTTCCATTGTGTTGGAAGAGGGTGTCTGGATTGGTGCCAAAGCGGTGGTTTGTCCCGGTGTTACTGCTCATTCCCATTCTATTTTAACTGTAGGAAGTGTTATCTCTAAAGAGATGGAAGCCTTTAGCATTTATCAGGGTAACCCCGCAACGAAGATACGGGAGAGAATGATGAAAGAATAAACGATATTTAGATGAAATCCGGTAATAGAATACTGGTAAAACATATCGCAAACAATTAGATTGAAGGACAATATATCAGATAGCTAATATTTCATTTCCTTTTTTAATTCACAACTTAATGTGTAAGATGATTCCGTTAAAAAACGGAATTTTATAATTCCCTTATTACATGAAAATATCCATCATCACTACCTGTTTCAACAGGGAGGTTACTATTCGCGACTGTATAGAAAGCCTCCTCTCGCAAGATTATCCGGACATAGAATACATCATTGTGGATGGGGCGTCGACGGACCGTTCTCTTTCTATTATCAACGAGTACAAAGACCGTATCGCAACGATTATCTCCGAACCGGACAAGGGGATGTATGAGGCTCTCAATAAGGGAATCCGTGTGGCTACCGGCGAAGTAATCGGATTGCTACATTCGGATGATTTCTTGTATGCTACGGATACGATTAGCCATATCGCACAAGCCTTGGAGAATTCCCAGGCGGATTTCATATATGGAGACGGGCTTTTTGTAGAGTCAGACCATACGGATAAGGTGGTGCGTAACTGGATAAGCGGGTATTACACGAAACGGAAAGTCCGCCGTGGCTGGCTACCCTTGCATCCTACTTGCTATATCCGTAAGGATGTTATGGAGAAATGGGGATTGTATGATGAGAGCTTCCGTATCGCTGCGGACAGTGAGTTTTTGGTTCGTTACCTTTATGAAGCGGATTTGAAAGTGTGTTATCTGCCTAAGTATATTGTCCGTATGCGGATGGGTGGATTGTCTACCGACCCACAGAAGATGAAGTTGAAATGGGCGGAGGATTTACGTTTGTATCGTCAGCATGGATTTCATGCTTATTGGGCTTTGGGGTGTAAGATTGCTTCTAAGATTCCGCAATTCGTTTCTGCGAAATTGAAAAAATAAAATCATCTTATAGTATCCAGTGCTTTTCTCAATCACTTCATATCATGCAACAAGAATCCCAGACTTATACATTGATAAAGTGGTGCGTCATCGCTATCGACCTGCTGGTGTTGAATGCGCTGCTAACGGCCTTCGTGTATCTGTACCCCTCTTTTATACCGGAGGGTATGCAGGGGAAGATTCGGCTTATTTATTTCATCTTCAATATTGTATATCTCTGTTATGTATCCATTAAAGGTCCCATTTTGCAGATGCGTAAGGTTCGCCCCGAACAGATTGTGGGCAGGGTCTTTACCTTTCTGATAGGATACGCCGTCCTGTCGTTCCTGTCGGTCAATGCCCTTTGTACGGAACGTTTCTCATGGCAGCCGGCGCTTCTCTTTTACAGTTGCCTGCTTCTTTGCATCACCGTTTCACGCCTCTCTTCCAAGGCTTGTATCAACTGGTTCCGCCGTCGGGGACGTAACACACGGGATGTGCTTTTCGTAGGAAGTTATTCCAATATGGTGGATTTGTACCATGAGATGATGGGTGACCCGACTACGGGTTATCGGGTGCTGGGATATTTCGATGACAACGCGAAGGAGGATTTCGGTATTCCCATTCCTTATCTGGGGACGGTCGATGCGATTCCCGCTTACGTGGAGGCTTCCGGTTTCCATCCGATGGGACGGGTGTATTGCTGTCTTCCATCGGTCCGTGGAAAGGAAATCCGCGAGCTTATCGATTACTGCGAGAACCATTTAATCCGTTTCTACAGTGTTCCCAATGTGCGTAACTATCTTCGCCGCCCGATGTGTATGCGGTTCGTTGGCGAGGTGCCTGTCTTGTATATCCGCAAGGAGCCCTTGCGCCAACCGTTGAACCGTTTCATCAAGCGTATGTTCGATGTGGTTTGCTCCCTGTTGTTCCTGTGTACGTTGTTTCCTTTTATCTACCTCATCGTAGGGATTATCACCAAAGCCACCTCTCCGGGTCCTGTTTTCTTTAAGCAGAAACGTAACGGTTTGAGCGGAAAGGAGTTTTACTGCTATAAATTCCGCAGTATGAAGGTGAACGCCCAATGCGATACGTTGCAGGCTACGGAGCACGACCCTCGAAAGACGAAATTCGGTAATTTTCTTCGTAAGAGCAGCATCGATGAGTTGCCTCAGTTTATTAACGTATTGAGAGGGGATATGTCGATAGTGGGTCCCCGTCCTCACATGTTGAAGCATACGGAGGAGTATTCCGAACTGATAAATAAATACATGGTCCGTCACTTTATCAAACCGGGTATCACAGGTTGGGCTCAGGTAACGGGTTGTCGTGGTGAAACGAAGGAATTGTCCCAAATGGAGGCCCGTATCAGGAAGGATATCTGGTATGTGGAGAATTGGAGTTTCTGGCTGGATATCCGCATCATGTACCTGACGGTAAGGAATGCCATACATGGGGAGAAGAGGGCTTATTAAAGGGAGAGTTGAGAATTGAGAGTGGAGAGTGAACCTTCCGGATGGTAACTCTCCACTCTCAATTCTCAACTCTCCACTAGAAAAAAGGGGAGGTATAAATTTTTGGTGAGTAGCAGGCCGAATAGGCCTTGGGGTGAGAGGTTATAGCGATAATCTCTTCACTCCTTTACCTCCTTATATTAAATGGAGTATGGAGAGACCTTTGTACCCTCAATGACATTATCCAGTTTTTCGGTCTACTAAACGACAGCGAATATCTGTCGGAAGAAGAAAAAAGAATATCTAGCTAAAAATAAAAGATAAACTCTATGACTCTCCTCTACAAACAGAGGATACCGAAAACAAAAAACAACCCAGAAAACAAGCCAACCTAACCATTTATTCCATGTTGAAAAGTTTTCTTAAAGCAACCACCATTCTATATGAAGTGGACAACCTGAGCGAGGAGATGCCGGAAGAACTGGTACGCAATAATCGGAAACGTCTGAATGCTTTTTACGCAGCACTGGAGAGCATTCAAGTGCAGCACCGACAGTATGTGTTACATTACACTTTCTACTCATTAAAACCTCCCAAACGTTTAACGAAAGTACAACTCCGTAAACAGTGGGAAGAGTTGTCTCCCACTATACGGACTCTGGATTTTCAAAATTTATCTATTATGAAAAATAAAGAAGTAATTCTTTACGGGAACTGTGAACTACCGGAAAAACAGGAACAGGTAGAAGCATTCTTAAAGAAACAAGGACTGGAAAAAGCACCCTACCCTCCTTTTTACGATGCTACTAATGCTCAGTCGTCGCCATACACCGAATTGCAAAAGGCTGCTTTCTTTTGCAAAAAACGGGAATGTATACTCTTATTTATTAATTTGGGGCAGATGATTAATGATATTTGTTTCTACAATATTTTAGAAGAGTGTTCCATTGAATTCCACTGTATTGATTTCCCCTGGCTGTGCCGCGAAAACTTACGATTGATGAAAGCGATGGCTCTGTATAACAGAATGGAAAATAATTTCTAAAACAACAAACTATTGATTATAAGGTAAATACTACTCTTTATGCCTTATTCTGATTCTAAGAGCTAAAAAGGGCTTCCACCAGATGTCCCCTGTCGGATATTAGATAAAGCATGAAATAAGAAATAGATATTTTTCTGTGAAATATAAAAAAAACAAATAGAGCTTGTTACCGTCACTCATAGAGTGTATTGATGGCATGATGAATTATGCCCATGTCTTTATTTGTCCGGGAAATAAAAAGAAT